>WNEZ01024916.1_pt1 | contig 16331 bp, 9 predicted proteins | sample 5400521 | NCBI WGS metagenome assembly WNEZ01 (sample SAMN13153339, study PRJNA577476) | soil metagenome | isolation source: 120 cm saprolite under Douglas fir tree site 2 hole 1 replicate 1 | place: USA:California | collected 2015-04-18
TCAGGCCGGACGAAAGGAGGACGCGACTGCGTCGCTGAACCTATCCGTCTCGCCAACGCGGCTGCGCCGCTACTGCTGCGCAGTCAGGCGAGACGCAAGGCATACCGTGCGCGGTCAGCCGAGACGAAAGGCACTGCGCAGCTAGTGCTTCGCACTCAGGTGAGACGCAAGGAGACGCATCCCCACCACCCATCCGCACCGCTCCCGCTTTCAGGGGTAGGTATTTTCGTGGGGTCGCCTGGGAAGCGAGGTGGTTCTGTAGCACAGAGGACGACCACAAGGGCCTTGTAAAGATACCCCGTATCTTTCTTGCTCCACATCCCAGCCACCGCCCTCGTCCCTACGGAACCGGATCGCTTCTCAAGCGGCCCTGTAAAAAACCTACCCCTGAAAGCACCGCTCCCGCCCCTACGCGGCTCGGCAGGGGGCGATGCAAGCATCCCCACCACCCATCCACACCGCTCCCGCCCCTACGCGGTTTATAGAGCAAATCCGTATAAGACAGGATGCCCACAGGAAACCTACCATTCCGCCAATGTTGGGATTGGGAGAGGAGCGCTACAAGATGCACGCATTACGAGATTGGTTGCCAATTGAAGGCGCATAGGCTCACTCGATGCAGGGGAAACATACGTTTGAGCAGAACCCGGATACCACCAATGATTCACCGGGCGAGGCGACTCCAGCAAGGACAAGAGCATTTCGATGGCGCGCTGCCCCATTCCATAGAATGGCTGTCGAACGGTGCTGAGGGTTGGCCGCGTATGGGCGGACAGAGGAATATCGTCGAATCCAATGAGAGACAGATCCTCTGGTACCCGTAAACCGTACTCCTCGGCAATATCCATCACACCATAGGCCATCAAATCGTTGGCTGCGAAAATGGCAGTGGGTCGATCTTCCAAAGCGAGGAGCTTGCTGGCGCAGCAACGCCCCCCCGAAGGCATAAAGTCCCCTTCTATTACGAGTCCTGGATCAGAGGTTATGCCGGCCTCGCGCAATGCTTCACAGTAGCCCTGATAGCGTTCAGACGAGACGAGAAACTTCGGCGGTCCTTGAATGTGCGCAATGCGCCGGTGGCCCAGTTTAAGTAGATAGCGCGTGGCAGCGTAGCCACCCATACGGTTGTTGGCACCCACCCACGGAATGCTCGTCGGCTTAGCCTGGTCGTCGATCATCACGATGGGAATCCCCTGCTCATGCAACCTTGTGAGATGCTGGGCCGATTGGCCGGGAAACACCGCGAGCAGGCCCGCAGCGAACCTGGTAGCCAGGATGCGGTCAATAACATCACGCTGTTCCTTTTCGGTACGATCTTGTTCGCGCGTGATGCTGTAGAGAAGAAGCTCATAAGAGGATTGTTCTACAACTTCAGAAATACCACGCATAATCTCTGGGATCAAGGGCCATGTCAACGAGGGAATCAGGATACCGATCACCCGGCTGCGCCCACCAGCCAGCCTGGACGCGGTGATGCTGGGCACGAATGCCTGCTCTTCCATGAGGCGCAAGATGCGCTCACGTGTGGCAGGGCCCACGTCTGGCTTCTGGTTCAATACCCGCGAGACCGTGGCTTTGGAGACACCGGCTAATCGAGCGATGTCTCGTATCGTAATTTTCTCTACCATGACTATTCCTTCTTGCTTGTGATCTTGGCCGTAATGTGTGTTACCACATGGGCAAGTTGCGAGAACGGTTGCGTAATCGTTATCGGTACCGGTTACAATAACTGTTCCTAGCATACCAGTTTTTTGTTCAAGTTTACCTGGAAAGCGCCTACCAGGCATAAGACAAGCGTCTCATGGCTGTGAGGATAGGTCCCTCTGTACAGGTCGAGCGGACTTCTCTGTTGATTGAGCGCGCCTCTGTCCTGCAACGAGAGAGAAGGTTTCTGATAGGGGTCCCGCCCTTCACTTTCCGTTTATGACGATGCGCATGGCGTTTTCATGACGCGCCCTGGTCATACTATCATCAAGGGGACGATGTGCAGGACGCGTGAATCTGAGAGAGCACATCACACCTGGCTTGTCCTTGCCCTTGATCGTCACAAAGGATCTTATTCCGACCGGAAACGCACTGCGTGCTAGTGCTGCGCACTCATCCGGTCGGATCAGTAGTAAGGATCACAGCTGGAGGAAGAAACAAGAAGACGATCACCTTTTCTTATTCTGGGATCACTCGGAACCGGGTGAAACACAAAGGATCTTATTCCGACCGGAAACGCACTGCGTGCTAGTGCTGCGCACTCATCCGGTCGGATCAGTAGTAGTGAGACATGCCATGCAAACAGCAAAAAACACTGAGCAATTGACGCCGCATTTTCTCGTTACTGGAGTCATCGTAGGCATAACCGGTGGGGTCCTGATGATGATATTTAACATGCTCAGCGCCGCAACCTACCTGCATTTGGGCTTCTTCACTCCGATGTACGCCATCGCGGTACCGCTCATCGGAGAGCAACCGTTGATGACCTCTGTGAAAGATGGCGCCTTCTATTTAGCCTTCGGCCCGGCACTGCTGGGGCTGGCGGTCCACCTGTTTTGGTCGGCGTTGTGGGGCCTGATCTTTGGTCTACTTGCACGCAGGCTGCATCTGAGCGGCGGCACGGCCATCATCAGCGGGTTGGTTTATGGCGTGCTGGTCATGCTGGTTATGATCTTCGTCGTGCTACCCATTTTCGGTACTTCTAATGCCTTTCAGCTACTAGGCCCATTCTCGTTATTGTTAACCGCCGCGAATGCTCTATTCTATGGCATGTCCCTGGGGCTGTGGCCGGTGCTACAACCCCAGTTCTTCGCTGGCCCCACCCGTTCGCAAGCGGTCTAGGGAGCGGCCTGGTACGCCTACGAGAGACGGCTTGAAAAAAGTTGTAGCCATTTCACAAGGAGAAGGAACCAATGATGCGTGGATCACGGCGATGCGTACAACTACTCTGGTTACGCGGCACTATCCTTTTCCTCGTACTCTTCTTTGCTGTTGCCTGCTCCCCATCCACAAGTACCTATCCGATGCTGCCAGGGCAGCAACTGTGGAATCAAGGAGTTTCCTCTCTCTTATTTGGGACCAATGATGACTATGAGTGGTCATCCCAGAATATTCAGGTGGAACCTGCCATTCAAAAGGATTTGCGGCGTGCTGGCTTTACTTTGGTGCGCAGCTTCATTCCTGATGATGCGAGTGATGCGGTGATCGAACAGCGTATACGTACAATTGAAAATATCGGGGCGCAGTGTTTGGGAGTGATTACGAATATCTTTAATGTCACCTTTGATACACATCTTGTCAGGTATCTAGGCCATCGGTGCCTGATGTATGAATTTGGGAATGAATCGGATTACAACAACATCTCTATCGCAAGCTATCTCAAGCAGTGGAACAAGCTGATCCCCATGTTACGGCGAATCAACCCCGCTGCCATATTTATCGGTCCAGTCACCTATAATGACCAGGGTATTAATGGCTACATGCGAGCATTCCTTAAAGGGGTAAAAAAGTCAGGTGTGCTGCCTGATGCAGTGAGCTTTCACTGGTATCCCTGCTCGTACGACCCAGAGAAGAAGTGCCTTGCCAAGGCCAGCAGTTACGCTAAAGTAGCACGGGGGGTCTATGCCATGGTGCAGAGTATTTTGGGAAGAGCTCTACCGGTGGGGATAAGCGAATGGAACTTTGATGGAAATAATCCTCCTCCCCCCTACGGAGACAATGCCGCTTTCATCACCAAATTTACTATTGAAGCGCTGCGCTCCATGGTGCAGGCAGGTGTGGCGTTTGCATGTCAGTTTGATGCAGCAAGTTACTCCGGTTGGGGACATCTGGATATGTTTCAAGTTGATACTGCGCAGCCGAAACCACAGTTCTATGTTCTGAAAGGCCTGATACAACATTACCGGACCTGAGGTGTTGTTTCATGACGTAATGCATGGCGCTTTCATGACGCTTGTTCCGCATACTAGCACTAGAGAGGTCGGCGTACATCTGACGAAGTGCAGTGTAAGAAGAAGGAGCGTTCCCAATGAATATGGCCACTCTTGTTCTCCAGGTGCTGCTCGGACTGGTTTTCTTGCCGTTGAGTTTTCTTGCTCTAAGGCAGCATGAAACTGATTGGTACGGAACATTCCTTGTAGCATCGGGGCCATTTGCGAGCAGTGCCATGGTTCTGGCGTCTCAGAAACTGCGTGAAAGGATCTTATTCCGACCGGAAACGCACTGCGTGCTAGTGCTGCGCACTCATCCGGTCGGATCAGTAGTAAAGTGTTTTGAAACGGAGACGACCGCAAAGGATCTTATTCCGACCGGAAACGCACTGCGTGCTAGTGCTGCGCACTCATCCGGTCGGATCAGTAGTACTGATATTGAGGGACTCGACGGATGTGGCTTTACCACAGAGGAAATCGTTTCACTGCTCTGGCTCCAGCATTGGTATCAAACGGGAGGTAGTGATTCCTGGCAACGAGGCTGCGCCTCTAGCGCTGCGCGCTCAGCCAGGACGAAAGGAGCAACGCGACTGCGTCGGTTCTTACCCGTCTCGGCAACGCTGCTGCGCACTCATCCGGTCGGATCAGTAGTAATGTGAGTTGAAATCCCTTTAGGAGTATATTGGGGCCTCAATGCCGCGCTGTTACACGTGGTTTTTCAGGAGCTCGTTGGCGAGGCTTTGGGCGTGCTGCAACACCGGGCGAATCTGTGGCCCTGCCAGAAACCTCGAACACAGCGCCTCATCCTTGATGCCTTCCGCCAACCCCTGGATAATCGCCGCCGCCTCCCCAAAAGCGGTACGAGCTTGCACATGCTTGCCAGCTGCTTCATATTCCCTTCCCAGCGCCGCCTGGATCTGCCAGCATTCTGCCGGCAACCCGAGATCTCCTGCTATCTGGGCGGCCTCGCGCAAGTGGCTGATGGCCTGCTCGCTCTGCCCATTCCACGCAACGAGGGTCGCCAACGACCGCAGGTAGGGAAGACGGAAGCGTCGATTGGGTCCTAAGCGTTCTCCGAGGCGTTGCACTTCCTCTCGCGCCTGGCGCTCATCCCCAGCATGCAGCAAGGCCTCCGTTTCATACTGATGGTAGAAATCCAGCGTGATCAATGCCGCATCATGGCTCTTGCGTATGATGATGACCTGCAGGGCATAGCGCTGGGCTTGTTCCCACTGCCCGGCCAGAGCATGGTGCATGCACAGCTGCGAGAGGCCGGGCATGCGAAATGGTCCAAGGCCTAACGTCTCTGCCACGGCTTCTGCCTCCTCGAGGGCCGCCTGGGCCTCTTCCCACTGCTGCAAGGCGTGATAAATACTCCCCAGAGCAGTGAGAAAGCCCTGTAAGGCTATAGCTGGAAGGGTCCGCGCAAGCTCAAGGGTTTGTTGCATGAGCACAAGCGCCTCTTCATAGGCCCCTGTATCCTGCAGCGCATACGCGAGGTAGAGTGTATTCATGACTTGTAGCCAGTTGTTCTTGCTCTCTTTGGAGAGCGCGAGCGCCCTGCGACCACTGTGAAGGCTGTGCTGCACCTGCCCACTGTGCATTTGCGCGAGAGCCAGCAATCCCCAGCAAAAGGCTTCTGCTGCGCAATGCGTCAAGAGTTGGGCGGGCGGAGAACCAATAATAGAGGAGGGAAGCGACAGCTCCCGCGCAATGGCCGGCTCGTTGCCCAGGGCAGCATACAGCGCCAGGGATGCTTCCAGAGCGTGCATGGCTTCCCCAAAGTCTCCCCCAAGCAGATGGACCGCTCCAAGCAAGGAGAGGCTTCTGGCTTCCAGTTCCCTGTCGTGTATGCCGCGTGCCAGGGAGAGCGCATGCTCTCCATGCGGTAAGGCACGCTTTGGATCCCCCCACACTGCGGCCATGATCTGGGCCAGGTTCCATTCCGTTTCCGCCAGCACCCGCTGATCGTGACTGGTGACGGCTATCTGCCATGCTTGCTCCAGCAGCGCGCGCGCCCTGGGCTTGTCGAAGGACTGTTGGACCGCCAGGATCGCCAGGCGGTTGAGGGCCATGCTGACCAGCGTGGGCAGCCGGTGCTGCTGCGCATAGGCGACCAGCTCTTCATAAGCCTCCTGGGCCTTTCCCCAGGCGTGCTGGAGGGCATAGGCCCGCCAGAGGCAGACGTAGAGGTGGTCGGGCTGCGGAAAGCTGACTGGATCCACCGTCGCCGGCTCCGCGAGCTCTTGATCGGTAATGGATAGCAGGCTCCTCTCATGGAAAAGCTCCTGCACGGTCTGCTGCACGTGCTCATGGAAGAGGGCGCGCGCCTGTTCGTAGTGCATGATGGCATCTTCGATGGCAAAGACGGCCATGGCCTCATCCTCGGCCTGCACATTGTAGCGATAGGCTGCCTCGGCCTCTCCGGCTCCCAGTGCGTGATACGCCAGCTCGGAGGCCCTGGCACCCTCGCTCTGTAGCAATGCCAGAACGCGCTGGTGCAAGACCTGCCGCCGCGCCTCGCCCAGTTCGGTGTAGACCACTTCGCGGATCAGCTCATGTGCGAAGTAATAGCTGGCCGGGCGACCTGCTCTTGCTTCCTCTTCGCGCAGGATGCCACTGCTAACGGCCTCCTCCAGGGCCTCGATGCCTGCCTGCACATCCATCTCGGCCACCTTCCACAGGCGCTGGGCGCTCGCCCGGTTCCCCAGCACGGCGCTGGCCATCACCAGCTGGCGCGCAGCCGACGACAGCGGCACCAGGCGCGCCAGGATCATCGCGCGCACCGAGGGTGTCAACAGCAGTTCGCGCCAGGACTGCTCCTGCGCGACGATTGTGGCCATCTCCTCCGTCGGCTCCAGCCGCCAGGTGCCATCGGGAGCCAGCTGTGGCACCAGCCACTGCCGCTCGCATAGCAGCTTGAGCGTCTCCAACAGGTAAAACGGCTGCCCCCCAGTCTGCGCAAAAAGGAAGCCTCCCAACGCCACCAGTGGCGTTGCCCTCTCCTGCTCAGGAGGGGCAGCAGCCCCGGATGGCCGCTCTGTGACCTGCTCCTCTTGCTCTCCCCCATTCTTGCTGTCTTGCCCAGCCTCTCTGACGATGGCCTGCACGAGCTGGAGGGTCTCCGCCTGGCTCAGCGGGTGCAACGGCACCTGGCTGACCGGTAGGTCTCGCCTCAGGTCGGAGAGCTCGGCAGCCAACTGCGACCTCGGCTCCAGCTCTTCACTGCGCAAGGTACCCAGCAGCAGCACCCGGCTGCTATGCTCCTTCCAATACCGAGCCAGGTAGCGCACCAGGTCGAGGGAGGAGCCATCCACCCAGTGCAGGTCATCCAGGAGCAGCAGAAGTGGCGCCCGCCGGGCCAGGGCATCCACCAGGCGCGCCACCGCTTCAAACAGGCGCACCTTGGCTGCCTGCTCATCCTGGGTGGGAGCGAGCAGATCGGGGTAGCGCACCCGCAGTTCGGGCAGCAGCCGCGCCAGTTCGGCCAGCCAGGGGTCCTCCAGCAGGTCCTCCGGGGCATTTTCCTCTTCCAGCCGCGTGCGCAGGGCCTCGACCAGTGGCTGATAGGGCAGCCGTCCCCCGGCCTCGAAGGCATGCCCGCTGAGCACCTCGGCCCCCTGCGCCCGTGCCCAGGACGCGAACTCGTTGACCAGCCGCGTTTTGCCGATGCCGGCCTCGCCGACCACCAGCACCGCCTGGGGCTGCCCCTGCCGTGCCTGCTGGTAGCGAGCGGCCAGGTGGCTGAAGGCCCCAACGCGTCCGTCGTTCGCCGGACGCGTTGGGAGGGCGGGAACACTCCCGCGACGAGCAGCCACCAGGCCGCGGATGTGTTCAGCCAGGGCGACGGTCTCCACCGAGGGCTTGACCTGCAAGGCCTCGGCCAGGCGTGCCCGGCAGGTGGCGTAGACCTGCAAGGCGGCGCTCGCATCGCCCAGCGCCAGGTGCACGCGCATCAAGCGCCGGTAGACCTCCTCAGTGAGCCCATCCAGCGCCAGCCAGCGCAGCAGGGTGGCGCGGGCCTGCTCCAACTCCCCGGCAGCCTCCTGCCAGGAGGAGAGGCGATCGCAGAGCAACTGCAGGCGCATATGCCACTGCTGCTGCTGTTGCTCGTGCCACTCGTCAAAGGCGGTTTCCTCACGCAGCCAGAAGCCGTCGAGGAAAGGACCGCGCACCAGGGTGAGGGCCTGCTGGACCTGTGCAACCAGGGAGGCGCGCTGTGGCTCGGTCGGGGGCGTGGAGAGCCGCTGGGCCTGTGTGTAGGCCTGCTGCACTACCTCCAGGTCCAGCTCCAGCGGGGCCTGTGGGTCCAGGCCAAGCAGCTCTTGCTGGCTGAGCAGGTGGGTGTGCGGGACAGACGCGGTGTGAGGGTCGGCGAGCAGGCTGCGCAGCAGCGCAATAGCGTTGCGCAAGGCCGTGCGTGCATCGTGGGGCTCACTGTCAGGCCACAAGAACGCGGCGAGCTTGCTACGGGGATGCAGGCCTCCCTCCACCGCCAGGTAGAGCAGCAAAGCCTGCGCCTTGCGCAAGGAGAAGGTGAGGCGGTTTTCGTCGTGAAAGACTTCTGGTGGGCCGAGCACGGCCAGTCGTAACAGACCCATGGCATGTCCTCTTCCTCTAGGGTGCTCTTGACAAAAGATATGAAGTACTCACAAGTAGAGGGGTGTAGTCGCGTTCTCAGCGAACAAGTAAGGATCTTATTCCGACCGGAAACGCACTGCGCACTCATCCGGTCGGATCAGTAGTGCAGAAAAGGCACCGTTTTTCACCGGTGTTGCTCCTCATCCTTCAAATATCATCTCCCTTATTGGTAACTCCCCTTTTGTTCATGAAGCAGAGCTTGAGCGATCTCTATGTGAACATGCCTTTGCTGCGATAGCTCATGTCACATGCCCGCGAGCACAGGGATCTTAGCGTTGCCCATGCAACAGAGCCTTCCTGGATGTTCCAGAGCTCTTCCAAGAGCGGGGTATCAGCCGCCGGGCGAACCAGGAGAGGTTCCCAATCAGATTGATGCAGAGTGAAGTGCATCTGCTAAGGTGGGGCCCTCCTGGCTCATGCCACGATTGGCGGCACTTTATCTTCTCCGGTGCTAGTATAAGGGGGGAGCGTCATGAAAGCGCCATGAGCATCGTCATGAATGGGAGGGGCATCCGCACCAGGCGGCCACCACAGGCTGTTTCACGAGGAAGGCCATAATTGTGTTGACCTGGGCGGACAGAGAGCAGTATGATCCCAACTTCGACATGACGCTTTTATGACGCTTTTATGACGCTTCCTCCTCATACTAGCAGTAGGGAGGACGAGGTGCAGCCGGTGGTGGAAGGAGCCGTAATTGAGAAAGGATACCATCAATGTCTACCCGGATGATAGCTCTTGCGCCGCTGCAAGGAAGAGGGGCCCAGCGCCTCATCATTGCCTCGCATCGCGGTCCCGTTGAATATGAGTTGAGCCAGGAGCAGACGCTCAGGCCGCAGCGTGGGGTCGGCGGCGTAGTGACTGCACTGCTCGCTGCAGACAGCCACAGGGAGACGACCTGGGTCGCGCTGGCCATGACGAAGGGGGACCGCCTGGCAGTTCAGCATGCACGACAGGATGGTGGCCCGCTGCCATCTCCCCTGCCGGGCCAGTCAATGCACCTGCACTATGTCGCCATTCCTGCGGCAGCATACCGTAAGTACTCTGAGCAGATCAGTAATCACCTGCTCTGGTTCTTCCACCACTACCTGCCTGTACCCAGATGGGATGCTGCAGGCCGGCTGCAGGAGGCCTGGACCAATGGGTATGTTGTGGCCAACAGAGCGATCGCGGATGCTGTCTGCCAGGAGATTGATCGCGAGGCAACAGCGCCCATCGTGATGCTGCACGACTACCAGCTCTACCTGGCAGCGGACATCATTCGCCAGCGGCGCCCGACCGTCGTCATGCAGCAGTTTATTCACATTCCCTGGCCTGAGGTGCGCTACTGGCTCTTCTTGCCAAGCACCATCGTACAGGCCATCTATCGTGGGCTAATGGGCAACGACATCGTCGGGTTCCAGACCGAGCGCGATGCACGGAACTTCCTGGAGGGAGCAGGTACCCTGCTCGAGGGGGCCGTGGTTGACTTCGAAGCGGGAGCGGTCTGTTGGAGGGGTCGACGTACCCAGGTGCGAGCCTATCCCATTTCGATCTCGATCACAGAGGAGCGTCGCACGGTCAGGAGCGCTGACGGCAAGAGAGCGGCGGAGCAGATCCGCCCGTTGTTGGGAAAGTACACCATCATGCGTGTTGACCGTATCGACCCGGCGAAAAACATCATCCGAGGATTCCAGGCCTATGGGCTCATGCTCGAAGCGCATCCTGAACTGCACAGGGAGGTCACCTTTCTGGCGTTCCTCGTGCCGTCGCGGAAAACTGTACCCCTCTACCGGCGTTACGGGGCCAAGGTGCTTGACGTGATTGAGCAGATCAATAGGAAGTTTGGCAAGGGCGAGTGGACGCCCATCCAGGCGTTCTGTGGCAATGATCGTACGCGGGCGCTCGCGGCGATGCAGTGGTATGATGTGCTGCTCGTCAATCCGCTGATGGATGGGATGAACCTGGTGGCAAAAGAGGGTCCCGTCGTCAACCAGCGCAATGGCGTCCTGGTGCTCTCGCGCAACGCCGGGGTGTACCAGGAACTGGCGAGGGGAGCGATTGCGATCTCCCCGCTGGATCTCATCGAGACGGCGGACGGGTTGTACAGAGGGCTGACCATGTCGCCAGAGGAGCGAGAGCAAAAAGCGACGCTGGTGCGGCTGGCGGTGGAGAACAACGATCTGAACGCCTGGTTCACGCGCCAGCTAAGCGATCTAGACGCGCTGGTTGAACGTGGGCACGCCGCTCCTCTTCCCCTGAAAAAGCCCACGGCCATTGGAAGCGCTGAAAAGGTAGCCGCTCGCGTCAGTTGATAGTTCAGCGTCCAGGCATGCCTGATCGCCTGGACGCTGAAAGAAAAGCTAACGGCGATGCTCAACCGCCTGATCGCCCTGCTCTCGTCGTTGCAGCCTTGTACCAAGCGCTATGCCCAGTCTTCCCACAAGGCTTTGTAAGGATCTTATTCCGACCGGAAACGTGCCTTGAAATGGGTCTTGCTTGTAACGGTCCCCCGGACCGTTCTTGACGACGCTACGAACCTTGCAATGGGTCCTGGCAACGACGCTGGCGCGTCTACGGACTGCGTCCGTCAGGCAAGACCACAGGAAGTACTGCGTGCTAGTGCTGCGCACTCATCCGGTCGGATCAGTAGTTTCGAGCGGATTTGTTACCATGCGCCGGGTGTATAGAGACGGCCGGCGGCACCTGGTCCTCTCTGGTGCTAGTATGGGGAGGGGGTGTCATGAAAGCGTCATGGGCATCGTCATGAATGGGACGTAACTCTATATAAGGACAATAGGGGCCGGGCTTTCTGTTGAAAGATGTTACAGCAGCTCATTGTGAAAGAAGAGGTGCACCTGTGCGAAATATCGCCAGCGGGGTTCATGGCCTAGATATGGCTGCCGCGCGTGTCATTCCCTCTTATGGCGATGTTCATTGCGCTTTCATGACGCTTGCCCTTCATACTAGCATCAGTGAGTTTATGTCCTGTAGGAACATGACGATGTGTATATTCTTCAGTGGGGAGGAGCTTACATCTTGAAACAGGAACGGGTTCAAACTTCTGTGGGAAAACCTCGCGAGGGCGTTGGCAGGAGAGAGGCCGCGCCCATCTAAAAATCCTCTCTCCTACGGCTGGAGTTTTCAGGCTTCATGGTGTTAGCTTGATGTGCAACACTTCAGTCACCTTTCTGCATATCCTTTCTCCCGGGCATAGCGAGAGGCTGCTGGTAGCCTTCTCACGTCCTTGAACTGCCATGAGCTGTTCACAGAAAAAGCTGTCCTTTCCTCGAAAATGTACAAAGTCGTGCACGATACTGCGTGAAAAGTATAAGGATCTTATTCCGACCGGAAACACACTGCGTGCTAGTGCTGCGCACTCATCCGGTCGGATCAGTAGTTTTGAAGTCGCTTTATAAGGAAATGGTCATGGTGTTTAGGATGAACAAGCTGGATGTAAAGTCCTGTGCATTCAGCAGTAAGGAGAAAGGATTTCAACAGGCCATGGGAGACACTATATTTCCAGAAGGCTCTCGAGTATGTGTGATCAGTTACAGTCCTTTCAGAGGACTTAGGGGGACGGTTCGACAGGTCCATACTATTTCTGCGGATTCTGAGGAGCCTTTTTGTTTCTACCTTATTACCCTTGAAAGGGCGCAAGTCGAAGAACCAATCTGGTTTGAATATGATGAGGTGGAGTTAGTGACTCCTTCCGTTTCTCGAAGAGGAACAGAGTAGCTTACGCGCACAGGGAGAAGCGGGTATGCAGCCGAATACCCACTTCTCCCGAATGAGTGCATCCCGCGTCTGCGGCCTCCGACACTTGCAGACGCAGTATTATACAGCCGAAGAGTATTCGGCCTTCAAGAATGTTTAGCTCATGGCAAGCATGCATAATGACATCATGATGTAGAGATGAGCGATGATGAGAACCTCACCTTGAGCCTGTGAGGCGCTTTAGAGTATTTTGCTCTGTGCCGCACGAACCAGCTTCCTGCGGCAGACAGGTAGCCTGATGTGGAGGGACTTCCCGTTCATGACGCTACTCAAGGCGTTTTCATGACGTTTTTATGACGCTTCCGCGTCATACTAGCACCAGAGAGGGCAAGGATCTTATTCCGACCGGAAACGTGCCTTGCAATGGGTCTTGCCAACGACGCTACGAACCTTGCAATGGGTCCTGGCAACGACGCTGGCGCGTCTACGGACTGCGTCCGTCAGCCAGGACCAAAGGAAGTGTCTACGGACTGCGTCCGTCAGGCAAGACCACAGGAAGTACTGCGTGCTAGTGCTGCGCACTCATCCGGTCGGAGCAGAAAAGGTATTTTTTACGAACGTAGCAATTCTTCGACGGACGGGCATCGACAGGTTGCACGTAGCTGGCACTAATCCGTCTCACCAACGCTGGTTCTTGCCCGTCTCGGCTGGCACCTATCCGTCCGGCCAACGCTGCTGCGCAGCTAGTGCTTCGCACTCAGGCCGGACGAAAGGAGGACGCGACTGCGTCGCTACCGCTGCGCGGTCAGCCGAGACGAAAGGCACTGCGCAGCTACCGCGGGTCAGGTGAGACGCAAGGAGAAGGAGTGGGCGATGGAGAGATCAGTAATGCGGAGTGTGGCCTGGCATGCACGTATTGCGAGCTACGAACTGCGCGAACAGACCGAACAGGGAACTATCGCGACACCGGTGAACGACGAGAGCCGCACGTGGCATGGGTGGCTGGAGCGCGTGCCGTCCTTCGCGTTCCGCAGCAGGGATGGGCAGCACTTCACCGCGGTCAGGGAGCGCAAGGGGCGTGGGGGCGTTTACTGGACCGCCTATCGTAGTATCGGAGGCCTGCTCAAGAAGAAGTACCTGGGCGCGCCCACCAGGGTCACGCTCGCACAGCTGGAGCAGGTGGCGCTCGTCCTGACCGCAAGCAAGTCAGCAATCTCTTCTGACCATCCACCATCTCAGAAAGACCCGTCTACCAGAGTGGAGCGTGACCAGAACAAGATGCCGTGGCAGGCATCACTGGTAGCGACCAAGTTCTTCGTACCGACCTCCTCGCATGAGCTCATCTCCCGTCCGCGCCTGATGCGTCTGCTCGATGAGGGGATCGGACGCCCGCTCACCCTAGTCTCGGCCCCCGCAGGCTCTGGCAAGACCACCTTGCTCTCCGCCTGGATGCAAGCACATCAACCAGGCCATCCTCGTGTCGCCTGGGTGTCCCTGGATGAGGGAGACAATGACCTGGTGCGCTTCTGGACCTATGTGCTCACGGCCCTGGACCATGTGCAGCCAGGACTCTGTACGGAGCTTGTGAGCTACTTGCACGCGCGGCAGTCTCCTCCTATACAGTCAGTCCTTACGGCGCTTATCAATCGACTGGCCGAACGAACAGAGCAGGTGCTGCTGGTCCTGGACGACTATCACCTGGTGACGGAGCAGGCGATTCATCGCTCCCTGACATACCTGTTGGATCATCTGCCCTCGCAATTGCGGGTGATCCTCTCCACCCGCAGTGATCCTCCCTTGCCGCTTTCCTGGCTGCGAGCACGTGGCCAGGTCCTCGAAATGCGCGCCGACCAGTTATGCTGTACCCAGGAAGAGACGCGTGCGTTTCTGCACGAGGTGATGGGACTGACCCTTGCCGACCAGGAACTCGCAGGGGTGGGAGACCGCACTGAAGGCTGGTTCGCGGGCTTGCAACTGCTTGCGCTCTCTCTGCAAAGGCACACTGATCCTGGCAACCTGCTGGATGAGGTGAGTGGGAGTCAACGCTACATCCTCGATTATTTGACTGACGAGGTGCTCCGGAGGCAGGACGAGTCCGTGCAAACTTTTCTGCTGTACACCTCGATCGTGGAGCGGCTGACCGCCCCTCTCTGTGATGCCCTGATGGAACGGAGTGGGAGCCAGCAGATGCTGGAGCTGTTGGACCAGACCAATGTATTTATCGTGCCTCTGGATATGCAGCGCTGCTGGTATCGCTACCATGTTTTGTTTGGCGAGGCGTTGCGCTATCGCCTGGAGCACACGCAGGGCGAGCTTGTGCCCGCCTTGCATCATCGAGCCTGCACCTGGTATGCTGAGCACGGTCAGACCACCGAGGCAATCGCTCATGCCATCGCAGCCAGGGAGTGGCCGTGGGCGGCTGACTTGATCGAGCAGGTCTCTGCACTCACCTGGGGGAGCGGTGAACATGCGATGGTGAGACGCTGGCTTGAACAGCTCCCTGTCGAGGTGGTGCGCGCACGGCCTCGCCTGTGCCTGGCGTATGCCAGGACCCTGTTCATGGTGGCCCCGTACACGACGATCGAACGCTGGCTGCACGATGCAGAAACGGCCGTGTGGGTCACGGTACCGGCTGCGACCGACGGGGCCGCTGAACCTGGAGCACGTCCACCATCCGGACAACAGGAACGGGATAACTTGTTGGGAGAAATCGCTGCCTATCGGGCCATCATCACCGGCGACTATCTCGGTGAGGGGCACGTCACCCTGGGGTTCTGCCAGCAGGCCCTGGCTCATCTGTCAGCACAGGATCTCCTCGCCCGGGCACAGGTCGCCTATGCCCGGGCGCTGGCCTCTCATGCCTTTGGTGACATCGTAGCGGCCATCCAGAGCGCAAGGGAGGCAACGGCGCTCGCGCAAGCTGCAGGGAACACCTCCTCCGGCATTCTCTATCTGTGCAGAACGGCGTATTCCTTGCTTGTACATGGCAAGTTGCACGACGTACATTTTTCAGGCGGACGTCCTGCGCGAGTGGAACCGACTGGATGAGGCGCTGGAGCTGGCATTACAGGCCGTCCGGCTGAGCGAGCAGACCGAAACCGTCATGGGGTTAGATGTAGGCTACACCGTCCTGATGAGTGTCTACCTGGCGCGAGGAGAGCTGGAGGCAGCGGGCTCTGCCTTCCAACAGGCAGAGGAGGCCCTGGCGCAAACCTACAGCCCATACCGGTGCGATGCCTACCTTATCGTGGATTGGGTCCGGTTCTGGATGGCAAGTGGAGCTGTGGAGCATGCCACCCTCTGGGCACAGGAACTCGCGCAGCAGGGCAGCGTGTCGTCCCCATTGGCACGTGAACGCCAGGATGTGGCACGAGCGCGCATATTGCTGGCCCAGAAGAGGCCCACCGAGGCGCTCTCGCTCCTTGAGCCACTGCAAGTTGGTGCAAAGAAGCAGGAACGCTTCAGCCACGTCATTGAGATGTATGTCTTGCAGGCGCTGGCTCATCACCTGCGCGGTGAAGAGCAAGAGGCATTAACCGTCCTGGCCCAGGCGGTACGCCTGGCTGAACCTGAGTACTACATCCGCCACTTTGTGGACGAAGGGCCGCAGGTGGCTGTTCTGCTCACCAGGCTGCGGGAGCAGCAACGCAGGCGCGGGCCGACCCCATATCTGGACGCCGTGCTTGCTGCATTTCGCCAGGATAGCACTGCACATGCGAGGGCGGGACAGCGCACGATGGCGCAACCGCTGCTGAACCCTCTGAGTGAACGCGAACGGGATGTGCTCCAGTTGCTCGCACGAGGAGACTCCAACCCGGAGATTGCAGAAGTACTGGTGCTCTCGGTCGATACCGTCAAACGCCACGTGTACAACATCTTCTCGAAACTCGGGGTAAAGAACCGGGTCCAGGCGGTGACACGGGCTCGCGCCCTTGGCCTGCTCTCCGAGTAGACTTGCTTTCTTTTTGGGCTGGTCGTCAGCACGGCGAGCTTCTTAACCGACGGCTCCGTTATGAGGAACAACGGGACCCTGGCAGCGGCTTGGGCGTGGGCTCAGGCACTCACGATCGACAGCAGTTTCAG
>WNEZ01009070.1_pt1 | contig 16330 bp, 18 predicted proteins | sample 5400521 | NCBI WGS metagenome assembly WNEZ01 (sample SAMN13153339, study PRJNA577476) | soil metagenome | isolation source: 120 cm saprolite under Douglas fir tree site 2 hole 1 replicate 1 | place: USA:California | collected 2015-04-18
TGCACTAAGACCGGCGCGGAGCTGATCGAACACCTCAATGGGTAGGCCGCCTGGATTGGCCGCCGTCTTGAGCATCAGCGGGGGTATCGCGCCCACCAGCACAGCCTTAGCGAGGCGCGCGGTCCCGTGGCGGCCGATGTAGCGGGCCACCTCGCCGCCGCCGGTGGAATGGCCCACCAGCACGGCGTCGTGCAGATCGAGCGTGTCGAGGAGCGCCGCCAGGTCGTCAGCGTAGTGGTCCAGGTCGTTGCCGTCCCAGGGCTGGCTGGATCGTCCACCGCCGCGACGGTCATGGGCGATCGCGCGATAGCCCTGGGAGGCCACGAAGAACGTCTGGTCGTCCCAGGCGTCGGCATTGAGCGGCCAACCGTGGCTGAAGACGACGGGCTGCCCTGTGCCCCAGTCCTTGTAAAAAATCGTCGTGCCGTCCTTGGTGGTAATGGTACTCGTACTCATCGGGTGAAATCCTCCTTTCAGGATCAACCTGTGTGTAAATATTCAGATTCGATGGGGGCAAATTGTTAAGACTATTTTCCACTGTTGGCACATACGCTTTGGAGAACAACAAAGTTGCTGCCCTGTAACGCGTACGACTACTGCTTACAGCAAGTTAAACGTGTCAATTACCTCCGCCTCTGCGGCAGGGGGCTTGTAGCTGTGCTCGACTTCAACTCAGAAGATCACTCTTCTGCTTCGGCTTCACTGCACGCTACATCATGGGAGCCTTACTGCTCCACCGGGCACATCGACAAGGTACCCGTTCTTTCCCACCGGGGCCGAACCCTTTGCGAGAAAGAAGCGTTCTCATATGTGCGCTGTTTTACCCTGGCCGCAAGGTACTCTCATACCTGTTCATCAGGAACCAAATTACAGCTTTGGCGGGCAATGCCCCAACTGTCTCTCTCTGTGGGCGATATGCCCGTCTGCCAAGAATGCTTGGTCAGAACAACAGAGTGCCTTCAGGCATCATGGATAGTATAGCAGGTTGCGCTGTGGCTGTCAATATGCTATTATTAAGTCATGAGAAAGACACGTACAACCATCCCATTAGAAGACAGAGACAGAGAAGCGATTGCCGCTATCCGAGCCTATTATGGCGTCACGAGCGATGTCGATGCTATTCGTATTGCCTTGCGGGAATTGCAGAGACGTATCATCAGCCCTGCACCACTCCCACAAGGAACGGCCATTCCTCCCCTGCCTGAAGGCGAGGGGCATCCTGGCCGGAGGCCGTGATATGATATCGTCTCCCTTTTGCATACATCTCCTCCTTTTTTCCCAACCACTTCCGCGCCTTTGTGACCAAATCTTTTCTCAGAAGTAAGTATAGCATCAAAAATAAGGAGAAGGCGAACGTGCGCAGCTACGCCAACTCCCGCTCGGTTGCTTGCCTACGACGAATTCTTAACACCCGGAATCAGCGTGCCAGTTGACGGAAGTCTTCCGGTTGACCGGGGTAGCGTGTCAGTCCTGTGGCAGGCCCGAGCTCGCCCGTTTTCTTAGCAAGCCCTCTGGCTTTCTGCTGCAGTGCGAAGCAAATGACCTCAACGGCACTATCCAGGTCGAGCAGAGAAGTGTTCAAGACGATGTCGTACAGATGCGCATCTTCCGGTTTTTGCTGGTACTCGTTCTCAAGGTATCTCCTTCGATCATGATCTTTCATGTGGATACGAGACTCGGCTGCGTGGTGATCTAATCCTTCGCGTTGCATCACATAGGCCACGCGTTTTTTAAACGGGGCGATAATGCGAACGTGCAAGACATCCCGCCGTGTGGCCAGGGTCACCTGAGAGGCTCGTCCCACGATCACGACATGTCCTAGTGCTACCGCTGCACTGACAATCTTGTCCACTGCACTACGATAATCCTCGTCTGAAAGGAATGCTTCTGGTGGAGCAAGCACCATGGAAGCTGGAGAGAGGTAGAGGATGTTGTTCAGTGCCCGTGAGACGACACCTTGGGCATACTCATCATGAGCCTCTGCCTCCTGGATACTCGTGCCCATCTCTAGTGCTGTGCGTTCAACAATGGCGTGGTCGATTAAGTGCCACCCCAGGCGCTTTGCGAGACGGGATGCTATCTCCCCGCCACCACTGCCATATTCCCTTGAGATTGTGATGGCACGCATTCGATTGATGCGATCGATATCTTCGTTCATGACCTGTCCCTCCTGTATGGACATAAATCCTTGCCAAGTGCTGTTGTCGTAACCCACTCATGTTTCTTTCTTTCACACTACTAAGGCGGCTTACTACAACGACAAAAAATATCACGAAGTGCTGAGTGCAGGAAGTCCACGGTTCATTTTCTCAAGTAAGGCACGCAGTTGGTGTTGTTCTTCCTCCGTGAGAGAGGACATAAACTCCTCGATGTGACTGAAGCGCTCTGGCAATACCTGCTCAAAAAGGTCAAGCGCCTGCCGGGTAAGTTCAATGCTAAACATCCGTCCGTCTTCCGGGTGCTCACTGCGTTTGACCAGCCCAGAACGCTCCAGGCCGACCAGCAACCCGGTGATTGTTCCGCGCGTCACTCCGGCGGCTTCAGCCAGTGCTGAAGGCGTGAGGCGATAGTGGGGAGCCTTGCGGAGCAAGAGGAGCACGACGAATTTTCCTTCCGAGAGTTCGAAGCGGTCATAGAACGCTTGTTGTAGGTCAAAGACTTCACGAGCAACAAATGAGAAGAGCAAGTAAGTTTCAACCGAGGTGGTATTCACTTCGGGCATTTGACACGCAAGATCAAAAAAGATTTGATGCCTTGGCGAAAGTCTAAATGTGCGTTCCATCTGTTCCCTCTTTATCATTGCTCCCCTATATTCTATGGCACCGTACTATCTGCTTATACTATAAGCCACCATACTATTTTTGTCAAGGTTTTTGGGCGTATGAAATCGTTGTTGGCAAACGAGCGAGACGCGCAACCTCTTTCTATACCTATTCTTCTATTTGATCAAGGCGATTAAGAGGCGGCTGCCAGGTTTGCTGACCCCCTGATTTTGGGTAGAACCCGAGCGTTCTTAGCCGTGGAGGTCGTAAGATAAGCATGATATGATATAGATAAAATAGTCGTCCTCAGATATGTATCGCTGTGCATAAAAAGCATAGCAGAAGGAGAGAAAAGAACATGGCACAACGAGAAGTCGTCGTCCTGAGCGGTGTACGTACCGCTATCGGAGACTTTGGCGGTGGCTTGAAAAACAAGCCACCGACCGAACTAGGTGCGGCTGTTGTCCGCGAGGCCGTCAGGCGAGCAGGAATCAAACCAGAAGAGGTCGAACATGTCGTCTTCGGCAATGTGATCCATACCGATGTCCATGACATGTACCTCGCGCGCGTGGCGGCGGTCAATGGCGGCATCCCCGTCGAGACTCCAGCCCTCACGCTCAATCGGTTGTGTGGTAGTGGCTTGCAAGCAATCGTTTCAGCAGCCCAGACCATTTATATGGGTGATGCCAAAGCGGCTATAGGTGGAGGAGCTGAAGTCATGAGCCGCAGCCAATACTGGCTCCCGTCTGCACGTTTTGGCCAACGCATGGGCGATGGAAAGACGATTGACGCGATGGTGGGAGCTCTCAGTGATCCGTTTGATGATTGTCACATGGGTATTACCGCTGAGAACGTCGCAGCCAGGTGGGGCGTCACGCGGCAGGCACAGGACGAGTTGGCGCTGCAGAGCCACCAGCGGGCGGCAGCAGCGATCCAGGCCGGCTACTTCAAGGAGCAAATCCTGCCGATTGAATCCAAGGTCAAAGGACAGACCGTGGTCTTTGACACAGATGAGCACGTCAAAGCAGACACCACATTGGAAAAGTTGGCGAAATTGCGCCCGGCCTTCAAAGGTGATGGGAGCGTGACCGCGGGGAACTCCTCGGGTATCAACGATGCCGCAGCGGCAGTGGTGCTGATGGAGGCCGGTGAGGCGCAGCAGCGCGGACTGAAACCTCTGGGTCGACTGGTAGCCTACGCGCATGCCGGGGTAGAACCGAAATACATGGGTATCGGACCAGTCCCAGCCGTGAGGAAGGTGCTTGAACGGGCCAATTTGACTATCAAGGACATGGATGTGATCGAACTCAATGAGGCCTTTGCCGCCCAGGCTCTGGCCGTCATGCGAGATTTGGACTTGCCGCTGGATCGCACCAACCCGAACGGTAGTGGCATCTCGCTTGGTCACCCAATCGGGGCAACGGGCTGCATCTTGACGGTGAAGGCGCTCTACGAACTACACCGTATCGGCGCCAGGTATGCACTTGTCACCATGTGCATCGGCGGTGGTCAGGGCATCGCTGCCATCTTCGAAGCCTTGTAAGTGCAGGCTCCCTCTTCCGCTGTGGAACCGCCGTGCTCGTGCTGGCAGGTTGCGGGGCAACGTGTGAGTCCCGCCTGACCAGCGCGAGCACTGGATACAACGCCAATGGCTCTCTACCCGCTCATTGCCCTTTTCTCAGGGAGGCAAAGACATGCTCAGGCGTCATCGGGATCTGCGTCATACGCACGCCGACCGCATCCTTGATGGCATTGGCGATGGCCGCGGCCACCGGGACCACGGGCGGCTCGCCCACCCCTTTGGCACCGAACGGGCCAAGCTCAGACGGCACCTCTACCAGTAGTGGCGTGATGGTCGGCACATCCTGGCTCTGCGGCAGCGCATAGTCCATCAGCGTCGAGGTGAGCAACTGCCCATCCTCGTCGTAGACCATCCCCTCAAACAGCGCCCAGCCGATGCCCTGGACCACCCCACCGTGGATCTGGCCTTCTACCTCTGCCGGATTAATGGCACGGCCAACGTCCTGGGCCGCAATGTAGTCGAGCACGCGCACCTCGCCCGTCTCAGGATCAACGGCGACCTTCGCCAGGTGCGCGGCGAACATCGGGGATGAGACGCGATTGGCCGAGCGACCACGACCGTAGACCGGCTCGTAGGGAGCGCCAAAGCTCATTGAGTTCGCGGCGATCTGCTGCAGCGTGACACCCTTCTCAGGCACACCCCTGACCATCACCTTCCCATCCCGAAGCTCCATGTCCTCGGCGGATGCCTCCAGCATCTCAGCCGCAATGGCGAAGACCTGGGTGCGCGCATCACGCGCCGCCGCCAGCACCGCTGACCCTACCGTATAGATCGTCTTGCTGCCGGCAGAGAGGCCACTATAGGGCATAGCATCGGTGTTATCGTGCGTCACGTGCACGACTTCGGCCGACAGGTTCAACTCCTCCGCGGCGATCAGCGCTAGGGAAGCGTCTGAGCCGGAAAGATCGACACTGCCCACTATCACAGTAAACGTGCCATCCTGCTCCAGTCGGCAGAGGGCTGCGGCAGGTTCCGTTCCACCTGGCCAGCCGCCGGCGGCGACCCCTATGCCAATTTTCCAGCCCGTAGGGACACGATTTATCGCGTCCTCAGGTACTTCCTGTCTGGCCTGCTCGCGCTGCACCCACAAAGGATGCTGTTGGATCTGCTCGAGGCACTCCAGAAGGCCGATGCGCGGCCAGCGGCCACGCATGATATTCGGGTCACCTTCTCTGAGGGCATTGATCTGACGGAACTTAAGCGGGTCCATCCCAAGCTGCTGGCAGAGTTCCTGCACCGTCGATTCGATTGCGAAGTACGCCTGCGGGCCAGCAGGAGCACGATAGGCGCCGGTACCAGGTTTGTTGGTCTGAACCACGTCGCAACGAATATCCAGGTTGGGACAGCGATAGATGCCGGCGAAATGGAAGCCACTAAAGCCAGCAAGAGGATTGGGATAGGCTCCCGCATCAAGAATCATCCTGGCCTGGATGGCAGTGAGTGTGCCATCCTTCTTGGCGCCCAGTTTGACGGTGATCACCGTTTGTGGCGCGGGGTTCCCGGCCAGGAGATCTTCCTGGCGGGTGTAGACCAACCGTACCGGTCTGCGCAGGCGGGACGCTACTGCAGCTACCAGAGGCTCAAGCAGGGTCTCCTTGCCGCCAAATCCTCCACCGATAGGCACCGACTCGACGCGGATCTGTCGCTCAGGCATTTTGAGCGCCTGTGCGACGGCCGAGCGCACATTGAACAGACCCTGTGTGCTGGGCCAGATCACCAGGTGATGGCCGGACAGACTTGGCGCTACGGTGACAGACTGTGGTTCCATATACGACTGGTGGACCGGGTGGGTGTGATAGCGGCCTTCGACTACCACCTCAGCTTCGCGCAGACCGGCCTCGATATCACCCATCTTGAGAGGGAATGTCTGACTGGCATTCAGCGACCGTTCCTCTTCATCGACCGCTGCTGCTGCTTGAGGGATAACAGAATGTGCGCCTCCCCCGGCGGCGGCTTCGGCCTCCCTGCGAGAGCGAGCCAGGGGTGAATCTGGTCGTAAGGCAGCCTCAGGATCGATGACCACGGGCAGCGGATCGTAGTTGACCTCCACAGCGGTGGCTCCATCCTCAGCGCTGGCCTCCGTCTCGCCGACCACGATGGCGACGGGATGTCCGCACCACACCACTTCTTGCTGTGCCAGAGGGGATTGCGAACGGGAGAGAGGATCGGTCTGGGCCATCCCCAGCGTTTCGGCGGTAAAAACGGCCACGACACCTGGCACGGACAGAGCAGCTGATGTATCAATGTTCAAGATACGTGCATGGCCATACGGGCTCGTGACCAGGCGGGCATACAGCATGCCTGGCAACGTCTGATCTCCTGCATAGCGTGCCCGCCCGGTCACTTTGTCAGGGCCATCCTGGCGAGGGAGAGACGTGCCAACCAGAACAGGTCGTGCTTGCTGTTGCGTTCCTTGCGTCATATGGGAAATTCTTCCTTCTCTAGTAGGAACTCAGGATTTCAATTTTATCGAAGGTGCAGAAGGAAGTATCATTCTTTCCGCATCTCTGCCTCACAGTATACCTCATGCGAATTCCTGGCGAAGCAGCCCTTCCTGGGGATCAGCACCGTCTCTTTCGAACTAGCTACATTTGCATGCAAATCGTTGAACCAGTTCGTGTTCAAAGGTTTGTACAAACTTTTCGATGAACTGGTCATCGTACTCAGAAACTAACCCTACATCATGCATGACCGAGAATGTTGCCACCAGGGCAGGCTTGATCTCTTCAAGGTTCACCGCTTCAGGATGCTCTACCTTCAATACAACAGAACGTCTATACAAGATTCTTGTCCTGTTGTGCAAAAATCGAAGGAAAATCAAAAGGTATCTATGGCTGGAGCTACTTTCTGGTTCGTCGACTTGAGCAGCAAAGCGAGCAGTTTCAGCCTCACACTGAAGATCCCGCATATGATACTTTGCCAGCTGCTGGTTGAATAGCGGATGCATCTTTATCCCCTTTCACTCATAAAGGCGTACGCTCAACAAGTTCACGAAAGAAAATTTTGTACGGGTGTACACTTCTGATTTTGCAGAGTAGCACCCCAATAGCCGAGCCACACCGTACATGAGGTCAGAGATCAGCCTGCCCCTTTGGGTAGATGAGACTGAGCAATTACGATTCCCCTTTTAGGCATGGTTCAAATGAACTTGACAGTTCCTCCTCAACAGAACGATCCCGTCCTGTCATCCTGAGCGCCAGCGAAGGATCTCGCTGCCGATCACGACAGACCCTTCGCTTCGCGGAGGCGTGACATTCTGTGACGGTCTTAGGTACGCATCTAGCAGTTCAGACACGTCGGATAAACAGTTCTGACGCAAGCTGTACAATTTTTCGTTCGACCGAGCACGCACTAATCCAGCCGTACGCAAGATACCTAGATGATGGTGCATAGTCGTTTTGGCAACGCCAAACTCGTCGGAAATTTCCTGCAAGGAATAGCTCCTGCTCATGAGCATTTTGAGAATGCGTAGCCGGCGTTCGTCTGCCAGTGCTTTATACAGCCTTACCAGACGTACCGGTGGGACATTGCTATCTTCTGCTACATTCTCATCCGCTACAGGATAACAGAAAATCGCTATATCCTGGTACTCGGAAAGCTCATTCCAGGGCCGCATGACATAACTTGGAATAAGCAGCACCCTGCGATGACCTGGCTCCGGCACGTACTCAAGGCCATTCGTAGCGGTTTCAATCAATCGCTCCAATGACATTGTTTGTTTCAAGGCACGCTTCACCTCTGCATCGCGCTGCAGGATCGGCATTAATTGCGGCTCGTAGTCTCGAAAGACCCGGTCATACCAGCGCTGAAGGATATCCAGCAGAATAGCTTTCGTCTCTTCTGCATCTAGGGAGAAGAGGCGGTGCAGTAACTCCCGCCAATCTCCCTCTTCAGGAAACGACGTTTTTAGATACTGCTTCTGTGCCTCTGGGTCGCCTTCGGCAGCCTGTAGTATGACATCTAAAGGTGTCTTTCTGCGAAAATCTCGCCGGTAATATCCAATCAAATGCAAACGTAATTCTAACGGTTCAGTCGCTGCAACATATTCAATGAACCCAGGAACATCGCGAGGAGGTTCACAGTCATATGCCAAACCCAGCAGATGTTTCCAAACGTGATGACATTCTGAACCGAGCAGCTCTAAAGCCTTTAACAAATCCGGCCCGGCTTTCGCACGAACAGCTTCGAACCACCCACTTCCCACTTCATAATCATGATCATTGTTCTCATTGAAGACGATGAGCGTCATCAAGAACTCATATGCCGGGCTATAATCAATTTCTATTGTAGGAAGCCTTCTGCCTGACAGATCTCGTACAGCCATATCCTCACTCCACGATTTCGTTCGATATTCTTCGTACATTCAGTTTTTCATGTATTCGAAATACTTCGTACAAAACCAGTATAGTCGAACAGAAGTGTGTTGTCAAGCATTTAAGAGCGTTTTTAACCCCTACAATAGAAATTCTGTCCAAAGGGACAGGTAACGAGCGATTGTTTGGAGACTGGTAACGGAGAGGCAGAGGAAGAAACACTCAGGGGAGCCAGTGTATGCTGTCAGGGGTAGGTTTTTTGGAGCCTGCCCATCGAGTCCGTAGGGGCGAGCGGGGTGTGGAGTGGATGGGTGGGCCTTTATGGTCGCCCGCCCCGCCGTGCTTTATCCAAAAAAACCTACCTTTGCAAGGCCTGTGTATGGATCAGCCTGAGGTTAAGACGTAAGCTCAGAGTATCTGCCGTGCAAAGATAGTGCCAACATTGCTGGCTAACGGCGCTTCACTTGTGCAGGACGAGGGTATCTGGTAGACTCTTCACTAGGAACAGGATATGTGCTTGGTAAAGGCCCACATTTATGAAAACACCGGAGTCCATTCGCCATCTCAGAATAGCTATTGTGCTGGTACTCAGCGTGATCGTCCTTGGCACTGCTGGCTATATGCTGATTGAGCAGCTTCCTTTTGTAGACGCCCTCTACACGACCATTGCTATGATGGCAACCGTGGGGACTCTGGTGCGTCCACTTTCTGAGCCGGGCCGCCTGTTCACCATTGCTGTGATCGTCTTAGGAGTCGGCTCGCTACTCTATACCTTCGGAGCTGGCATGGAGTTCATGATCGAGGGCCATTTCAGCCGGGCCATCAGGAGGCGGCTTATGGATAGCAAAATCGAGGCGTTGCGCGGTCATACTATCGTCTGTGGCTTTGGACGAGTGGGTTCACGGATAGCAGAGGAGCTTGCAAAGGCGCGTAAACCATTCGTTGTGATAGATGAGCGCGAAGAGAATGTTCGCATATGCGTCGAGCGTGGCTACCTGGCGTTGCACGGGGATGCGACGCTCGACGATATGTTAAGTGAGGCAGGCATTGCGCGTGCGAGCTGCTTACTGGTGGCTACGGATGACGATGCTCACAATATTTCAATCACGTTATCCGCCCGTCATCTCAACAGTAAGCTTTTCATAGTTGCACGCTCTAACCATAATGAGACTGAAGTGAAGCTCAAACTGGCGGGAGCCGATCGCGTCATTTCACCTTACACGATCGGCGGCCATCGCATGGCAGATTTGGCCCTTGAGCAAGGAGCAATGGGATCGAATTAAAGTTCTTTCAGCTCGACGACGCTAGGAAGCGCTCGTCACATCCCTTTGAGGTGCGGCGGCAGCCTGACGGCTAGTGAGGAGCCCGATGAGATCGACAAGCACCGCGGCGACGGCTAGCACGACGAACAGCAGTGTCTCAGGGAGAGCAATCCCAAAGAGAGCATCCAGCGAATAGCTTCCCGGTCCCAGCAATCCAAGAGCAATACTCACGGCCATCAGCGAGAGTGGGTACTCGAAACCGTGATGCGCATTCGAGAAGCCGTTTTTCCAATGGAACTTGGCCACCGCCATCAGCATGGCGGCGAAAACCCCTGCCGCTCCCAGGGGCATCAAGAACCCGAGCGCCAGGGAAAGGCCACCCAACTCACCCAAAGCCCCCAGTCCTGCCCAGAACGCTGCCGGTTTGAACCCATACGTCTGCATCATTTGAGTCGTCTTGCTGAAACCTGGTCCACCAAACCAGCCAAAAAGCTTTTGGGCTCCATGCACGGCAACAATCAACCCGGCCGCCAGGCGAAGTATAAGTAATCCCAAACTCAGTGTGATCAGCATAGATCTTGTTCCTTTCTCAATCGTCTGCCTGGAACTGCTGCCATTTCGCAGGGTTCCAGGTTACTGCAACTTTCTTAATTGCAGTATAACCGATAACTGTAAGAATGTCAAGTACAGTTTCAGGAACGAGTGTGCGTACGATTATTGCGTAGGGACCCGATTATGCACATTGACGAATTAATCCGGCCACCCGTAGGGGCCGATTTATCGCGCCCAACGCCGATTTATCGGCCCCCGGTGGGTTTTCCGATATCCCGATTAAAAAGTTAATCTGCATTATCGCGTCCGTGGGGAAGGGTGGGGCAATGCTCTCCGGGATGGCCACACCCCGCCCCGTGGACGTGAAGTTCTGTGCGAAACCATGCTGCTCTTGCCTGATGGCGCTCCCGGGTCTGAAAATTGGTCCCAGCACGAGCAGGAGAGCTATCTATGCTCAGCGTGGTCATGGCTTCGGGATGAAAAAGCAGGGCCTGCCAGGTGATCACTGGATTGATCGCTTTAGCGAGTGGCTCCAGTCTCAGGGGTTTCCAATACTCTGACTAGTTATATGGTACCACAAACTGATCGGTCCCGAAGCCTCCTCCTGCTCCATCCTTCCCCGAATTAGTGAGCAAGCCAGTTCACGATGGTGCGGGTGACGAGGTCGGCGGCATCGTGCTGTACAAAGTGATCGGCATGGGGAATGGTGAGCAGGGTCCAGTCGTTTCCCAGCCATTCCCAGGTATTGTTCAGGCCACCGGGCAGCAGAAATGGGTCTTGCAAGCCGTGGATAATGTTCTGCATCTCTCTTTCCTTTCGCATCTTTCTCTCTGCGAATGATGCTGGCTTGCTTCTCCTGCCAGAACAAACCCCACCTCGGGCGGGGTTTGTTTCAGTATACTATGATACCCTGGCATCATGCATCGAAGGCTGGGCGCGTAGAGTAGCGAGCGCTTCGGGTGAGAGGGCGAAGCCAACGTCTTCTTCGCCTCCCAACAGGCGCTTTACCGCGCGCTTGCTTGCTACTGCCAGGACATGTGCGACCACACGTGGTTGAACCAGCGAGCGCGGCGGATTCGCCAGCATCAGGACATTGAAGTAAGCCTGGGCAATCTCGGGATCGACAATGGCGCTGTAGAGGACAAGATCCATATAGCGATGTAGCAAGCGCAGACTTGGATTGGGACGAGCGCCGTTCAATCGCACGCCGGGAAAGCGCAGATCCTGGTTGGTGGCAAGGAGCCAGGCGTCGGCAACCGTTCCGGCAAGTTGCTGCTGGAAGTACTGCTCAAAGTCTGCTCTGGGTGAGCGCTGCTGCTCCTGCAAGCAGCGCTTAAGGGTTATTGCGTCCAGGGCGCTGACCGTCATCCCCTGACCATAAATGGGGTTGAAGGCACAGACGGCGTCTCCGGTGACTATGAAACCGCTGGGCCAGCGCTGCATGCGTTCAAAATGGCGCAGATGATTCTCCGGGGTGCCATATCCACGAATGGGCGTCAGTGGTTGTGCGATACGCATGGCTTCGTAGATGCTGGGGTCCGGCAGGTCGCGTGCCCATTGCAGAAAGCCTTCTTCGTCTGTTGGGGGTGCGTTCCCAGCCATACCGCCCAGCGTCACGTGCCACCGTCCATGATCTACTGAGAGAATAAGACCTGCATGTGCATGAGGTGGGCGTCCATTCACGATAAGGCTCTGCCATTCAGCAGGAAAATGCTCAGGTTTGACATAGAATCGAGAGGCATATCTGATATCAGAGTTGATCGTCTCTACGGGGGTAGCTTCGTACCCTAGTTCGATCAGCCATTGTGGGGCCTGCGAATGGCGACCACTGGCATCAACGATCAGATCGGCATGCAGCGTAGCGGTGCGACCCAGCTGCCCCCGCTCGCGCACCTGGACGCCGGTCACACGCGTACGGTCCTGCGTGGCGAGCAGTCCCGTGACTTCGGTATTGGTAATGATATGGACTTCGGGCCGCTTCGAGACACGGTCGCGCACGTGCCACTCCAGCAGAGGGCGGCTGAAGCTGATGGTCTCCGGCTTCTTTGGCAAAGGCAGCAAACCTTTTGGAGAAACGATGGCGAGCGGAACCATGTTGGAGGCAGTGGCGGCACCGTCCGCACGCAGGTCGTTCATGATACCGGGGAAAAGCTGCTCAATGATGGGAAAGGCGGTCGCAAGCAATCCATGTGCATGATGCGATTGCGGAACGCCTTTGCGGTGGTCGGGCGTCACCGGGAAAACGTCGCGGTCAATAATCGTGACGGTGTCAAAGTAGTCGGCCAGGACACGAGCAGCAAATAGCCCTGCTAGACTGCCGCCAATGACCAGGGCATGGCGACCGGCATTATTCTGTGTACTCGACATGGTTTCGTTGCTGGTATTCATGGTTGTCTTTCCTTTCTCTTTTTGTTGTTTGATCTGTTAGTTAGTTTGCGATAACTAACTTTAAGAGTGAAAATTTTTTAGCTCTCACGAACGCGCAGACCGCGCAGCCAGATGCGGCTCATCTCCTCCTGGACCTGAGCGACCTCGCCGGAGAGATTGAGCATTAAGCCGTACTGGATGGCGAGAATCATGCTCATATAGCCCCAAGTTGCGGCATCCGGGCTGACCGTAGGATCAAGGTAGCCAAGCTCCAGGGCGCGCTCGACAAGCTGGCGGATCAACCCATAGACCTTGCGGTTGTGTCCGCTGATGCAGCCAGCGATATCGGGATCGCCCGATTCGGTTATCGCTTGAAAGAGGACGCGTTGGGTCTCAGGATCGGCTTTGATCGCAGCACGATAGTCATCAACGACGTGTGCAAGCGCATCAAGGACATCCTGCTCAGCTCTGTGTGAGACGCGTTCTTGCAGCGTATCGAGGAACTGCGCGCCAAACTCACGGAGCACAGCCAGAAAGAGGCCCTTCTTGCTGCCGAAATGCTTGTAGAGCATGGGCTCGGTCACCTCGCTCTCGCGAGCCAGTTCGCCGGTGCTCGCCTCCGCATAAGTGGAGCGGGCGAAGACACGTTTGGCGCTGTGCAGGATCAACTCTCGCCGCTCCTCGCCACGCAGTCGTGTGCGTTTTGCTGGCTGGTGTTGCTGTTCTCTCGACATGGGATAGCTCTCTCTCTTCAATATTAGTTAGCGATAACTAACTTATGAGAGAAGTATACCTTGCGCAGGACGCGCTGTCAAGGGGGGTATCCTCTGCCTCCGATGCGCTCGGATGGCAAGAACAGCATGGTTTCGCACAGAGCTTCACGTCCACTTTTCAGGTGTGGATGCGCCACGATGTTTTTTGGAAATTTCCGCAACAAGTTTTCATGTCCGCTCCTCCATCCCTTGCTTTGCGACCAGTACTCCCTGGTTGACACCGACCACTGCTGTCCTTATAATAAAGCAAGCAAATATAAGGAATTATGATGAAAACAGATTCTCGCATATTCTCTCGTCTTCCTGGTGGCATGAAAGTCCGCAGCCTACTCGCGCTCGCGGCCATTTTGCTGGCCGCCTGGCTGATCGTTGAGTCACCCCTGTTCCACAAGACGGCTCCGCCTGGCGTGCATCTGACCAACCTGCACTCGGTCGGACAGTTTCAGCAGATGTTCAATGCAGACGCAGGCACACCGCGCCTGGTATTGATTCTCTCTCCCACCTGACCGGTGTGCCTTGAGGGCGCCAGTTGGGTGCAGACACAGATCTTAGAGCACTATCGCAGCGCGAAGCTGCGCGTCTATGTCATCTGGACGGCGAAGCTCACCTTTGATTCGCGAGATCAGTGGGATGGAGGCGGACTCGCCGATTCCCGTGTGATCCATCTGTGGGACCAGCAGGACATCTTAGGGAACTGGTTCGTCGCTAATCTGCCTGGCTATCAGGGCAGTGACTGGGACGCCTACCTGTTGTTTGGCCCCAACGCCACGTGGACGGCACAGCCACAACCCCTGATCAGTTCGGGGTCCAGCGTGATTGCGACGAAGGATACACTAGCGAGCAGTATTGCTCCCCTGCTTCAGGGGTAGCATCTGTCTCGTAGTCCCCCGATTTATCGCGGGAAATTCATTCAGGCAGGAAGTAAACGGGAATGTCTCTCACCTTTCTTGGTCTGCTGGCGGCTTTTGGGGCTGGTCTACTATCCTTTCTCTCGCCGTGCGTCTTTCCACTGGTGCCTGGCTACCTGTCCTACCTGGCGGGGACGAGTGTCCAGGAGGCACAGAGCCAGACCACCACGCGCTGGCGCATCAGTGGCCATGCCCTCTGTTTCGTGCTGGGCTTCGCGCTGATCTTTGCGCTGCTCGGAGCCACGACCTCTCTGCTTGGCAGTGCCTTGCGCGCCTACCAGCAAGTCCTGGCGCAACTTGCCGGCCTGCTGCTGGTACTCTTTGGCATCGCGCTCACCGGGCTGGTTCCTGTGCCGTGGTTGTCCAGGGAACACCGTATCCAGGTGAAGCCGGGCGCATCGGCATGGTGGCGCTCAGGACTCATCGGCGTGGCCTTTGGGGCGGGCTGGTCAGCCTGTACCGGACCCATCCTGGGTTCGATCCTGGCGCTGACTGCGGTCAGCGCCAGGATCGAACAGGGGGTCATCTTCCTGCTGGCGTATGCCCTCGGACTGGGTCTGCCGTTTCTGCTGGTTGGGATACTGGTTGACCGCGTCAGCCCGCTCATGCGCAGCATCCGCCGGTATACCGGTCCCATCTCGCTTATCGGAGGCGTGATCCTGATCCTGATGGGAATGCTCATTTTCAGTGGCCGCCTGGATCAACTGGCCAACTATCTCCTGCCATTCTACTTCTCACGATGAAGGGAGGACATAGAGATGATGATGGAACAGGCCTATTACTATAGCCTGGGAGAACCTTTGAAGTGGATTGTCCTGGCCTTATACGCCAGTAATCGAGAGCCAGGCGGGATGAACCAGCCACAAAACAGCCAGCCCCAGCAGCGCAACCCCTATGAATGGGCTTAACCGCTGTCCACCTGGAAACGTCTTCTCAATCACCATCACCCCGGCCAGCACGGCCATCCACACCAGGCTGCTCACTCCCAGTCCGAACATCACCAGCATCAGTGCCCAGCAGCAGCCCAGACAGAATGCTCCATGGCGCAGACCCAGGCGCCAGGCTGCACCGACCCCTTTGCGGTAGTAACGCACGAAGAAGCTGAACGGGCTACGGCACTGCTTAAGACAACGCTCCTTGAGCGGGCTGAACTGAAAGCCTCCCGCTAGCGCGAAGGTCGCCGCCCCGATCAGCCAGGAATGTGTGTAAAGCCAAAACCAACTGTGCACCAGCCGGTGCACCTGGGTGTCTCCCAGAAAAGCCGCGACCGCGAACGCCGTCCAGACGAGGGCATAGCCTGCCAGGAAGGCTGCTTGTATTGCCCATGTATGCTTCTGCCGTCGGCTGGCATGCACCATCATATACAGCATCGGCATACTCGATGGCAACATCATGCCCACCGTCATCACCTGCCAGCAGGCCAGGAAGACGACCAGGGCCACCAGCACAGGGAGATGGCTCTGCTCAAGCAGGTAGTGATGATTGATAAGGTAGCTCTGGTTTGTGAGGACTGCCAGCAGGGCGAGCGTCCAGGCGGCTACCACTACCAACCAGGGCCAGATCACAGGTGCCCGGCGGCGCGCAACCGGTCGAACAGGCTGCTGGTCGTTTATGTCTGTCAACTTCATTGCGCACATCGAGCACCTCCTGTTGTTACTTCACCTGATAAGCGTGGACACGTCCGGTGTCTAGGCTTCGAAGTGGAAGTTACCCTGAATGGCATTGCGCCCGCTGAATTCCCAGACCATACCATGCTCAGGAATGTTCACCTGGTGGAGCGAGGCCTTGGCAATGTAGGCTGGTGAGCCGGG
>WNEZ01002301.1_pt1 | contig 16326 bp, 16 predicted proteins | sample 5400521 | NCBI WGS metagenome assembly WNEZ01 (sample SAMN13153339, study PRJNA577476) | soil metagenome | isolation source: 120 cm saprolite under Douglas fir tree site 2 hole 1 replicate 1 | place: USA:California | collected 2015-04-18
CGCTCCGGCTTGATCGCGATGTCGTAGACCAGGCCGAGGTCGATGATGTTGACGGGGATCTCGGGGTCGAAGCACTGGCGAAGGACCTCGATGACGTCCTCGGGCCGCACGGTCGCGTCGGGCGCGACCTGGGTCGTGACCTGGGCGGATTCGCTCAAGGCTTCTCCAGCGGCAGGCCCGCCTTCCGCCACGCGTCCGTGCCCCCGCGGAAGTTGACGATGTCCTTGGCACCCAGCGCGACGGCCATCTCGGCCGCGATCGCGGACCGGTTGCCGACGGCGCAGACGAACACCGTGTGGTCGCCGAACTTGTGCCCCTGGGGATCCTTCAGGATCTCGTCCAGGAAAACGTGCCGCGCCTGCGGGATGTGGCCGCGGTCCCACTCCCAGTAGTCGCGCACGTCGACCACGTCGTAGCCACCATCGTCGAGAAGCTTCTTGAAGCCCTCGAGTTCGACTTCTTTGAACGGAGCGGCCTGCTCGCTCATACCTATCTATTACTCCTCGTCCGCGTCAGCCAATCCATAAGCGCCGACCTTCAGAACCTTCAGGGACAGGAGCGCGCACTTGATCCGCGCCGGCGAGATCTCGATCCCGAGCTCGCCGATGACGTCGTCCTTGTTGATCTTTCTCGCTTCATCGAGCGGCATGCCCTTCAGACGCTCGGTCAAAAGGGATGCCGAAGCCTGGGAGATGGCGCAGCCGCGGCCGTGAAAGCGGATGTCCTTGATCACGCCGTCCTTGACCTGGAAGTCCATCCCGACCACGTCGCCGCAAAGGGGGTTGTCCTCCTCGTGGCTGATGTCGGGACGCTCGAGGCGCCCGTAGTTCCGCGGGTTCTTGTAGTGGTCGAGGATGTACTCGCGGTAAAACTGGTCGTCCGCACTGGCCGGCGTGCTCATCTCAGGCGAAGATCCTCTGCGCTTCCTTGATCGAACCTACGAGCCTGTCGACCTCTTCCTTCTGCGTGTACACGTAGAACGAGGCTCGGGCGGTCGCCGGCACGCCCAGGCGCGTCATCAACGGCATCGCGCAGTGGTGCCCGGCGCGCAGGCAGACCTGGTCGCGATCGGCGATGGTCGCGAGGTCGTGCGGATGGATGCCGTCGAGCGCAAAGGAGATGACGCCCGCGCGCCGCGACGGCGGCGGCCCGAACAGCGTCAGGCCGTCGATGTCGCTCAGCGCCTCGTACGCGTACTCGGTGATCTCGCGTTCGTGCGCACGAACGGCTTCCATTCCAAGCCCAGACAGGTACTCCACAGCCGCTCCCAGGCCGATGACCTCGCCGATCGCCTGGGTCCCGGCCTCGAACTTCCACGGCAGGTCGTGGTAGGTCGTGCCCTCGATGCGGACCGTCTTGATCATGTCGCCACCCGACTGAAAAGGGTCCATCGCCTCGAGTAGCTCGCGGCGGCCGTAGAGGATGCCGGCGCCGGTCGGGCCGAGCATCTTGTGACCGCTGAAGGCGTAGAAGTCGCAGCCGAGCGCCCGCACATCGACTCCCTGGTGCGGCGCGCCCTGCGCTCCGTCGACGAGCACCGTCGCGCCGGCCGCCTTGGCGGCTGCGACCATCTCCCGCGCCGGGTTGATGGTGCCCAGCGCGTTTGACACCTGGCTGAAGGCGACAAGCTTCGGAGACTGCTTGAGCAGCTCGTGAAACTGGTCTAGGCGCAGCTCGCCCTTCTCGTCAATGTCCACGTACTCGATCCGGGGCCCGTTCGCCGCGGCGAGGATCTGCCAGGGGACGATGTTGGAGTGATGATCGAGAATGGTGAGCACGATCAGGTCGCCCTTCTTGACGTTCTTGCGGCCCCATGAATACGCGACCAGGTTGATGGACTCGGTCGTGCCGCGCGTATAGATGATCTCCTTGGTCGAGGCGGCGTTGATGAAGGCGCGCACCTTCTCGCGCGTGCCCTCGTAGTGCTCGGTCGCCACCTCCGCGATGTGGTATGCGGAGCGATGAATGTTCGAGTTGAAGTGTTCGAAGTAGTCCAGCATCGCGCCGGTCACCTGGCGCGGCCGCTGCGAGGTGTTCGCGGAGTCGAGATAGACGACGCCCGTCTCGAAGATGGGGAAGTCGTTGCGGATTGCCGCGACGTCGAGGCGGCGAGCTCCATTCGTGCTCATTCCGCGACCTCGACGAACACGTCATCCCCCTGCACTGTCACGGGGTAGGTGGTGGCGGGGATGACCGCGGGAAGCCCGGTCACCTTGCCAGTGACGAGGTTGAAGCGAGAGCCGTGCTGCGGGCATTCGACGTCCATGCCCCAGAGCTCGCCCTCGCACAGCGAGAACTCTTCGTGGGTGCAGATATCGTTGAGTGCATAGAAGTTGCCGTCTTCGGCATGCGCGAGGCACACCGGCGTGCTCCCCGCTTCCACCCTCTTCAGTGACTCCTCCGGCACCTCGGCGACCGAAGCGACGCGAAACCTAGCCAAGGCGCGCCTCGAGCTCGGCCTCGACCAGGCGGCGCGCGTGCTCGAACGGGATGCGCTCGAGGACTGCGCCGAAGAATCCCTGCACGATCATCCGCTTGGCGGTCGCCTCAGGGATGCCGCGCGAACGCAGGTAGAACATCGACAGTGGATCAACCGGGCCCACGGTCGCGCCGTGCGTGCAGCGCACATCGTTGTTGTCGATCTCGAGCATCGGAATCGAAGTTGCCTTCGCGTGCTCAGAGAGAACGAGGTTGCGATTGGCCTGGTACGCGTCAGATCGGGCGGCACCCTTTTCGATCCGGATCAGACCCGCATAGACGGTCCGCGCCACGTCCTGCAGCGCGCCCTTGAAGAGGAGATCGGAGCGCGTGTTGCCGACCTGGTGGTCCTGCAGCGTGTGGAAGTCGAAGAACTGCTCGCCCGAGGCGAAGTAGATCGCCTTCAGCTCGGCGTCGGCGCCCTGCCCTTGCAGCGAGGCCTCGACTCGCGTCTTCGAGAAGCGCCCGCCCAGGGTCACGTTGAAGAGCCGAAGCGTCGCGTCCTTGTCCAGCCGCGCGCGCTGGTCGGCGAAGTGCCACGCGTTGCGGCCCCACTTCTGGAGCGCGACGTAGCCGACCGATGCGGCCTCGCCGACGAACAGCTCGGCGGAACCGCTCTTGTAGCCCGCGCCTTCGTCCGCGGGCGACAGGTACTCGTCCAGATAGTTGAAGCGCGATCCGCGGCCCGCAACGATCAGCGTGTGGGGAAGTACGGCAGTGCCGCCTTCCGCCGAGAAGACCTGGCCGACGATGGGTTTTTCGATCACCACACCGTCGGGCACGAAGAGGAACGTGCCATCGGCGAAGAACGCCGCGTGGAGGGCGGCGAATCGGTCGCGGTCGGGACGAACCTGGGTGAACAAGAGGCTTTCGACGAGCTCCGGGTGTTTCTGGGCCGCGACGCTGATGGGCTCGAAGATCACGCCGGCCTGCTCAAGCTCGGGGTCGAGCCGAACGCTTTCGACCTGCGAGCCGCGCATAGTCATCGCGCCCGCGACACCTTCCAGAGGTTCAGCGGGGGCAGCGCCGTTGCGGTGCTCGAACTGCGAGAACGTCGCCACGTCCAGGCCGCTGACGTCGGTCCGGCGCCACTCCTCGTCGATACGGCTCGGCATCGGCAGCCGCTCGAAGGCGTCGAACGCCGATCGGCGGCGCTTGCGGAGCCAGTCGGGTTCCCCATGGAGGGAGGCGATCTCCTCCACGGCCTTCGCTGTAAAGGGCATCTAACCTACCGAGCCCTCCATCTCGAGCTGGATGAGGCGGTTCAACTCCACCGCGTACTCGAGGGGAAGCTCTTTGGTGAACGGCTCGATGAAGCCGTTGACGATCATGGTCTCCGCCTCGCTGCGGGTGATCCCGCGGCTCATCAAGTAGAAGAGCTGCTCGTCGGAGACCTTGCTGACCGTCGCCTCGTGACCGAGGGTCACGTTCTCTGCGTCGACGTCGTTGTAGGGATAGGTGTCGGAGCGCGACTCGTCGTCGAGCAAAAGGGCGTCGCACTTGACGAACGACTTGCTGTTGGTCGCGCCGGGATACATCTTGATGTGACCGCGGTAGGAGGTGCGCCCGCCCGCCTTGGAAATCGACTTCGACGTGATGGTCGAGGTCGTGTTCGGCGCGACGTGGATCATCTTGCCGCCCGCGTCCTGGTGCTGGCCCTTGCCGGCGAACGCGACCGAGAGCACGTCGCCCTTGGCGCCCGGCTCCATCAAGTAGACGCTCGGGTACTTCATGGTGATCTGCGAGCCCAGGTTGCCGTCGACCCACTCCATGGTCGCGTCGGCGTAGGCCATCGCGCGCTTGGTGACCAGGTTGAAGACGTTCGTCGACCAGTTCTGGATGGTCGTGTAGCGGCACCGCGCGTTCTTCTTGACGATGATCTCGACCACCGCGGAATGCAGCGAGTCGGTCGTGTAGATGGGGGCGGTGCAGCCTTCGATGTAGTGCACGAAGGAGCCTTCGTCGCAGATGATCAGTGTCCGCTCGAACTGGCCCATGTTCTCGGCGTTGATTCGGAAGTAAGCCTGCAGCGGAACCTCCACCCGAACCCCCTTCGGCACGTAGATGAACGAACCGCCAGACCACACCGCGCTGTTCAGCGCGGAGAACTTGTTGTCGGCCGGCGGGATGACCGTTCCGAAGTACTCCTTGAAGAGGTCGGGATGGTCGCGCAGGGCGGAGTCGGTGTCCGTGAAGATGACGCCTTTCTTGGTCAGCTCCTCCTGGAGAGAGTGGTAGACAACCTCGGACTCGTACTGTGCGGAGACTCCGGCGAGGAACTTGCGCTCGGCCTCAGGCACGCCCAGGCGGTCGTAAGTCGCCTTGATGTCAGGCGGCAGGTCTTCCCAGCTGGTCGACTGCTTGTCTGACGCCTTGAGGTAATAGAAGATGTTCTCGAAGTCGATCACCGAGAGGTCCGCGCCCCACTTGGGCATCGGCTTCTTGCGGAAGATCTCGAGCGAGCGAAGCCGGAACTTCAACATCCACTCCGGCTCCTTCTTCATCCACGAGATCTCCTTGACGATCTCGGGGTTCAGGCCGCGCTTGGCCTTGAAGATGAAGTCCTCGGGGACGAAGAAGCCGTACTTCTCCTTGTAATCGGTGCCGACGTCGACCTTGGGAACCGTCGCCATCAGGCCACCTCCTCGGGCTTTAGGACCGCAGGCTCCTCAGCCTCGGCCCATTCCGAATAACCGGTCTTCTCCAATCTGTCCGCGACCTCGGGCCCTCCCGAGAGTACGAACTTCCCGTCCACGAGCACGTGTACGAAGTCGGGTTTGATGAATTCGAGGACGCGCGTGTAGTGCGTGATGATCAGCACGCCGAGGTCTGGGCCGCGCATGCGATTCACCGCCTCGGCAACGAACTTGATGGAGTCGATGTCGAGGCCGGAGTCGGTCTCGTCGAGGATCGCGATCTCCGGTTTGAGGATCGCCATCTGCAGGATCTCGGCGCGCTTCTTCTCGCCGCCGGAGAAACCGTCGTTGATGTATCGCGGCAAGAACGAGTCGTCCATGTGCAGCACCTCGAGCTCGTCCTTCAGCAATGAACGGAACTCCTTCGGCGTGACCTGCTTCGACTTGTCCTTGCCGTCATAGCCGCGCTTGGCGTTCAAGGCCGTGCGCAGGAAGTTGGTCATCGAGATTCCGGGAACCACCACGGGGTACTGGAATGCGAGGAACATTCCCAACCGCGCGCGCTCGTCGGGCTCTAGAGCCAGCACGTTCTGACCCTTGAAGATCACATCGCCGCCGTCGACTGTGTAGCCGGGGTGCCCCATGAGGGTGTGCGAGAGCGTGGACTTGCCAGAACCGTTGGGTCCCATGACAGCGTGGACCTCGCCTTTGTTGATCGCAAGCGTGACGCCCTTCAGGATCTCCTTGCCCTCGACGCTGGCCCGCAGGTCTCGAATCTCGAAATCCGCCAACTCAGTGTCCGGGACCGGAGGTCCGCCGCATATTCGCGGCACTGGCGGCCGGAGCCAAGGAGAGGGTGGCGCTAGGAGGAGCGCATCTATAGATGCGTGACGACGCAGCGCCGGGCCCCTCGACGCCGGCTTCAGCGCCGAAGGCGCCCGGCCGCCCGGGCTGTTGAAGATGCAAGGAACTTCCGGTACTGGACACTGTCACTACTTGCTCTCCTTGACTTCATAGGTGCAGTCGCTAGCCGCCTCGCGCATCCACGTGGATCGGGTCACGGGAGCCCCCAGCAGCCGCTCGTACATCTGCTGCTCGTTCAGGCAGGGCAGGCCGGTGCGGGCGGCGACGTCCTGGATGGGGCAGTTGCAGTGGCGGATCGCAAGCCCGCCGTTCGGCAATTCGACCACCTCGGCCATGTGGCCGTGCTCGGTGGCGAGCTTCGCCAGCTCGCGGACTCGTCCTTCAAAGTCTAGGCCCGCCAGTCTGGGTGCGTACTCGGCCTCGAGGCGCGCGGTGCGCCGCTCGAAGAATCGCTTGAGCTGTTCCTCGGACAGAAACTCCACAAGGTCGCTCGCCAGCTCGCGATGGGCGTGAGGGAAATGCTCATACGCGGCGGGGGTGAGCTTGTAGACGTTCTCAGGGCGTCCTCGCCGGTGCTCCTCGGCCGGTGCCACGGTGGCGAGGCCATCCGTCTCCAGGGCCTCCATGTGGCGCAAGGCGCCCTGCTTGGAGATCTCCAGGTGCGCGGCCACCTCGCCCAGCGAGGCATGCCCTCGAGTCTTGATGAAGGCGAGGATCGTCTCGCGCCTGGAGTCCACCGCATTGATTGTAGGAGTTTTTCAACATGAGCATTGAAATACGTTTCCGGCACGGCGTACCCTCCCCGCAATGCGCCTCCTGCTCGCGACGATCGCGGCCGCGTACCTGGCCCTCGCCCCCCTCCCGGCGAGTGCTGCCGCCGCCCCGGTCTGGGAGCAGTGGCAAACGGTTTCCGGCGTCTTCGACCTCGGTGGGCCGCGGAGTGACGGATCGCTGGTGGTGGCTGGTTCCGGCACCCTCTACCTCGCTGATCCGGCTGGGAGTGTGACCCCGTTTGCAAGCGGGGCAGGCGGCTACCACCAGGATGCGGGCGCGGAGGCCTATCTGGCCGTGGCGCCCGGCGCGCCAACGAGAGCGGCCGGCTGCAGCTTCACTCGAGACGAGGTCTTCTTGCTGCGCTTGCATGCGCCGTTGGGTATCGAACGTGTCAATGCTCCCGGCGAGAACACGGCCAGCTTCGCCAACATCACCGGGGTCACATCGCTCAACGGGATCGCGTTCGACACGACCGGTTATTTCGACCACCGGCTGCTGGCGAGCGGCGTGTCTGGGGGCAAGACCGTCATCGCGGCCGTCGATTGCCTTGGGATCGTCCAGGTCATCACAACCATCGCGCCGATCCTGGAGGGTGGTCTGGCAGTGGCGCCAGACGACTTCGGTTCGTACGGTGGTTACTTGGCGGCGCCCGACGAATTGAGCGGAAACATCTACGCCATCGCGCCTAACGGCACCGTGACCACGATCGCGAAGCCGGCGCTGCCGACCGGTGGCGACATCGGGGTGGAAAGCATCGGTTTCGTACCTCACGGCTTCATGCGTGGCGGTGGCAAGGTTTACTACGCCGACCGCAAGACACCGGGCAATCCGCACCCCGGCACGGACAATGTGCTCCGGCTGTCGTCTACCGACCTTGCGGCAGCGGGCGTCCAGGACGGTGACCTGCTTGTCGCTACGGAAGGTGGTGCGACGTTGAGCGCGGTGCGCTGCGCCGCGTCCTGCACAGTGATCCCCGTCGTCACCACACCGACGACCGCTCATGGCGAGGGTCATATCGTCTTCACCATCGACAAGGCCACACCATTTCCAACGCCCAGCCTTAGCCCGAGCCCGAAAGCAGCGACCCCGACGTCGAATTCCCAGCCCTCCGGGGTTGTGATTGCGCTTGGGATACTCATCCTTCTCATGCTGGTCGTCGCCGGCGGCCTGCTAGCTCGACGGCGCCGCCGCTGATTCTTTGAGCGACGATCTCACGTCACTCGACGACGCCGAGCTCGACCACCGCATCGCGGCGGTGCGCGAGCGCATGCGACCGGTTGAACAGCAGCTCTCTTCGCTGCGTGGCGAGCGCGACCTCCTCCTGACAGAGCGACGCCGCCGTGAGCGCAACACGCATCGCGAGTCGCGGGCGGACCTCAAGGCCGCGATGCGTGAGGGCAAGTTCCCGACCGTCGCCGAGCTGGTCGCAGGCACCCAGGCCGGATCGCTGGACGACTACGCGTTCAACCTCAAGACCGGGGGTGAGGTGCGGCTCGGTTATCCGGGTGCTCGCACACAGAGCCTCACCTTCACCGATGGAGTGCAGGTTGCCCAGGCCGACGACCTGGCTGGCGCGGCCCGTCTGTATTCAGCCGGCTGGGACCTGGGCAGCCCTGGCCGCCCTGGCGTCAGGGTTCATTTTCCGGGCACGCGCCAGGAGCGCCTGGTGAACGCTGACGAGGTTTTCGCCCGGCCCAGGGCCGCCGGCGCTCCGTAACCCCCGGCGGCCTCTCCGCGTTGGGTGGAGCGGGAAACCGTAGACTCTACGCGCTCCCCATCCATGGCTCGAAGCGTTCCTCAGAAGATCAAAACGAAGGGGGGCCATCGCCCTCGGGCGCGGGTCCACGCCGCCTGGTCTCCGATCGGGCAGCGGCTTCGCCGCGTCGCCATCGTGCGCGGCCTCGGCGCATTGCTTGCCGTGCTGCTGGTGGTCGGCTTCGCGGTCGATGCCTACGCGCAGTCGTTCTTCGACAGCCTGCCGTCGATCCAGGGCCTCGACAGCTCCAGCTTCGCCGGTGACACCCTAATCGTCGATCGCTCGGGTGCCCTGCTTGGCGACGTGGGTAACCACGGAGACCACCGGCTTGCGGTGAAGCTGAAGGACATCTCGCCGGTGATGATCCAGGCGACTGTCGCGATCGAGGACAAGGGTTTTTACAGCAACCCCGGCTTCGACATCCAGGGGATCATCCGCGCCGTCGTCGACGACATCAAAGCCGGCCACATCGTCGCCGGTGGAAGCACGATCACTCAGCAACTCGCCAAGCAGCAGTTCCTGACGCCGGATCAGACGGTCACGCGAAAGGTCAAAGAGGTAGCGCTGGCGTATGAGCTGAGCCAGGCCTACTCAAAGAACCAGATCATGGAGCTCTACCTCAACAAGAGCTTCTACGGCTCGCAGTCCTACGGCGTCCAGGCCGCTGCCGAGAGCTACTTCCACATCAACGCGTCCAAACTCGACCTCGCGCAGTCCGCGATACTCGCCGGCCTTCCGCAGGCGCCCACCGAGTGGAACCCGGTGCTCCACCCGGAAGCGGCCAAGCTGCGACAGACCGAGGTGCTGCGGGCAATGGTCCGTCAGAACTACATCACGCAGGACCAGATGGACACGGCGCTTACCGAGCAGCTCGTCTACCAGGCGCCGATCAACAGCTTCATCGCGCCGCATTTCGTCGACTACGTGCTGGAGGAGCTCCGGCAGCTCGGCTTCAAACCCGGAATCCAGCAGCTCAACGTGAAGACCACGCTGGACCTTCACCTGCAGAAGTACGGCGAGGCCGCCGTCATCTCCAACCTGGCCCACTGCCTGGAGCCGCCGTCCTGCGACCCGAGGGGCAAACTTTCGTCGGGGCTCGTGGCGGAGGATCCGAAGACCGGCGAGATCGTGGTCATGGTCGGTTCGCCCGACTACAACGCGCAGGGCGGCCAGTACAACTGGACGACGACGCCCCGCAACGTCGGTTCGTCGGTGAAGCCGTACACGTATGCGGCGGTGATCAACGCTCGGGCGGCCACCGTCGACACGCCGGTTTATGACGGACCGAGCCCGCTCATCTACAAAGACGCTTACAGCACCACGAAGTTCTACAACTACGACAGCAAGTCGCACGGCGTCCTGCCCCTGAAGCAGGCGTTGGGCAACTCTCTCAACATCTGCGCGGTGAAGGTCGAGCTTTCGATCGGCGTGCCCGCGGTACTGTCATACATGCGCAACCTGGGCATCCAGCCGCGCTACATCAACAATGACGGCAGCTACAACACGCAGGCTCCCGGCGACACATACGGACCCAGCCTGACCCTGGGCGGCTACCCGATCACGCTGCTCGAGCACGTAGGCGGCATGGCGACGATCGCCGACATGGGCGTCTACCACACTCCCGAGGCAATCCTGCAGGTCACCGACTCGCACGGCGCGGTTCTGTACCAGACGCACGCCGACCAGCGCGCGCGGCAGGCGATGGACCCGGGCGTGGCGTTCATCATCGCGCAGGTCATGTCGGACGATAACAACCGCGCCAGGATATTCGGCTACGGCAGCGCGCTCCATTTCAACGATCGGATCGTGGCCGCGAAGACCGGGACCTCCGACAATTTCAAGGACGCGGCGACTGTCGGTTTCACGCCTGATCTGGCGGCGGCGATCTGGATCGGCGACATCCTGGACTTCAACCACACGATGGTTCAGGGCTCTGACGGTGTGTTCGTCGCGACTCCAGGCTTCCACTACTTCGTGGAGCAGGCACTCGCCCACGTTCCGGGCAGCAACTGGTTCTCACCGCCTGCCGACGTGGTACAAGGCGCCAACAACAGCTGGTTTATGAGCGACACGAAGAGCATCCCCCGCCTTCCCGGCGACAACCCTCCCAGCCCCACCCCGACGCCGATCAACATCAACGTGCCGCCCGACCCGGGGACGGGTCCAGTCCTGGCGAGCCCAACTCCGCTGCCCAAGGTTTCGCCTTAGCGCTTCCGTAGAATCGGCCGCATGCCGGCTTCGATCTCAGTGACCACCGAGCAGCTGCCCAAGAGCCAGGTCGGCATGACCATCGAGGTTCCGGCCGAGACGGTCGACGCGACGTACGAGCGAGTCCTCAACCGGCTCGCGTCGAGAGCCAAGCTCGAGGGTTTCAGGCCGGGGCGCGCGCCACGCGCGCTGGTCGAGGCACGGCTCGGCCCGGCGGCGCTTCGTGAAGAGGTCGTCGAGACGATGGTCCCGGAGGTGATCCGCCAGGCGCTCGAGGACAAGTCAATCAACCCGATCGACAACCCCGACGTGGAGGTTGTCGAGTTGGAGCGCGGGCGGCCGGCGCGGCTTAAGGCCACGGTCAGCGTCATGCCGGAAGTCACGCTTGGTGACACTGCGTCTCTGCAAGTGGCGGCGCCGTCGGTCGAGGTGACGGATGAGATGCTCGAGCGCCGGCTCGAGGACGTCCGCGAGCCGATGGCGGAAATCACTCCCGTCGAGCGCGAGGCGCGCTCCGGCGACGTGGCCGTGATCGACGTCGAGGTCGAGGCGGACGGCGAGGTCGTTCCCTCCGAGTCGCGATCGGCCATGGAAGCCGAGCTAAAGGAGGGGGTCCTGCTGCCGGAATTGCTCGAGGCGATCCAAGGCGCCAAGGTGGGTGACACCCGCGACGCCACCGTGAAGTTTCCCGATGACTACGGCGAGCCGAGGCTTGCCGGCAAGGAGGCCACTATCAAGGTCACCCTCCAGGGCGTCAAGGAAAAGGTGCTGCCCGCCCTCGACGATGCGCTCGCCAAGCAGCTCAGCGAAGGCAAGCACGAAACCGTCGAGGCGTATCGAAGCGCCACGCGCGAACAGCTCGAAGAGTCCGCCAAAGCCCTGGCGCAGCTGGCGCGAGAGCAGGCGGTCGTCAAGGCGCTCGTCGAAGCCTCTAGCGTCGAAATCCCGGATACGCTGGTGGAGAGCGAACTGGCCAGCCATCTCGACTCGCTCGAGCGCAGCTTGCAGCGCCAGGGCCTCCGCCTCGATCGGTACCTCGAGTATCTCGGCAAGACGCCCGAGCAGTGGATCGCGGAAGAGAGGCCCGAGGCGGAGGCGCACGTCAAACGCGATCTGGTCCTCGACGAGTTCGCCAGGCGCGAGCACATCGAACCTTCCGACGACGAGGTCACCGCCTATATCGAACAAGAGGCAGCTAGGGACGATGAGCTTAAGAGCCAGGTCGAGGGGCTCAAGCGGGGCCGAAACTCGCGCCGCTACTTCACTTCAAGGCTGCGCCGGCTCCGCGTGCTGGAGAGGCTTGCGGAGGTCGCAGGCGCCGGAACACCGGCGCAGACTTGACGGAATCGGGGAAGCGGCTGTCTAGAATGGGATGGTGCCTGACATGAACCGAATACAGCGCCCGGCCGGCTACCTCGTCCCGATGGTGGTCGAGAACACAGGGCGCGGCGAGCGCGCCTTCGACATCTACTCGCGGTTGCTGAAAGACCGCATCGTCTTCATCGGAACGCCCATCGACGACCAGGTCGCAAACCTGGTGGTGGCGCAGCTCCTCTTCCTGCAGTCGGAGGATCCCGAGAAGGAGATCGCCCTCTACATCAACAGCCCGGGCGGCCAGGTCACCGCGGGGTTGGCGATCTACGACACGATGCAGTACATCCGGCCGCCGGTCTCCACGATCTGCATCGGCATGGCCTACTCGATGGCGGCCGTACTGCTCGCCGGTGGCGCGCACGGACTGCGCTACGCCCTGCCGCACGCCAACATCCTCATCCACCAGCCGTGGGGAGGCATGCAGGGCCAGGCCACCGACATCCAGATCCACGCCAAGGAGATCCTGCGCACTCGCGAGCAGCTGAACCAGATCCTTGCGCGTCACACGGGGCAGAAGATCGAGAAGGTCACGCAGGACACCGAGCGCGATTACTTCTTGACGTCGGACGCCGCCAAGGAGTACGGGTTGATCGACGACATCATCCTTGCACCGACCAAGCCCGTCGACAAAGAAAAGGAAAAGGAAAAAGAGAAGGAGAAGGTGGCTCTCACGCCATGATCTTCCGGCGCCGAGGCAAGAAGGGCGGCGAGGTCAAGAGGCATAAGCCGACATGCTCCTTCTGCGGCAAATTGCAGGGTCAGGGCGGGGTGCGTCTCGTCGCAGGCCCAGGCGTTTTCATCTGTAGCGAATGCATCAGCCTTGCTAATGAGATCCTGTGGGGCCATAATCCCCCGGCGCCGGCCTCTTCTTGATGGACACAACGCGATGAGGGAACTTTGAACGAGCGAGAAGATCGCCGCCGGTACACCCGCTGTAGCTTCTGCGGCAAGGGGCAGGACCAGGTGCGCAAGCTGGTCGCGGGGCCCGGAGTCTTCATCTGCGACCAATGCATCGACCTCTGCCAGGAGGTCCTCGAGGATGACAACCGCTCGGCCGGCACGAAGAAGCAGAAGACGGGCTTCATCCCCAACCCGAAGACGATCTGCGCAGCGCTCGATCAGTACGTGATCGGCCAGGAACGCGCCAAGAAGGTCCTCTCAGTCCAGGTCTACAACCACTACAAGCGCATCTCAGCGTCCAAGTCGGTCGGCGATGTGGAGCTGACGAAGTCGAACGTGCTGCTGGTCGGGCCCACCGGTTGTGGCAAGACCTACCTGGCACAGACGCTGGCGAAGATCCTCGACGTGCCGTTCGCAATCGCGGACGCGACGAGCCTCACCGAGGCCGGCTACGTGGGCGAGGACGTCGAGAACATCCTGCTGCGTCTGATCCAGGCCGCCGACTTCGACATCAGCCGCGCTGAGCGCGGAATCATCTACATCGACGAGATCGACAAGATCGCGCGTAAGTCGGATAACCCATCGATCACACGCGACGTCAGCGGTGAGGGCGTCCAGCAGGCGCTGCTGAAGATCCTTGAAGGCACCGTCGCCAACGTCCCGCCGCAGGGCGGCCGCAAGCACCCGCACCAGGATTTCATCCAGATCAACACCACCAACATCCTCTTCATCTGTGGTGGTGCATTCGACGGTCTCGAGAAGGTCGTCGAGCAGCGAATCGGCCGTCGCGCGATCGGTTTTGGCGCACCGCACACGAAGATCGAGCGCAAGGCCATTTCGGAAACCCTCAAGCACATGCAGCCGCAGGACCTGCTGAAGTACGGCTTCATCCCCGAGTTCATCGGACGGCTGCCGATCATCGTGACCCTGCACCATCTCGACCAGCAGGACATCGTGCGCATCCTCACCGAGCCCAAGAACGCGCTCGTAAAGCAGTATCAGAAGTTCTTCTCGCTCGACAACGTCGAGCTCGTGTTCCAGAAAGGAAGCCTCGATGCGATCGCGGAGCTCGCGCTACTGCGAGGCACTGGTGCGCGAGCGCTAAAGTCCATCATCGAGGAGGCGCTCCTCAACTCGATGTTCGAGATCCCTTCGCGTCCCGAGATCAAGCGCTGTCTGATCTCGGAGCGCTCTATCCGCGAAGCCCTCGAGCCGGAGTTCGAGTTGAGCGAAGAAGGTGACGGCCCGGCTCGCCTCGTCGGGGAATCCGCTTAGCCCCTCACCCGGTTCTAGGCCTTAGTGAAAGACCTCGCCGGTAAGACGGTTCTGCTCACCGGCGCCTCGACCGGCCTTGGCCCTTTCATCGCACGGCGCCTGCATCGCGCCGGCGCGCGATTTGTGCTTTCGGCGCGAAACGAAGCCGCGCTCGACAAGCTGTCGAAAGAGCTTGGCGGCGCACGCGTCGTGGTGGCCGACCTCTCCAGGGCCGGCGAGCCCGAACGGCTCGCGCGCGAAGCGGGCGCCGTCGACGTGCTCGTCTCCAACGCCGGCATCCCGGCCACCGGGCGCCTGGCGACGTTCGAGGTCGAGGAGATAGACCGGGCGATCGCCGTCAACCTGCGGGCGGGAATCGTGCTGGCCAAGGCGCTTGCGCCTGCGATGGTTGAGCGCAAGTCCGGCCACCTCGTCTTCATGTCGTCGATCGCGGGCAAGATCCCATCGGGGGGCGAGACCATCTACAACGCGACGAAGTTCGGATTGCGCGGCTTCGCGCTAGCCCTGCGCGAGGAGCTCTGGGGAACGGGCGTAGGCGTTTCGGTGATCGTCCCGACGTTCGTCAGCGAGGCCGGGATGTGGGCGGTGACGCGTCTCAAGCCCAATCCGATCGCAGGCGAGGTCTCGCCGGAGCAGGTCGCCGACGCCGTGTGGAAGGCGATCACGAGGAACAGGCGTGAGATCGACGTCGTGCCAATCCAGCTCCGTACGGTGCTCAAGGTACAGGCGTTGACGCCGGGAGTGTTCGCGACTACGGCGCGATGGATGGGCGCCACCCGCTCCAACGAGGATCTCGACAAGCGCCAGCGCGACAAACGCTAGGGCCGCTCAACGGCCGGCGCACGTTTGTGGTGCTTTCCGTCCGTGACTCGGCCGGATTCGCGGCCCTGCTCAACGCCCCCGGGGAAGGGATGATCTAAATATCACTCCAGGCAACGATTGGGTGGGAACGAGGACAGAGTTGCGTCCGGGATGAACCCGGCCGCCCGTGCGACGCTGGTCTCAAGGAAGTAGCCGCGTAGTGCGCCCTGCTAGCATTTAGCGACCATGAGCCGCGCCGAGAGCGTTTCTGTAGCCTCGCCGGATCAGTCGCGCTAAGCGAGGACTCACGCCGGCCCGCCGATCCCAAGCCTTAGACCAAACACATCCCTATGAGCAAAACCAAAACCATCGCCGACATGCCGACCGCGTATGACGCCGGGGCCATCGAGCCCGGCTGGTACGCGCGCTGGGAAGAAGCCGGGCTGTTCACGGCAAACGCGAAGAGTCCCAAGCCGAAGTTCACGATGTGTTTTCCTCCGCCCAACATCACCGGCGAGCTCCACATGGGCCACGCGCTGCAAACCGCCATCTACGACCTGATCGCGCGCTACAAGCGGATGGCGGGATATGAGGTGCTGTTCCTTCCCGGCTACGACCACGCTGGGATCGCGACCCAAAACGTGATCGAAAAGCAGCTTGCGCGCGAGGGCAAGACAAGGGAAGAGCTTGGCCGCGAGCTATTCGATGCTCGTGTGAACGCCTGGTACCATGAGGTCGGCGCGACCATCATCAACCAGCTCCGCTTACTGGGCGCCTCGATGGATTGGAGCCGCCTGCGTTTCACCATGGACGAGAGATACGTCCGCTCGGTGATGACGGCATTCGTCGCTTTTTATGACCGCGGGTGGATCTATCGGGCGCCGCGCATCGTCAACTGGTGCCCGCACGACCAATCGGCCATCTCGGACCTCGAGGTCAAGTGGGAGGAGCACCACGACACCCTGTACTTCATCCGCTATCCGATAGAAGGCGGCGGAGAAGTTGTCATCGCGACGGTGCGCCCCGAGACGATGCTCGCCGACACCGGCGTGGCGGTGAATCCGAGCGATCCGCGATACCAATCGCTCATCGGCAAGACGGCGGTCCTGCCGCTTGTCGGCAGGAACCTGCCCATCGTCGGCGACGAGGCTGTCAAAAAGGATTTCGGCACCGGCGCGCTCAAGGTCACACCCGGCCACGACCCGCTGGACTACGAGATCGGCCAGCGCCACCATCTCGAGATCGTCAACGGCTTGCATC
>WNEZ01023420.1_pt1 | contig 16323 bp, 22 predicted proteins | sample 5400521 | NCBI WGS metagenome assembly WNEZ01 (sample SAMN13153339, study PRJNA577476) | soil metagenome | isolation source: 120 cm saprolite under Douglas fir tree site 2 hole 1 replicate 1 | place: USA:California | collected 2015-04-18
TGGCGTACGCTTCGGAGTGAGTTGGCGCTAGAGCAAGAATGAACGATGGTTCACCTGGGCAAGATTTCCAGCTAAGTTTTGCAGCTCTTTCAATTGCAAAACTTAGCTGGAATTTTGCAAAACTCATTTGGAATCCACATCTGCGGCTGCGCAGGGCGCTCCCCAGGCGACGCAGTATGCGGACAGGTTTCATCTCATGAAAAATCTCGGAGAGGCGTTAGAGGACCTCTTGGCCCGTCATCTCTCAGCTTCACGCAAGCACCAGATCCAAAAAGCCCTCGAAGAACAGACTCCAGTTTGGCGAGAGACACGAAAAGCTCGGCGGTCTCAAACGTCTGAAGAGATCCTATCGGTCTATCAGCAGGATCGCATGGCTCGCTATCACCAGGTGATCTCTCTACGCGAGCAAGGGATGACGCAGAGCGCTATTGCCCAGCAGATAGGGGTCTCCCTGGCAACAGTCCAACGTTGGCTGGCTGCCGGTGCGTTTCCTGAATGCACCCGTCACCGCTACGTGAGTCAACTTGATCCCTACCTCCCCTACCTCCAGAAGCGATGGGAGCAAGGGTGTCATACTATGGCATGCCTGTATCGAGAACTCGTGGAAAAAGGCTACCAGGGGTCGTATGCGAGTGTGCGTGACAACCTCGTTCGACGACTCCAGTTCGATGGTCGAAAGACTCCTGCAGACGCCTCATCCAAGGCTCCTGCTCTTGCTACTTCACGACAAGCTGCCTTCCTCTTCCTTCGGTGCCCTGAAAAACTGCGGGGCGAGGAGCAAGAGACGCTGGTCAAACTCCGTCAGATCGACCCAGAAGTTGATCGGGCCTATGACCTGGTTCAGCAGTTTGTACAGATGCTTCGTACACGCGCCGGAGAGCGCCTCGATGCCTGGCTTGCCCAGGTGCAAAGCAGCCGACTGCCCGAATTCCAGTCTTTTGCTGCCGGGATCGAGAAAGACAAAGAGGCCGTGAGAGCTGGCCTTACCTGGTGGATCAATAACGGCATGGTGGAAGGGCATGTGACGAAGCTGAAATTGATCAAAAGGCAGGGCTATGGCAGGGCAGGTTTTCCGCTGCTGCGCAAGCGTGTGCTCCACGCGGTCTAGAGAGAAGGGAAGAGCATCAACCGATCTGTCTGGATGACTTGAAGGGAGCCGCTTGCGCGATCGGGAGGAGCACATCGGCCCCTCCTTTGGAGCGGTGAGCATGGCCAGATGATCGGCCTCCACTTCACCAGAGCGCCAGCCCTCTGCTCGGACTTGTGCAGCCACGCGTTCAAGCTCCTCTGAGCCCGCCTTCGTACACGCAAAGAAATGTTCTCTGAGGGAATCTCTTGTTTCTCAGGGAGTCAATACAAGCAGGCAGTTTGCCCCCAAAGCGGCCATGAGCCATCGAATGAAACAATTTACAGGTTCTTCAATATACCACATTTCGCATCAGCGAGCCTGCGGAAGAACCATAATATGGCGTGGCATCGGAAGGAACTCTTTTTCCGTTTTCCATCTCTTCTTCGTCAGATTCCGCAACTCGTTCGCCAAGATATGTGGAAAGGGCGCCAAGAAATGCCTGAAAAGGGTCGCATTGCTAGCACATCTCAGGATGCTTGCTCTTGAGGGAGAAAAAACCACGCGATTTCAGCACGATTTAAGAGAAGATGGTCATGAGAATGACGCCCGAAGCGTTCCCTACCTGGAGTCAGCGCCTGCAGTTGAGCTCCGAAACCGAGGCGCTCATCGCGTCTATTCGCTCATCGCCTCCGGTTCGCCGGGTGAGCGGGCGCGCCAATAACATTACCGGACGCTATCCGAGCCCCAAAATGGGCGTGTCCATCCAGTTTAAAAGCGAGTATGTGGAGTTTTGGGCGATTTACGGGATGGAACGCGACGAGGATGTCCTGGAGTTTTACGACCAGTCCTCGCGCAGCCCGGTGGCCTTTGAAACCGCCCACTTATCCTGAGAGTGTCTCTTATTCTCCCTCCACCAAATGGGTCAAGACCATCTTCACGGAGGGTTGTTTTGATCTATGCCGCCGCGGTCAGCCCTTACCTGCTGCTTCCTTCTCATCCCTTTCCAGCGTGTAAGTAATCGCCGGGCGGATCTCAACCGAGCCGTATCTCGCGTAGGGAATCTTCACTGCCCAACCCATCGCTTCATCGAGGTCTTTGCAGTCGAGCATAAAGTATCCGTTCAATTGCTCGCGCGTTTCGGCGAACGGGCCATTGGTGAACAACGGCTTGCCATTCCGAACGCGCACAGTCGTGGCGTCGGTGACGGGGGAAAGCCCATGATTATAAAGGTACACCTCGGCAGCTTTCATTTCCGCCACAAGAGCATACCAGGCTTGCCTACCGGCTTGCTGTTCTTCAGGGGTAAATTGTGGGGCTTCAGACGGGTTCGAGTAAAGCAGTAGCATGTACTTCATGAGTTTGTTCTCCTGTTGTAGAGATTATCGACTGTTTTTGCCTTTCAATACGATGACGAAACACGACGAAGGTGACCGATTGACGAATACGAATGACTGCCGCGATTGCGGGAGCGTCCCCGTCGCGCTTGAGCAGCCCGACTACCTGCTCCCACTTCCGCGTCTGCGGAAGCTCTGCAAGTCGGATGTGGCCCACCCGACTTCTTGTGGGCTGAAGGATGTTCGGTTCGCTCAGCGGGCATCACGAGTGCTGCGCCGCGCTGCGCTCGCTTCCTGGCCCCCTACGGCCGAGAGCCAAGGGCTCCCTCCAATCCGCCGGCCAACACGCCAAAGCCACAACACCCGCCAAGACCAGATGCACCGGCGCCGAGACGCTGTCGGCAAGCGAATCATGATTGATGATGTGCGTCGCAACCGCGCCCGTCAGGATAAACATCAGAAGCACGGCGCCCAGAAACCGCCTGCGCGGGATGACCAGCATCACAGCGGCAAGAAGCTCCCCCCCTCCGACGACGAAAGAGAACCAGGCTGGATAGCCCCAGTGCACGAACTTCTCGGGATACGACGGGTAACCAAGGATCCCGCGTGGGTAGAACTTGAACGGGGCGAAGAGGAAGAGCTCCAAGGCTATGAACCAGCTCAGGCCGGTGGGCAGCCGTCGTCGCCATCCATGGAACATCATCAGCTTGTCGAATAGTTTCATCGTTTATTGTCTCCTCCATTTGTCTAGGTTAGCGACCGTTTTGCCTTTCTCTACGCAAGTCGAACAGGGACGCATCAAAATGCCAGGCAGACCGGCGTTCTGATCATTTACTTCTGTGCAGCGCCACTGACGCGATGACCGCGCCGCCCGGGTCTTGCGAGCCTTTCGGCCATGCTTGCTGGTCAGCCCCTTGTTGCGCCTGCGCCCGAACGTATTCGCCCGCCACTTGCCTGGTGGTGACGTTGAAGCGGTTCCAGAGGTTGACCGTGCTGACGGCGATGATCAGGGCCGCAAGCCCCCTTTTCATCGTAGTGTCGGGCAGCCTCGTCCCGGATCTCGTCGGGTACCGGGTCCGCCCGGTCGCTGAGCCGGGTGACAGCCTCGGTGGGCGCGAGGGCGGCGCGTTCGGCAAAGGTCCAGTAGGGCGCCTCCCGCCAGGCCGCCACCGCGAAAAGCCGCTCGTCTGTTTCGCCTGCCTGCTTGGCATTGCGTGCGCCCACGTCAACGCGAGATCCTGCAGCCATTGATCTGGCTCGCGCGCAGGCAGATGGACCAGCTCAAGGGTAGCCTGCGGCACGCCGCCCTGTCTGGTGGCCTTGTGCAGGGCGAGTATGGCATCCATGGCGAAAGGCCGGATCGTGGCTGGGTTGTCCATTCGTGTGTGCATGAGACATCTCCCTCAGGTGTCGGAACTTCACCAGGAGGCTCTCACCTCCCGGCAAAGACCTCACACATTGCTTGACTTGTAGGTGTGATCGCGACCTTGTCGCCCATCCGGCGCTTCAAGGGGAGTGAGGCTCCCTGTCACATCGGGTGGATTTCCCTTGTCATTACTATGACAAAACGAAACGAGGAAATGTGACCGATGGACGCACGCTCTCGTCTGGCTCGTCACTCCTCTGAGTGAACAACAGAAAGGAAGAGCATTGATGGACGAACACGACTGGCTGGCAGAACAATTCGAGGCTGAGCGTCCCCACCTGCAAGCGGTGGCCTACCGCATGCTCGGCTCGCTCTCGGAGGCGGACGACGCCGTCCAGGAGTCCTGGCTCCACCTCAGCCGCTCCGACAGAAGCTCCGTCAAGAACCTGGGCGGATGGCTGACCACGGTGGTCGCGCGGGTCTGCCTCAACATGCTGCACTCGCGCAACGCGCGGCGCGAGGAGTCCCTGGAAGCGTCCGTGCCCGCGCCCATCACGAGAGAGCCTGGCGGGATTGCGACGAGATCGCGAGAGTGGTGGAGCGCTCAGAGGCCGCGACAAGGCAGCTTGCGAGCCGCGCACGCCGCCGGGTGCGGGGAGCGACAACGGTGAAGGATGCCGATCTCACCCGCCAGCGAGAGGTGGCCGAAGCCTTCCTGGCTGCCTCGCGCGAAGGTGACTTCGACGCGCTGCTCGCGGTGCTCGACCCGAACGTCGTGCTCCGAGCCGAGCGCGGGGCTGTGCCTGCGGGTGCCGAGAGCGTGGTCCACGGTGCGTCGGCGGTGGCCGAGCAGACGCTGCTGGGTGGGTTCGCGCGGCTTGCCCACCGCGCGCGACCGGTTCTGGTGAACGGCTCCCTAGCAGTCGTCGTGGCTCCGTCTGGACGGCTGCTCCTCGTCCTGGGTCTGGTGATCACGGGGAGCAAGATCGCTGAAATCAATGTGATTGCTGATCCCGCACGCCTGCGCCAGCTGCGCCTCTCGGTTCTGGGCTCCTCTTGAGCGAGCTCGCCGACTGCCGTGTGGGTCGAGCCTCGCATCTCTGCTTGGGCCGATCAGGTGCTCGTGCTTCGAGGCCCTGGCCCTCCTCTCGACCAAGTGAGGTACGAGCACCGTGTCTCTCAACCTGCGCCTGGTTCGGCTGTCCGCATCGTGGAGGCGTGAGCAGAGGGGCGAAGGCTCGATTGCGGTGAGCGATGAAATACCGCACCTTTGTTGACTCAGGTGTAAATTGTTTCATTCGATGGCTCATGGCCGCTTTGGATACTGGTGGCGAAGTCGAAGAGAGACTAGTGGGCTGTCAAAGTTCAATTGAAGGCTACAAGCAGCTTGAGCAAATAGGCTGGATGATTGACTCATGAGCTGAAATAAGCCTCCCCTCATCCCCATTCAGAACGCTCGTCTCCCGGTCAGAGGGATTCAGTGAAGATGATTCGTCTCTTGTTCTCCCCTTGTTCCCATGTCTGTTCAGCTCCTTTCAAATCACCATCTTTTCAAGAAGGATCCCTCTATCCCTGCGTTGGGAGGTATGGTATCATTGCTTTTCAGAAAAACACTTTCGCGAGAGGGAGAACGAAAACCAGCAGGGAAGGAGTATACGATGGAAAGCGCCCGTAGCAGCAGCTATAGGCTGCCGGTCGATCAGCTGCTCACCTATGGGGACGGGTGGGTTGCCTCCCCCGATGGCTGGCCTAACTATCTGGAATTGGGCCTTGGCCCAGAACAGATTCCCGATCTGATCCGCATGGTGACCGATGAAGACCTGAACTGGGCTGACTCTGACAGTTTGGAAGTCTGGGCCCCGATCCATGCATGGCGCACCCTGGGTCAGTTGCGTGCAGAGGCAGCAGTTGAGCCACTGCTCACGCTCTTCGAAACCTTGGAAGAGAGTGATTGGGTGATGGAGGAACTGCCAGAGGTCTTCGCCATGATCGGTCCAGCAGCGCTTCCGGCACTGGCAGCTTATATCGCCGATGTGTCCCATGATGAAGAGGCCCGCATCAGCGCGATTCCCAGTGTCGAAAAGATCGGAACCCGCTGGCCAGAAGCCCGTCCAGCCTGCGTGACACTCCTGATGAACCAGGTAGAGCGGTTTGCCGAAAACGAGCCAGAGGTCAATGGCTTTCTCATTGCGGGGCTGGTGGACCTCCACGCCACCGAAGCAGCCTCGTTGATAGAACAGGCTTTTGCGGCCGGGCGCGTCGATCCGACCATCATGGGAGACTGGGAAGTTGTGCAGGCCAAGTTGGGATGGCACTCACCCGAAGCGGTCGGAAAGCTCCGCGCCAGGGAACTCCCCCAGACGCCTTTCCTCTCCACGGCAAGCGAGAGGAGGGCTCCGCAGAGTTCCGCCAGGGACAGCCACCGACGTGAGGCGGCGCGGCGGAAAGCTAAAGGCAAGCTGGCCAAACAGTCCCGGAAGAAAAATCGAAAAAAGTAGCCTGAACGGGCAACGTGGGCAGGGGTGTGGCGCGCTGTGCGCCGCTTCCCTTGCATGAACCCACTCGTGCTGTTGGCCTGATCTGCGTCTGACGACACTCATGCCCTGAAAAGAGTCCAACCAACCAGAAGCGCCTGCATAAGGAGACAACGATGCAGAAATATGTGGTGAAACTGACGGAACAAGAACGGCACGAGTTAGAGCACCTGATCTCAACAGGCAAAGCCTCAGCCCGCAAACTATTGCATGCCCGCATTTTGCTCAAAGCCGATGAGAGCACAGAGGGACCGGCCTGGCCGGATCAACGTATCAGCGAGGCGCTGGAGGTGAGTCTGTCGACCATTGCCCACGTGCGGCAGCGCTTCGTCGAGCAGGGACTGGAAGAGGCCCTTCATCGCCGACCACAGCCAGAACGCCCCCAGAAGCGTAAACTCGATGGGGAAGCGGAAGCGCACCTGGTGGCCTTGACGTGTGGACCCAAGCCGGAGGGTGAGGGACGCTGGACCGTGCGGCTCCTGGCAGAGAAGCTCGTCGCCCTGGGCTATGTGGAACAGGTCAGTTATGAAACGGTGCGCCAGGCGCTTAGGGACGTAAGAATTATTAACTATCCCGGCTAGCTGGCGAGGACCCATCGATATCCACAAACCACTTTCTGAGAGATGGCAAGCGCTGGATCTGGCTTTCGACCAAGTCCATCGCCTCCTTGGTCAATTTAACCCCCGTCTGATAGGTGGTGGTCACCAAGGAGACCACGGGATGTTTGCCTTTCCAGGTCATGGTGCTGGCATACTGGATCACCGCTTCCAGCGAATCAAGCAAGGCTCCATTCCAGTGCTGTTCGAGAATCCCCCAGCAGCGTTCGATCGGGTTGTACTTGCTGTGATAGGGCGGATAATAGGCCAGGCAGACCGTGAGATGATAGGACTGCGCAAACTCCACGAGCCGCTGCATGAACTGAGTGCGCCGACTGTGGCTCTCTGGACCATTGTCCAGATTGATGAGCAGGGTCGTGATGTGGGAAAAGCGCTCTTTAACCCCCTCCCACCAGTCGATCAATCGATCCACCAGGCAATCGCTGGTCACTTTGGACGTCACCCCATACAGAAAGAGCTCATCGGAGACGGGCAGGAGAATGCCTACGGGGGTCACTGTCGCTGCTGGCTGAAAGTCGTGGTCAGCTGCCTTGGTGGGGACGCGGCTCTTGCCTCCTCGGGCAAAGGGGCCGACCTTGACTGTCGCCTTGGCATCCATCGAGAGCCGTAAGACGTGCTCATCGCCGTCCGCTTCCTCGTTAGCCTGCTTCACCTGGGCAAAGATGGCATCGGTTTGCGGGAGTTTTTTTGGGGCTGACTCTTCGCCACTTTTTTGGGATAATAGCCAAGATCATTGAGCTTGGTCGCGATGGTCTCGGCGGTGGGCAATTCCTCGTCGGTGTAGCCGAACTTTCCGAGCAACTGGCGGCGCACTTCCGCTGCCGTGAGCCGCGTATACAGGCGTGCGGTGCGCAACTGCGGGTCCGCTTGGCTCTGACCATCGACAATGGCGGTGATATCGCTCAATAAGTTCGGCAGATGGGCTTCGCTGCGCTTGCGGCCACGCAACGAAAACGCATCCTCGCACATGATCCCCCGCTCCACCTCATGCATTCCTTTGCGGATCGTCCCGCGATTCCAGCCCAACTCTCGTTCCGCCAACCGCTGACCACCTTCACCCAAGGCTTGAACGGTTCGCGCCATGAACATCCGGCGCACGCTGCCTTTGAGATCCTTGGCCGTGTTTAACAGCAGTGCTTTGACCTCCTCGGTTAATTCCATTCTGCTCCCTCCAAGAATACTTTTCTTGGAGCACTATACCACACCGGGACAATTTAGTTTTCGAAAGTCCCTTAAAAAAACGAGCTGAAGCCCTGGCTCAAAGAGCAGTGGTGCATTCCCCCCAAGGCCAATGCCGACTTTGTTGCCTGCATGGAAGATGTGCTCGGCGTCTATACGCGCCCCTACGACGCTCGCCACCCCCAGGTCTGTATGGATGAGACGAGCAAGCAACTGGTCAGCGAGACCCGCACGCCCTTACCGATGCAACCAGGAGAACCCGAGCGCTACGATTACGAGTACGAACGGCAGGGAGTCTGCAATGTCTTTCTGGCCTGTGAGCCACTCGCAGGCAAACGCTTCGTCAAGATCACCGCCCAGCGGACCAAAGTGGACTGGGCCCACTTCATCCGCGACCTGGTCGATGTTCACTATCCTACCGCTGAGAAGATTGTGTTGGTGCAGGATAATCTGAATACCCATACGCCTGCCGCCTTGTATGAGGCCTTTCCCCCGGCAGAGGCCCGTCGGCTGGTCGAGAAGCTGGAGATTCACTATACCCCCAAGCACGGAAGCTGGCTCAACATGGCTGAGATCGAATTCGCTGTGCTCAGCGAGGATTGCTTGAGCCAACGCATCGGCTCACAAGCGCAGTTGGCACGTGAAGTAGCGGCCTGGCAGCAGCGACGCAACCAGAAAGCCATCCAGGTCAACTGGCGCTTCACGACCGGCGATGCGCGTATCAAGCTCAAGCATCTCTACCCGTCAATTGAAGAATGACAGCCCACTAGACCTCATCCAGTAGCATGGAGGAGATGAATAGTTTGCTGCTTACCGAGAAGGAGGCCATCCATGTCACTCAAATTTCTACCGATTCCAGAAGAACTGGCTCGTGTGGCTCACGCCGTGTTTCCCCGTGGCAATGTGTTCATGCAGGTGCGAGACACGCTGGGAGCCATCTACACTGATGAGGCGTTTGCTGATCTGTTTCCTACCCATGGTCAACCCGCTTTAGCCCCGTGGCGCCTGGCGCTGGTGACGGTGTTCCAATGTATGGAACACTTGACGGATCGCCAGGCTGCCGAGGCCGTGCGCGATCGACTGGCTTGGAAATACGCCCTCAGCCTGGAGTTGACCGATCCTGGGTTTGACCATACCGTCCTCTCCGAGTTTCGCTCACGTCTGGTCGAAGGCAATGCCGAACAGCGTCTGTTGGATCTGCTCCTGGAGCGGTGTCGGGAGGGAGGATGGCGGAACCGCCGGAGGGCGGCAACGCACCGACTCGACCCATGTGCTAGCCAAGGTCCGCGCCCTCAACCGCACGCTGTGCGTTGCTCAGACCATGGTCTATGTCTTGAATGTACTCTCGGAGGTAGCGCCCGAGTGGGTTCGTGCCCATGTGCCAGTCGAGTGGGTCGAGCGCTATGGAGAACGGCTCGAACACGAACGCTTGCCGAAAGAGGAGCAAGAGCGCAAAGCGTATGCCAATCAAGTGGGAGCAGATGGCTGGATGCTGCTTGATGCACTGGAGGCATCTGACACCCCGGATTGGATGAAAACGCTGCCCGCTATCAGCACGCTGCGCACCATGTGGGAGCAACAATTCGAGCCACGAGAGCAAGGCGGACAGTGGCGTGCAGAACCGGTCTTGCCTGCGGCTCAGCTCATCAACTCCCCCTATGACCTCGACGCACGCAATGGAAAGAAGAGGGCCACTGTCTGGCTCGGCTATAAAGTGCATTTCACCCAGACGTGCGATGAAGACGCTCCACAACTAATCACCCATGTCGAGACCACTCCCTGAGAAGGAGCTGCTGCCAGATCAACATCTCGTCGATTCGGGCTATGTGACGATCGCCAATCTGGTTCAGAGTCAATCCGCCTATGGCGTGGATCTGGTTGGCCCCACCCTCAAGACCCATTGGTATCAGGCGGAGACCGGCTACGACCTCACGCAGTTCTCCATCAATTGGGACGCGCAGAGGGTGATCTGTCCACAAGGGCGGATCAGTTCGAGTTGGACACCCGTCCAGGATGCAGGCAAATCGCTCATTAAGGTGAAGTTTTCCCAGAGTGATTGTAAGATCTGTCCCGCTCGGACCTCCTGTACAGGAACGACTCGGCGCAGCCTGACCTTGCATCCAAAAGAGCAGATGCAGGCGCTGTTTGCCGCACGCAAGCGGGAGGAGACAGATGAGTTCAAGAACACCTATCACCATCGGGCAGGGATTGAAGGGACGCATTCGCAGGCAGTACGCACGATGGGTTTACGCCGCTCGCGCTATATCGGTCTGCGCAAAACCCATCTGGGCCACGTGGCGATTGCTGCCGCCATCAACGTCATACAACTGATGAGTTGGCTGCGAGGAGAAGCGCCGGAACAGACCCGCACCTCTCCTTTCAAGCGGGTCATGAAGGAGGCAGCCTGAGATGGGGGCTCCGACTTCGCCACCAGTATCCAAAGCGGCCATGAGCCGCTTAAAGTTTGTATTTACACGCTTATCACCTCTCAAACCTCTAGTTTACATCTTCACTATCTTCAAAAAAGTTATCCCACTTATCCATTGCTCCCTCTAGCATCGAGGGGAACACATGAGAGTACACATCTGCCGTTATAGTAAACCTACTGTGTCCTAGAAGCTCCTGTACTACTTTCATTGGTACACCCATACCCAACAAAATGGTAGCTGCGCTATGCCGCAAATCGTGAAAGCGCATATGTGGCAGCCCCGCCTTTTTCAGCAAGGCCATAAATTGTTTAGGATGAGCATACGCTGACAGCCAACTTGACAGCTTATGGCACGGATGACAGTACAAACGGACGGAAACAGACGAACAAGAAAATTTCAAGACGTGGCTCTATAAGGGCGTCGGAACAGTTGAAGCACAACCCCTTGCAACCAGGGGATACTATGGGCTATAGTAAAGAGGAATAATTCCTACTCATTTAGTTGGTTTACAGCGTAAAGGAGCCAGAGGCAATGGCAGAGATCAATGAAGCTGAAGTTATGGATGCATTACGCGAATGTTACGACCCTGAGATACCCGTTGTCAACAATGACACCGGCCTAGTCGATGTCACTATGACCCTCACTTCTATGGGCTGCCCTATGGCTGGCGACGTGATTGACGAGGTTGAGATGCGCGTAAGCCAGGTTGAGCATGTCACAGCCTGCAAAGTTAATATGACCTTCGATCCTCCCTGGTCGCCCGACCGGATGACAGAAGATGCCAAATGGGAACTTGGCATGGTCTAAATAGGCAGGTGAGCGTCCTTTTTTGGGGGAGACAGGTATGCATCGCACAAACCGATGCCAAAGGAAGACATTTCGCGATTCCGTCACAGAATCGACCCATTATGCATCTGTACTAATAGAGAGGAAGAGTTTTCTGACCAACGACCTCTCCACACGTTCGGCTCCGTCGGATGATGGTTCAACGTGTCATAACTATTAGACTGCAGCACAACCGCAGTAGAAAGGCAGAGGCATAATGGTATCGACCAAGACGATGCTCTTAGGGGTACTGATCCTCCTGCTCGGCCTGGGGATAATCACCACCATGATCCCCCAAGCGGCAGGAACGCCTTTGAGTTTCCTCTTTGGGGGTCTCTCATCCACTACGCTCCACATCATCACCTATATCGGATACGCCCTCATCCTGCTCGGCTTGATCGTTGGGGTAGTCGGACTCTTCCCAAGGAAGTAAAGCTCTGTTCCTCCATGCCCTGGGGGTGACCCCAAGCCACTGACCATGTTGGGAAGGTCTCCAACATGGTCAGTGGCTTCCTGTTGGTGATATCACCACGATGAGACGAAACTGGTGCAAATTCGGAACCGTTGTGCTATACTAATTGCCGTGCATAGCCACACAATCGAACTGATCATCTAGGGTCAAACAGTGGACAGGTTAAAGACATGGCATTCGAAGGACCACAAGCCGGTGACATTCGTGCGACGTTAGCGCTCAGCCAGGCCGAGGCCCAGGTTGGGAGCAGCCGGACGCTTACACTCCCGGGTGGACGCCGCATTACCGTGCCTATACGCGCGGGCATTCGCGACGGTGAAGAGATTCGCCTGAAAGGCCAGGGCGAAGAAACGTGGCCCGGTGGTCCAGTTGGCGACCTTATTCTCACAGTTTCTCTTCCCACCGTGGAGCAATATGCGCAGCAACCTTTTTATGGAGATAATCCTGGCTCTCCCACGGATTTCATAGCACCGCCACCGCTACCCCCTTTTGCTACCTATGCGTCGCCATCAGGGGCTACGTACCCAGCGACTGGATCATATCCCAATTATCCTGAGCAAGCCCAGGCACAGGAGCCGCTCTATCTCTATCACAACCAGGCGCCCTCTGCGTACCCCCCGCCATACACGGGATATCCCCAGGCGGGGCAGCAGACCCCGCAGCTGCCTCCCCCTAAAAAACGCAGAGTTTCATTAACCGTGACGATCCTGCTCATCGTCATCGTACTCTTCCTTCTTGGGGGCAGCGGTCTCATCTACTACGTGGGCGTCTACCAGCCCCAAAAATCGCATGCAGATGCTACGGCCACCGCTAATGCACAGGTCACAGGAACCGCGCAAGCCAACGCTCAAGCTACCGCCAATGTACTGGGAACTTCAACGGCCCAAGCCAACACTACCGCTACAGCCCAGGCTTCTGCCACCGCGGCGGCCTCTGCCACTGCATCTGCGTTACAAACCGTCCTCAGCCAGGCAACAAGCGGCACACCAGCACTCAACGACCAGTTGAGTGCTCCAAGTAATAATTACAACTGGGATCAGCTCACCTCGTCGAACTCAACCGCAGGTGGGAGTTGTACCTATACTGGAGGAGCCTATCACTCCAACATGCCACGGACAAGCTTCTTCCAACCCTGCTTTGCTGAAACGCCAACCTACGGCAACTTTGCTTTCCAGGTACAGATGACGATCACCCAGGGGGACGAAGGGGGCATCATTTTCCGCGCCGATCCGGCGAACTCAAAGTTCTACCTCTTCCGCATTAGCCAGAGTGGGGCCTATGACCTCTTCCTTTATGTCGATAACCAGGGCAGCCACGCTAAGAACTTACTGAGTAACTCGTCTTCGCTCATCAAAATGGGTCAGAATCAGACCAACACCATCACCGTTGTCGCCCGTGGCGCCAACATCTACTTCTTCATCAATTCGCAGTACCTTGATGGTGTTAGCAACGGTATGTTTTCCTCTGGCAAGATTGGGGTGTTCGGCGAGAGCAATACCCACCCCACGGATGTTGCATTTAGCAATGCCCAGGTCTGGCAACAATAACACCAGAAAGCACTGCATCTATTTTTCCTACCAACCAGCCAGTACGGCAACAAACATGTTATACTGAACCACAGACCGGTAGTCAGTCCAGTTTGCATGTTGCGGTGGAGGGGTGTCACTACATTTCTACCTCACAAACCCTATCTGGACTAACTACTAGAGGCTTCAAAGAAAGAGAGCACCGGGTTCTCTTAGAACATCAAGCATATCAACGAGGAGAAGACTTACTCGATGCAATGCATCTCATGTGGGACTACGCTGCCACCTGAAACGGCTATATGTTATTACTGCGGAGCCTCTCTATCCTACAACGTCTCCTCTTCAAATGATCCCAGCGGCCATGACACGCCAACTGTGGCTGACGGTCCTTTCATAGAAGCAAGCTCAGCAGCGACATACCCTCACGCTGTCAGGCCGCATCCGTTTATGGAAAAAACGCCGGGTAAAGAGCCAACAAATTACGGAGTGCCTGCCGTGCAGCCGCCCTTGAATATTCCAGCCCCCCAACCACTTTATGCTGCGCCGCAAGGGCCACCGGAGCAATGGCCGCCCCAACAAATACCTATGCCTGAACAGCGGCATCCCGGGCGACGTTCAGGTCTTTCACGCGCCATGACCATCTCACTCATCATCGCCGCGTTACTCGTCTTAATCAGCGGCTTCGGCCTTATTTTTTACGCCGCCGCACTACACCCGGCGCAACTGCGCGCACAGGCCACCGCGACCGCCGAAACGCAACTGACAATGGCCGCGCGTGCCACCGCCCAGGCTAATGCGCAGGCAACAGGTACCGCCCAGGCTCTCGTCAATGCCACCGCGACAGCGCAATCAATCGCTACAGCGCAAGCCGTCGCAACTGCAACGGCATTACAGAACATCTACAATCAAGCTACCGGTGGCAACCCCTTGCTCAACGAAGCATTAAACGGTCAGGACAGCTTGAACTGGGACCAGTACCCGGCAGTAGGTGGAGGTGGCTGCAGTTTCTCGGGCGGCGCATTGTATGCCAATGTACCGCAGAAAGGCTACTATGTACCTTGCTTCGCCCAGGCGTCTAACTTCAGCAACTTCACCCTTCAAGTGCAGATGACCATCGTTCAAGGCGACGCAGGGGGCGTTGTTTTTCGCGCCAACAGCGCAAGCTCAAAGTTTTATATCTTCGCCGTCGGTCGTGATGGCAGCTATACCCTGTTAATCTCCCTCGATGACAAACACAGTAACCCCTTAACCTACGGCAATAGCCGGGCCATCAATACCAACCTGAATCAAACCAATCTGCTCACCATCATAGCGCGTGGCAGCAATATCTATCTCTACGTCAATAAGCAGTACGTGGGGAGCGTAAGCGATAGTACTTACAGCTCAGGTCAAATAGGCTTGTTTGGCGCCGATAATACGAACCCTACTGACGTGGCTTTCGGCCATATAGAGCTGTGGCAGTTGTGAAGTCGATCCATTCTCAACAAAAGCTTGGCAAAAATACAGAAGCATGCTATAGTAGCCTCGTTATCGGGGGGTAACAAACCATTTTTTATAGAACTCAGAACCACTTTTCTATTATAAAAGGGGAAATCCATCATGTTTTGTACTTCATGCGGAACAACACTGTCGCCAGGAGTTGCAACATGCCCCTCTTGTAGCAAGCCAGCACCTTACAATGTTGCCGCTCCAAATATGCTACCACAACCATCTCGTGTTCTTACTCAAGAACAGCCACCCGCCATGATCCCAAAACAGCAGCCTCAGCGTGTTTCTACGGCAAGATTAACTCTATTGTCCATTCTCTTAGCGCTGCTCATCATAGGGGTAAGTGGAATTGGCTACTACGCTGTCGCTGTTCGTCCGGCCGAGTTTCAGGCGCAAGCGACCGCCGTTACACAGAACTTACTTGCAACACAGACACAAGGTACTGCGCAAGCGTATGCACAGGCTACTGCTGCTACTGCCGCCTTGACCCCGCAAGAAATATATACAAGGGCGACCAGTGGCACACCAGTGATCAATGATTCACTCGATGTTCAGGAGGGAAGCAGTTGGCTACAATTAGGCTCATCTCTCTACACTTTCGCCTTCTCCGGTGGAGCATATCATATCAGATTCCAGAAACAAGGAGGGGCCGCCGAGAGCATCGCATATAACAGTCTTTTTAACAACCTTGCTTTCCAGGTGCAGTTAAAGATTATTGCAGGAGCAGCAGGCGGACTCATGTTCCGCTTCACTAACAACGGCGCTTATTTCTTTGGTGTTGACCGGAATGCAGCATACTATCTCTACATCTTTAAGGACAACGTGCCATCGTTACTCACGGGTGGCAGTAATGCTGCTATCAACCCTGGTCTAAATCAGCCTAACCTGCTCACTGTCGTGGCGGAGAGCAATCATATATACCTGTACATAAATAAACAGCCAGTTAACTAACAGCGTGTTTGACTCTGGACAAGTAGCCCTGTACGCAGCAAACACTACGGGTCCCACTGATGTAGCGTTCAATAATGCAGAGGTATGGGCTTTGTGAAGAAAACGTTGACCATACTCGTCTTGCCCGTAATGGATTTTAAGTTTTTACCCTGGATATTCGATGGGGCACGGGGGGCCGATAGTGAAGTTTAACTTTTAAATGCGGACACCATAACATCTACCGAGGGCCGATAAATCGGCGGTGTGCGCGATAAATCGGCACCTACCGATGGCCAGAGTAGTTTGTTAATGTGCATAATCGGTCCCTACAACCTATAACGGGTGCTATCCCAGAAATTCCTGGTACTTTACCGGCCTTACTCTCTAATATTTAGTAGGAGAAATCTGAAATGCAGTGTACTTTATGTGGGATGAACATTCAAATAGGTGAGGCTAAATGCTCCTCTTGCGGCACACCTGTACAAACAAACACATCCGAATTTTCGCCATATCTGCCAGGTGACGATGCCATTCCCTATATCCCTCATGAATCT
>WNEZ01002303.1_pt1 | contig 16319 bp, 17 predicted proteins | sample 5400521 | NCBI WGS metagenome assembly WNEZ01 (sample SAMN13153339, study PRJNA577476) | soil metagenome | isolation source: 120 cm saprolite under Douglas fir tree site 2 hole 1 replicate 1 | place: USA:California | collected 2015-04-18
CATCGAAGCCGAGGTCAATGCGGACATCTGGGAGAATCTCCCGATCGCCACGCGGCAGATGGCGTACAAAGACGCGGTGGCGGCGGGCGCGATGGCCCTGTTCGGCGAGAAATACGGCGACGTGGTGCGCGTCGTGGATGTTCCGGGCGTGTCGCTCGAGCTGTGCGGGGGAACGCATGTCGGCTCGACGGGGCAGATCGCGCTGTTTCGCTTCACGCACGAGACCGGCGCCGCCGCGGGCGTGCGACGCATCGAAGGGCTCACCGGTCCCACCGCGTACCGCTACGCGCTCGAGGCCCAACACCGTCTGGCCGAGGCTTCCGGCCTGCTCAAGACGCAGCCCGAGCACTTGACCCGCCGCATCGAGGCGATGCTGGAGGAGAACCGGAAGCTCGAACGCCAGGTTCAGGAGCTCCTGAAATCGGGAGGCGGGAAACGGGAAACGGGAAACGTGGAACGCATCGGCGATGTGGAGCTCCATATCGACGAGTCCGAGCTCGACGACCGTGGCCAAATCGCCGCGATCATGGATGGCTTCCGCGCGAAGCATAAGCGCGCTATTTCCGTCCTGTTCACGACGGGCGAGCGTGCCGGAATTCATGTGGCCGTCACGGACGATCTGGTCTCCAAGGGCGTCAAGGCGGGTGAGATCGCCAATGCCATCGCGTCCACGACGGGCGGGAAAGGCGGGGGGCGTCCGCATTTCGCTTCGGCGGGCGTCGGTGACGTCACGAAATTGGGAGAGGCTCGCGCCCGCACTCCGGAGATCGTTCGAGATCTTGCTCGATGACTCGTGACGAGGTGTTGGCGTGGCTCGACACGCGCCGTCCCGTGCCGCCGACCACACTGCGCGCCCGCCTGCGCCGCGCCGTGCACGACGCGCCCGGCGGGCTCGCGATGCACCTCGCTCGCCTGGGTCAGGAATTGCTGGACGGGGTAACATCGCAACCGGCGGGAGGCCGCGAGTTGGCGCTCGATCTGCTCGCGGCGGACGCATTCGCCACCTACGCTTTCGAGGCTCAGGCCGAAGATGAGACTTGATGGTCAGGGTTTGCTCGTGCTCGTGGATCCGGTCCGCACCAGCGGCGCCGAGGCGGCGCGCATCGGGCGCGCCGCGAAGGCCGCCGGGGTGCGCGGCCTGCTGATCGGCTCGTCGTTCGACGGCGCGGCCCAGACGCATGAGGTCGCGCGCGCGCTGCGGGCCAATGCGCCCGGCATTCCGGTCGCGCTGTTTCCCGGCTCCGCCATGCAGCTCACCGATCAAGTGGATCTCATCCTGTTCCTGTCGCTCGTGTCGGGTCGCAATCCTCAGTATCTAATCGAGGAGCACGTCCGCGCCGTGCCGTATCTGCAGCAGCATCCGGTGCCGACGCTGTCCACCGCGTACATCCTCATCGACGGCGGGCGCGTGACGAGCGTCGAGTCGGTGAGCCAGACGCGCCCTCTCCCCGCCGACAAGCCCGAGCTGGCTGCCGCGCATGCCACCGCCGCCACGCTGATCGGGATGCAAGCCGTCTACCTCGACGCGGGCAGCGGAGCGGAGCACCCCGTTTCGACGGAGGTGATTCGGGCCTGCCGCGCGGCCGTGCCGCAGCGCCCGCTGTTCGTGGGTGGCGGCATTCGCACACCGGCGCAGGCGCGCGCAGCCCGGAGGGCCGGGGCCGACTTCGTGGTCATCGGTACCGTCATCGAGCAAGGACCCCAGGGCGATCTCGAGGCCTTCGTCGAGGCGGTGAAGTGAGCGCGGAGGTCACCCGGATCAAGGAGTCGCTGGACGGCCTGGCGATACTCGCCGGCCGCGTCGCCGCGGAGCAGGCGGACGCCATCGCCGCCATCGCGGACCGGTACGAGGCAACGCTGCGCGGCGGCGGTACGCTGTTCTTCGCCGGCAACGGCGGCAGCGCCGCGGACGCCCAGCACGTCGCCACCGAGTATGTGGTGCGCTACCAGGCCAATCGACCGGCGATGCGCGCGGTCGCGCTCACGACCGACACCTCGTTGCTCACGGCCTGCGCCAACGACATGGGCTTCGATGAAGTCTTTGCCAGGCAGGTCGAAGCTTTGGCCGAGCCGGGCGATCTGCTGGTGCTGCATTCGACGTCCGGGGAGAGTCCCAACGTGATTCGCGCCGCGCAGGCCGCCAAAGCTCGGGGGGTGGGCGTCGTCGCGTTGCTGGGACGGAGTGGCGGCCAGCTCAAGGACATCGCGGATCTCGTCCTCGTCGTGCCCGCGACCGAGACGGCGCGCATTCAGGAGCTGCATCTCGCGATCGAGCACGTGATCTGTGACCTGGTCGAAGATCGGTTGAAGGCTTGATCGATCTCACCGGGAAGCGTGCGTTCGTGACCGGCGGCGGCCGCGGGATCGGGCGCGCGACGGCGGTGATGCTGGCGCGGGCGGGCGCGAAGGTGGCCGTGGGATATCGCAGCCGCAAACCCGCCGTCGACACGCATGTCACCGCGGCCGTGCGCGGCGACCTCGGCACGCCGGCCGGAGCCAGCAAGGCCGTCGCCGAAGCGCTCCGGGCGCTCGGCGGCGGTCTCGACATTCTCGTGATCAATCACGGCGTCTGGCCGGCCGACGACGTGCCGGTCGCCAAGATGACCGACGAGCAGTGGGAATCCACGCGCCGTGCCAATCTCGACGCGGTGATCTACGTCTGCCGCGCCGCGATTCCCAACATCAAAGAAGGCGGCACGATCGTGCTGGTGTCGTCGACCGCCGGCCAGCGCGGCGAGGCGTTTCACGCCGACTACGCCGCCACGAAGGGCGCCGTCATCTCGATTACCAAGTCGCTCGCCGTCGAGCTTGCGCCCAAGATCACGATCAACTGCGTCGCGCCGGGGTGGGTCGATACGGAAATGTCGGCCAAGCCATACGCCGAGGGCGGCCGTGCCGCGATCGAGAAAACGATTCCGCTGCGGCGGGTAGCCAGCGCAGAAGACATCGCCGGGCCGATTCTCTTTCTCAGCTCACCGTTGGCCCGACACATCACCGGCGAAGTCCTGAACGTCAACGGGGGCTCCGTGCTCTGTGGCTGAGCTTCAGATCCCCGCAGAAGTCGTGAAAATCGCCAAGCGGCTGGAGGATGCGGGGTTCGAGACGTGGTGCGTGGGCGGGGCGGTCCGCGACAATCTCCTTGGCGTCGAGAATCACGATTTCGATCTCACGACGGCAGCGCCGCCGGCGGAAGTCCAAAAGTTGTTCAAGCGTACCGTGCCCGTCGGGATCGAGCATGGCACCGTCGCGGTGCTCGACGCCAACAATCAGGCGCACGAGGTCACGACCTTTCGGAAGGACATCCAGACCGACGGCCGCCATGCGGTGGTGGAGTTCGGCGTGTCGCTCATGGACGACCTGGCGCGCCGCGACTTCACGATCAACGCCATCGCGTATCACCCGATCCGGCACGAGTGGCGTGATCCCTTCCAGGGCGAGCAGGACCTCGAAAAGAAGCTGATCCGTTCCGTCGGTGATCCCAACTGGCGGTTTCAGGAAGACTATCTGCGGATTCTGCGCGCCCTGCGCTTCAGCGCGCGGTTCGAATTTCGCATCCACCCCCGGACGCTCGAAGCGGCTAAGGCGAACATTCAGGGCCTCGCGCAGTTGTCCGCGGAGCGCGTGCGGGACGAATGGTTCAAGGGCATCCAGACCGCGAAGAAGCTCTCGAAGCTCGTCGCGCTCTGGGTAGACACCGGAGCAAAACGGATCTGGCTGCCGGAGCTCGGGGATGCGACCGGTGTCGATCGGTTGCCCCGTGATCCCGTTATCGTCACGGCCTACATCAGTAAGGATCCCGCCTCGCTGCTCACACGGCTCAAGTGCGCGAATCGCGACATCGAGCGTGGCCGGGCGATCGGCAAATGGCGCGAACACTATCCTGAACCGGGCGACGCGGCGCGGGTGCGGAAGTGGCTCGCGGAAACGGGCGAGAACGCCGACGACTTGCTCATCGGTGCGTCTGACGCACTCAAGAAGACGGTCGCGAACATCCGCGCCAAGAATCCTCCGCTCGCATTGAAGGATCTCGCCGTGCGCGGCGATGATCTGATCGCCGCCGGGGTGCGACCGGGGCCGGAAGTCGGGGAGACGCTGGCGCGGTTGCTCGAGGAAGTGCTCGAGGATCCGTCGCGCAACACAAAAGATTACTTGCTCTCCCGTGTCTAAGGCCCTCCTTTACGCCCTCGTGGCGGCCGCCGGGAACGTGCTCGGCGCGTTGGCGGTCACGCGGCGCGCCTCGCTGCAGCTCAAGGTCATCGAGCACTTTCTCGCTTTCGGCGCCGGCTTCATGCTGTCGGTTGCGATCATCGAGCTCTTACCGGAAGCGTTTTCGCGCAGCGGGCGAGTCGCCCCGCTGCTGGTCCTCGCGGGCTATCTCGCCGTTCACTTCACGCAGCATACGCTGACGCCGCATTTCCACTTTGGCGAGGAAACGCACGCGATCAGCTCCGTGGCCGGCACATCCGCGCTGATCGGCCTGCTGCTCCACACGTTCTTCGACGGCGTGGCGATTGCGAGTGCCTTCCTGGTGCGTCCCGAGCTGGGGCTCATGGTGTTCATCGCGATCTTTCTGCACAAGCTGCCCGAGGGCGTCACGATCTCCAGCATCATGATGGCAGGCGGCAGGACGGGAGGGCGGGCGGTAGGGGCCGCAGCGCTCCTCGGCCTCGCGACCCTGGCCGGGGTGATCATGACGGATCACGTCGGGTTCCTCGTCCAGCATGGGTTGGCGATCTCGGCGGGAGTGGCGATCTACGTGGCGGCGTCGAATCTGGTCCCAGAGCTCCAGGGCAAACATGGCTGGACAATGCCGGCTGCTTTCTTTGCGGGCGCTCTGGTATTCTTCGGGACCAAGACCCTGGTAGACGGACTGTCGTGACAGAACCAACACTATTTCAAGGCTCGACCGAGCCCCTTGCGGCGCGGATGCGGCCCAAGACCCTCGATCAGTTCCTGGGCCAGGAGCATCTCCTCGGCCCGGGGAAAGCGCTGGGCGACTTGATCCGCCGCGGCGACGTCGGGTCGTGCATCTTCTGGGGACCGCCAGGCTCCGGCAAGACGACGCTCGCCAAGATCATCGCCAACTACACCGACCGGCACTTCGAGCCGTTTTCCGCCGTGACCGAAGGCGTGGCACGCGTGCGCGAGATCATCAAGGAGGCAGAAGAGCGGCTCAAGTATCACGGGCAGGGCTCGATCCTTTTCTGCGACGAGATCCATCGCTTCAACCGAGGGCAGCAGGACGCGTTTTTGCCGTGGGTCGAGAACGGCATTATCACGCTCATTGGGGCGACGACGGAGAACCCGAGCTTCGAGCTGACGGGCGCGTTGCTGTCGCGGTGTCGAGTCTTCGTTCTCGAGCCGTTGAAGGACGAGCACATCCGGATCCTGGTGGGGCGCGCGCTGGAGACCGAAAACAAGGGCGATCTCGAATCCACCGCTCTGGACCTGCTGATCACGCACGCTCAAGGCGACGCGCGACGCGCGTTGAACACGCTCGAGGCGGTACTGAAGCACGCGGCGGCGCTGACACCGCGACCTGCCACGATTTCTGCTGAACTGTTGCGCCAGGTACTCGAGAAACCGCTCCCGGTCTACGATAAGTCGGGGGAGCAGCACTTCAACCTCATTTCAGCGGTCCACAAGGCGATCCGCGGTTCGGATCCCGACGGCGCGCTCTACTGGCTCGCCCGTATGCTGGCTGGCGGCGAGGACCCGCTGTACATCGCGCGGCGCCTGGTACGCATGGCCATCGAGGACATCGGTCTCGCGGACCCGCGGGCCCTGACGGTGACGCTCGCGGCCAAGGACGCCTATCACTTCCTCGGCAGCCCGGAAGGCGAGCTGGCATTGGCGGAGGCCGCGGTGTATCTCGCCACGTCGCCGAAGTCAAATCGCGCGTACGCCGCGTTCGGGGCCGCGCAAGCTGCGGCCGCCGAGCATCCCGCCGAGCCGGTGCCGTTGCATATCAGGAATGCGCCGACGCCATTGATGAAGCAGCTGGGGTACGGCGAGGGGTACAGGTATGCGTTCGACTCCGAAAACGCCTACCTGCCCCAAGAGTATCTGCCGGAGCTGCTGAGGGGAACGAAGTGGTACGCGCCGACGGAGTTCGGCTACGAAAAGACCATCGCCGAACGAATCGCATTTTGGGAACGCCTGAAGCGGGAAGCGCGGTAGCTAGCGAGCCAGGGCGTGACTGCGCGTCGAGGTAATTCTCCCCAGGTAGCCTATCGCAGCTCTAGCACCCCTCACTTTTGTCAGGAATCGGCTCCAGGCGTGCGACCTCGAGCCCGGGTGCAGGGACTCAATCCAAGGGTTTTTCCAGGGGCGAGCTGTGCCGTGCTCGCTCCGTCCTGGGGCAATACCGAGTTCCCAGAGCCGGCGGCTCAACCTGACGGAGGGGCACCTGCTCTCGGTGGGGAAGAGCCCGAGGACATAGTGACACTCGAGCCTGTTCAGGACGAATTCCGGGAGCGCTGGGCGCAGAGCCTGGAGCACTTCGTCTGGTACCAGAGCGTCGGCCACGTTGCGGGCCAATCGAAGAGTCCAATAACAACACGTCGCCGCCCGGCTTTCCCGCGCCAGATCGACGAACGCCGCCCAGTCGACCGTTCCCTCGACTGCCGCCGTGTCCCCATCAGCCCCCCGAACGATTGTCGCCAGGTCCCGGAAAGCACGCCAGGTGCCGACGTGCATTTCGTGTGACCATGCAAAGTGGATGGAGAGGTGCAGGAGACGGTGCAGGGGATCAGGAACCCACGCGGCCTCTCCGTCCACGGTAATGCACTGTGCGCGTAGCCACAAAGTCTCCGGCGCGAGCCGGAACGGATGTCCCGGGGGCAAGAGGGCCCGATGGATCTCTAGACTCACACTCGCGGAGGCGTCCAACAGCGGGGGCAAATGATGGTGCGTCTGGTACAACTCAGCGGGGAACTGGTCCGACCACCACTTCCAACCTTCCTCCTGGAGCAGGGACCACGCCTTCTCCGCGCGGTTCGGGATGACCAGTAAGTCGACGTCCCCCATCGGGCGATCTCGGAACGATGCATACGTCGTGTAGGCGAGCGCTCCGCCTTTCAAGAGCATCACGTCGATCCCATGTCGCGCGAGCGCCTTAATGGCTTGGTGTAGAAGCCGTTCGAGACGAAGGGACTGAAACTCCGACACCATGGCGAGTTGTCGCCACGCCATCTCGACATCTGGAGGGATGTGGCCGATCCCGACGCGCTGCAGGGACCGCCACACGATGAGCGTGGCCTTTTGACCTTGTGCCAGGCCGCTGAGCTTTGGCCAGTTGAACCCGCCGTCCAATAGTCGGCGCAGCGGGGCAACATTGTCAGGGCCGCCGACGGTGAGGAGCAACACTTGGGCCTCGCGGGACAGAAGGGACCGAATGCGGACGGCCGCGTCGGTCGTACCGCGAGCGACGGGCAATTGAGCGGGGACTCCTCCAAGCGAGGCGCTCATCGAAGCCAGATTTCCCGGTGCCACGCCGTCAGCTGCGCTACTACCTCTGGGATCCGATCGAGGTCGCGAACAATCGTGAGTTCATATACCGGCACTACTTCGGCCACACGCACGGCGCGCTCGAACAGCACGGGCGCCTCTGACTTTCCCAGCAGCGCGCCCAGCTTCGCATGCAGCACGAGGTACACGGCGGCCCGAACGGCGGGCAGCAAAGTGCGGCGAGCCGCTGGGGAATTCGTGCCGCCCTTGGTCGGTGCGAGTACGTACATCACCTTAAGTGTCGTTCGCTCCTGCATGAGCCTGTCCTCCGGCAATCGGCTCAGGACCTGTTTGCTCGTCACGGTTGTGCCAGCGAACGGCTCTGTCGGCCAGGCCTTCCCGTCGCGCCGCTGGAGCTGGAAGTCCTCGACGGACTTGAGTCCAGCGTGATCGCCGATGATTCGTCGGGCCGTGTCATCCCACAAACGCACGCTGTGCACACCGGGCCATGCTGTCACGGGGGCACGGGGCTCGACGGCCAGCGCGTCGTCGGTCAGGATGCGCGCTCCCACCCCCGCCCCCGCCATCGCCATCGCCAGGGTTGATTTGCCGTAAAACGATGGTGCGAGAAAGCCGATCGCGCCGCCATCGACCGCGACGGCGCTGCCGTGCAGACAGAACATTCCCGACGCGTACAACGCCAAGGGCAGGACCTGTGAGATGACGTCAAGCCGCACCGCCTGTAGCGAAGTCGCTGCTGCGGGCGACCAGTTGATCTCGCGGCCGTCGGGGGAAATGTCGAAGCTGCCGGTATCGGCATACTGCAGGCGGTACCCCCCCGAGAACTTGAAGAGCGAGACCTCAGCTCCGGGGATTTTGTCATCCGTGCCGAGCACCTCAGCGCTGCCCAAGGCGGGTGGCGTGCCGATGGTGCGCAGCGTCCAGCGTGGCTCAGGATCTCGACTCGCACGGAGCTCGGGAAACGCGATCGCGGACCGGAGGCAGCGGCCGAAGACGGAATAGTGGAGCATCGGGCCTGTGTGCGGGAACGGCTGGGGAAGGCCGCTGAGCAGCCCCCCAGCCTCGCTCGAGCCTACCCTGAACCCGTAGGCGGCAGTGGATCGATTCCACTGAGGATGCCCCCACCGTCGCCGAGTCCCACCAATGATCCAAGGGTCAGCTCACGGAAGGTCCCGAAGCGTTCGAGCTTCGGCTTGGCGTACATACTCTCACCTCCTCAAGTACGGGTTGAAACCGGGCCGCTTGCCCGGCGGAAGGACGGCCCAACCTCGGGCCATCGTTGTACGCTCCGCCGAGTCAATGGACAACTGCAACCAAGTCGGCGGTGTCTGTCGGCATGCGAAGCGGGGCAGCACTGGAGGGTCGCGGCCGTCCCCGCAGCCACAATTCCACCTGCGCGGTGGAAACGAGCGCCAGCGCAACGTCTGGATCCCCATGGCGCAGGTATTCGCTATATGCGCGTCGTACCTCGCTCGGTTGAATTAGGCCGAGCTCCCCCAACACCGGGGAGTCGAGCAGGCGAGTCAGGAGGTCGGCGTAGCGCACGCGCATCCCTGTGACGACGGCGTTGACGATGACTCCCGTCTTGAATCGACGCGGAGCCAAGACCTCGGCGGGTAGCATGTCACGCACGGCCCGTCGCAGCAGCCGCTTCGTCTCGCGACCCGAACGCCGTTCCGAGTGGTGTCGCGGCGCTGCAAAGCGGATCAGGCGTTCATCGAGCAGCGGTGATCGCACTTCAACGCCCTCTTCGAGGCCTATCGCCGCGAGCCGGCCGTTCACGCGCGGGAAGAATGCGCAGGTCAACCCGAAGTACGTTTCGTAAGCCGAATAGCTGGAGCCACGACGGCGAGGTGTGTGAAGTGCCTGCCGCGCCGCGAGGCGTGCGACCCACCGTCGGTCCACCCAGTCGGGAATCCACCGTTCCAGATAGCCGTGCAGGCGTCGGCCGCCGCGCAAGAGCCTGGCCGCGCGGAGCGCCGACGGCGGCAGCGTGGGCTTGATTACCCGGCGAAAAAACTCCCCAGCGCCCTTGCGCCCGATGGCTCGCCACTCGCGCGCAAGGGTCACCCACTTCCCCGTGCGCAGCAGATCCACGAGATAGCTGAGATCTGCCGCGAACAACTGGTCCCCGCCGCCGCCGCCCAAGGCCACTCGAGCGCCGATCGCGCGACTGCCCCGCGCGAGGGCGCGGTTGAACATCTCGAAGAAGTGCTCGAACGGCTCGTCGCGCTCGGCAGCACCATCCTCGGCACGATCGAAGAATGGAATCTGCCGGATGTCGAGCCAGTGCACCGGCGTATTCCAGTAGTGCCCTACGGCGGCGATCAGCTCGTCCTCACGGCCCGGATCCCCGGGGGGGTAGCTGACGGACACGGGCTGCAGTGCGCGGGAGGACTGCCGACGTTGGAGGACCCTCTGTCCCGTTCCAAAGACCGAGGTCGAGTCCCAGCCGCCACTCATCCAGACGGACGTTACTCCGCGCGGCGCCAGTCGCTCGTCAACGGCGCGACACAGGAGCTCGCCGAGCTCGACCGCTGCCTCGTCGAACGGCGGTCCCGATGCGGTTTCGATTTCTGGTGGGTTCCAATGCTGCCGCAGTTGAGCCGGCTCTCCGTTCGAATCGGACAACCGCCAACCGGCCGGGATGAGGTTCACGGCGCGATAGGCAGTTTCGTGAGGGGAGGGCCAAAGTGCTGCCGCGGTGTCGGCCAGCACCTCGAGATTGAAATCGTCCGGGCAGTCGGGGTGGGCGACAACGGCAGACAGCGTCGATGCGATGACAAGACGATGACCGAGGTCAGCGTAGAACAATGGTCGGGAGCCCGCGAAGTCGCGTGCGCAGAACACTCGCCGCCGGGACCGATCCCACAGGATAAAGGCGTAATCGCCTTCCAGGTGCTGCAAGCATTGCTCGCCCCAAGACCGGTAGGCGGACAGAATCAGATGGCTTGGCGTCGTGCCTCCCAGCCGTTCATCCCGGGACCTGAGCTTGTCTCGGAGATCCTGCCGGTAGTAAATCGAAGCGTCTGCTGCGATCACCAGGTCACCCTCTGTCACGACCAGGGCCGCACCGCTGAACCCGTCCTCGAACTCCCATGCGTTCCGGACGACTGCGAGTGCCGCGCCGCCCCCACACCACGTTTGAGCGCGATCGTGGCCGCGCGCGTGCATCCGGCCGACCAGGCGTCGAACCAGACTGGCTTCGACGGGTTGGCCTCCCTTGTCGAAGACGCCTAGAATGCCGCTCATGAGACCGGAGTCAGTCCCACCCGCGCCAACTCCGCGAACTTCCTTATCCGCCATTCCTGGTCGGCGAGCACATGGCCCTTGTAGTCGACCCAGGCGTGCGCCAGCAACCGTCCACCCTCCCGCCGGACCCCGACGCGGATCCCGCAGCCGCCAAATCCGTGCGACTCGAGCAGACGTTGAACCGCAACCGCGCGAACGAGGCAGCTCGGCCGAAGCAAACCGTTTTCGGCCACTCGCTCCACGGCCAGCGCGAGCCGGCGCAGCGTTGGTGCGACGTCGCGGCCGCCAGTGTCCGTGAGCGCGGGCCGCTGCGCCGGAGTAAGCAGCCAACCACGCGGCCGCGTCCACACGAGCAACTGGGCCCGAAGGAGCGCGCCCTGGGCTGCGAGCAGGTCAACCCACTCGCTGGGCGGCAACCTGATCAGTTTTCTGAGCAGTGTGCGATTCAGTTGTCGCATGGTCCGTCCCGGCTGACGGGGACACCAATCCGTGGGCCAGCAACTCGGCGAGCAGCTCGCGCGAGTCGGCTCGGATCGTTTCGATGGGGACTTCCGGATAGGCCGCGCTTAGGGACGTGAACAGTTCCTCCGGCGTTTGGAGAACCGGAGGAAGGTGTTCCCAGATGTACCGCCCCACGGCGTTTAGGCCGTAGTAGACCTCGTCCTTGGAAGAGAGGAGCACTGCACCGTCTTCAACGGCTCTGTAGATCACATCGGGAATCGGCTTGGGGAGCAGCATCTTCGCGTGCCTCCGAGTGAAATGGCCGAACTCTCACACGCCGAGGCGGGCAAGTCCGATGCCAGTCACGGACTGTCTAATCGATTGGTGCGTCTTCAATTCACGAGCGAGCATGAGGAGGCAGGCGAGTCACCTGTAGGGTTGAACCGAACGCACTCCTCGGGACGGGGCGGGAGTGATCCACTCGGTTGAGATCCTCCAACCGCTCCCTGCGGACGCTCGTCCACACCGCGAGCCGTAGTGTGGAGAGGTCGCCACACTCCTCAATCTTGTCGGAATGCGCGGCGGCGATGTCTCGGACTATATCATTGTCCTGCTGAGACTTAACGTTCGCGAACCGACCTTGAGGCCATCACCGCCGCGGCGCCAGCCTTGCAACCGCCCCAAGGCATGCTCGCGCTCGGTCATTCGGTGCGGGACGTCGACCATCTCAGCACCGGGAGTCTCGGTAACCTCGCCGCGCTGAACGGCGGAATCGAGTTTCTGGACGGCGACTTGTGTGATGCCGCGGTCTGTCGTGAGGCGGTCGCTGGGGTCGATGTAGTGGTTCATCTCCCTGCCCTCGCGTGGCCGCGTCGAGTTGCTCGCCCATCCAGCCTTGCCTAGCTGGCCTAGGTTTTGCCTACCCCAAGCGCCAGCGGAGGGAAGGCACCACCTCAGCCGTCGTGCACGCCTTGCCGCAATGGTCCCGCAATGGTTCGGCGGCTGTGGCCCCGAGTCAGCTCTACCAGACGCCCGGAATGGAATGAGGCAATGACCGCACTAGTGGGTTTGCTTGCACCCGGGGGCACGGCCGAGGTGCCGGCATGAACGGCGTCAACGCTTCCGTACCCGCTGTGGTGCTCGGGTTTCATTGCGGGGGCCTCGGGATCGCCCGTAGCCTGGGGCGCCTCGGGGTCCAGGTGCACGGCGTGGATCGGGACCCGCGCGCCCCGGGCTTTGCGTCCCGCTATTGTCGCTCGGCGCACGTGTGGGACTACGAAGTGGCGCCCGCGGCCGAGACTCTGGGGTTCTTGGACGAGGTTGGGCGGAAGGTCGGGCCAGCGGTGCTGATCCCCACCACGGACGGCGCCGCCGAGTTTATCGCCGAGCACGCCGTTGAACTCTCGCCCCGGTTCACCTTTGCTCGAGTCTCGCCCGAGCTCGTGCGTACGCTCATCGACAAGCGCGAAGTGTTCCGGCTGGCGCAACAGGCCGGGGTGCCAACGCCTCCCGTCATGTTTCCTCAGTCATCGGACGACGTCGCGCGGTTTCTCTCCAGCGCCACATTTCCGATCGTGCTTAAGGCGATCAACCCGGGGCGCCTCGAGCGCCGCACCGGTCACCGGCTGCTCGTGGCGCACACCCCCGAAGAGCTGCTCCGCCGTTACGCCGAGTGGGAGGACGCCGCGGCGCCGAACCTCATGCTCCAGGAGTTCATCCCGGGCGGCGACGAGACCGTCTGGGTGTTCAATGGAGTCTTCAACGAGCGGTCCGAGTGCATCGCCGCGTTCACCGGGCAGAAGCTGCGGCAGCACCCATCGGAGGGGGGCGCGACGAGCCTGGGGAGGTGTGCTCCGAACACGGAGCTCGTGCGCCTCACGACGGACTTCATGCGGACACTGCGGTACCGTGGCGTGCTTGACATCGATTACCGCTACGATGCCCGCGACGGCCTGTACAAGCTGCTCGATCCCAATCCGCGGATCGGATCGGCCTTCCGGTTGTTCGTGGATGAGCGGGGGATGGACGTGGCCCGGCTTCTGTACCTCGATCTCACCGCTCAGCCAGTGTCGCTCGCGCCGATGCGCGTGGGCCGCAAATGGATCTTCGAGGACCGGGACATCGAAACGAGCCTGCAGCGTGTGATGGACGGCACGCTCACGCTCCGCGGCTGGTTGCGCTCGCTCCGCGGGGTTGAGGAAGCCGTTTGGTACGCGCGCGACGACCGTCGCCCGTTCTGGCAGATGTGTCGCGGGCTGGTCCGGAGGGCGGTCCGTGGCACGGTGCGCCGGATCGGCGTCGCCCTAGTGCGGCCCGTCATTGCGGGGCTGCATGACGTGTGGAGTCGCGCGGTCCGGCGTGCGAGCAACCACGGCTCCGGGCACGAGCCGAGGTCGCGGTCCGAGCTGGTGCCGACTTTCCCTAGGGGGATAGCACTTCTCGTACTTCGAGTCCTTGCAGAAACGCTCAAACGTGGGGCGGGAGATTGAGAAGGCGGACTATCAGGAGGTTACTGTCACACGTGAGGAGGATGGTTCCATGAGGTCGGACTACGACGTGGTGGTCGTCGGCGCGGGCGCGTACGGCCTCTCCACCGCCGCGCATCTCCACGGACGAGGTTTGAAGGTCGCCATCTTCGGCAAGCCGTTCGAAATGTGGCGCGACCACATGCCGAAAGGCATGAAGCTGCGGTCCCACTGGTGGGCCACCAACCTCTGCGATCCCGGTAACGACTACACGTTTGAGCGCTTCCTTAAGGACTCGAAGTACGACAAGGGCTATCCGACACCGATCGAGGCGTTTATCGAGTACGCCCTCTGGTTTCAGCAACAGGCGGTACCTGACGTCGATGAGACGTACGTCTCGTCCATCGAGCGTCAGGGCGATCAGTTTCTGGTGAGGCTAGCGGATGGGCGCGAGGTGCAGAGTCAGGCGGTGGTGATGGCAACCGGTCTCTATAATTATGCCCATCGACCTGAACCATACAACGGCCTCCCGGTGGGACTCGTCTCGCACTCGTCCGATCACAGCGACTTCGGCCGTTTCAAGGGACAAGACGTCATGGTAATCGGCGGCGGACACAGCGCCATCGAGTTTGCGGCGCTGCTCCACGAAGCTGGCGCCGCCGTCCAGGTCGTGTCACGGCGCCCGGTCAGGTGGTGGCTGCCTGATCGAACGAACGAGCGCACGATTCTCGAACGAATCATGGCTCCGACTACGACCATGGCGCCTGGCTGGCAGAACTGGGTATTGGACAATATGCCCTATCTCTTCTACCGCTTCCCCCAACAGCGGAAGGACTCGTATAACAGCAACTACGTATCCGGGGCGAGCTCCTGGTTAACAGATAGAGTCATCGGAAAGGTCACCCTTCGCGAGGGCCGGACCGTGACGAACGTGGAGGTGGTGGACGGAAAAGTCGATGCGACCATCTCAGACGGCACGAGAGCGCGGGTGGATCACATCCTGCTCGCAACCGGCTACAAGGTAGACATCAGCAGGTTGACGATGATTCATCCCTCGCTCCGGGCGGAAATCAGGACAGACATGGCAATCCCCCTCCTGAGTCACTGGTTTGAAAGCAGTGTGCCGGGGTTCTACTTTGTGGGATTCACCTCGTTGCGCGCCTTCGGTCCGCTGTATCGGTTTGTCGCGGGATGTGGAGCCACCGCTCGACGCGTGGCGAGGTCCGTCGCGCGAGCACGCGTCGGACGCCCCCAGGCGACTGCGGTAGCTCAACGGCCGCCCAGGGCCTTTCCCGAGACCGCGACCTAGAGCCGCTCCGACAGCCTTCGGTCGCGGTCGGGGAAGATCTGATACCACTTCGAGAGATACGTGGACATCACCGTCATCTTTGCCACCGCTAACCGCGCTGAGCTGCTGGCCCAGACTTTGGGCCATCTCGAATCGCTTAATACCAGCGGTTTGAATTGGCGGTTGATCGTGGTCGACAACGGCAGCAGGGACAGCACGCCGGACGTGTTGGCTGCTGCGCGCACGCGCCTACCGTTGCTCGCGCTTTCTCAGCCCGAGCCCGGAAAGAACCGCGCGCTGAACATGGGCCTGCCGCACATCACCGGAGAGCTGACGGTCTTCACGGACGATGACATCGTCCCTGCGCGCGACTGGTTGCAGGCGCTGGCTGCGGCGGCACGTCGCTGGCCGGCGCACGACGTGTTCGCCGGCCGGATCACGCCTCGCTACCCGGCCGAGACCCCTGAATGGGTACGTCAGCATCCCTTCAGCGGCGCAGCCTTCGTGCACTTCGAGCTCCCCCAGGACGAGGGCCCGATCGAGAACCTCGCCCTGGGACCGAACTTCGCGGTACGCCAGGCGGTCGCGGCGCGCCACCGGTTCAGCGAAGCGATCGGCCCGCGCACCGGCCAGGGAAACTACGCGATGGGCTCGGAGACCGAGTACCTGTTGCGCCTCAAGCGCGCCGGGCACAAGACCGTCTACGTGCCCTCCGCCCATGTGGAACACGTCGTGCACGCGACCCAGGCGACGCCCGAGTGGATGCTCGGCCGGAGTTTCCGGCTGGGGCGAGGCCTCACCAGATTGGGGCTCGTGAATCCCCTGAAGAAGCCGCACCCGTTCGGGGTACCGCTGGCCATGTTCCCAATGATCGGGCGCACCTGGCTCCGGTATCGGTTGAGCCCCCTCCTCGGCTGGCACCGTCACTTCGATGTCGCGCTCGAATATCAGTTCCTGCGCGGCTCCTTGCACGAGCTGAGGCTCATCGCGCAGGAGGCTGGCGCGAGGTGAGCAGCCCTGCGCGTGTGCTGCTGGTCGAGGCCAACGAGGATGGGACTGCCGGTGGCTCTCACCAATGTCTGTTCGACATTGCCCGGAGCCTGGACCCCATGCGATTCACCCCGGTGGCGCTGTTCTATCAGAACAACCGGTTTGTCGAGCCTCTCAGAGAGATCGGGATTCGCACCCTGGTCTGGGAGCGCGAGCGCATGCGCGAGCGCCCCGTTGTGGGGAGACTCCGCCGCGCCAGGCAGATGGCTCAACTCCTCGGAGCGATCGCGCGCCGCATCCGCCTGCTCCGATCCGAGCGGATCGCCCTGCTCCATTTGAACAACGCCCCGAGTGTTGGGTTCGACGACTGGCTGCCGGCGGCCAGGCTCCTCGGGATCCCCGTTCTCACCCAT
>WNEZ01002305.1_pt1 | contig 16315 bp, 9 predicted proteins | sample 5400521 | NCBI WGS metagenome assembly WNEZ01 (sample SAMN13153339, study PRJNA577476) | soil metagenome | isolation source: 120 cm saprolite under Douglas fir tree site 2 hole 1 replicate 1 | place: USA:California | collected 2015-04-18
TTGTTTCACGGCTCAACGATGCCGTTGCGAATCGCATAGTGTACGAGCTCACTCATGGAGTGAATGCGCAGTTTGAGCATAATTCTCGTCCGATGGGTCTCTATGGTTCTGACACTGATCCCCAGCGCCGCTGCTATTTTCTTGTTGCTCTTACCCCGCGCCAGAAGCTGAATGACCTCCCACTCTCTAGGGGATCCGCCTGCTGGCAGCGGGCAAGGCCAACAAAGAGATCGCCATGGAGCTCGGAATGTCGGTAAGAACCGTGGAGACGCACCGGGCGAAGATCATGTTGAAGCTGGGTCTTAACTCCCTACCGCAGATTGTCCAATATGCCGTTCGCAACGACTTGATCTCGTTCTGATCATACCAATCAAGCAAGCGCAGAATGCCCCCGAGGTTTTTTAGAACGCAAACTGCACTTGCAAATCGATGCGGCGGTTCGCACCCGCAGAAGAAAAGGGTCCGGTGGCCAGGGCGTTCGGTTGACCAAAGAACGGCGAACCAAGAACGCCGCTGGGCGTAGCTACGTTCACGACGTTCAAGACGTTGCGCGCGGAAACGCTGAACGTCAGGTTGTAGCGGCGATCCGTAGGGGTTCCCATTCCGCCGAACCCTCCGCCAAACGGGCCGCCGCGGCCATGCTCACCGCCACCTCCCTTTCCGCTCCCCGGTCCTCCGCCCGGACCTCCTGCGGTGGGCGCAGCTTCCGGCTTTCTGCCGAAGCCGAACGTCTTACCGAGCCGCACATTCAAGGTGAAACGACGCGAGGTGGTGCCGTAATTGATGGGAACAATTTTCTCGCCGGGAGCCGATACGGTGTCGAAAGTGCCGAATTGCGTGATCACCACATCGGCGGGATTCGACAGGGTGCTGGCGAAGGACGGGCGAGAGTTGAAAACGGTGGTGCCATTGAGATCGGTAGGCACGGTGATATTGAAAGGCGGTCCGGACTGCGCGATGAGAAACGGACTGAGACGGAAAGCGTGCGGCAGAGCCATGGTACCGCCAAAAAAGATGCGGTGGCGAATATCGAAGGCCGCACGTCCATAGTCCTGACCCAAATCGTAGGGATTGGAACTAAACGACGAGGGCCCCGCAGTGTCGCTGTCCGCATAGTTCAGCACGTAAAAGCCGAACAAGGAGAACTTGGCGCCCACGCGGATATTGGAATTTACGATCAACTGTTTCTGGCGGAAAACACCGTCGGACTGATATTCGAAGATGTTCCCGACGTTTCCAAAAGGGCGTATGGCTGCAGCGTTGAAGGGATCGCCAGGGGGATACGTACCCGGCTCCGGCGCATTGATGTTGCTGACCAGCAAAGAGTGGACTCCGCGAGTATTGAGATAGGTGACGGTAAGGTTGGCGCTCTTGGTGAGTTGGCGCTCAAGGCTTGCGCCGGTTTGCATGACATAGGGTGCACGAAGATTGCGATCGATTCTATATTTCGAGCAAGTATTGGGATCGACCAGAGAACTGCCCGTGGCACAAGGCTGCGCAGGTAGATTCAAGCAAGTGAGTCCGGGAGAGTTCGGGCAATAGGCGGGATTGTTGATCACTAGTTGCTCTTGGTTCAAGCCGTTGACGCGCTCCGCCTGCATCACCAGGTCGCTCGTGAAACGGTCGTAGAACATCCCAAAGCCGGCGCGCAAAACAGTCTTGGGCGACTTGTTCTTCCCTCCTCCGCCCAGCCCCCAGGCGAAGCCGATGCGCGGCGCGACATCTGCGTGATCGCTAATGGCGTTCTGCGTTTCATAACGCAGCCCGTAGCTGAGGGTCATGTTGGAGCGAAAGCGCCAATCATCCTGGAGGTACAGGCCCACGTCGAAGACATTCACCGCTACGCTGGGCACACCCACGGTAACCTTCGCTTGGTACGGCCCGCTGCCCGGCAAGCTCATTAATGTCGATTTGTAGCTGGTGAGCTCCGGCCCGTCCAAGGAGGTGAACGCGTAAGTGCCGTTGAAATTCGACATGGAGTTACTGGAGTCGCGGTTGTCGCGCAGGCGGCCCCCGAATTTGAGGAAGTGAACGCCCAGGGCCATGGACGTATAGTTCTGCAATTCATACGTATCCCGGTTGTCGATGATGCTGCCTTGGCTGTTTCCGCCAGAAGTGAAAGCGCCGGGGACGCCAATCGTGGGCAGCGGGCTCTGCGCGTTCAGGTTGTTACGGTCGCGGATATACTGAAAACGAGTTTCATTAACAATTTTCCCGCTGAAAATTTGCGAATCGCTGACTTGCAGACTTTGCTCGGAGTTGGTGACGTTGTACCCCTGGGAAGGCAGCGAGAATTGGCCAACGCCGTCATCGGTTTCGTTCTCGCGGTAGAACTGGTAGCGCGCCGTCAAAGTATTATTCGCACTGAGTTGGTAATCCAGACGAGGACTGAAGTTAGTCCGCGTGCGCGGATTGGCGATGGCCTCGCTGAGCGTCAGCGGGTTGAAATTAGAATCGAGGGTTCGTGCGTCGATCACCTGCGAGTCGTTGATGTCGCGCCGCTCCAAGTTAAAGAAGAAGGACGCTTTCTTGCTCAGCGGCCCGCCGACGTTGCCGCTGAATTGCGTCGTTTCATAGCCCGGCTGCGTCTGCACGAAAGGACTCTTGGCATTGAAGGCCGACGAAGTACCGCTGAAATAGAATTGCCCGTGAAACTGGTCGCTGCCGGGCTTGGTCAGGATTTCGATGCGTCCATAGCCGAGCTTGTCGTATTCCGCGGAAAAAGGATTCTGATTGATGCGAATTTCGCGGATGGAGGCTTTGGGCGGAAGCTGGCCGCCGGTGAAACCGTCAATGTAGATCTGGCCGCCATTTGGGCCGGCGGAAGGGCCAGCGAGAGCCTGCAGATCGGACTGCAAGTCGTCCGGATCATCGGAAAGCGCTTCGAGGTCCTTTCCCTGCAGCACGATTGCGCCGGCATTGTTGGCCGGATTGGTGTCCAGAGCGGCGGCGGCCTGGTCCGTGACGCTAACTTTCTCTTCGCGGACCTCGATGGTGAGCGGCACGTCCAGCTTTTGGGTTTGTCCTGAGAGGATTTCGACATTCGAAGTCTCGAACGCCGCAAATCCCTCCGAAATTACCTTAACGTCGTATTTCCCGGGCGCGAGATTCTTGAGCTCGTAGATTCCATCACGGTTGGTGGCGGCGGTGATCGCGCCGCCGGTGGAAGTGGTGACGATCACGGTTGCATTGGCAATCGTGCTTCCGGATGGGTCCGTGACTTGACCACGGAGCGCGCCATTAGCCGTTTGAGCGAGCACTCCAGGTGACGCGAGGAGCAGCGCGACAACACCTGCGCTGAGCATAAACGCGATGCGGACAATCTTTTGAGCACCACCGAATGTCATCAAGGCTCCTGAAAATGCCTACGTGATTTGCCGCGCCCCGCAAATCATGGCGTTCCCGGGTCTCCTCCGGGTGAGCTGAGACTCCAGGGGGAAAGTATGGATTGACCGCCGTTAGGTGAGGCTTCGAGAATTGGTTCGACGCCCGCGAGGAGTGTAATAGCGGTTGCTCCGCCGTCCTGCGTTCCAGATGTGGCAACGATCATCACGGCATCGCCCTTGTTCAAGTCGCTTAGGCTCGCGGCTGGCATCCGGCTGAGGGCCTGCTGAAGGTCCGACGGCCCCTGTGCAGGCTGCCCGGAATCGGGTCGTCCGGCGGAGTGCGTCGGGGCAATACCGTTCGTTGCGGATGGCTCCGCGGGCCGTTGTCCTGCTGCGGCAGGCGGCCCGTCTCCCGAACTACCCTTGAGCCGCGCGGCAATGCGCTGCGCCATGGGAGGCGGCAGTTTGCGGAGTTGGGATTCTCCCGTGACTTTGATCACCACGGACTTCTTAGAGGTCAGGTCCATCACGGTAATTGTTCCAGCAGAGGAATCGATGGAGGCAATGGTGCCGGCGATGTTGCGGAAGGAGCCAGATACGACTTCGTCCGCGGTGAGTTCGCTGGCATCAGCGCTGCGAGTACCCCGAGCACGGAGTTGATCCCCTGCTTTGATTTCGCCGATGGGCGCTGCCTTTGCTTCATCGAATTTGATGGAATTGGGAGAGTAGCGGCGCAGCACCGTGTTTTTAGAGGCGCGGATTGCGACATCTTTGCTCGTGCCCGCCGCCGTGGTTGTAATCGTGATCGTGCCACTGGAAGGATCAACCGCGCTCACTAGTCCACCTACTCCGCGTCTTTGCCATTCTTCGCGTTCGTGGGCCTGTTTTTGCGCAATGTCCATCTTCTTCATGGCGATCAGCGAGGCAGCCAGCAGAGATTTGCCATCATCGGCCATTTTCCCGCGCACCAACACGCGGTCGCCGGGCTGCAGATCCTGCAATTCGAAAGGAGCGGCGTTTTTCAGATCCTTTTCTCCCGGCTCCACGCGAAGGAGGCGCGCGCCGTCCTGCAGGAGCACGCTGATGTCGCTACCCGTATCGGTGGTCAACGTGATGCTTTTTCCGGAGATGGCCTTCACCGTGCCGAGCGATCGTGTCACGGCAGCTTGTGGTGCGGACGGCTGCGATTTCTGCGCTCTTAGCAGAACACCGCCGCCCTGAAGCGCAAGACCGCAAATGAGCGCGACCATCAGTCTCGCACCGGTGCTTCGGCAGTTCCTTACCATTCCTCCCGCTCCCTAAATTGAACTGGCCACCGTATGATCTGGAAAGCCGCTGCACGGAGGTCCCGCGCTCGCGGCGCATCTCTTTCGACAGCTATAACTATCTAAATTCTTAGACGTACGCAGCAACGAAAAATGTTACAGGGCAAATCCGGGCAATGTTATCGTGAGTTTGCTCAGACGACCGGCTCTGAGCGCCGAATGCGATCTAACGCCTGCACCCCTGTGACGGCCCCTCAGGCACATTGCGTAGGTCTCGTCTCTTCCGGCGCCGTCCACAGACACCGTCACTCATGAACATACTTGACGTCCTTGTCGGCAAGCCCATCAAGACCAGCGACGAACGCGCCGAAAGGATCGGCCCCGCACAAGGCATCCCCATCTTTGGTCTCGACGCGCTAAGCTCCGCCGCGTACGGTCCGGAAGCGGCCCTCAGTCTTCTGATTCCCCTGGGCCTTCTCGGCGTTCAATACATCATTCCCATCAGCGCCGCCATTATCACGCTGCTGGTGATCGTGTACTTCTCCTATCGTCAGACCATCGAAGCATACCCAGCCGGCGGCGGTTCCTATACCGTGGCGCGCTTCAATCTAGGCGCACCTGCCAGCCTGCTTGCCGCCGCCGCGCTCCTCGCTGACTACATCCTCACCGCCGCCGTGGGCATCTCCGCCGGAGTTGGTGCCTTAGTCTCCGCGGTTCCTTCCTTGCTGCCTCATACGATGTCCATCTGCGTAGGCATTCTGATCGTCATCACCATCATCAATCTACGCGGCGTGCGCGAAGCTGGTCTTTTCTTCGCAGTACCTACGTATCTCTTTGTCGCCACACTGTTAATTACCATCGTCGTCGGCGTCGTCCGAGTTCTTCTCAGCGGCGGGCATCCCACACCGGTAGCTCCCCTTCCTCCTCCGCCGCCTATCACCGCGGCCGTTAGTTATTGGCTGCTGCTCAAGGTTTTCGCCAGCGGCTGCACAGCACTGACCGGCGTGGAAGCAGTGAGCAACGGCGTCAAGGCCTTCCGCGAGCCGGCCGTGAAAAACGCACAGCGCACCCTCACCGTGATTATTTTTATCCTGGCCGTGTTGCTGGCCGGAATTTCCTATCTCGTGAAGGCTTATGGCATCGCCGCAACCGATCCCGGCCAGCCCGGGTACCAAAGCCTTCTTTCCATGCTCATCGCCGCCGTCTTCGGCAAAGGCTATTTCTATTATCTGACCATCGCCTCCATCCTCATCGTTCTTTCGCTCTCCGCCAACACGGCCTTTGCCGATTTTCCGCGCCTCTGCCGCGCCATCGCGCAAAACGATTACCTCCCGCACGTCTTCGGGTACCGCGGCCGCCGCCTCGTCTATACCTACGGCATCGTTGTTCTGGCCGTGCTCTGCGGCGGACTCATCATTCTTTTTGGCGGCGTCACCGATCGGCTCATCCCGCTCTATGCCGTCGGTGCTTTCCTGGCCTTCACTCTTTCGCAGTCCGGCATGGTGGTGCATTGGTGGAGAAAGCGAGGTCCGCATTGGGTAAAGAGCGCGCTCGTCAATGGTTTGGGCGCATTCGTCACCGGCGTCACCGTCATCGTCGTGCTGGTTGCGAAATTCGTGGAAGGTGCCTGGATTACGCTGCTTTTCATTCCGTCGACGATTGTTTTTTTCAGCGCGGTCCGCCGCCACTACCATGCGATAAAGATCTTCACCTTTTCCAGGGTTCCCGTCCACACGCCGGATCCTAGCCAGCCGCCCATTGCCGTTATTCCCATCGAACGCTGGAGCAGCATTACGCGCCACGCAATTGAATTTGCCGCGCGGCTTTCCAAGGAAGTGATCGCGCTGCACGTCGACCCCGAGGAGAACTCCGAATTGCTTCGTGAGGACTGGCAGCGCTACGTGGAGCAGCCCTTCCGCGCGGCAGGCAAGGAGCCGCCGAAACTCGAAGTCTTGCCTTCGCCATACCGCTTCATCATCATCCCCCTCGTTCAGTTCATTCTCGACCTTTCGCAAAAGCATCCGGATCGCAGCATCATCGTGGTCATCCCAGAGCTCGTGGAAGACCGATGGTATGAATACTTTCTTCACAACCAGCGCGGCCGCCTTCTGGAATGGATGCTGCTGGTCCACGGCAACGAGCGCATCTTTACCGTGAGCGCGCCCGGGTACGTCGGCGAACGAAGGTAGCTGCTTCTCTAGGTGAGAATGCCGGCGAAGCCTTTGGTTTTTTCGCCAGACGGTTATCGCCAGCTATGCGGGTCGGTTGTTTCAGAAGTGCAGTTTTAGGAGTTGAACCCCCACGCCTATCATTCGTAGCGCAGCGAGGCCAGCGGATCGACGCGCGTCGCGCGTCGCGCGGGAATGAAGCAGGCGAAGAGCGCCACGGCGCAGAGCAAGCCCGCCACGCACGAAAACGTAAGCGCATCGGTGCTGGTCACACCCAGCAGCAAGCTACTCAAGTAGCGCGTCAGTGCGAACGACGCCGCCAGGCCCAAGCCCACGCCTATGAGCGTTAACCGAAGCCCATGCCCCAGCACTAGCCGCAGAATGTTGTCTTTGCTCGCACCCAATGCCATGCGGACCCCGATTTCATGTGTACGCTGACGCGTGGTGTAGGCCGTTACCCCGTAAATTCCGACCGCCGCCAGAACTAGCGCGAGCAGCCCGAATGCTCCGACAAAGGTTCCAGCAACGCGCTGGCCGAAGCTCGAAAACTGTTCGCGCACTTCGAGCGTGGTCACATCGAACACTACCAGGTCGGCATTCAGATCATGGGCTGTTTTTTCGACCGTCTTTGCGAAAGTCAACGGATCTCCAGCCACGCGCGCATCGATAATCATGGTGGCCCGGTAAATCTGGTACAACGGCAAATAGACGAATGGCATTGGCTTTTCATTCAGGCCATTCACTTTGCTGTCCCGCGCCACGCCGACCACCCTGAACCATTCGTGGGTGAAGTCCGAATTGAGTTGCTTGCCGAGTGGTTCCTGATTCGGCCAGTAGCGCTCCACAAATGCTTCGCTGACGATCACCACGCGTTGCGAACTCTTCGTGTCCTGCAGCGTGAAGTCGCGCCCCTTCACAATCGGAATCTGCATGGTCTGGAAATAATTCGGCGTGATGATCGCCGACTGCGTCTCCATCGATTCATTCGCCTGCGAAATGTACCCTTCGGGCTTCACGCTGGTCGAGCCTCCGCCAAATGCCAGCGGCACGCGGTTCGTTAGGGCCACCGACTGCATGCCCGGCAGCGCTTCCAGTTTCGCGACGAGCTGGCGATCGAATTCCGCCCCTGTCGCATCCGAATATCCCGCGGTAAACAGATCGTAGGAAGCGATCAGTACATTATGGGGATTGAATCCCGGATTGATTTGCTGCGCGCTCTGGAAACTGCGAATGAACAATCCCGCGCAGATCAGCAGCAGCAACGACAGTGAGATTTGCGCCACTACCAACCCGCTCGCGAGGCGTGCCTTCCCGACTCCACCCGAGGCCTTCCCTGTGTCCTCTTTCAACACCGCCACCGGCGCCACGCCCGAGGATCGCAGCGCAGGCAAAATCCCGAAAATCATGCCTGTGAGCACCGAAATTAGCAGCGCCGCAAGCAGCACTGTGCGGTCCGCGGTGATGCTGAGTGCGAGTGGGATATCCTCCGTCACAGGCATGAATTTCATTAGTGTTCCCTCAGTCCAGGTCGTGATCAGCAGCGCAACCACGCCTCCGGCCAGCGCCAACATCAGGCTTTCCACCAACAGTTGCCGCACCAGCTGCCATCGGCTGGCACCCAACGAGATGCGAATGGCGATTTCGCGTCGCCGCCCCACCGACCGAACCAGCATCAGATTCGCCACGTTCACGCATGCCAGCAGCAACACCAGGCCCGCAATGCACATCAGCATCGGCAGCAGCGTCGCAAGAAAATAATTCAAGCCAAATGGGTTACGCCACAGCGGGTAGACCGTCACACTGTCGTGCCCTTTGTGCTCCTCGGGATAATTTTTTGCCTCCCGCTTCAGTCGCAGCGTCATTTCCTCCTGCGCCTGCTCCAGCACGACACCCGGCTTCAACCGTCCAAACGCAAGTAGCCAGAACTGGTGATGGTCATGAAGCAGGTCGCCCAGAGGGTTCAATTGCGCTTCCATCATGATCGGAGCCCAAATCTCCGTTCGCACCCCTGTCTGGCTTCCCTGAAACACCGCTGGCGTTACGCCCACAATGATGTATGGGTGTTGGTTGATTTCAAGTGTCTGGCCCACGATGTTTGGATTTGCACCGAAATGCGTTTGCCACAGCCGGTAGCTGATCACCACCACGGGTGCGCCTCCCGGCTTCGCGTCTTCCGCTGGCAAGAAACCGCGCCCAAGGATCGGCCGCACCCCCAGTACATCGAAATAATTTGCAGACGCTACCATGGCCGAGACGCGCTCCGGTCTAGCTTTGCCCGTCAGGCTCATCTGGATGAATCCGCACGCCGCTATGCCCGTAAAACTCTGTTGCCCGTCGCGGATTGCCTCGATGTCAGGATAGGTAAACGGGAAAGGGTTCTCTCCCGGCTTGTTCAGCGTCAGTGACACAACTTCGCTCGCGCTGGCTAATCCGGGAACTGGATTCAACAATGCCGCATTGATCCAACTGAAAATCGTTGTATTGGCGCCGATACCCAGCGCAAGCGTAAGGATGGCAATCGCTGCAAACCCCGGTGCCTTCGCGATCAACCGCAGGCTGTACCGTATGTCTTGCCAGAGTGACCTCATCCGCGCACCTCCAAGGACATCTCAGGACGATTTAGAGCATGCTACCGCCCATCTAAGGTGCCCTCTATGTCATTGCTGACACACTGTTTAGCCGATCACACGCTCGCCAGATCGCATGCCGCTGTCCGCTTGTGGGACGCGCCCTCAGCGGGACCGAACAACTAATTGAATGTGCCGTGCGTCGCACAGTGCCACGGAGCAATAGTTATTTCCGAAGATCGCTCGGCAACTGGCCGCGAATCGAGGCGTCTAGAAGCTGAATCGTGTGCTGCACGGGAATTTTCTTTCCGGCGCGTTCCAGCGAAGCCTGCAATTGCAGAATGCAACCGGGATTTCCGGTCACCACCACGTCCGCATCCAGCGACGCGATTAGCCCCGCCTTGCGGTCGCCCAGGGCGTTCGCTGCGTTCGGCTGCACCAAGTTGTAGATCCCTGCGGAGCCGCAGCAGATGGCCGCTTCCGGAATTTCCAGCAGCTCCAGCTCTGGAATCGCGGCGAGAAGATTTCTCGGCTGTGCCCGCACTCCCTGTGCGTGTTGCAAATGGCAGGAATCATGAAATGCTACCTTCAGCCGCAGCGGATTTCGTTTTGCACGCGGACCCATGTACGCCAGCGTCTCGCTGATGTCCTGGCACTTCGCGGAAAACTCCTTTGCCCGTGCTGCATATTGCGCGTCATCGCGCAGCAGGTGCCCGTATTCCTTCACGTTCGACCCGCAACCTGCCGCGTTCGTGACAATCGCGTCGACCCCAGCTCTTTCAAACACATTGATCAAGTGTCGCGCCAGCGCTACCGCGCCCTCTTCCTCACCCGCGTGGACTAGCAGTGCTCCGCAACACGACTGCTCCGCCGGGCTAACCACTTCGCATCCCTCCGCCGCGAGCACTCGCGCCGTCGCTGCATTCACCTCCGGAAAGAATTCGCGCTGCACGCAGCCGCGCAGCAGCCCGACTCGCCGCCGCTTCTCCCCCACCGCGGGAGTAACCTCTGCAACCGCTTCGGTTGCCAGCAATTCCGGCAGCAGCGCTTCCATCGCCTGCAAGCGCTGCGGCAGCAATTGCAGCACGCCGCTGCCCCGCACCAACCTCCGCAGCCCAGACTTCTGATAAAGCAGTAGCGGCCATCGCATCAGGCGCAAGCGCTCCGGCCGCGTAAACATCCCGAAAATAATTCGCCGGTAAAGCCTCTCAAGCCATCCGCGGTCATATTTCCGTTCAATCTGCGCCCGCGTCGCCTCAATCAGCTTCCCGTAATCAACGCCGGAAGGGCACGCCGTCATGCACGCCATGCACCCCAGGCAAGTGTCGAAGTGCCCCACCCACTGCGAATTAATCGCCGCTTGTCCGTCCGCGGCCAGCTTCATCAAGTAAATTCGCCCGCGCGGCGAATCCATCTCTTCGTTCCACAAAGCGTACGTTGGGCATACCGGCAAGCAAAATCCGCAGTGCACACACTGGTCAATAATCTCCCGCGAAGGCGGATGCTGCGCATCAAACGCGCTGCCGGCGCCAATTACCTCACTTTTTTCCGCAGTTCCCGTCTGATCCCTCGGCATATTCTTCTCTTACTCTGTGTCCTCTGTGCGCTTCCCTCTGCGCACTCTGTGAGAAGCCTTCTCTTCTTTCACGCCAGCCGCCTTCGCAAATTTCAAATTCCACCCACAAACCGTCCCGGGTTCAAGATGCCTTGCGGATCGAATTGCCGCTTCACCGCGTTCATTAGCGGCAGCGCGTCACCCGCCTTCCCCCACGCATCGAGGGCGCTCATGCCCGCAGCGCGATGCGCAATCACCATTGATCCTCCGCCGCGTTCCAACCCCGCACGAAACTCTCGCAACGCGGATTCCATCGCCTGCGCATCGCCATCCAGCCGCGCCCACCCAATCCCTGTCGCCTGTGCCGCAACCTTCCAGCGCACGTCCGGACGCGACAACCTCGCAATCGTTTCGATTGTCTCCGCCATTTGCGCAGGCAAACTGGCGAACTTCACGACCGCAAATTCGGTCTCGCCCCGCTTCCCCGCCGAACAAATCTCCTGCCGCGCACTCCATACATCCCCGCCTGCATCGGAAATCGCCGCTGCACCCATCATCACCTTCACTTGTTCCACCTGCGCCGTTAACCCCGCTTCCGTGCCCTCGAACAAAACATCAACTCGCGGTTGCATCTCCGTTTCACAACAAATCTGCAGCGCCGAATGCGCCAGCTTCGAATTCTGAATCGCCACCACCAGCCGCTGCGCCTCCCGCACATCCGTCGTCACGCAAGAAATCGTTCGCCTCTCCCTCGGCAACGGGTGCAATCGAAAAATGGCGCGCGTAATGACGCCCAGCGTTCCGAGCGCCCCCGTCACCAGCTTCGGCAAATCGTACCCCGCCACATTCTTCACTACGCGGCCGCCGCTGCTCGCCACCGTCCCATCCGCCAGCGCCAGCGTCACGCCAATCACCAAATCCCGCAGCGAGCCAAATCGCAACCGCAGCGCCCCACTGTCATTCGTCGAAAGCACGCCGCCGACCGTCGCGCGCTCCGGCCACAGCGCATCGAGCGCCAAGCGCTGCCCGTGCTTCGCCAGCGTTTCCTGCAATTTCGCAATCGTGCAGCCCGCTTCCGCGCTCACCGTCAGGTCCGCCCAGGCATGCTCGATCACGCGGTGCAACCGTGCCGTCGACAAAATCACATCCGCTTGCGCCGGCCGGTTTCCCCACTCCAGCTTGGTTCCTCCGCCGCGGGGAGTCACCCCCAGCCCCGCTGCATTCGCCAGCTTCAAAACTTTTGCCAGCTCCTGCTCGCTCCCCGGCTCTACAACGAATCTCGACTGCACACCGGCAACCGCATCGCTCGCCCCGGCCGTTCGAACATACTTTGCCGTCACAATCTCGCGAACATCCGCTTCAAATGTACTGGCAGTCGCCTTGACAGAAACGCTGGCGTCCATTCAGAATCGCTCCGCGATTCCCGCCGTTTCCAGAGGATGCGCTACATACTCGCCCGGCTTTTCCCCGCACAGCCGCGGACGCGGAAATATCTTGCTCGGATTCGAAAGTTGCAAAGGATCGAACGCGCAACGCACCCGCTGCATCGTCTCCAAATCCGGCTCGCTGTACATTTTCGGCATCATTTTCTTTTTGTCTTCGCCGACTCCGTGCTCGCCGGTAATCGATCCGCCCGCCGCAATGCACAATTCCAAAATCCGGCTCGAAAGCGCTTCCGCAGTTTCCTCCTGTCCCGGAATTCTGCGGTCGTACAAAACCAGCGGATGCAAATTCCCGTCGCCCGCGTGAAACACATTGGCCACGCGCAATCCCGCTTCCCTGCTCAGCCGCCCGATTTCCCGCATCACGTTTGGCAGTTCTGTGCGCGGGATCACGCCGTCTTGCACGATATAATTCGGCGAAATTCGCCCCATCGCCGCAAACGCCGCCTTCCGCCCCTTCCAAACTAGCGCGCGCTCCGCATCCGATTGCGCCACGCGAATTTCCCACGCGCCGTTTTTCCTGCAAATTTCATCCACGTGACCCATCAACGCGGCGACTTCCGCCGCCGGCCCGTCCAATTCCACCAAGAGCAGCGCGCCGCAATTCGGATAATTCGCGTGCACCGCCGCCTCCGCCGCCTGAATCGCCAGATTGTCCATCATCTCGATCGCCGCCGGCAGCATGCCCGCACCAATCATGTCGCTTACTGCCGCGCCCGCTTCATTCGTGGAAGGAAACGCGGCCAGCAGCGTGCGCACGCATTCCGGCCGCTTCACGATGCGCAGAATTATTTTCGTGGCAATCCCCAGCGTTCCTTCCGATCCGACAAAAACTCCCATCAAATCGTATCCAGGCGCATCCAGAGTTTTTCCGCCCAGATGCACCAGCGAGCCGTCCGCGAGCACCACTTCCAATCCCAAGACATGCGTGGTGGTGAATCCATATTTCAGGCAGTGCGCGCCTCCCGAATTTTCCGCCACGTTTCCGCCGATGCTGCAAACCGATTGCGAGGAAGGATCCGGCGCATAAAAATATTCCTGCGGCGCGACGCGGCCGGTCACATCCAAATTAATCACGCCGGGTTCCACCGCCACGCGCGCGTTCGCAAGATCCACCTCCAGAATCTTGTTCATGCGCGTCAGGCTAATCACGATTCCGTTTTCCACCGGCAACGCGCCCCCGCTCAGTCCCGTCCCGGAGCCGCGCGCGACAAATGGAAGTTTTTCGCGGTGACACACGCGGACAATTTTTTGCACTTGTTCGGTGGAATCTGGCAGCAGCACCGCGCGCGGCAGCACGCGAAAATTTGTCAGCCCGTCGCACTCATAGGTGTGGAGTTCTTCGCGCGAAGTGATCAGGCCGCGCGGTCCGACAATTTCGCGCAGCTCATCGAAAATCCTGCTTTCCACGGCGCAAGGCCTCGCAGAGAAGCTTGCCCCATCAGTGCATGAAGGTCAAACCGTGCGGAACCAAATACGGAAACACGTACGCGTACAACATCACGATGACGCCGACAATTGCGCCGAGGGCGATCGAATGCCAAAACACAAAGCGGAAAATCATGCCCTCGTTGCCGAGCTGGTTGGTAGCGGCGGTGGCCACGCAGATAGACTGCGCGTCCACCATTTTCCCCATCACGCCGCCGGCGCTGTTCGCGGAGGTCATCAGAATTGGATCCAAATGCAATTGTTCGGCGGTGATGCGCTGCAAGCTGCCGAACAACGCGTTCGATGAGGTGTCGCTGCCGGTCAGGGCCACGCCCAACCATCCCAGAAAGGTTCCGAAGAACGGGAAGAACCATCCGGTATGGGTGAACGCCAGGCCCAAGACGGCATCGGTCCCCGAGTATCGTGTGACAAAGCCGAGGCCGAGCATGCCTGAAATTGCCAAGACCGCAAAGCGCATGCGGAAAAGTGTGTACCCAAAAACCTGAATCAGCTTTACCGGCTTCACGCCGCGAATCAGTCCGCCAACGATGGCCGCGAGAAAGCACCCGGTCCCGGTAGCAGAAAGCCAGATAAACGGAAATTTGGCGCCTTCCGGCGTTGGCTTGAGCACCACGGGCTTGTCGCGAGAAATTTTGCGATGCAGCGGCGTGTTCCATCCTCCATTGGGTTTTCCCTCGGCGGTAAGCCAAGCGGGTGTGGTGTGGACGTTCATATAGTCTTTTACTGGCTTGTAGCCCCAGAGAAAAACAAAGACGGAGAGAATCAGAAAGGGTATCCATGCTTTGAAAATCTGGCCCTTGGTGTAAGAGGCGCTGGAGGTGAGCGCGGGCTGCGCGGAGTACATGGCCCGCGCGGTTGCAGCCGCGGGCACGGCCGCTCCAGCCACCGGTGGCTCGGTATCTTCGGCGAAGCGCCAAATGCGCTTCGGCTTCCAGAAGAGGAGGAAAATTATGGTGCAAAGGAGCGAGAAGAGGCCGGCGGTGATGTCCACCAGGTTGCTGTCCATGTGGTTGGACCAGAAAAACTGCATAGATGCGAAGGAGATCCCGACGACGAGAATCGCGGGCAGAACCTCGAATGTCTCCTTCCATGGGACCATAGCGCGGACGAGCCAGAAGGGCACGATGATGGCGGTGATGGGCAGAATGCGTCCGATCATGGCGTTCATGTCGGCTTCGGGAAGCAACGTGACGGCGGCCAGCATGTGCACCGGAGTGCCGATCGCTCCCCAGGCCACCGGGGCGGTGTTGGCGATCAGGTTCAGCGCGGCAGCATGGAAGGGCTTGAATCCCAGGCCGATCATGAAGGCGCCGGCGATGGCCACCGGAGAACCGAATCCTGCGCAGCCCTCGATGAAGGCGCCAAAGCAGAAAGCAACGAGCAGGAGTTGCAGACGGCGATCCGAGGAGATGCCGCCGACGGAGGCCTTCATGATCTCGAAGTCTCCGGTGCTGACCGAGATGTCGTAGAGAAAGACGGCGGCAACGACGATCCACACGATATTCATTAGTCCGGTGGCGACACCGTAGAGAAAGCTTTCGCCAGCCAGGGAGGCCGGCATGTGGAAAACGAGGATGGCGACGAGGATCGCAGTGGCGGCTCCGGCCAGCGCGGACCAGTGCGGTTTTACGCGAAGGCCGGCCAGCAAAGTGAACAGAACAATGATGGGCAGCGCCGCGACCAGTGCGGAGAGCCACCAATGTCCGTAGGGGTCGTAGTTTTGCGTCCAGATGATAGGCGTCACGGGCAAACCTCCAGCGAAGGGAGCTGTGGGCGAACTGGGCTTTTCGCTGTGCTGCAATACTTTTTTTGACGAACAAAGTCAAGACGGAAAAGTTTGCCGCATAGCGCCCCCAACCGGGTCGAGGCCGGCGGAGCGTACAGAGACAGGAGGGGAGCAGATTCTGAGCAGAGGGGGTACCACCCCCGTGATGATAGAAAGAGTGCGTAAGTAACTGAGAGTGTTGGACTTGTTGGCTTGCCATTGCGCAAAAAAGTGCGTAATTGCATGAAAGTACGGGGTTTACAAGGATGTGATAAGAAACAAAGGAGTTGGGCGGTTGAGATCCTTCGATTCCCGATGGCCGCTCCAGGATTTGCCTCCTTCGCCGGATGCTCAGTACCCCCACCCCGGGTGTTTTGGGGAAAGAGGCTGCAAACGATTGAAAACAAAGGACGGGAGCTGGAAGGAGAGAGCAAAGAGGCTGCAAGCGATTGAAGGGTCGAGAGTTAGGGGTGGAGTGGCGGGAGGGGTAGGAGAGGTTTTTTCGAGATAACACGCACAACCATAACCCAGATCGGGATATTTGTCAATAGTAAACTTATAAGTTGAAGATTGCGAAGGGGTTACGAAGGAATTTTCTTGCCGGACGAATCGGCACGGATTGAGAACCTGGAAACATCTCTGTGACTACGCCTTGCGCTCCCACAATAAGACATCTCTAATGGATACACACAATCGCGAGGTCCCATGACGCAACCGGAACCCCGGCAACCTATCCCTATATCTGCACCCATGGACGCAGAGCAGATTAGCTCCAGCA
>WNEZ01002502.1_pt1 | contig 16314 bp, 16 predicted proteins | sample 5400521 | NCBI WGS metagenome assembly WNEZ01 (sample SAMN13153339, study PRJNA577476) | soil metagenome | isolation source: 120 cm saprolite under Douglas fir tree site 2 hole 1 replicate 1 | place: USA:California | collected 2015-04-18
GGAAAAGGTCGAGGATGGCGTCCTTGGGATAGTCTTGGGTATCGGTCAGCGTCGTCACCACCGGATGGCCCGGCGCCGTCGGGCCCGGACGTAACGATCAAGCTGGCCCGCGCCACGGGATCGTGAAAGCAGGTTTCGCCCGCAGCTTGTTGGCCTACGAGCTGCCCGACGGCCGACTGAAATTGCTCGACGGCCATCTCCGCCGCGATATCGATCCGGAAATGGAAGTGGAGGTGGAAATCCTGGACGTGAACGACGAGGAAGCCCGAACGCTGCTCCTGAGCATTGATCCCCTGCCGGCCCTGGCGGAAACGCAGCCGCCTCCCCGTCCTCCCGTTGTCTTGGGACCCCGGAGAGCGTTAACTGAAACAGAGAGCGAGAGAGACTTTTCACCGATTTTCGGCGATTCGTCGAAAAGCTTCAAAAGTTGATGCCGTTACTTCGCACTTCAGAGAGTCAGATTTGAAGCGAATAACGCGACTTTTCTCGCGGAAAACACGAAACTTTCTGAAACGGACTCTCTCCTTGGCCTGTTAACTCAAAATGGCCGAATTTCGCAACCGAAAACTAGCTCCCCGGTGGGGATTCGAACTAAAACACACTGGTTAACACCCGCCTTGCAAAAACCCTTTAATTTAAGGCATTTTATGAAAGGGGCCTTTTTGTTTCTCTGGGCTTAATCTTGATCCAGCCGTCGGTTCATCTACCGCTTCATTCGTTTCCTCATCTGCTCGACAAGGTAGAAAACTGCCGGGCAGACGACCGCATTGCTGGCGTGGTTCATGGTGCTGAGGTAGCGGTCCTGTTCCTCATCTCGCTCCAGGTAGGCGGCGACGAACTCGTCCCTTGCCATTCCCAGGTGCCCTGCAATCCTGGCAATGTCCTCTTCGGTGACTATGGGGCGCAGAGTCCGGCAGCAATTGGCGCACTTCATACAGTCCACGATGCTGAATGCCTCCTGGTGCAGTTCGAGGGCTATCCGGTCCACTTTCTTTCCAGACTTTTGCTTCAGGCTTCGCAAGAACCAGTAATTGTCATCGTCATGCTTCTCAGCATTCGCTTTCCAGTCAGCGACAAGGTTATCATGAGTCTTGTTGTTGGCAGTCATCCCGGTATCTCGCCAAGAAGCGATCTAAAGTTTTCCCGGCGCGTGCTCAAAGGCATGTCCAATAACGACTCGAAACGGTGGTATACCAAATCGATTGGACCTCGCGGGTATTTCACGACGAAGAATCCCCTCACCGCCTTGCCGGTTTTCTCAATTCGCTGACGATCTCAGGGCTGGCAGGCTGGCTTTGCGTTTCCGCCCGGCCGAATTGGCTGGCGTGGATGAAAGCTTCTTTACGTCAATTCGCCCCAGTGCGCGGACCTTTTTGTTCGGGGTCTTGCTTCTGGCAACCGGGGGTTGGTTTTTTCTTGCTCAAGGTCGGCACTGGTTCGGCTGGGATATTGGAGCCTTCTGATGGCTCTGGTCCCGATGATCTCTTGGCTGCGCCAACGTCGGCCGGCGGCCTGCCATCGATTTCTATGCCAAATATCTCACCCAGGTCCTCCCGAGCCAGGTCATTGCTGGTCGCTCCGCCAAGAGATTGCTCCAAGTTGTCGGCGGATACGGCTTGGCCGATCAACTCGGTGTGGTCGACGCCACGAAGCGTGAACAGAAGCTCGGGAACCGCATCAAGTCGGGCGCCGATTCCATACAGGACTGCCGCGACATGCTTGCAAAGCACTGCCCAATCCGGACAGCTACAATCCAAATCGATTTCATCCGGGTGGGGGAAGAGACCATCCTTTGGATCAGTCAGCCTTCTCATGACTCCTTCGTCAAAGCGGCCTTGCAGCAGATCAAGCAGGGAATCGATTCCCTGGGCGCAGTCTTTCTTGACCCGCTTCCACACGGCGACCGCCAAGGTATTGATATCGATCCTGACCTTGTAAATGTCCGAGCCGCTGACCAAGGCCTTCACGCGTCCAGTTTCGATCTGCAAGTCGATGACCGAGCCATTGCGCACGTAGGTCCGGCCGCGTGGAAGGCGGTTAGCGAAATCACTGTAGCTTTCCAGGTTATCGCACCAGACCTTGCCCCAAAAAGTGTGCGTGATTTTTCGACCCGCAAGCTGGACCGGCGCTAAAACCCGCCGCTCTTTCTTGGCAATTCTGGCTGCGTATTGAGCGGCCTTGGCGCGGCGCTCCTCCACCGATACATAAGGTCGCCAGCCATATCCTCCGTAATCCCATGACATGCCGAGCATCCTTTCTAAGCAGTTCTCCGATTCGAGCTACGACTCGCGACGATCTCGGTCCGGTATCAGCCGCCGATCAGCCCTGAGTTTACCCAAGTTGCCGAATTCCAGCAATTGAGAGGCGATTACTCATCCGTGCAGGCCCGAGTGATGTCGAGCGCCACGAAGCGAAGGAGGTCCTCGTTGCTCATCTCGGTCAATAGAGTTTCGGATCCTTCGTCCAAGATTCGGTCGGCCAGCTGGCGTTTGTCGTGGATCATGGCATCGATGCGTTCCTCGATAGTGCCGCGACAAACGAACTTGTGGACGAGGACGTTGCGTTTCTGACCGATGCGGAAGGCGCGATCGGTGGCCTGGTCTTCGACGGCGGGGTTCCACCAACGATCGAAGTGGACGACGTGGGTGGCGGCGGTCAGGTTGAGTCCGCTGCCGCCGGCTTTGAGGCTGATGACAAAAAAGGGCGGGCCGTCGTCATCTTGAAAGCGCCGGACCAGCTCCGGCCGCTGGCGAACGGGTGTGCCGCCGTGCAGAACAAGTCCCACCCGGCCAAAGACCCCCGCCAGGAAATCGGCCAACGGCTCCGTCAAAGTCTGGAACTGGGTGAACACCAAGACCTTCTCCTGGCGTGCGGCAATCGGCTCGCAGACGAGCCGCAAACGCTCGAATTTGCCGCTTTCCTCCGGACCGAACGATCCCTGGCCCAGGTATTGCGAGGGATGGTTGCAGATCTGCTTGAAGTGCATGAGCGCTGCCAGCACCAGCCCTCGGCGAGCAATCCCTTCACTGTCTTCAAGGCGCCGGGTCAGGTCCGATACCGCCTGCTCATACAACGCCGCTTGTTTTCGGGTCAGGCCGCACTCCAGGCGCATCTCTGTCTTTTCCGGTAAATCCGGGGCCACGCTGGGATCGGTCTTCAAGCGCCGCAAAATGTAAGGACGAACCAACCGCCGAAGTGATCCATAGGCTTTGGCGTCCTGCTGGTCGTTCAGTTGCTTCACATATTGTTTGAATTGCTTGGCCGAGCCGAGAAGGCCCGGGCAACAAAAATCCATGAGAGACCAGAGATCGCCCAAGTGATTCTCGACCGGAGTGCCGGTCAGGATAATCCGTGCCGCGGCGCGGACCTTCTTGATGATTTTGGCCTGCGCGGACGAGACATTCTTGATGGCCTGGGCCTCATCCAGCACTACCAGGGACCATTCCCTCTCGGTCAGCCAGGGTTGACGCCGAGCCAGTCCGTAGGTAGTCACCACCAGATCGAAGGAAGCCAACTGTCGGACCGGGTCGGCGGCGGCGCGATCCAGGTCCGAAACGGGGGTCTCGGAACGATGCGCGAAAAATGTCCGCAGGGAAGGAGCGAACCGGATCAGCTCCTGACGCCAGTTCCCCAAGAGCGACGCCGGCACGATCAGCAGGCTCGTCCCGCCGCTTTCGGATTTTTCGATGGAGGCTGGATGTCGGCGTTGTTTTCGCTGAAGCAACAAATCGATAATCTGAATGGTCTTACCTAGCCCCATGTCGTCCGCCAGACAGGCACCCAAACCCAGTCCAGTCATGAACCAAAGCCAGCTGACACCATCGACTTGGTAAGGACGCAAAGTTGCCTGGAGATCACGTCCGGGCTGACAGCCATTACCTTGCTCTGGCTGACGCATGCGTTGCAGTGTCTGCCGCAGCCAGTCACCAGCCGTGATCTGCGACCAGGAAGCGGTCGGGGCCTCATCGGACTCTGGGCCTTCCAAGGGAACGCCAGCAAGCAAGCGCATGCTTTCGACAAAGCTAATGCCGTCCGGGTGATCGGCGGCGATCCGTTTCCAGTGGTCTAGTGCCTGCTCCAGGCGCTGGGGATTGGCCTCGACCCACTTGCCGCGCAGCAGCACCAGTCCATCGCTGCCGGACAGAAGAGTCCGCCGCTCTTCTTCGGTCAGGGGCTCGCCGTCCAGGGTTAACTCGGCCGAGAAATCGAGCAGGGTGTCCAATCCAAGTACGCTGGCTGGACGCGAGCCGAGATGAACTTGCACTTGAGGTCGAGGCGGCCGGCGCTTCGACCACCAGTCGGGCAGGCGCACGACCAGACCCGCCTCTTCCATCTTGGGGGCATCCATCAGGAAGCGGTAGGCCTGACGAACGCTCCAGGCCTGGGGTGCGAAAATCGTTTTCTCATCCAGTAACTCGCGGACGAGGTTGCTGTGCTCGCTTGCCCGGCGCACGGGTTCGAGGAGCTTTTCCAACTGGGCAAAATCCTTGGCGGCCGCATAGGTCTTGAGCGCCTCGGAAAGCGGCAAGTGCTGCAGCCGGGCCTGGCCTGACAAGCGATGGGTAAAGGTTGCCAAAAAGGCGAAAGGTCGCTGCGGATCGCGCTTGTTTTCCGCCAAATGGAAGGTCACACGCCCCAACAGGTGCCACAAAGGACTGATGGCCCGCAGATAGGCCGCCGTTCCGCCGGAATATTGGTGTGCCTGCTGAGCCACCAAGTCTCGCAGTTCAGCCCACAGACGCTGGAGCAACTCAATGGACAGATACTCCAACCCCGACATGGGCGGCGCCTGCTCGACCCAGTCTGAAAGTTCCTCCTCGGCCGGCGGAGCGATGGTTCCCCAACGGGAGAAACCGGCTTCTCCCAAGGCGCAAATCGCCTCGAAGAGCCGGCGGGCGACGCCGCGCCAGAAGACCAGCGCCGGCGGCAGTTCCTGCCCCAATTCCTGACCGACCAAAGCAAGTAGGCCGGCCGCGCTGGAGCCGACAAACGCCTCTTGTAAGGCGGTCGCACGTTCGGCCGTCAGCGCCGGCAACGCCCCCGGCTCGCTCTCCAAACGCAGATGGCCACCGGGGGTGATCATGAGGGTGAGACTCATGCAAAGTAAAATAACAAGGCCTGGCGGAGAATTCCATCACAGCCCCTGGCCAGGGCTTTGCGCTCGTGCTGGGGGTCTTCGTAGCCTTGATAGATTGCCTGCCATTCCTGCCAGAGATCCATGCGCTTCGGCCAATTCTCGATTGCCCGGAAGACCTGACCCTGCCAGCCGCCAGTTTGGGTCAAGCGCAGGACCAGGCAGTCCCGGTGCAGGGCCGTGCCCAGGACCAGGATGTTGGTCTCGGTCGTTCCGGCATTGACCACGGCCCGATTGAACCAGGACCAAGAGCGTTCGCGCTGCATGGCGCTGGTGACGTGGTTATCGTTCTCCGGATCATCGACGACGATCAAGGATGGCCGCTCGGCGCGGTTGCGGCGGCCACGGATCTTAGACCCGGTGCCCAAGGCTTCGATTACGACACCGTTTGCCAGGCGAATGCGGTCCTGGCCCCAGGGACTGCCTCGGCCCACGGCGGCGAGGTAGGTTTCGGCCAAGGTGGGGTTATCTTCCAGTTCTTGCTTAACCGCTTCCAGGTGCAAACGTGCCTGAGCCTGGCTGTCGCTGATAATGAGGATGTAAGGCTCGTATCTATGGAGGGCTACCCACAAAGGATAGGCTAGGCTGACCCAGGTCGACTTGGCCGAGCCGCGGGGAGCCACCAAGCTTAACCGACTGCCCCGGCGAAGATGCAGTTCCTGCAAATGGTCGACCAGCCACCCGTGGAAGCGGGACAGGGGATGAGTGAAGTAGTTGTGCAAGTAGTGGCTTGCCCAGAGGTCGATTTTCGGGATCGACAAGACTGGTGATTGGGTTTTTCTGGGGATCGGCAACCGGGCTGCCCATTGTCGCTCCAACCGGCGCAGGCGGCTATGGAGTCGTCCGTGAAACATCATGGAGTTCCTTCTCTTCTTCGCAGGCGCTTTCGAGACGACGCGATCCTTCCAAGGCACTTCAGGACGCAATCCCACTTCCCACCCCGGCGCAGGCTCCAGGAACTTCTGCTCCCTTCATGTTCCGATTCCGGTCGGTCGGCCCCGTTCATGCCTCGGCGGAACCAGGTTTGGTCGCGGCAAGCTGGGCTTCTAAGGCGGCGATTCGCTCGGAAAGCTCGGCGCTATCCCGCAGCTTGATACCGAACTCCAGGATTGTCCGGGTCGCCCCCAGCCGGACCGCCTGGGGAACCGACGGATCAAGGAGCGAAATCAACGTCTTGCTCGCCTCCATGCCGGATGCGGTGAGCATGCCAACGGTCCGTTGCAGCATGTCGGCGCGCACGTCCTGAAGCCCGCTTTTGAAACCCTTCTTCTTTCAGTCTTCGATGGGCGGTGCGGGCGCTGATTCCGACGGTGCGGGCGGCGTTTTCCACCGTCGCCCCGCAGGCCAGGGCTGCCAGCAGCGCCTCATCGGCATTTCTCCTGCCTCGAGCCACGGCCTGCCTCTTTCTTGGTTCCTTTACCATTCCGTTTGGAACCTGAGGATATTTCCCGGCGTGCCTTCTGTCCGGTAAACTGTTCCCAGCGGGTGACAATCACGTCGCAGTACAATGCGTCCAGCTCCATCAAGAACGCTCTTCGTCCGATCTGCTCCGCGGCGATCAAGGTCGAGCCGCTACCGCCGAACAAGTCCAGCACGTTCTCGCCTGATTTCGATGCGTACGTCATCGCTCGTGCCGCCAGTTCCACTGGTTTTTCGGTCAAATGAATCATGCCCTGAGGATTGACCTTTTTCACTTCCCAAAGGTCCAGCGCGTTATTCGGCCCGTAGAACTTGTGACCGGCGCCCTCGCGCCAACCATAGAAGGCGAGTTCGAAGCACCCCATAAAATCTTTTCGAGTGAGCACGGGGTGGAGCTTGTTCCAGACAATGGCTTGGGAAAAATACAGTCCGCACGCTTTGAGCACGGGCGGATAGTTCCCGAGGTTTGCATATCCGCCCCAGATGAAAAAAGATCGACCGGGCTCCAACACCCGAGCCATATTGCCAAACCAGTCATGGAAGTAGGCGGGTGAACTCTTCGTCGGAAACAAAATCGTTTGCCAACGGCCGGTCTTTGGCCCGGAGCTTCCGGCTGGTCGCCTGGGCCTTACCGGGATGTCGAGCAAGGTCGAGCGCCTGATGGTGATTTGTTCCTGCAAACGAACTGAGGCCGGCCGCAATGGCGTTATTGCTCCTCGGTTCGACCTTCACGTTGTACGGCGGATCGGTATTCACCAGCTGGATTGCGGCGCCCGATAGCAAGCGATCTACATCCTCGGAATGTGCGCTATCGCCACAAAGAAGACGATGCTTGCCTAGAACCCAGAGGTCGCCGGGTTGGGTAATTGCCGCGTCGGGAGGTTCGGGAATCGCGTCGGGATCGATTAGCCCATGGGTGTTCGGTTCGCCTAGCAGCCGCGTCAGATCTTCGGCGGAAAAACCCGTGAGGTCGAGATCGAAGTCCATACCCCCGAGTTGGACCAGCTCCTGAATCAGCTTCTCATCATCCCAATCGGAGAGTTGCGCCGTCCGATTATCCGAAAGGCGGTATGCCTTGGCCTGGGCCGGAGACAAACCGACGGCCACATGGACCGGTACCTCTTTGAGGCCGAGCTTGAGCGCCGCTTTGAAGCGCATGTGGCCGACGATTATGACACCAGCCTCATCGACCACGATCGGTTGGCGGAAACCGAACGCCCGGATAGAAGCAGCGACCGCATCCACACCGAGGTCATTGATACGGGGGTTGTTGTCGTAAGGGCGGATGCTACTGAGGGGACGTAACTGGACTTCCATGTCCGATCTCCTTATGCCGGACTTCCATCCGGCGGGTGCATGAAACGACGAGGCAACTCGACGTCGGTTGCCAAACGAAAACCTAGCTTAGGCTCGGGACCGATGCGGTGTCGATGAATTGAATTAAAGAGGATTAAGCGCGCTTAACGACGCTCTTACAAGTTCATACGGAAAGGGGGTTTAGGTAAGTCATGACCCTCAGCGTAGCTCATCGCGGCGGCCCGGATTCCTTGAACGCTGGCGATCCTTTTCCAGCCCTTTTTTTGGCAAATCACGCCCAATTCAGCCCTGATCTCTTTGTAGGGAATCCCTTTGCAACACATTTGGTAAATCCATTTGTCGCGGGCTTCGAGGTTTCGCTCGCGCCCTTGTTTGGTTCGCCTTTGCTCCTTTTGGTCCCGCAACTTGCCTTCGTTGCGTGATTCCTTGCCGTCCGACACATGGATGCTGCGGTCAATTGGCTGAATTAGGAGGGCGGCGCGGCTTGTTTGCCGTCGCATCGCTCTTAGAAGTTTGGCCACGTTAAAGGTAGGCACCGACTGAAGATGCTCGGTTACCTGGTCGAAAGGGACAGAGCCTCTCATCACATGACCGCACGCGTCATTGACCCGACAGATCGCATTCAGTGCACCTTGATGGGCACAGCCACCACTCTCGGCCTCGGCCTGCAACTGCAGTTCCACGGGCGTGTACTTCTTCCAGCTTGCTTTCCACGCGCGTGCTAAGCTCCGGGCTTGGTCTTCAAACACTACTCGGGCTGTTGGCGGGCAGCGGCGCATCTCCGATGCATCGAACAAGGCATGAGCAATAGCCTCATATACCTCTCGTAAAGGCGGCGGCGTTCCAGCCGGGGCCTCGAGGGAAACTTCGCGGGTGTCCAAACCAGAATCAGTCGTTGCGCGTTGGGGCATTTCGGCATCCACGCCTGCACGCCGATTTTCTAGACGTGAAGATGTTGCAATGAATCCGCTCAAGGGGATAGTAGCCATCGAAGCCTTGACATTAAAGGGGACTTCCGCTGCCGCGTCTGGGCAGAATCGGCTAGCGCAATTCGGCGAAAAAATGAAGGCAATTCTGTATTGAGTTTCTCGATTTCCAGGTTCTTCCAGCCTCCGAAAACCTCCGAAAATCTCTTGGAACTTGCCTTGAGCTTGGCGCTGAAACCGTGCTCAGTGTGTTCATGGGTTAACGGGGCCGAGACCCCGAGAAAGGAGCTACCCATGAACCCAAAGATCGAGCAGGAGATCGCCTCCCTGCATGCGATGACCGCGGCCGAGCTGCAGGTCCGCTATGCCGAGGTTTTCGGCGAGACCGCCCGGACCAGCCACAAAACCTGGCTGGTCAAGCGCATCGCCTGGCGCCTCCAAGCCTTAGCCGAGGGCGACCTGTCCGAACGCGCCCGTCGCCGGGCTGCCGAACTGGCCAACGATGCCGACCTCCGGTTGTACCCACCCAGAGCATCTCAGGCCGTTCCGGCGAAAAAGCAATCGACCGATGATGGCGAGCGACTCGATTCCAGGCTGCCGGCTCCAGGCCATACCCTTAGCCGCCTCTACAAGGGCCGGATGTTGCACGTCCGTGTCTTGACCAAAGGCTTCGCATTCGAAGGCTCCGTGTACCAATCGCTCTCCGCCGTGGCCAAGGCTATCACCGGCTCCCACACCAACGGTTTTCTGTTCTTCCGTCTTCTGGGGAAAGGAGACTCCCCATGACCAAGTCTCCGAAAGCGCCGGCCCAGCGCATCGTGCGCTGCGCTGTCTACACGCGCAAGTCCACCGAGGAAGGGCTCGAACAAGAATTCAATTCTCTTCACGCCCAGCGCGAGTCGGCCGAGGCCTATATCAAAAGTCAAAAGCAGGCGGGCTGGGTCTGCTTGCCTCAAAAGTACGACGATGGCGGTTTCACGGGAGGCAACCTGGACCGGCCCGCCCTCAAACGTCTATTGGCCGACGTCGACAAAAGCTTGATTGACTGTCTGGTGGTCTACAAAGTGGATCGACTCAGTCGCTCCCTGCTTGACTTCGCCAAGATCATGGAGGCCTTTGAAAAACGGCAGGTCGCGTTCGTGTCGGTGACCCAAATGTTTAACACGGCGACCTCCATGGGCCGGCTGGTGTTGAACGTGTTGTTGTCCTTTGCCCAATTCGAAAGAGAGATCATTTCCGAGCGGACGCGAGACAAGATTGCCGCCGCCCGCAGGAAGGGCAAGTGGGTGGGCGGTAAGCCACTCCTGGGTTATGACGTGGACCCCCGAGGCTCCAAGCTGGTCGTCAACGAAGAAGAGGCGGTCCGAGTGCGGGCCATTTTTGAACTGTACCTGAGACACCAAGGTTTGATCCCCGTGGTCCAGGAGTTGGAGAAGCGGGGCTGGCTGACCAAGCATTGGCAGACGCGGAAGGGGCACTTTAGGGGCGGGCAGCGGTTTACCAAGAGCAGCCTACACCACCTGCTCACTAACCCCGTCTATCTGGGCAAGGTCAAATACAAGAAAGAGGTCCACCCCGGCGAGCACCAGGCCATCATCCCTTCGGACATGTGGCAGCAGGTGCAGGATATGCTCCGCCAAAAAAGCCCCGATACCACCGCCCGCACCGAGTCCCAGGCTCTCCTCAAGGGCATCTTGCGTTGCAAACCTTGCGGCTTCGCCATGACGCCGACCTTTGCCTGCAAGAAGGGCGGCAAGCGCTATCGACACTATGCCTGCGTCAACGCGCTCAAGCGAGGGCGCCAGGTCTGCCCTGGCAGATACGTTTCCGCCCTGGCCATCGAGAAGGTGGTGGTCGAGCAAATTCGAGAATTCGCCAAGAGCAAACACCAGTCTTCAGGAACCAATGACGCGCTAGCTCCGTTCCAGGACCATTCGGTTTGGGATTCCCTTCCCGCCGCGGAGCAAGCCCGGCAGGTGCAGTGTTTGGTTCAGCGCGTCGAATACGACGGCCGTGAAGGCAAGGTGGCGATTACTTTCCACCCCCCTGGCAATTGGAATTCGAATGGTGACCGGACCTGTCGAGAAAAGGAGATCGGCCAATGACATCCCCTTTTACCGTGGAATGCAATCTGGACCACCCCAGGCGCGGCCGAGGAAAGCGCGTTGCCATTCCCCCGGAAACCAGCCGAGTGCCTCGGGTCGCCCGCCTGATGGCCTTGGCCATCCGCATGGAGGACCTCATCCGCGCCGGCGGCATCGCCGACTACAGCGAGTTGGCCCAATTGGGCCGCGTGAGCAGAGCTCGCATTACTCAGATCATGAACCTGCTCGCGTTGGCCCCCGATATCCAAGAGCAGATCTTGTTCTTGTCCCCAACCAGCCGGGGTCGCGACCCGATTCGGCTGGCCGAGTTGCAGCCAATCGCCCGCGCCTTGAACTGGGACCAGCAAAGGCGCCTCTGGGCGGACTTGATCCAGAATTGGTTGAAACATGCTTCAGAAGAAAATCCTGGAAAAAACGGCCAGAGTCGGCTTGAGGTCCGTTTACCCCGGAGGTAACTGTGCTCCGCTGACGCGCTTCGCGATGGTCGCGACGCGCGATGTCCTCGAACCCAAAGGAGACGAATCATGGCAACGAAGAAATCCATCAAGGTGAACAGCGCCAAGAAATCCAAACCCGCGAAGGCCGAGAAGCGCCGGCCTCATGAGACACCTTCTTCCGAGACTTCGCCCAAGAAACTCAGCGCCTTGGATGCGGCGGCGCGCGTCCTTCAGGAAACCAAGCAAGCGATGAACTGCAAGGACCTGATCGAATCGATGGCGACCAAGGGCTACTGGAATTCGCCAGCAGGCAAGACCCCGCAGAGCACTCTTTATGCTGCGATACTCAGGGAGATCGGTGTCAAAGGAAAGGAAGCCCGGTTCAAGAAAACCGAGCGCGGCAAGTTCACCTTGGCGTAAGACCAACCTGGACTTCAATTCCCTTCGCGAGGCCCCGTTCGGGGCCTCTTTTCGTTCCATGCTTCGAGCCGCGAGCCTTCCCTCGCCCCGGTCCAGCCGTGATGGGACAGTGCGCCTATATAATGAAGGAACTGGGGGGAGCCGGACCCAGTAACCGAGCCGTTGCCTTCTTGGCTCAGGCATTTCAATTGGCAGGAAAACGCAGGTTTGCACCCCCAAAAGGTACAGAGTCTGCCATAATTTGGACAAAATCTGCCAATTGAAGGGTGGAAACCCTGGCTTATAGGGCACCAAAACCACAGCAGGATCATTGAAAAAACGCCTTATCCAAAGGCGAATTGTGGTGCCGCGCTAATTCGCAATGATGACCGTCTTTATGACTGAACAAATGTGATTGTGACAAAATGATTTTTCTTCTTGCGTCGAATTCTTGACGCAACCTAATAACCAACATCAGGTTATGACCAGGAATCTCGTTCGGATGGCAGAGTGAAAAGTCGATTTTTTCTGCCAATAGCTGCCATTATCTGCCAATTGAAAAGGAGAGAGTCCTGACTTGAGTCCCCATCAGCGAGCTTGGACCCGGTAGCAAGGGTACCGCAGCAGGAGTTGACGGGAAAAAGCAGAGAGTCTGGCTTTTCCAACGGAAATAGGGCACTTTTGGTCCTAACACTAACTCCCTTAAAGCTGGGAGAGAGCCCAGACCTCTGTAATCGGTTCACCCGGACCCAATTTCTCCGTGAAACTCTCGGCCCACCTCTAATTGAGTTAACGGCCACGAACCCGGTGGCGTACCGATTGCTGGTGTCGCAAGGCCTCAATTGACAGGCCGTCCACCTGTCTGATTAATTCTGAGCGACACCCAATGGCTTCCGACCAAACTGATTTGATTCCTTGAGAAGGCCTGCCGAAACGCCAGCACATCGAACACGCCCCACAGGATCTTGGCGCTGGCCTACCGGCTTGCCATTGATTCGAGGGCCGACGAAGGCGTTCCACCTTTTCCTTTTCCCGTCAACTCCCCTGGGGGCGAAGTCGCGGTCACCGGGTCCGGTTACATTACCGGGAGTGATACATCAACGGTGCTCGTCAATTTCATCGAAAGCTCGGCATGAGGTCGGCCGTTAACCGCTACTTCCTCCTTGTTCCCCTTTTCAGATTTGGGTGATAACTTCTCCCGTCGTTTTGTTGAGCAGCACGTCCAACAACCCCGCAAAATACCAATCCAGCCCCGCGCCGCCGTAGAGATAATCGACCAGACCGTTGCCATGAACCGTGTTCGTATTCAGCAAGTAGGCGCCGTTCAGTCCGCCACTCATGCTGCCGGTCAGTCGAGCGATGCGGGTGGCATAATCGTCGGCGCTGTCCCACTCGGCCAAGATCGCGGCCAAAGCAGCGGCATTATTGTCGTAGGCCGTCGTGCCGCCGATCAAAATATCGTCGCCAATACCGGCTTGGAGCGTGGCCCGCCCCGCGCCGCCGATCAGAATGTCCCGGCCCTGGCCGCCCAGCAGCCGATCGTTGCCTCCACCCCCGACCAGGACGTTGTTGGCGCTGCTGCCCGTCACATTCAAAATGTCGTTACCGCTGCCCGCGAAGAACAAGACCGGCACGTTGACGTAGGTAAATACGCCATTGATCGTCTGAGCTGCCGTCTTGACGATGTCGTTGCCCGATTGGCTATAGACGACCACGTGGCCGGTGGGAAGAAGCTTCCGTAATTGACAAAATTCATGCCCACTTTGACGCCGCCGGTTGTGGTTGCCGGAGTGATGGCAATCGTGTCATTGCCCAGGGTGCCACCCACATAAAGCGCCGTCAGACTCGAATCATACGGATCGGTTTCCATCGCCACGGTTGTGATCGACACCGATGTGGAAACCGGCACGCTGCTATGGCCGTTGGAATCGGTTGCAGTCACGCTGATGGAGCAAGCGGCGGGGGCGGTGTAAATGTGGCTGGCCAACGTGCCCGAGGGACCACTAAATGCCTGCACCGGGCTGCCATCTCCCCACTGGACGCGGTAGGAATACACGGTTCCCGCGGGCAGCCCCGACTCGCTAGCGCTAAGTGCGTAAGCGAGCGGCTGACCAGGAACGCCCATGGACGGACCGGCTAGGCCGGCCGTCGGCTGGATCCGCTGCACGACAATCATCGATTCCGATCCCGTGATGCCGGCATGGGCCATGTCGGTCGCGGAGATTGTCTGCGTGCCGAGTGTATTCATCGTGGCGGGGAAGGAGTACAAACCGCCATCGGTGCTCGTGAAAACGTAGTTTGCCGGCAGGACCGATTGCGAGTCGGTGCTGGTGAAGGTCACGGTTCCCTTATAGCCGGGCGTAGTGTTACCGAATGGGTCCTTAGCCGTGACCGTAAATGCATAGGAGACGCCGGCTTTGACAAATGGCGGAAAACCGCTGACCTGCAATTGACTGGTCGATGCCGGATTGACCGTAATGCCTGCTAAGCTGCCGGCAGCAACCCTAGAGTTGGTTGAATCTTGCGCCGTTATCGATTCACTGCCGGCGGTCTCCAGGGTCGCTGAGAAATTGTGCACACCAGCATCGCCGGTGATGAAAGGGTAATTCGCGGGTAACACCGCCTGAGAGTCGCTGCTACTGAACGTCACGGTGTCCGTGAAGCCGGGGGTTGTGTTGCCAAAGAGGTCCTGAGCGGTGATCCGAAAGCTCTGAGCGACCCCGGCGGTAGTTTTGTAGGGAAAGCGGCTAACTACCAAATGATCCGTGGCCGCCGGGTTTACCACGATGCCCGATTGGCTACCGGAGATGCTGCTGGTCCCTATGTCCGTGGCCGTGATCGACTGGCTGCCCGCGCTCCGGAGAATCGCGGAAAATGTATGGACGCCGGCATCGGCGCTGGTGAACGTGTAATTCGCCGGCAGGACGGCTTTTGAGGCGCTGCTGTTGAACGTCAACGTTCCCCGGTAGCCCGCGTCGACGGTGACGGTGAAGTTATAGCTGTTTCCCGCGATGACAGATGTTGGGAAGCCGGCCACCACAATTTGGGCGGCCAGGACGTTGATGCTGACTGTGCTGAAATCGTTGCTTGGGTTTTTGTCCAGTTCGAACAGTTTTTCCAGGGCGACGGCATTGATGATGGTTTGGCCTTTGGCGCCGGGCTCGACGCGAGCGGTGATAGTGAGGGTGTCAATGCTCCCATATGCCAGAGTAGGAATGTTCCAGGAGGAAGCGCCGCTTTCCCCACCCTCGCCCCCCCCGAGGACGTAATTCCCGGCAGTGCTTTGGTAGCCCAATGACGATTACGTCGATTACGCGGTAGCGTTGTCCGGTTCGCCATGCCGCTACCTGGCTCCTGAAAAGACCGTGGGCCTTGACGTGAACAGAGACGGGGCTGAGTTGGAGGCAGCCCTTCCAAAGTGGTGCGCATGAAAACTTCCGGGGTCGCTGTTGACCCCAGAAGCTCAGGTGGTTTACTACGAACCGGCGGCACCGATCTTGTTGCCCACCGTGCCGAAGGTCGCGTTGGCGGCGGTGCCCAGAGCGGTGATCGCCACGAGGCAGACCACGATGATCAGGGCCAGCATGACGGCGTATTCAACGGCCGTCGGCCCGTCTTCCGCCTTCAGGAACTCAACCATGAAATGACCAAGCTTACTCATTGGAACTTTCCTTTCGGTTTCTAAAAAGAAACACTCCCATTCACCACTTTTTCGCGTGGCCGGTCCCCACACCAGCCACGCACATCCTTCCCCGAATGATTCGTCGTCACGTGTCGGCCCTTAGCCCTCTGCACAGCGATGTTGCTAAACGTTCTTGCGCCATAGCAGCGGAAATTTCACTTCGCCGCCATACCCATGTCAGCACGTTTCTGCGCTAGGCGGCTGGCAGGTCCGGCACAATGCCGGCTGGAAGACCACTCGGCTCCCTGGCAACCATATCCATTACGCAGGCAGACCAGCACAGTTCGTCTTCGCCTTAAGCATTGTGGCAGAGACTCCTACTTGAACGGGGATCCGATCCGCCTTTCTTGGCGGCACTATCCAAGACGGGGGCACTGCGAGGAGAACATGAGCGTCTCGCAGGAAAACAGGGTTTTCTTGGAAAAGGGAATCTAGGCAAACTTAGAATGATTTGAAAGACTTGTCAAATCCGTGAGAAAAACTGAGCTCTCAATTCTCCGGAGGGCGCGGTCTCCGATGGTCACTCAAATCGTCATTGAACGAACCGCTACGCGGTAGGCGCTCGACCTTTCAGCTTTAGGTTCGATTCTGTGGCGTGCCGGTTGGGGAGCTCAACTATCTCGGTGCGGGCCGCTTGGAACCGCCAAATTCTGCAGGCGAATCGAAGGTCGCGTTGGCCGCCCAGACCGGTCGGGCAGTGGGCGATCATCGTGGTCTGTCTCGTGGCAACCACCGCTCTGGGCACCGGCAAATCCGTCTTTTTGCGGGTTTCTTTGCGCCCAGCTCCCAATCATGTAATAAGATGTCTATAGAACACCGTAGTTCTACCGTATGGACAGTTGTTAAGGTTTTGCGATGCGCCCAACCACCCAACCACCCGCCTTCATGAGGATTT
>WNEZ01002728.1_pt1 | contig 16313 bp, 13 predicted proteins | sample 5400521 | NCBI WGS metagenome assembly WNEZ01 (sample SAMN13153339, study PRJNA577476) | soil metagenome | isolation source: 120 cm saprolite under Douglas fir tree site 2 hole 1 replicate 1 | place: USA:California | collected 2015-04-18
TCGCGGCCCTCGGCGTAGATGACCTTTTCGTCCTTGACCTGATAGGTGACCTGACAGCCGACGCCGCAGAACGGGCACAGCGAGTCGACCTCCCGGTCGGGATAGGTGACCCGGGTCTGGTTCTCATCGAGCATCACCGACGGCATCAGCGCGCCGGTCGGACAGGCCTGCACGCATTCGCCGCAGGCGACGCAGGTCGATTCGCCCATCGGATCGTCGAAATCGAACACGATCTTGGACGCGTGACTGCGATAGGCCATGCCGATCACGTCATTGACCTGGACTTCGCGGCAGGCGCGCACGCACAGGCCGCACTGGATGCAGGCATCGAGATTGACGCGCATCGCCGGATGGCTGGCATCGCCATGCCAGCGCTCGGCGGCGGGGAAACGGCTTTCGGTTACTTCGATCTTTTCGGCCCAGTGCCAGAATTTCGAATCGGGATCGTGGGACGTTGCGCGCGCGGGCTGATCGGCGACCAGAAGCTCCATCACCATCTTCTGCGCCGCGACCGCGCGTGGGCTGGCCGATTTGACCTTCATGCCGACGCTTGGCGTGCGCTTGCAGGAAGCCGCCAGCACCCGCTCGCCCTCGACTTCGACCATGCAGGCGCGGCAATTGCCGTCGGGCCGGTAGTCCGGCTCCGGCGAATAGCACAGATGCGGAATTTCGCGCCCCTGGCGTTTTGCAACTTGCCAGATGGTCTCGCCGTTGACGGCCTCGACCTGCTTGCCGTCAAGCTCGAACTGGATTTTCGTCATTCCGCAGCTTCCTTCGGGATGAACTCATCCGGAAAATATTTAATGACTGTTGTTAGCGGATTCGAGGCCGCCTGGCCGAGACCGCAGATCGACGCATCGCGCATCGCCTGGCTCAATTCGTCGAGCAACTCGCGGTCCCAGACCGGTTTTTCCATCAGCAGCGCCGCCTTCTGGGTACCGACGCGGCAGGGCGTGCACTGGCCACAGCTTTCGTCCTCGAAAAAGCGCATCAGATTCAGCGCCGCACCTTTCACGCTGTCCTGGTCGGACAGGATGATGACAGCGGCGGAACCGATGAAGCAGCCGTATTTTTCCAGCGTGCCGAAATCGAGCGGAATATTGTCCATCGATGCCGGCAGGATGCCACCGGAGGCGCCGCCCGGCAGATAGGCGTGGAAGCTATGTCCGTCAGCCATCCCGCCGCAGAACTCATCGATCAGCTCGCGCACGGCGATGCCGGCCGGCGCCAGCTTCATGCCGGGATTTTTTACCCGCCCCGACACCGAATAGCTGCGCAGGCCGTGGCGATCATTGCGGCCGTGGCTCTTCCACCACTCCGCGCCTTTTTCGACGATATCGCGTACCCACCACAGCGTCTCGATGTTGTTGATCAGCGTCGGCAATCCGAACAGCCCGACCTGGAACGGATAAGGCGGCTTGTGCCGCGGCAGTCCGCGCTTGCCTTCGATGCTTTCCAAGAGCGAGGATTCCTCGCCGCAGATATAGGCGCCGGCGCCGCGGCGCATATGCAGCGTTGGGCCGCCCGGCGGCAGTTTTGCAAGCTCGCGTTCGAGAATTTCGCGAGAAGCCGGATATTCGTCGCGGATGTAGATGTAGATATCCGGCGCCTCCACCACATGCGCGCCGATCAGCATGCCCTCGATGAAGCGATGCGGATCGGTTTCGAGATAGTAGCGATCCTTGAACGTGCCGGGCTCGCCCTCGTCGCCGTTGATCGCCATCAGCCGCGGCCCCGGCTCACCGAGCACCGCGCGCCACTTTCGCCCCGCCGGAAAACCCGCGCCACCGAGACCGCGCAAGGACGCGTCGTCGAGCGCCTTCAGAATATCTTCCTTTGTCAGTTCGCCGGAGTGCAGGCGCTTCAGCAGCGTATAGCCGCCGCCCGCGACATAGGCGTCGTAGTCTACATAGTCGGGCAGGTGCGCGTGGGTGTCGCCGCCCTTCGCCGCGGCGAGCACGCCTGCAACGCTGGCGTGATCGACAAAGTGATGACCGACCTCGGCCGCAGGCGCGGTATCGCAACGGCCGACGCAAGGCGCGCGCACCACGCGAATGCCCGGGCCGGCGCCGTCTTGCAGCTCATGCAGCAGTTTTTCCGCACCCAGCATGGCGCAGGTCAGGGAGTCGCAGACGCGAATGGTCAACGGCGCGATATTGGCCTCGCCCTCCTTCACCACGTCGAAATGCGCATAAAAGGTCGCGGTCTCGAACACTTCCGCAAACGCCAGTTTCATCTCGTCGGCAAGGGCTGCGAGGTGGGCTGCGGAAATCTGACGATATTTGTCCTGGATCAGATGCAGATGCTCGATCAGCAGATCGCGCCGCCGAGGCCGGTCACCCAGCAAAACCGCAATCTCTTCAGTGGCTTGGGGATCGACCTGGCGTCCCTTGGGGGTCGATTTCGCCCGCCTTCGTCCCTCGCCGGGATGCTCGAACGAGCGGACCTGATGCACATCATGATTCATCGAAACGTCTCGTTCATGTTTCAGCCATCCGACTCTAATCCGTGGCATGCCACATGCCAAGCAGAATAATGCTGTGCCCATAAGCATTTAAGGGGCACGCAGCTCTCGCTGTCATGCCCCTCGGTAGACGGCAATTGGCGGAACCGCCGTCCTCAGGTCTTGCCCATGCAGTCTTCGATGTAGAACCAGCGATCGTCACCGGCCAGCCCCTTCGACTTCACCTCTTTGCGACAAACTGCCAGCTTGCCCTTGTTCGCACTCCACTTGGCTTTCATTTCCTTCAGCCTGTCGGCCGTCAACTTCATTTTTGAAGGCTTTGCGGCTGGAGTCGGCGTCGTTGCTGGCGCCGCCGTCTGGGCCGACGCGGGATGGAGCGCGCCCACGACAAGCAGCATGGCGGCGAGACAAACACTGGTGCGAAGCATAGGATTTCCCCCCGTTTTTCATTTCTTTGATTGATTGCAAGGGCAAAAGAACGCGGGGCGCGCGACCGTTGGCGTCCCGCGGCGATGAGCGGCGATCAGAAGATTTTCATCGCGCTTTCCAGCGTCTTCCATACACCCCAGGCGAGCGGGATGCCGACGAAGGCCCAGAACAGCGCGGCCTTGGCGTCGAGCCCGCCTTTGCCGATGCCGAATGAGCCGTGCTGCACCGCGGCCTCGCTCTTCGCACTCGCCGCCTGCAGCATGGAGACCTCTTCGGTGCTCATGTGCCATTTGTGGTCGACCGGCTTGATCAGGTAGTTGCAGATCAGCCCGCCGACCAGCATGGCGCACAGGATGTACATGGTGGTGTTATAGAGCTGGTCGCGCGGAACGCCGGCCGCGAGCTGGAACTCGCGGATATAGTTGACGACCACCGGACCGATGATGCCCGCCGTCGACCACGCCGTCAGCAGCCGCCCGTGAATGGCGCCCACGAACTGCGTTCCGAACATGTCGGCAAGATAGGCCGGCACGGTGGCGAAGCCACCGCCATACATCGACAGGATGATACAGAACGCGCCGACAAACAGCAGTTTGGAGCCCATGACGGCGAAGGTCGGCGCCAGCGCGTAGAGCAAGATGCCGAGCAGGAAGAAGCAGAAATAGGTATTCTTGCGGCCGATATAGTCCGACAGCGACGCCCAGAACACCCGGCCGCCGATGTTGAACAGCGACAGCATTCCGGCGAAGCCAGCCGCAATCGCGGCGATGGTTGCCTTCTGCTCGACGCTCAGCGCGTTGAAGCCGACGTCTGGCGATCCAATCAGTTTGCCGGCGAATATCTCCTGCAACATCGGCGAGGCCATGCCGATCACGCCGATGCCGGCCGACACGTTCAGGCAGAGCACCCCCCAGATCAGCCAGAATTGCGGGGTCTTGTGCGCGTCGTTGAGATGAACGTTGTTCGCCGAGATCATCGCATTGGCTTTCGCAGGCGCCGTCCAGCCTTCAGGCTGCCAGCCGACGGGAGACACGCGATAGGCGAAGGCGCCGATCATCATGAAGACGAAGTAGACCACGCCCATGGTGGCGAAGGTCTCCCAGACGCCGACCGATGTGGGGGTCTTGAAGTAGGTGATCAGCAAATTCGCCAGCGGCGCGCCGATCATGGCGCCGCCGCCGAAACCTGCGATGGCAAAACCGGTGGCCATGCCGCGATGGTCGGGGAACCATTTGATCAGCGTCGAAACCGGAGAGATGTAACCGAGGCCGAGACCGACGCCGCCGATGACGCCGGCGCCGAGCCACATGATCCAGAGCTGATGAACGTAAACGCCGAACGCGCCGATCAGCAGACCGCCGCCCCAGCACAGCGCCGCCACGACGCCGGCTTTGCGCGGGCCGACACGCTCGAGCCAGCCGCCCCAGATCGCGGCCGAAACGCCCAGCAGCACGAAGAACAGCGTGAACATCCAGCCCATGCTGGCGACGCGCCAGTCGCACGTGGTGGTGAAGAGCTCCTGCAGCAGCGACATGTCGGGGCAGGCTTTGGGCGCAGTGAGCCCGACCGCGCGCGACAGCGGCAACCAGAACACGCTGAAGCCATACGCCATGCCGATGCACAGATGAATACAAAGCGCCGCGGGTGGCACCAGCCAGCGATTGAAGCCGGCCTTTGCGATAGTGTGCTCGCGATCGAGGATGCCTTCCTTCTTGGCGCCCGACATCGTTCCATCGCTGCTAATTGTCGTCATTGGTCCCTCCCTACAGCGGCTCGTGCCGGGCATGTCTGCCGACTACGATCCTGTTGTCGCAACCCCTTGCCGCGTACCGTTCGCATATTGCTGTCCCACACTTTTCCAGACGCGCCAGGATTGCTAAGCGCATTCGAAATTTCTGACACCGGATGGAACCGGTTATGCCTGCCGCCAGTGGCGGTCTTGAGTTGAGAATATGTCCGCCCGCTCAGCGTGTGCCGCGACACAGCCGCGACCCATCCTCCGCACCCCTGCGGAGAAGTCAATTGGGGCAGAAGCCGCACGCTGTGTCGATAGGCAAAAGGTAGCGCTCTACCCTGCCATCAACTGTTCGGTCTACCCTGTTATCAACTATTCGGGATGCAACAGGACACATTGACGCGCGTTCAACTGTCCTGATGTCGGACTGACGACTCAGCAGGCGACGAACCGCCAGCCTTTTCAATCAGAAACACGATTTCGTGCTCTACACGTTCCGTGATCTCGATCTTATCGCCGGTTTCCCGAATCAGATTGGGGATATCGATGACCGACAACGGATCGGTGCAGTGAACTTCCAGGAGGTCGCCGGGTGTAAGCGTTTTCAACGCCTTGCGTGTCTTCAATGCCGGCAATGGACATTTGAGACCGGTGAGGTCGAGTTTGGTCCTGATCATGCGCCCATACATGGCGAAAGGGTGTCACATCGTCAACGCACATCGCCCGAAACAACGAGAGTCAGATCAGATTTGCATAGCTGAGAAATCCAACCGTCTGGCCCGGTTCGACCCGCGTAATGTCCTCGCCAAGTTCGACAAGGCCGTCGGTATCCACCAGCGATGACAGCAGTCCAGCGCCCTCGCGGGGAAATTTTGCCACTTCGAGCACGCCGTCATCGGCCTTGCGCAGATTGACCCGGACATATTCGCGGCGGGCGATTTTTTTCTTGTAGGTGAAGGCGGCGCGGACCGGCATCGGAACCAGAGGCTGTTGTGCGGCGCCCGCGAGAGCCAGCACGGTCGGCCGCACCACGTGTACAAAAGTGACAAAACTCGCCACCGGATTGCCCGGCAATCCGATGAACGGCGTGCCGCCGATAATTCCCATGGCGACCGGACGTCCGGGCTTGATCGCCATGCGCCACAGCACCAGGTTCCCGACGCTTTCCACGGCAGTCTTGACGTGGTCCTCTTCGCCGGTCGAAACGCCACCGGTAGTGAGAACGAGGTCGTGAGCATCCGCCACGTTCTGCAACGCGCTCGCGAGCGCCATGCGATCGTCTCCGAGGATACCGAGATCGCTGACCTCGCAGCCAAGCCGCACCAGCATGGCCATCAGCATGAAGCGATTGGAGTCGAACAATTGCGCGGCCCCGCGCGGCACCCCCGGCGATACCAGCTCGTTGCCGGTCGAAAACACCGCGACACGGATGCGCCGGCGCACCTCGACATGCGTCAGGCCGAACGCGGCCACGAGCGCGACATCCTGCGGGCGCAAGCGCCGGCCTGATTTGAGCGCGCAGTGACCGGCGGGAACGTCCTCGCCCGCGGGGCGCACATTGGCGCCGGGTTTTAAGCCCGCGGGAAGAACGACGCTGCCCTGATCGAGGCGCACATCTTCCTGCATGAAGACCGTGTCGGCACCTCGCGGCATCGGCGCCCCGGTAAAAATCCGCACCGCATGGGCCGCCTCGACCGGTGCTTGCGCCGACGCGCCGGCCTGAACGCGACCCACGACGGGAAATGCCTTTTCTGCCGCCTGCGGCAGATCGCCGCTGCGCACCGCATAGCCGTCGACGGCGGAATTGGTGAACGGCGGCAGCGGCAACGGCGCGGAAATGTCCTTGGCGAGAACGCGCCCATCGGCCGCGGCCAGCAAGACAGCCTCGATGTCCTGTACCGGGCTGACCCGCGCGGCGATGATCGCGACGGCCTCATCGACCGACATCATCGGCCCGCCGAACGCAAAGCAATCGTCGGACAATTGCGCCATTTTGGCTGCTCAGGTTCCGGGCGCGCTTCGCGCCAGCAGGTCTTCGACAGATATCGCGGACCGCCGCATCATAGAAGCGATCGCCGGGATGTCATCGAGATGGGCGACCGGCAGCGCCGTTTCCAGATCCGCGTCGGTGGCGATGCCGACGATACCGGGATCGCTTGGGAACAGCACCGCCTTGCCATTGGCGAGGCGATGCACCTCGATCTTGCGATGCGGCTCGGCCTTGAACCCTTCGACGATCACCAGATCGACCGGCGACAGCTTGGCCAGCAATTCCGGCAGCCTCGGCTCCGAGGCCCCGCGCAATTCATGCATCAAGGCCCATCGCTGGCCGGAAGAAACCAGCACTTCGGCGGCGCCCGACTGCCGGTGCACCCAGGAATCCTTGCCCGGTACATCCACATCGAAACTGTGGTGGGCGTGCTTGATGACGGAAACGCGAAGACCCTGGCCAAGGAGATGGGGAATGACCCGCGTCAACAGCGTCGTCTTGCCGGCGCCGCTCCATCCCGCCAGGCCGATCACGTTCATCATATTCTCCGGGCTGCCGGCGGAACCGGGCTATGCTGTGTCCAAAGCTGCTTATATCGGTTGATCGGCCATGTCATGCTAGCCTGTCGCCTATGATGAAGATCGACAAAACTCACCTCCCGCTGATCGTGCCAAATCCTGGCGATCCGCGGCTGACCGAACGCGTCGCCGGCACCGACCAGACCGGGGCCGCGGTCGAGATCAGGGTCCCGGTGGAACGGCCGCTGACGCTGTATCTGAACGCGCAGGAGATCGTCACCATGATGACGATCGGCGACTATCCGGAATATCTGGCGCTCGGCTATCTGCTCAATCAGAACATGCTGAAATACGACGATGTCGTCACCGAGGTCGAGTATGACGACGATCTGCAGGTGGTGGTGGTGCGCACCGAGCACCACACCAATTTCGAAGCGAAACTGAAGAAGCGCACGCAGACTTCGGGCTGCGCGCAGGGCACGGCGTTCGGCGATCTGCTGGAGGCCGTGGAAAGCGTCGCGCTACCCACAGCGGAGCTGCGCACGTCCTGGCTCTATCAGATGACGCACGCCATCAACACCATGCCGTCGCTCTATCTCGAGGCAGGCGCAATCCACGGCTGCGTGCTGTGCAAGGAAGGCACGCCTGTGTGCTACACCGAAGATGTCGGCCGCCACAACGCCGTCGACAAGATCGCGGGCTGGATCTATCGCCACGGTGTCGATCCCGCCGACAAGATTCTCTACACCACGGGAAGACTGACCTCGGAGATGATCATCAAGACGGTGCGGATGGGAATTCCCATTCTGGTCTCGCGTTCGGGCTTTACGGCGTGGGGCGTCGACCTGGCGCGGCAGGTCGGGTTGACCCTGGTCGGGCGCGCGCGGGGAAAGCGATTCATCGCGCTGTCGGGCCAGGAGCGCATCATCTACGATCAGAATCTGGCGTTCGTCGAAGAGGAATCCGCGCGTCACAAGCGCAAGGGCGGCGACCGTGACGAGTGAAGCGATACCGCGAACACCCGGCGTGCTGCTGGCCGGCGGGCTGGCGCGGCGGATGGGCGGCGGCGACAAGCCGATGCGCCAGATCGGCGGCCGCACCATCCTGGAGCGCGTCATCGCGCGCCTAAAACCGCAATGCGACGGGCTGATCCTCAATGCCAATGGCGATCCGGCCCGCTTTGCGGCGTTCGGCCTGCCCGTCATTGCCGACACGGTCGAGAATTTTCCAGGGCCGCTCGCCGGCATTTTGGCCGCGCTGGACTGGGCCGCGGCCAACCGGCCCGAAGTTTCGTGGGTGCTCAGTGCCGCGGCGGACTGCCCGTTTCTGCCGCGCGATCTCGTCGCACGCCTGCATCGGGCGCGGGCTGAACAGAACGCAGAGCTTGCGGTCGCGGCCTCCGACGGCCAGTCGCATCCGGTGATCGGATTATGGAGCGTCGCGTTGCGCGAGACGTTGCGCCACGCGCTGGTGGTGGAAGATATCCGCAAGATCGATCGCTGGACCGCGCGCTTTCGGCTCGCCACCGTGACCTGGCCGGTGGATGAACTCGACCCGTTCTTCAACGCCAACACCATGGACGACATCGCCACCGCCGAGCGTCTGGCGCTGCTGGACGGGGGTTGAGCTAATTTGTTTCTCGGCGTCGTCCCGGCCAAGCGAGCCCTTGCGAGCGTGAGCCGGGCGTGCCCCGGATGCTGCGCAGCGCGCCGCTCTTGCGGCGTGGTGCGCTGCTGATCCGGGGCCCACATGCGTTACGATGGGTCCCGGCTCTGCGGAGCAGCGTGGAGAACGCTGCACCGCGTCCGGGACACGATGCCAACTTAAGCCGGCCGAAACCCCGCCTGCGTCAGCGCCGCGCGGCTTTGCTCCGACGCCAACGCCTCGAGAAACGCCTGCACGGCGGGGCGCTGTTTTCGCGCCGTCACCAGCGCGAAATCATAATGCTCTTCGGCCAGCGGAATGAAGCCGAGGCCGGCGGCGTCAGCGACCGGGGCGATGGTCATGCCCCAATCGGCGCGATGCTGCGCCACGGCCGCGGCCACCGCGTTATGCGAACGCGGCTGATTCCAGTAGCCGTCGGGACGCGCATTTCCGAGCAGCCGGCCGATCAGGACCCGCGTGCCCGCCCCCTGATTGCGGTTGACCATGACGCAGGTGGGGTCGGCGAGCGCCGCGCGCACCGCGTCCTGCGCGGTGGTCAATCCCGTAAAACGCGCATCGCCTAAACGAAACACGACGCCCTGCAGCCGCCGCCAACCCGGCACCAGTTCAAGTCCGTCGGCGAGAAACGGCGCGTTGTAGCTCTCGGTCATCTCGTCAAACAGATGGATCGGCGCCAGATCGCATTCGCCGCGCTTTGCCGCCGCCAATCCGCCGAGGCTGCCGACCGCGATCGAACGCACCAGCAGGCCCGCGCGCGCCAGCGGCGCGGTGACGAGATCGAGGCCCGTGCAATGACTGCCGACAATCAGGAGATCCGGCACCCGCACATGCGGCGTGAACAGCGTCACCTCGGCCTTGGTCCCGGCCGGCATCTGATCGGCGAGCGCCTCGATCCGCACAAAACCGTCGGCCTGCGCGAACGAGGTGATCGCACCAGAACCCTTGTCGGAGGGATAGGCGATCAAGCCATCTGTGCCTTGGACCAGCGACACCATCACGAATTCGGTGCGGCCCAGTTCAGAAGCGATCCGCACCGGGATGCTTGCGGTGACCTTGGCAACGGAACGCGGCGGCAGGCCCGCCATGCGCCGCAGCACCGGCACGATCATGTCGTGGAAGATGAACATCGCGGAGGTCGGAAATCCCGGCAGGATCACCACCGGCTTGCCGTCGCAGACCGCGAGACACAGCGGCTTGCCCGGCTTCAGCGCGACGCCGTGCGCGATGATGCCGGGTTGGCCGAGCCGCGCGATGATGCGGTGCGACACATCGCCCGCGCCCTTCGAGGTGCCGCCGGAAAGCACCAGCATGTCGCACGTCCCTAGCGCCTCGCGCATCTCAGCTTCGAGCTCTTCTTCGTCATCGGGCACCGCGCCGAGAAACACCGCCTCGCCGCCATTCTCAGCCACCGCCGCCGTGACGATCGCACCGTTGGTGTCGTAGATCGAAGCTGCGCGCAGCGGCTGGCCGGGCTGAACCAGTTCGTCGCCGGTGGAGATCACGGCCACCCGCGGGCGACGCGCCACGGAAACGTGCGCGATGCCGCAGGCGGCGAGCATGCCGATCTCGCGCGAGCCGATCATGGTGCCGGCGCGCAACAGCGCCTCCCCGCGCGCGATGTCGGAGCCGGCATAGGAGATGAATTGTCCCGGCGAGGCGGCCCGCCTGATCTCGATCGCGCGGTGGCCAACCGGTTGGGTGTGCTCGACCATGATGACGGCATCGGCGCCGCGCGGAACCGGACCGCCGGTCGCAATCGACGTGGCCGTGCCCGACAGCACCGGCCGCACCGGCACGGTGCCGCAGGCGATCACCTCGTCGTTCAGCATGACGCAGACCGGCTTGCCTTCGCCGGCCGCCGCCAGATCGGCGGATCGCACCGCAAAGCCGTCGACATTGGAGCGATCGAACGGCGGCACATCCATCGGCGCCACGATATCTTCGGCCAACGCGCAGCCCAGCGCGTCGGCCAGCCCGCGCGTTTCGCAAGGAAGGGCGCGCGGAAACAACGCGGCCTCGAAGCGCGCCAGCGCATCTTCGCGCGACAGGATGGTCAGGAACTGGTCCTGCTCCACGCTGTCGCGGCTTTTCGGCTGATTCGCATTGCTCATCCGGAACTCATAATATCAGTCCGACATCATATAAGCATCCACCGGCGTGCCCGCGGCAAATCCTTCGCGGCCGCTCGCCACGGCCAGATACGCATCGGCGCGGGCGATGGTTTCAAGCGAGAGCTCGCCGACCGCGAGCGGCATCCAGGTTCCATCATTTCTTTCCAGCAGAACGATCTCGGCGATGCCGACGCTCGAGGCAATCTTGCGCGCCAGCGGCAGCGTTAACGTTTGCCGCGACTGCCGGGCGGACAAACGGTCCAGCACCGGGAGGGCCAGCGTCCACCACGCGGCGAGCGCCTGGTCCGGCGCGCCAGGCAAGGCGATGACGGGAACTTTCCCGATCCTGCCGACGGCAGCGGTGCGGCCGGGCTGCAGGGCGATGCCATGCGCGATGACCTCGCCGCGCTGGGCCAACGCCACCACCGCGGCATCGGTGCGGCCGACGCCGCTGCCGCCGATGGTCACGAGCAAATCGCACGAGCCGGGTTCAATCGCGGCATCAATCGCGGTATCAAGTGCCTTTGCGATCGACGCCGCATCGCGCCCCGTGGCCTCGGCGCAGGCCATGTCCGCACCGGCCCCGCGTGCGTATTCCGAAATCAGCTGGGCCGTCGCGGTGGTGCCTGAGGTCGCGGGAATGTTGAGGAGGCGGAGGCGCGGGCGGCGCACCTTCAGATGATCCAATCCCGCCGCGCGCGCGATTCCAAGGTCGAGCGGGCGAACGCGCCGCCCCGATGCGAGAACAAGACTGCCTTCGGCGATGTCGCCACCGGCGCGGCGAACGCCCTGCCCCGGTATCGCCTCCCCCAGCACCTCCGCCATCGGGCCGGTCTGATCGACCAGATCGGCATCGATCACGCAGTCGCAACCTTGCGGCATGGCGTCGCCGGCTTCGACCCAAGCGAGCGATTTCGCCAGCGGCAGCGGCGAATAGGACGACGCGCCGACGAGATCGCGGGCGCAAAACGCAAAGCCATCGGCCGCGGCGATGTCGCACGGCGGATACGCCCTCAGCGGCGGCATCTCGGCAGCGACGCAGCCCAGCGCCTGCGCCAGCGGAAGTTTTATCGGAGCCACCGGTTCGAGCCGATCCAGCAACGCGGCGAGCGCCAGGTCGAGCGGCGTCAGCGAAGCAGGCAGGCGCTGGGTTGGGATCATCAGGCGATGGTGGACCAGGCGTCGCTACCTTGGCAACCGTTGCTGGCGTCGTCCCGGCGAACGCCGGGCACCAACCGCCGTGCCGGTGAAGATTGGGAAAAGGCGGCGACACGATACATGCTGGCATAGGAGAGGTTTAACAAACTTTCGTCGTCCCGGCGAATGCCGGGACCCATACGGCGCGGATTCTCGGTTGGGCATTGGAGCAGAGGCCTTTTTTCACTTTTGAAGGCCAGGGGTTATGGGTCCCTGCGTGCACAGGGACGACGAGAGTTAAGTTCTTGCCGCCTGCATCACATCGGCGCCCGCCGCGCCTGTCCGCCTTCGCGCAGCGTGAGCCGGGCCAGCGGGCGCTTTCTTTATTCAATGTGGGTCTAGGTCAAGCAACGCCGTATCGATCATTCGTTCCAGACGCAGAACCTGTCGAACAATCTTTTTATTGCCAAACGCCTTGGCGGCGCGCCGCGCGTAAGAGGAAAAGTTTCTCACTCCGACCGGCAAAAATCGTCGCCGCAACTTCTTCGTGTAGATTTTGGTTGCCTTGCCCTCTGCCACTGCAATTAGGCCGATTTTCTTTATGCGTGCGATACTTCGCCTCGCCTTTCGCCATCGCCTGCCCAGTGAACCGGCTCTGATCACGGCACCATCCGGCGATATGTCAAAACCGAGATATTGGAAAGCGTGTGGGGCCAGCTTATCGAAAACGATCGTTTCGGTCTTCTCCGGCTTGATTTCTAGGAGATGGCTCTTGATGAGCGCCTCCATGGTTGAATTGATTGAGGCTTCATCCTCGGGATTACACACGACCAGGATGTCGTCAGAATAGCGTTGATAAAGCGCACCCCGCTTCTTACACAGCCCAACCATCGCCTGATCAATGTCAATCATGTACAGGTTCGAGAATACGCTGCTAATTGGCGTGCCTTGTGGGATACCGACGCGCTTAGGATTGCGCTTGATCTGGATGCGCTCTGCGAGAAGCTCCGAAATGGTCGCGAGTGGCTCTCGCAATTTCATCGACAGCCGCGGGCCAAACCTTGAATGCGCCGCCAGCTCATCTCGCTCAATCGCTTTGTATTGCGTGACATGGCGAAACACAGCGAACCAGTCCTGCGCCAGTTCACCCACTCGAAGAACTCGTTTCAGGCGCTCTTTGAGAATTCTGTGGTCAAGGTTGTCAAAAAAGCCCGTTATGTTGTAGCAAAGAACAACACTGACGGGCTTCGCACGCGCGAAATTAAATGCGTCTGCCGAGAAATCATAGTTAGCTCGTCCCAGCTTACGATAAGCGATAACATGCTGCTCCAAGCCGAGCGCTTCATAGTGAGCATCGAGCGCGGTCGTCAGCTCCCAAGCATATTTTGAGAGAATGCACGCATCGCGATGTGAAGCGTACATGATGGGTCGGTCTTTAAAGACGGTTTTCCCTTTGCTGGCTTTGTACCGCTTTGTGCGCTTGATGTAGTAAATAAGTGGAAGCCATGAATGCTTGGTGACGAAGACGCGGTCCAAGACTTTTTGCGCAAAAGCGTTTCCGACCGGGGCGTCGAAATGCACATATCCCCGAGGTTTGAACCATTCGACGGTCAAGCGCCACCCATTGCAGAGTTTGGGGGGTTAGCTCTGACCCTGAGCCTCAGCCGTAACCGAACACCCCCCAAACGCACGCCATAATCCGATAGTCATCCCCATTGTCTCAAATGGGCACGTCTAACGCGGGTCTCAAAACGCAAGGCGGTATAACTTGATCGTGGAGGTTCGAACTATGTTCGCTGTCTCATCGCTGCAGGATCATCCCTGGCCGATACTGTTGATCAGTCTCGTCATGGTATTCGCGCAACAAGTTGACAGGTCCGCGCCGTCCGGCCAATTCCGGCGGCAAGAGATAGGAAAGCGAAACAAGTTCCCCCCAAGGAACCTATCGCGACTTCCTAGCTACCCATAAGCGATTCGAGGAACGGTGAGAACTCTCAGTTGTGAATTAAATGGTGGCGGCAAATACCAGAAAATCTCTAACCTCGCGGGCGAAAAAGGCAATCTTTTCAATAGCAAATGGGTGCGCTGTCGGTTCCACCCGTCTGTACCGGGCGCCTGTCCGCAGCCAACAACGACAGGTTCCGGCGGGCGATCAGTATTCCGAGGCGCCAGTGATGGAAGCGCAAAACTGCGGCGTACTGGATACTCCGATGGAGCCTGTCATCGGGCTCGCCGAAGGCGAGACCCGGTGGCGGAGTATGACGGTCTTTGTGCGAACGCGCCCCGCGCTGCGTCGTCCCGGCGAAGGCCGGGACCCATAACCCCTGACGTTGGGGAGACGCACAGGTTTCTACTTCAGTGCCCAAGCCGAGAATGCACGGCGTATGGATCCCGGCGTTCGCCGGGACGACGCGGATAGGTGGTCGAAAAAAATGGTTAGCTCGGCGCGCGGAACGAAAGCGTTGCTCAAGTCCCCTTCTTCTCCGCATTGGGAAAGAACAGCTGCTGGCCATCGATCTTGTAGCCGGCGATCGCGGCCTGGCATTCCACTGAGACCAGCCAGTCGACGAATGCCTGGCCGAGTTGCTTCTTCACGGACGGATATTTTTCGGGATTCACCAGCATGACGCCATATTGATTGAACAGCTGCTTGTCGCCCTCGACGACGATTTCGAGCTCGCCGCGTTCTTGAACGAGATCAGCGCGCCCGATGATAAACTCAGCGATACCCATCAATTGCATTTCGTGGAGGTGATGGGTTTCGCGAAGAGCTCAACCCATCCTACGGATTGACAACAACACCGGCTCAAGTGATTTGCCCGTCGGGCGGTTTGTTGACAGGCGTGTCGAGTCCCATTTGCAAAAATATTTCGCTTTCCACTCACCCCAAATCATCTCTAGAACTTTTCCCATCCCGGCCCGAGAGAGGGGCGTATCATGATCGTCACGGACGTTGGGTCGGGATGCGATGGACGCGGCAGCGTTGAGCGTGCGGCGTGATGGCAGGGCGGGTTCTTAAAGAGCCTGTGAGCGATCACAAGCACGCGGACGAGAGATGTTGTCGCGGACGGCAAAATCGTGTGGTCCTGACGCCCCGACGCTGGCGTCTTGCGCAGGGAATGCCGGGTGTTCCGGGGTACCTGTGGTGACTACCGTGTGCTTACTACCAATGCACACGGGCTGCGGGTGCAGCGGGCACCCGGCGTTCCCTGCGCCCTCTTCGGGCGAAAGAATTCATGCACAGCTCGGGCGCATCGCGTCGCGAGCGCGAAGTTGTTTCTGCGAATGACGGCTGCTGTTTGAAAATTGAATCCGAGGCAATTCGTTGGGCGCGAACGCGCCACACTTTCAGCCGTCGTCGCCCGCCACCGGGTCGGCGCGGCGCGCCGCCCGATGACAGGCTCCGGCCGGGACCCATAATCCCAGGCGGGTGTGGTTGCGGAAGGTGTCCGCTTTCGTGCCTCATCGAGACGCCACGGGTTATGGGTCCCGGCCTTCGCCGGGACGACGTAGTGAAAGATCTCTCTTTCAATCCGCAGTGTCCTGAATCAGAAATTCGCTTTGACGCGGACTAAAGAATAGTTGCAAGAATCCGAACCGGCTGAGCTAGATTCCGGTCAAGCAACATGGCCGATGCGCCGAGTGGTAACGGGAGGAAACAAGATGTTCGCCAGAATTCTATCCCTGCTTGCGGCGCTGGCCGCCGCGATATTGCCCGCGCCGGCAGCACTTGCCCAGATCTCGGACGACGTGGTCAAGATCGGCGTTCTCACCGATATGAACGGCCCGGCGTCCACGCCGACCGGCCAGGGCTCGGTCACGGCCGCGCAAATGGCGGTCGACGATTTCGGCGGCAAGGTGTTGGGCAAGCCGATTACCGTGATCGTCGGCGATCATCAGCTCAAGCCGGATATCGGCGGCGGCATTGCGCGGCGCTGGTATGACACCGAACAGGTCGACCTGATCGTGGACGTGCCGGTGTCGGCGGTCGGGCTCGCCGTACAGAACGTCGCCAACGATAAAAAGCGGATGTTCATCACGCATTCGACGGGGGCCGCCGATTTCCACGGCAAATTCTGTTCGCCCTATGCCATCCAGTGGGTGTTCGACACCCGCGCGCTCGCAGTCGGCACCGCGCAGGAAGTGGTGAAGCGCGGCGGCGACAGCTGGTTCTTCATCACCGACGACTATGCGTTCGGCCACTCGCTGGAAAGAGACGCTTCCGCCGTGATCATCAAGAATGGCGGCAAGGTGCTCGGCTCGG
>WNEZ01010121.1_pt1 | contig 16311 bp, 12 predicted proteins | sample 5400521 | NCBI WGS metagenome assembly WNEZ01 (sample SAMN13153339, study PRJNA577476) | soil metagenome | isolation source: 120 cm saprolite under Douglas fir tree site 2 hole 1 replicate 1 | place: USA:California | collected 2015-04-18
GCGCGGATGGCAGAAAGATGGCCAAGCTCGAGGACAACTCAGCGGGCAGCGCGGTCGTCGTGTATCCCGACGGCATTCGCGGAGAATGGGACTTGACGGATGGCGGTGACGACATGCTCCTGTTCGATCGCATCCTCGCCAGCCTGATGGATGACTACTGCGTGGACATGTCCCGAATCTTCGCTGCCGGCTTCAGCTACGGCGGAGTGATGAGCAACATGCTGGGCTGCTACCGGGGTCAGACGGTGCGAGCGATCGCTTCCGCCCCCGGCGGCGTCATCCCCGCCGTGCCCCGGTGTCGCGGGCATGTCGCCGCCTGGATCGCCTTTGGGGTGAAGGACCTCGACTACAAAAACTACGCCGAGCAGAATCGTGATTTCTGGTTGGCGGAGAACAACTGCAGCACCTCGGCGGCACCCGTTTCGCCGGCTCCCTGCGAGGCGTATTCATGCGCGCTCGAAGGATTTGACGTCGTCTGGTGTCCCCACGACCGAGGCCACGAGTGGCCGGCGTTCGCGTCCCCAGCCGTGTGGAGCTTCTTCGAGGGTATTCACTAGTCCGGTCCTCAACTACTCGGCGGAGGATGGCGAGGCAACGACGAGGGGCGTGCCGCCGAGCACCTGGCGGAGCGCGGTCTCATAGGCGATGCGGCCCGGATCCAGCGGAGCGGCGTCGGTGTGCAGAACGACGCGATTCAGACCTGGGAAGACGTAGTTTTTCACCACCCCTCTCCACCGTCGAACCGTCCTGCTCGGCCCTCCTTGGGTGTACCCGAGGTTGGCCACGAACGCGCCTTGAAGCCCGGAAAGGAAAGGAAAGCGAGCGAAGACGGCTGGCCGCCGAGCCGCACGCACGCCGAGCCGAAACACCGGCGAGTAGCTCGAGGCGATGAATGAACAGCCGAGCCGCCGCTTGTGGACGAACAACCCACTGCTGAGGACCGCGCGGGTGAACCCTAGATGGATGAAGCGCGCCCCTGAGTCGGACGCGTGCTGCATCAGCGCGAGCTCGAGCGCGGCGGTACGCTCCGCCAAGAGCAGTGGGGGCAGCAAGGCGCCGTCGACGAATCCATTGCGATGATAGAAGAGGGTCCGGGAGAAGGCGCCCTCAATAAGGAGCGATCCACAAACGGGTTTGTCGAGGTGGCTGACGAGCAGAATCCGACCATGGTGACGGAACAGCTCGCCCAGCGCCTGGCGGGAATCCAGGTGCGCCCGCGGCCCGAACTTGTGGCGCACGTAGGGCTCGTACATCGTCGAATAGAACAGCTCGAAGTCCGACGGGCTTTTGCTGATCCACCAGGGGTGTGAGGCTGAGCGCAGGACCTTTCGCAACCGGCGGCGGTGAGCCTTCGAGCGCACCTTCTGGATCTGTGCCTCTGTGCTGCCAACCACCGGCAGCACGCCGTCGATGAACGGCAGGTGGAGGAGCTCCCCCTTATGCGCGACCGTGGGAAAAAACATCTGGCGCACGACGAGGTCCGCGTCCAGGCCCGCAGTTTCGGCGCGCCGGCCCGGCCGGAGGTAATCCAGGAGCGTGCCGCGAAACAGGCGCTCTGGCGACGGCGGCGCCTGCGATCCGTCGCCGACCAGGTACATCTCGAACTCACGCGCGTGCGTTTCCAGCCCCACGTACAAGAGCGTGAGCGGTTGCCCCTCGGCGCCGTCCAGGTGGCCACGGTAATAGAGCGCGACGACCCGCGGCTGCGTCAGCGTTGCCGCGGCGTCGCGCAACTGCCGCCGCAAAAGGTCCAGCCACGCGGCGCGGTGCCCCAGCCAAACCCCGGCACCCGCGCGCCGCGCAAGTTGCATTCTGCCACTGAGCTTTTTGAAGCCCAGTTTTTCAGCCACCCCGGAGAGTCCGCTTCGCCTCGTGGAGAATCCACCGCGTCCACCGCACCGCTTTTTCCGCAGGCATCAGCAAAGCGCCCTTGAGTTTCTCGTCGGGACGAGCTTTGAACATCGTCGAATGGGACGTCCCGTTCCAGTGAGCGGGCGCTTCCCTGGTGTAATAGTAGGCCGCGAAAGATTTTCGGCTCACGCCCGCGGGGCATTTCACCGCGGTCACACCGTGATAGCTGATCTCGCTGGTCTCAAAGATGATGCACCGGTTGAGGATCGGCAGAAACGAATGATGGCAGACCTTCACGTCCCTGTCCCACAGCTCGACCCTGCCGCCCCATTCTTCGCGCCAGTCTTTGTTGAAATAGATCAGGATGTTGAGCCTGCGATGCAACGCCCGTTCCTCGATGTAATTGAAATCGACGTGAACATCGAGGCGACCCTCCGGACCGGTCTCATGCATTCCCCCGCCTACCAACTCGCTGTCCGCAAGCAGGTTGGGTATGTCGAAGACGTACGACAACAAATCCAGAAAATCCGGGGAGGCAAGCACCTGGTTGAGTTGGACGACAGGGGGCGGGAACTTCTTGGACTCCACCACCTGAACCTTGCGTTTTTCGTTCACCGCGGAAAAAACCCGCCCCATTCCCTGCGCATCCTCGAAAGAGGGGAACGCCTGACAAACCTGTTCCGCAAACTGCTGCGACAAGAAGTTGTCCAAACAGAGATTCGGGAATGGTTTGGCGTTTCGAACCTGGTCGCGAAGCGCGCGGCGGTCAATCGGGCTGATGAGGTTCATTGAATCCCCCGAGTATGATTACGAACGTCCATCAGAAAACTATCCGCTTCGCGGCGGCCTGCTCGACCGCTGACGGGACGGTGGGGCACACCGGAAGCACCGTCGAGGGTAACAGACTGCATTCCGAATGCAAGGCGGGTAACACCGGACACTCAAGCGCTTCTATTTCTGCGCCGCGAAGCCACCGAAACCTCGACTGCGCTCCTCAGGGCACTCTCGAACAGATCACTCGACCGGGCCCAGGTGTGTTGCCTAGCCGTGGCATCCGCTCGGTCTGAGACTGCCCGCCAGGCCGGATCGGGCAGGGTGCAAAGTTCTTCAATCGCGCGGGCCATGCCGCTGGGATCGTCGTGAGGAACCAGTCTGCCGCCGCCCTCCGCGACCAACTCAGGCGCGGCGCCGGCGGGAGTCGCAATCACCGGTGTGCGGCAGGCCATCGCTTCGAGAAGAGGCAGGCCAAAACCCTCGCGGCGGCTGGCCCATAACCAAGCGTCACATCGAGAATAGATCTCCGGAATCTCTTCTTGTGAAGGAAAACAGGTGAACTCGGTTCCCTTCGGGACCGGAAGGGATCGCGGCAGGGGAAATCGGCCGAAAGCGACCAGTCGCAGCGCCGGGAGGACGCGAGCTGCCTTGTCCACTGCCGCCAAACTGATGTCGCAACCCCTGAACTTCTCCTCTGTATAGATCATCCCGACGGTCGGGACGGGCTGCTTGCCCCTGGGCGGAGCATGGAACTGACCCATGTCCACCGCGTTGGGAACCCATGAGGCCGTGGGATCGCCGTAGCGGTCCTTGGCCAGCTCCATCAGCCACTTCGAGCAGACGATCTTGTGCATCGGCAGCCGCCAAGTTGCTGCGACTCGCTCGGTTGGCAGCCCAGGGATGAGGGTTTCGTCGCCCTGGATGAAGTAGGCCTTCGCTCCCTTTGCCGGAGACAGAGCAGCCACCCACTCAGCAGTCAGCCACCACGTGGCAATCACCACGTCGGCGTCGGGGACGTCGATGTCAGTGATTGGACGGTTCTGATCGATCTGACGGTGATCGATGTCCCGACCGTCGAAGTGAGATGGCTGCCGGCGCTGGGCGCGTTGCCATCCCTTTCCCTTGAGCAGCGACCCGAGCTGACGCTTGAGCGTCCTCCGAGGCCCTGGCACAGAAAGAACTACGACCTCGTGGCCGCGCCGCTTCAATTCTTGGGCATACATCGCAATCGTTCGCGTGCCACCGCCCAGGTTCGGGGAAGGCAGAAGAAAGACGATTCGAAGCGATCCGGTCATCTCCACACACGCCAGTGGAATCTACGTCGGGCTCAGCGCGCGCGGTCCGCGCGGTTTCGGCCACTTGATGTTCCCAGGTCTCATGCGATTGAGCGCGGCATGTCTAGCAGCGAAACCTCAATCCGTCCATCGCTCGGCCCGGCGCGCTTGAGTCATCTGTGACCGCCCCTTTATCCGGTCATTGACGCGGGCTTGCCCCGCAACTCTACCTCGCGATAGCTTTCACCAGAGTTGACAAACTCGGCCGGCGGCCAAGCCTCCCACCGCCCGACACGCTCAAGAACCGGCATCTGAAATGCAATCCATCATTTTCTCGATAAGCGCAGCGATCACCTTTGCGCTTGTGCCGTTCTTTTCCTACCTGGTCGTCATCGTTGTGGCGGCGGCAGCCTTCCGCTTTCGGGCTCAACCGCACCCCGGCGCCGGGTGGGGAGGCAAATTCTTCTTCGTCATTCCCGCTCATGACGAAGCGGAGTCGATCGAGCGAACGGTGACCTCGCTTCGCACCATCTTGTCGCAAGACCCAGCCAGATCTTCGATCTGGGTGATCGCCGACAATTGCACCGACCGCACCGCCGAGATCGCCGCAGCGGCGGGGGCACGGGTGCTCGAGCGCAAAGATCCCGCGGCGCGCGGAAAAGGTTACGCCCTTGCCTTCTTCTTCTCCCACCTGCTCTCCGAATCGCAGGTCAGCGATCAGGATGCAGTCGTGGTGATCGATGCCGACACCCGAATCGATCGTGGGTTGCCCGCCGCGTTCGCGCACCATCTGGCAGCCGGCGAGGACTGGCTCCAGGGGTTTAATGCGATTGGGAACCCGCAAGACTCTTGGCGAAACGGCCTGTTGTCATACGCGTTCACGCTGGTCAATGGGACCTGGCTGATGGGGCTGGACGGGCTCCGACGAAGCGTCCCCCTGCGCGGTTTGGCGATGTGTTTCACGGTGCGGGGGCTTCGGCGCCAGCCGTGGAGCGCTTTCGGACTCGCCGAGGACTTCGAGTTCGGCTGGATCCTTCGGCTCGCTGGGGAGCGGGTGCGTTTTGTGCCGGATGCAGCGGCATTCTCGGAAATAGTGACCGAGAACCCAGATGCGATCCGAAAGCAAAGGCAGCGTTGGGAAAGCGGGCGCAAAGGGGTGAGGAGCCACTTCACCCGGCGGGTACTTCGGAGTGCATCGCTGACGTGGGGAGAGAAGATTTTCTCGCTGCTGGAATTGCGGATGCCGACGCTCTCCCAGCTCGCGTTCTGGCTTGCCATTGCCATTGGCGTGAATCTTCTTGCCCCCGGCGTAGGGGCTGCGGACGTTTTTGTTCTTGCTCGCGCGCAGGTGGCGATGATAGCCACACTCACCGTGTATTTTACGAGCCCTCTATGGTTGCTCATTCTGCCACTTCGATCCGCATCGTATCTGTTCTTCGCCCCTTTCTACATGCTTTGGAAGGTCAGCCTCCTCTTTCGCAAGGCGCCCACGACGTGGATCCGGACAGCTCGAGGAGGTTCCGACGACTCGGTGAGCCGCGGTCCTCCAAATCCATCGAATGAGCACCGGACGGAAGCAACCCCGTCGCGAAGGAGCAGGCGATACGTGCTGATCACGCCGTGCAGAAACGAGGCCGCATTCGCGAGGAAGACCCTCGAATCGGTCGCTGCTCAAACCGTTCTACCTGCCTTGTGGGTGATCGTGGATGACGGCTCGACCGATGGGACTGCCTCCATCCTCGAGGAGTATGTGGCGCGTCTGCCGTATCTCCGGATCGTGCGCAACGAACGTCACGGACCTCGACAGGTTGGACCAGGAGTCGTCGACGCATTTAACGTCGGCTATCGCACGATCGACCTCGGGCAATTCGACTATCTGTGCAAGCTTGATTGCGACCTGGACCTTCCAAAACGGTACTTTGAAATGCTGATCGAGCGAATGGAGGCCAATCCTCGACTGGGTACCTGCAGTGGCAAACCCTATTTCGTCTCGCGGAACGGTCCCGATGGGTTCCAGCCAGGGCGGTCTACTGGCGGGGCGGGCGCGCCATGGTGCCGGGCAGTATTTCATGGGCACCGGACTTGCTTATATGACTGCCAGCGCGCTTTACCGGATGACTCTGCCGCCGCGGTTGATCGGTGGCCTGGCGATGTGGTGGGGATACGTGTCGAGCATGATCCGGCGAGAGCCACGTTACGCCGATCCGGCATTTCGCAAATACCTCCGCCGGTACCAGTGGGAGTGCCTGACCCGAGGCAAGGCGAGAGCGACGCGGCGATACGAAAAATCCAGCCTGCCGAGCTGAACGGGTTTGGAGCGCCCTTTGGTTGCCTCTGGCCGCTAAGCGGCGAACAGTATTCGGCGCTTGCAGACGGTCAGCTCGCCGCAGGTCGTGATCGCGAAACCTAGTCCGTCGATGGCTCGGTGCAGCGCGTCGCTGCAGTCTGCGCCATGCAACTCGATCACGATGTTCTCGACGGCGCTGAGCCAAGGCTTCTCGGGCGCATCGAAGACGACCCTCTCGGATCCTTCGATATCCATCTTGAGGATGGAGATGACCGGCGAGCCAGCGTTGCGCCAGACGCTCGTCAGGTCCGTTGCCATCACGTGAGGCGCCTCCGCCGCATTGGCCTCGCGCACGGTGAACGCCCATTCCTTGCCAGAGCTTGTGTCGTGCTCCTCGACGACGAGCCCGGCGGGGTGCGACCAGACTCCCGCGTGGAGGCAAGTGACGCGATCGCCAAACGCAGCCATGTTGCGCCGCAGCGCCTCGAAGTTGGTGCGCTCCGGCTCGATTGCAACGAGACGGGCCTTCGGGAAGCGGCTGAGGAGGTACACCGAGGAGTAGCCGACGTTCGCGCCGCAATCGATGATGAAGTCCGCTTCGGTCACGTCGTCGAGACCGCGGTACTCCCGCTCCACGAAGATCTGGTCGAAGACCATCAGGTCGCTGGAGGCAGGGCGCACCCAGACCGGTGCTTCGGCCCGGCGCGCGCGGAGCGCGTAGGGCGCGCGACGAGGAAAGATGCGTCCCCAGAGCCGCGCGAGCTTATAGTGGATCGCCCCAGCCGCTCCCAGCTCACGAAATTGGGTTCGGGCGTAGCCGAGCTTCTCACTCAACGACATGCCACCTCCCGAACGCATACGAACTTCAGTGTCGCCTCAGAGTATCTGCGTCCCTTGATCCACAGTCAATCTGAAGACCTGGCACAATGCGGGGCCTCAGTCGTGTGATTGCGAGCGAGCGCAAGATGTTGCTTGATGAGGTCGCTGCGCGAGCGAAAGACGGCTGTGTCGCTGAAGCGGCGTCCCGATATCGCCGCCGCTCGGATGAGCGCACCGAGCCGCTCCCGCGATTGCCACAGAGAGGAGATCGCGTCGCCGAGTGCGTCGGCATCTCCGATGGGTACGAACAGGCCTCCCCCGGAACGTTCCACCAACTCCTCGGGGAAGGCGCTGCTGTAGCCGACGATGGGTGTCGCCGAGATGAGCGCTTCCAGCAGGCACCGAGGCGATTCGGGCGTCAGGTGGGTGAAAAGCAGGAGATGCGAGGAACGCAGGATAGCCAACACCCGGGAGCGCTCCGCGACGAATCCAGGGAAGGAGACACGCTCCGAGAGGCCAAGTTGCTGGGCTAGATCTCGCATCTCCTCCAACATCGGTCCTTCGCCAATCCACGTCGCCCGGAAGCGAACATCGCGGTCGCGGGCTCGAGCCAGGGCGCGAATCCAGTCGATCGGTCCCTTCATTGCGTCGGCACGGCCCGCGTAACAAATGGAGAGCTCGGGCGCAGACACGGCCGTGGCTGCCTTCCGCTCAGCTTCTGCGGCGTCGAGGATGTCCTCGGGTTTGGTGTGTACATCATGAATGATGTAGCTATGCTCACAAAGCCGAGCGTAGGCGTCGTAGCAGTCCTTGCCGTGCCAAAGGCCGAGGCTACACCGACGGATGATATGGCGATGGTAGAGCCTCATCGCTGCCGCCTCGACCCGTTTACGCAGACCTCGGAAAACGCCCAGATTGCCTAGCGTGCGGCGCACCACCTCGTCTTCCACGCGGTCGGCGTGAATGGCGAATCGCCGCCCCTGCCGAGCGGCTTCGCCTTGACAAAATGGTCCGGCCGGTACGCCCAGGGAAGTCTCACGAAGTCGATGCGCGCGCGCGAGGGCAACGACTCAGCCGCGACCCAACGCGTGCTGCGTCCGCCCAGCGCCGACTCGGGGAGGACAGGCGCAGCGACGATCATCCGGTCGAAGTTCTCCGCCCAGCGCTCGAGGCCATTCCATGCTTGTTGCTCCACGAGCAGGGTGCCCTCAGGCGGCGCGCGAAAGGGAACCGGCAACACCAGCAGCATGGATCCCGGCTCCATCACGGGAACCGGCCTCTGATGGGGTCGTCGCTCAGGTCCCTCGTAAAAGGCCAGCCTTCCGAGCTGAACGGGTTTGAAGCCTCTGCTACGGAGCCAGGGAGCACAAAAGGCCCGAGCTACCCCGACCGCAAACGTCCGCGTGGCCGTCTCGGTTCGCGTCCGCGAACCGGATCGTCGTGCCGTAACGGTCCGCCTGCCATCCGGCGGCGTCGGTGTAATCGCGGCGCATCCAAAGCGTGGCGCGGTCGAATCCGGCGGCGTTCGAAATGGCGCAGACGATTCCGTTTGGCCCGCGCCCGCAAACGTCGGCCAAACCGTCGCCGTTGATGTCCGCCAATCGAATCGAACCGTAGTAGCCGGAGGCCGTTCCCCATCCGTCGGTATCCGAAAAGTCCGTCCTGAAGGACCACTGATGAACTCTCGCAAAGCCGGTGCCAGTCGCGTTCGCGAGCGCGCACCGGATTCCAGCGCCAGCCCGACCGCAGACATCGGCGCGCCCATCGCCGTCGATATCCGCGAATTGGATCGTGTTTCCGAAACTGCTCGCCGTCCAGCCCAGCGCGTCGGTGAACTCAGTCCCGAGCCAGAGCGTTGATGCGGAGAATCTACCGCTCCTGTCGTTGAGCGCGCAGCGAATCCCGGTGGAACTTCGGGCACACACGTCCGCGTAGCCGTCGCCATTCACATCCGCGAGGTGCACGGTACGATAGTAGCTGGGCGCTGATCCGAAACCCTGCGCGTCTGAGAAGTCGGACGTCCATTGAATCGCGTTGACAAAGGCGGTTCCGGTGGCGTTCGCGACGGCGCAATAGATTCCTGAAGAATTGCGTCCGCAAACGTCCGCCTTGCCGTCGCCGTTGATGTCCGCAAATTGCAGGGTACTGCCGTATTGATCGTTCAGCCAGCCGAGCGCATCAGAGAAATCGCCCGTGAAACGGGTATAGGCGGAAAAGCCGCCCGCTCTATTGTTGAGCGCGCAGTAGACCCCATCGCTCTTGCGCACGCAGGCGTCGGGGAATCCATCGCCATTCACGTCGGCAAGTTGGAACGTGTTGTAGTAGGTCGACGCCGAGCCAACGTCCGCGTCGGAGAACTGGGTGCCGGAAGACCAGAGAGCGCTTCCACCAAACTGGGGAACCCATTGCTGGGTCGCCGGAACCATGTACCGCAGCTGCGACTGATCCACGCCGCAGGCCGAGACCTGGAGCTGCGTTCCGGTGGTTGGAATGGTCAAGCATGAACCCTCGAAACCCCGAATTTGCCCGTTGCTTGTCACGGTCCATTTTTGCGCCGCTGACGAGAGGCAGTCCCAGATCTGGGCCGAAACGCCGTCGCTTCCAATCTGCAGGCATTTGCCGGCGATGCCCTGGATGAGACCGCTGTTGGTCACCGTCCACCGCTGCGGCGATCCGTCCACGCAGGTTGCGACTTGGACTGGAGTCCCGTTGGCCGAGCCTCCGCCAACGACTTCGATGCATCTTCCGCCCGGCTCGGCCATTGGGCCTGTGCTGCCGGCGAGTTTCGAGTTGACATACCGGCGCCACTCCCAATGGTCATACGCATCACCCGGCGTCCAGCCTGCCCCGTATGCGGCCATGATATTCACTTTGTCGTCGTGTTCCTCCTGGGACAGGTTGACCTGGTCCGCCGCGGGTGGCCCCGAATCTGAGTATGGCCACATGCTGTAGCCACGATAGATGCGCAGCTCGTGGGCTGCCGCATAGCGATGGTCGGCTTCAAGGGCAAACAGGGCAGAAGTGACGTGATCGTTGTGGTCACCGCCATAGGCGCCGGTACTGTCGAGCGTTCCGATGCGAGCCGGAGTCCCCTGGCTGATGATTGCCGCGAGCACACTGATCACGTCGGCCCGGGTGTAAACGCTCGTCCCGTCTACCGTGGTCAGAGTTGGCACCGAGTTAGACCAGAGGCTCAGCAGCGCCCCGTCCGGCAGTCGCATGAATGCGAGGCTCACCCGCGGCAGGCTCGCGAGCCTACAGAGGATGACGCGCTTGTTGGTGAGATAGGTTTGAGTGGCGCAATTCCAGGTGTTGGCTGCGTTCGCCATCATCGCGTAGGCGCTGCGCACGCCATCCTCGCGCATCATCCAGTAGGAGGCAGGCTGCCCCGCATCCCCCGCGGTCACGTATGTCGTCTGCGCGGTGCGGCCGGCGCGGATGCCGTTCGCGACGTCGGGGTTGATGAAGAGAATATCGTCATCTTGATGGGCAACAAAATAGTAGTGAGCCCCGCTGTTCGGCTGCGGCTGCACAGTGATGTTGGCAACCCCGGGCGTGCTCGCCCTGTTCGCCGCATTCACCTCGGCGCAGGTGACTTGCAACGTCCCGGCTGGCCCGACGGTAAAGGTGATGGTGTTGCTTCCTCCAACCCCTCCGCTCATCACGCCCGACGCGCCACCGTCGCTGGTGATCGTCCCTCCCGAGATGGTCCAAAAATAGGTCATCCCCGCCCGGGTCGTCACCGAAGCCGTCCGCCCCGTATCTCCTGAAGTGACCGGGCTCACCGTCGAGATCGCGGGAGTCTGCGGTGGTCCAACCACGGAGACGTTGACCGTGGACGGGCTGCTGGTGATCGTGCTGTTTCGCTCCGTGCAACTCAGACCGAGCGTGCCCACCGGCCCAGCAGTGAAGGTGATGGAGTTGATCCCACCGCTCAAAACCCCCGCGGCGCCTCCGGGGCTGGTGATCGTGCCTCCCGACACGGACCAGTTGTAGAGCATGCCACTCCGCGCCGGAACGGATGCGGTGATTCCCGTGTCGCCGGTGGTGACGATGCTCGGCGCGGTGATCGGGGGCGGCTGGGGGGAAGGCGTCACCGTCACCGTGGCCGTAGCAGGGCTACTCGCCGTGCCCGCGGCGTTGATCTCGACGCAGGAGAGCTGCACCGACGGTGGCGCTCCCGCCGTATAGGTGATGCTGTTCACCCCGCCTCCCAGGACTCCCGACGGGCCGCCCGGGCTCGTGATCGTTCCGTTGGTGACGGTCCAGAAGTAGGTGTACCCGGACCGGGCGGTAACGGACGCGTTGCCGCTGGCCCCTTGCGCAACCGGGCTCGGAGCCTGGATCGGTGCCGGTGTCACCGGCGCCGCCACCACGTTGACCGAGGTGCTGCCGGTGACTCCCCCGCCCGTCCAGGGAGTGACGGTGCAGCTGAGCCCGAGAGCTCCCACCGCCCCGGCGGTGAAGGTGATCGCCGGAGTGGTGGCGCCCGAGGTAATCGTCCCGTTGGTGATCGACCAGCTGTAGGTCGCCCCCGAGACGGGCTGCACCGAGGCGCTCAGGCCCGTCGCGCCCGTGGTCGCCGCGGCGGGAGCCGTGATCGTCACCGTTACCGGCCGCACGCTCACCCGAAAATTGCCGGTGGCTGTCACGCCCGCTGCATTCGTCACCACGCACTGCAAGTCCAGCGCGCCAGCGGAAATGGTGTTGTAGGTGATCGAGTTGGTTCCATCGCCGGCGGTAATCACGCCGTTCGCGATGGTCCAAGCGTAGGTCATCCCGTCCTGCGCCGGAACGGAAGCGGTCAAGCCGGTCGTGCCGGCGGAAACGACCGAAGGCGTGGTGATCGGAGCGACCGGCGCCGCAACCACGTTGACCGGAGCGGTGTCGCCGATCCCGGGACTCACCGTGTCCGACGAGGAGACGACATATCCACCCAGGGAGTTGAAGGTGATCGGGATGTTGTTCGCCACTCCCGCGACAAACCTCGGATTGGGCGGCAGAATCGCGGTGGGGTCACCGGTCGTGATCACCGCCGTGCCGTTGTAGGAAGTCACCGTGTTTCCGTTGACATCCTGCGCGATCAGGTTGAAGGTGGTTTGAGCTCCGATCGTCACGTAGTAACCGAGATTTTGGGTGGAGTAATTGGTGACCGGAAGGCCAGGGCCTCCTGGGTCCGATCCATCCGTCGCGATCGCCGGGCCGGCGTTGGCGACGATCGCTGCGAATGCGAGCCAAGGGGTCGCGAGCAGTCTTGTACTACCAGTCATGGGTGTAACCCCCCAAAAGGAGACTCCTACAGTGGGCGCGTACTTTGCCCAGCCCGGCGCCACTGTCAAGGGGTGACAGCCCGGCCGGTTTTTACTTGTTTATCATGTTTGGCTTGTTTCCTACCTTGCGTTGACCCGAGACTCACGGTGAGTCGTCCTTGTCAAACTCATGAGTAATAGAAGCTTCTTCACGGCGGCCTTGTGAGCGTGTTTGCTTTGTGCTTTGTGCTTCCGCGGCGTCGTTTGGACGCACTTCTTTGACCGCACCGAACCCTCCATCCATTGAGGTGTAAAATTGCCCGAAGCCAGAGCGATCGAGAGGCGAGATCCAAGGCGCGTCGGCTGGAGCCACCCCGCCTGGATCCTTGCCGCCTGGGCGATCCTATTCGCGGGATCGGCTTGCTCGAACGTGGGTAAATTCGTGTGGGCGGATCAATATCAGGAGCCGCCTCCGCCGCCGGAAGAGCCTTATGTCATCGCCGTCGGCGACACCATTCAAGTCCGAGTGTTCAACCAGGATCAGTTATCCGCGCGCGTGCGCGTGCGGCCCGATGGCAAGGTTTCCCTGCCCTTGCTCAACGAGGTGGTCGCTGCCGGCTTGACGCCCCTGGAGCTCTCTCGGGTCCTGGAACAGCGCCTCAAGGATCTGGTGAAGACGCCGGCGGTGACCGTGTCGCTGGAGGAGACCAAGCCGCACACGATCACCGTCGTCGGGGAGGTCGTCAAGCCCAACAGCTATCCGCTCGAGGTCGCCACCGGGGTGCTTCAGGCGCTGGCGATCGCCGGCGGGTTGACTCCGGATGCGAGCGACGACCGCATCTTCGTCCTTCGACAGGCCCCCTCCCCCGTTCGCATTCGATTCACCTACGAAGCTCTGGTGCGCCAACAGCCGGCGGCGATCAACTTCAAGCTCCGGTCGGGCGACGTGGTGCTGGTGGAATAGTGAGCCTTGGCCTGTTGATCGCCCAGGTCGTGCTCGCTGCCGCTCTCCCCGCGACCTACGAAGTTGGGCTGCGGACCGAGGTCCGAGGTGCTGCCGAAGGCAGCGGCGACCTTCAGCTCAATCCGACCCTCTCGTTCACGGCGCCAATCCGATCGTTGACCCTTACCGCGTCATACCTTCCCAGGATTCTCGCGCTCGAGCCGGCAAGCCGCGGAGGCGTGACCGTACTCCACCGCGGCGCTCTCCTGGGCGAATGGCGCATACACAGCAACACGCGCTTGTTTCTGGATCAACAAGTAGCATATGGCACGAACGCTTTCTCCTTGTTGGTCGCGGCCGCGGAAGGAAGCACGCTTACTCTGAACCGGCTGAACGAGCTGCCGCCGCTGCTTTACTTTAGCGAGGCCACCCTCCTTGGGATCGACCAGCCTTTGTCCCGCAAACTGCGTTTGACCGCGACTGCGGCATACGGCATCAGCGGAGGAGCGGACGATGTCGCTCGAAGTCTCTTACCGCTCCAGAGGGGGCCGAGAACTGGGCTGACCCTTGCCTGGCTGATCCACCCGCGCGACACCATTTCGGCAGTGATTCGCTACAGCGCTTTCTACTTCGACCCCACCAGCGGTTTCTCGACCGGCGCGCGCGCCTACCTCCTCGACACCAACGCCGCTTGGCGGCACCGTTTTACGCGCTACGAGCTCGAGCTGGGCCTGGGTGTTGCCGGGGCCCGCGACGTTGGAGCCGATCACTCGGTGCGCCTCTACGCCCAACCGGTCGCGACCGCAGGGCTAAGGCGAGAGCTCACGAAGAGGCGGTTCCATCGGTTCGGAGGAAACCTCCGGGCCAGGCTGGCCCCCGCCATCGATCCGCTCAGCGGCTATACGTACTCGCGGGTCGACGGCGTGGCCGAGCTCGACTACCTACCGATACCGAAGCTGAAGCTCACCGCCGGCGGTGGGGCGGCCGTGGCGTTGAGCGGTTCCTTGCGTGGCCAGGCGGTGGGTTTGGCGGGACTCGTCTCTTCCTATGAGATAGATCGCCACTTTAGCGTCACCGGTGGCGTGCGCGTTGTGTTTCAGCCAACGACCCAGGCTGTTCCTCAAGCAACGACCCAGGCTGTTTCTCAGGCAACGACCCAGTGGGTCGGTTTCGTCGCGGTCTCGCTTTCCTATCGCGAACCGTTGTAGCAAAGGTCTGTCGCAAACTTTCTCCGATCCGCAATTGGCCTCAGATGAGCAAGGAGCAATTGATGCAAACGGTCAGTGGCACTGCCCTGGTGGTGGAGGACGACGCCAAGATGCGTAAGATCGTGCGCGGCTGCTTGGAGAAAATCGGCTTGAAGGTAATCGACGTTGGCGACGGTCGATCGGCGATCCGCAAGTTGGCCGAGCAGCCACCCGACATCGTTTGCCTTGACCTGATGCTTCCAGAGATCAGCGGCTACGAGATCTGCGAGATCATCCGCGCGTCGGCAACCCTTAAGCACATCCCCGTCCTGGTCATGAGCGGTCGCGCGTTGCCAGCGGACCGGGCGAACGCTGAAAAAGCCGGGGCATCTGCCTACCTGATCAAGCCATTCACCATCGCCGAGCTATCGGGTAAGGTGAGGTCTCTTCTCAAAGCCACTGCAACCCTAGAGGCAAATCTCCGGTGAAACATTTCGGCAATGCGCAGATCTCGGCGGAACCCCTCGACGAAGCGGGCGAGGCCGTCGATTCTGCGGTTCTGCGACACCGAGTGGGCTTCGTGTTCGGCGCGGTTCGCCGGCGAAAATGGCTCGCGCTGTCGATTTTCGTGTTGGTGATCGCCGCCACGGTGGGTTGGATTCGAAGAACCCCCAAGAGCTACCACGCAGAAACCAAAATCCTCACCAAGCGGCAGCAAGCGATGCCCGGCGCGGTTCGATCGAATATCGGAGATGAAGCCCCCACCCACCTGGCGTACGAGACCATCCACGGGCGCGACAACCTGATTTCCATCGTCAAGCAGACCCACCTGGTGGACCGATCGCGCTTCGACCCGAATAGTCCGCTGTCTCAAGAGGACAAGGTCAACGCATTGGTCACGATCTTGGATAACCGGCTGCTGGTATCAGTCAGCGAAGGAGTGCTGACTATCTCGATCGACTGGCCCGATCCTCAGGTCGCCTCCGAGCTTGTCGAGACAACGTGGCAGAATTTCCGCGAGGCGCGCCGGGAACAGGAGATCTCGTCGATCGAGGAGGTGGTCTCGATCCTGGAGGCAAGGGCCGAAGCCGTCCGGGCGGAGGTTGAAGAGCTGCAGATAGAGAGCCCCGGTCAAACATCCAAGGCTGGTGGCTCGCCGGCAGACGCGCGGACGACCGCGGCCCGACACGTGGCGGTCAACCTTCCGGCGATGCAACTCAAAACCAAGCTCGAAACGACCCGTCAAATGATCCGTGATGAAGAGAATTTCCGGCGTCGGCGCCTCGAGGACCTTCGGGCACAGCTCGCCCAGCGATTGGCGATGTACGGCGAGTCCTACCCAAGCGTGGTGAGCTTGCAGCAGGAGATCCAGTCTTTCTCGCGGGAGCCACCCGAGCTGGTCGCTCTGAAGACCGACGAGCAAAGGCTCGACGCCGCCTATTCCAAGCGCAAGCGCGAGCCGCCCGAAGGCGAGCCATCGATTTTCGCAGAGCGGGCCGGAACGGATGCGCGGACAGACCGTGGGGACAGCGATACCCGCCTGACTCGCGCGATGCTCAAATACCAAACGATCCTCGAGCGCGTGGAGACCGCGCGGCTCGATCTCGACGCCAGTTCCACCGCGTTCAAGCACCGCTACAACGTGATGTGGCCGGCGAAGGTCCCTACCGAGCCCGCCACGCCGAATGTGCGCAAGTTGCTCGGCCTGGGCTCCGCCCTCGCGCTGTTTCTTGCGGTGCTGGCTGCGGTGCTCGCCGACATTCGCGCCGGCCGCTTGGTGGAGGCCTGGCAGGTCGAACACCTGCTCGATCTCCCTGTTTTGGCGGAAGTGGAAAGACCTTGAAAGAATCGAAGAGGACGTGTGGTTGAGAACGACTCCAAGAAAGACGCAACAACGATGAGCAGCGCGACGCAGCCGGAACGAATC
>WNEZ01004130.1_pt1 | contig 16304 bp, 14 predicted proteins | sample 5400521 | NCBI WGS metagenome assembly WNEZ01 (sample SAMN13153339, study PRJNA577476) | soil metagenome | isolation source: 120 cm saprolite under Douglas fir tree site 2 hole 1 replicate 1 | place: USA:California | collected 2015-04-18
GATCGCCCTCGTTGATCAGCTGCCCGCCGCGCTGGATCGCTCCAGCCGCTTTGCCAACGAGCACTACCGGAATGTTTCGCTGACTGTGGTCTCCGCGTCCTTGCTCGTTGGACCAGGCGATCAGGGTGTTGTCGAGGACGGTTCCGTCGCCCTCGGGCACTGCTTCCAGCGCCTGCGCCATCCGGGCCACCTGGGAAGCGTAGTAGTGATTCATGCGCACCACCCGCTCGGTGTTTATCGGGGGGCCGCCCGCATCCCCGGTGTCAAGGTGCGCGACATCGTCGTGGCAATTCATGTCGATGCCTTCCCAGGCAAACCGCCACTTCCCACCGCCATAGCCAAACTGCACGGTGACGATCGGCACCAGGCCGCAAGTGAGCGCGGTCGCCCCAAGGTCGATCATCGTCGCCACCAACTCGGGAAGGGAAGACTCGTTGTTGATCAAAAGCTCAGGCGCAGTATGCGTATAGTCCCTCGGCTGGGTCGGGCGAGTGCACACCACCTGGGGCTCTTGAAGCGCCCGGCTCAGACGCACTTCTACCTGACGGATCGAGGTGAGGTGTTGGTCCAACTTCCGCCTTTCTTGAGCGCCCAGGACCGGGTTCAGGTCGGACAGATTGCCTGCCACCGCATCGAGCACGCTGCGGCGAAGCATCAACCGCTGCCGGGCGGACTCCCCGGTCTGAACCGAAGGAAGGATCTGCTGGTAGACAATGAAGGGATCGACGAGCGGAAGCTTGTGCTCGCCCGCGCTGAAATAGACAAACGATTTGCGGTGATCGTACCCGGGCTTGGGGTGCGGTTCGACCGCGGAGGTCAAGACCGCCAGGGCCAGCGAGTCGATCCCCCAGCTTCTGGCGAGGATCTGATCGACCGAAGGACCTCCACCCCAGGGTTTTCCCCCGATGCTCAGGAGCCTTTCGCCGGTGAACATCCGCGCAAAGCCCATGTCGTGCTCGTTCCCGTCCGTTCCATGCAGGTCGCGGGGGACGTACACGCCTTTGATAACATTGGTCTTCTGGGCAATGCGGGGATTGCCGAGCAGCGGCTCGAGAATCCTCGAGGTGAAGCTGGTGGTCGGCCAGAAGTTGACTTGCTGGGTGCCGTTGTTCTGCATGAACAGCACCAGCCGCTTCAGCCGGGTGCCGGGATCGGCGAAGACCCGGTTCGCGAGCGGCCAGAGGCAGGTGACGGCTCCCAGGGCCTGGAGAAACCGGCGGCGGGCAATGGTCTGCGCGGGCATCTCAGTTCCCCTCCGCAATTCGCTGCTGGAACAATGGGCTTTCGACGAATGAAAGAGCCAGATCGGAAAGGCGGGTGTCCGACGAGAACTGGCTCGAGATGCTCAACAAAGCCAGCTGGTCGTCGGAGGTCTCCGCCTCCCCCATCGCGAAGCGGAACATTTGCCGGACCACGCAGTCCTGGAACTGCTTGCTGGTGATCAGCTTCTCGGAGAGCTCGGAGGCGCCGCGGAAATCCCCATCGATGTCCAATGTTCCGTACATCGTTCCGCTGTCGTCGACGGGCTTGCCGTTCTCGATGGTGCGGAAGGCCCCTATCCCGTCGAACTCCTCGAAGCCGAATCCCACCGGGTCGATCAAGCGATGGCAGCTCGCGCAAAAGGGATCGTTGGAGTGGGCGGAAAACCTCTCGCGCGTGGTTTTCGTCGGGTCGGGCACCTCCATCATCGCGCGCTGGAGCACGTCCGCGGGCGGCGGAGGCAGATGGGTACAGAGCAGCGCCTGTCGAAGGAAAACCCCCCGTTCTACCGGCGAGGAGTGCGAGGTCGCCGCATGCACCGCGAGGTATCCGGCCCGGGTGAGGATGCCCTTGCGCTGATCCGGATCGAGGAGCACGGGCCCGAATCCCGCCGCGCCGGTCACACCATAAAGCCGGCCCATGTTTTCATCGGCGAACGAAGCGTTCGAGGTGAAAAGCTCCCGGAGCGTGCCGGACCGGTTCCACAAAATATCATCGAAGAAAAGGTCGAGCTCGGAGGCCATGCTGCGCGCAAGGGCATCGTTGAAGCTCGGATAGAACGCTGGATCCTTGGTCAGCGTCGAAAGGCGGTTGGTGGCCAGCCACTGATGTAAGAACTGCCGTAAGTTTGCCTTCGCGCTGGAAGTTCGGAGGAGGCGCTCGCCCTGACGGCGGAGCTCCTGGCTTGTGCCAAGGCGACCCTCGGCCGCGGCGGCGAACAGCTCGTCATCCGGAATTGACCCGGTGAGAAAGAACGACAGCTCCGAAGCGAGCTCGTAGGCATTGAGGATCGCCGGCGCTCCGTCTTCCCCCGACGGCGTGCCGAGCTCTTCCCGGTAGAGAAAGGCAGGGCTTTGGAGGATCGCCTCGACCGTGGTCTGAATCCCGAGGATGAATCCCCCGACCTGAGAGGCGGTCTGGTAGACGCCCCTTAGGCGCCCAATCTCCGCCGGGGTCGGCGGACGCCGGAAGGCGCGTTGGGGGAAGGTGTCGAAGAAGCGGTTGGCGCAAGTCTCGTAGTTGGTGTTGGTAGGAACGCAGCCCCCCAACAGGTCGACCAGGTGCCGATCGACGGCGACGCGCGCGAGCTGCTCCGCGGCGAGTTGATAGCGCTCGGCCTGATCGGTCTGAACCGCGAGCAGGGCGGAACCATTGTCGTAGCCATTGGCGTACGAATCATCGAGAAACGAGCTCGCCGGCTGGCTGGTATCGCCGAGCAGATCCCGGACCACGTTGTTGTATTCACGGTTGCTCAGTCGCCGGACCTTGCGGAAAACCCAAATCTCCGGCTGCTGCGCCGCGCCCTGCTGCGGCCCGGTCATGTTCTGGGTTGCCCGGCCGACACATCCCGCACCGCTCTCTATGAGCAGGGCGCCCAGCACCAGCAAACCAACCTTGAACTTCATCGGTCCCCCTGGGCGAGCCCCCAGTTTTGTCGCTAACACACCGCAAGTCTCGAAAAGTTAAGAAATCCCCCGCTCAGCAAGGGGCGCAATGTATCTTAAAATCGGCTCGCCGGCATGCTCTTTCGCACCGGCGGGCAGCCCGGCGCCGGCGGAATGTCACGGTCATGTTTCGGTCCTGGCGGGGCAGCGCCTCAAAGCCGGGTAAAACGCCCGATGGGCCCGGGGGGATTTTCGCTGGGTTGAAACGGTGCGTCATCGATTTATCCGCGGTAATTTCAGCGCTTTACGTCTTTCCGGATCGGCGCGATGTTCCGGCGTCGGCGGGCCCACGGCGCGGTCCCTCCGAACCGGAGGCGTCGATGACTCGACAGCTGAGCTTTGAACCGCTGACGCCGACCGCGTTCCTCCGCCGGGCCGGACGCGTCTTCTCGAACCGGATCGCGGTGATCGATGGCGAACACCGGTCCACCTATGGCGAGCTCTGGTCTCGGGCGCAGCGCCTGGCCGGCGCTCTTCGCGAGCTCGAAGTCGCTCCTGGGGACCGCGTGGCGGTCCTCGCCAGCAACTCGCATCTACTGCTCGAGTCTCACTACGGCGTCCCGCTTTCGGGCGCGGTGCTGGTGGCCCTCAACACACGGCTTACCCCGAGCGATCTCGCCTACGTCGTGGAGCACGCCGGAGCGCGGCTTCTGCTCCATGACGAACCGATGGAAGAATGCGCCAAGGCGCTCGCCGCGAAGGTGACCGGGCTTCGGCGCGTCGACGCGGTCAGTTACGAGAATTTTCTGGCCAGTGCCTCGCCGATCTCCGAGCCGGTGAATGACGAACAGGGCCTGCTGGCGATCAATTACACGAGCGGGACCACCGCGCGTCCCAAGGGAGTGATGTACCACCACCGCGTCGCCTATCTTCAGGCGCGCGGCGGGTGGAATGCATCTGTGCTTGCGGGCGATCGATCCCGGGCTAATCTGGAGGATGCTTCGCGAATCCGGGGTGACCCATCTTTGTGCCGCCCCCACCGTGCTCACCATGCTCCTTTGGCACCCCTCCGCGAGCCGGGGAGCGCCGGTGCGGTTCGGGACCGGCGGCGCCGCGCCAACCCCGGCGATCCTCGCCCGGGCCGCCGAGCTCGGAATGGAAGTGACCCACCTGTACGGCCTCACCGAGACCTTCGGTCCGGCGGTGCTCTGCGAATGGCGCAGCCAGTGGAGCGCGCTGCCGATCGTCGAGCAAGCCAAGCTCAAGGCGAGACAAGGCGTGGGAAACGTGGTGAGCGAACAGGTGCGGGTGGTAACGCCCGAGGGGGACGACGCTCCCGCCGACGGCCGAACGATGGGCGAAATCGCGATGCGCGGAAACAATCTGATGCTGGGGTACTACCGCGATCCCGAGGCGACCCAGCGGGCCGCGCCGGACGGGTGGTTCCGAACCGGTGACCTGGGCGTTCTTCATCCCGACGGCTACGTCGAACTCAAGGACCGCGCCAAGGACATCATCATCTCCGGAGGAGAGAACATCTCCTCGCTGGAGGTCGAGAGCTCCGTGGCGAGCCATCCGGCGGTGCTGGAGGTCGCCGTCGTCGCCGCGCCGGATTCCAAATGGGGCGAGGTGCCGATGGCTTTCGTGGTGCTCAAGCGAGATCAAAACGCCACCGAGCGCGAGCTGATCGATCACGTGCGCGCGCAGCTGGCGCATTTCAAGGCGCCCAAATTCATCGTCTTCGGCGAGCTGCCCAAGACGGCCAGCGGTAAGATCCAGAAGATCGTGCTACGAGAGCGAGCGCGGGCACTTCGCGAAGGGGAAGGCAAGAAATGATCGACTTCGATCTGGGTGAAGCACTCACCGCGCTGCGCGACCGGGTGCGCGCTTTTGTGGATTCGGAGGTAATCCCGCGAGAGCAAGAATATTCTCGCTCTCCGGATCTCGTCGACCGAATCCGGCGCGAGCTGCAAGGCCAGGCGAAGCGCGCCGGGCTCTTCCTGCCCACCTGCTCCAAAGAGCTGGGAGGTCTCGGCCTTTCCTGGCGGGAGATCGCCGTCGTCCTGGAGGAGGCCGGCCGGAGCCTCTTGGGTCCCCAGGCGCTCAACTGCTCGGCGCCGGACGAAGGAAACCTCCATCTGCTCGCGCACGTCGCCAGCGAAGCGCAGCGGCGGCGCTACCTGGTTCCACTGGCGGCTGGCGAGATCCGCTCGTCGTTTGCGATGACCGAACCGATGCCGGGGGCCGGCGCGGACCCCAGTCTTCTGCTCACCCGCGCCGAGCGCCGCGGGAGCATGTGGGTGTTGGATGGAGAAAAGTGGTTCACCACCGGTCTAGCCGGAGCGGCATTCGCGATCGTGCTCGCCCGGGCGCCCGAGGGGCCCACGATGTTCATCGTCGAAAAAGGCAACCGCGGCGTGAAGTCCATCCGAGCCACCATCCCCACGCTCGACCACCTCACCCCGGGCGGCCACGGTCATTTCGCGCTGGCGAGTTGCGAAGTGGGAGACGACGCCGTGCTCGGCGAGCCGGGAAAGGGTTTTGAATACGCCCAGCTTCGGCTGGTCCCCGCCAGGCTCACCCACTGCATGCGGTGGCTGGGGGTGGCGGTGCGCTCGATGGAGATCGCCACCCGCTACGCTGCCGAGCGAACCTCGTTTGGTCATTTGCTCGCCGAGCACCAGATGGTGCAGAGCTTCGTCGCCGATTCGCAGATCGACATCGAAGCCGGGCGCCTCTTGATCTGGAAAGCCGCCTGGAAGCTCGATCGCGGCGAGCAGCCCCGGCATGAATCTTCGATTGCCAAGGTGTTCGTCGCCGAAGCGGTGAACCGGGTAGTAGACCGCGCGGTGCAGATCTGCGGCGCGCTGGGGATCTCCGAAGATACCCCGCTCTCGGCCTTCTACCGCGAAGCCAGGCCGTTCCGGATCTACGATGGGCCGAGCGAAGTGCATCGCGCATCGATTGCCCGCCGCGTCTTCCGTCGCCTGGAGCAAAGCTGAGCTACAAGCCGGCGTTCTGCACCGCCCAGCCGAGCTCCGGGCCTGCTCCCTCCGAGCTGATCGTTCCTTCCAGCGCGGGAGGAACGGTGACCACGTAGAGGTCCTGGTCGGACATCGAGATCGTGCACTTGTTGGTGTTCATGCAGGCCGGCTGCCACGAGCCTGCCGACGTATTGCAGGCAGCGCCGGCGCAAATCCACCAGTCTGCTTGCGAGCCGTCCGACCGGCTGGCCGCCACGGGCTGGCCGCAGAGAAAACCCATCGCCGCCGGAGCGATGCCGACTCGTAACGAGGGCAGGAGCGAGTTGTAGGTGAACGCCACCGCAGTGGACGGCAAGAGGCTCCAATTGCCGTCATAGGGGAGCAGGAACGCATCGTGCGACCCGGTCTGCGTCGAGCACAACTGCCACGACGGGCAACGCTGCGTCTCCAGGCTTCCTCGCGAGACCGCCACTTTATACGACGACGTTGGAAGCCGCAGGGACCGGAGAGCCTGCCCGTTGTAGGGGGGCACAGACCAGTCAACGACGTTTGGATAGACCGCGGACTGAAGCTGGGGCAGGTTCCAGTCGCTCTGCCAGGAGCAGACTCCTGTTTGCGCCATGTTGACGTACTCCGACGAAACCATCAGATCGATGACGCCGAACGGATCTGGGCTCCCATTCCCGTCATTGTCATTGTTATTGTTGTCCCCGCCCGTTCCGATAAGGCCATTGCTGAGCACGTCCACGTACTGGAAATAGTTGAAGCACTTGCTGTTATCGAGCGTGCCGCAGCTTCGCGTCTCCACCTCACCCTGGTTCATTTCGCTCGGGCGCAAGCGGGCCTGGGCGCGGGCATCGATCCTCGAGTAGCCCGGATTCGCGCCAATAAAGTCCTGGATATCGGCGGTATTGAACGGAGAGATTTTGACGCCGTTGCGGTTCGTCGTCGTCTTCACGTTCACCGCTGCGATGTATTCGAGCGCTTTTGAGCTTCCGTCCGAATGATAGTCATTGGGGTTCAGGTTCCAGGCGTAGTCCTGGGCAAACCCTGTCTGCTGCGCCGGATCGATGCGATTGGCGATCGAGCCAAGGCCGCGCGGATATTCCCAGTGATGGTCCCAGGTGTTCGAGCCCCAGGTGAAGTTGTTGACAAAGAAGGTACGCGGCGAAGTGTTCTTCGTCGCAACGCCCACCACGCCTTCGGCCAGATCGCCGCCACCGCAGAACCACTTCGATACACCGACAGAAGGATCGACAAACTTGAGACACATATAGTCGAAGTCGTGCTCGTACGAGAGCAGCGGTCTATTCCAGCTCGAGCCCGTGGCGTCGGTGTGCGGCCTCAAGAAAACTGGTCGCACCACGAAATTGCTGCAAGCGATGGCGAAGCCCGCGTAAACGCGATGCGGCACGGTGCTGACATTGACAACCAGGTCGTCACCCGCCGCATCGACGACTTTCTCGAAGACCGCGGTGAGCGCATTGAATTTGGGAATGGCGTACTGAATCCACGAATTCCCATAAGGCACGTTGATACTCGTCACCGGGCACTGCGCATCGATCTGGGCTGGGGTGAGCTGACTCAAGTCGCTAGTGGTCAGCGTATTGACTGCCGCCACTGCGCTGTCGCCAATCGAAAAGCCACTGCCCAGCTGCGCGTTCATCGCGTTCATCGCGTTCATCGCGTTCATCGCGTTCATCGCGTTCATCGCGTTCATTGCATTCATCGCGTTCATCGCATTCATCGCGTTCATCGCGTTCATCGCATTCATCGCGTTCATCGCGTTCATCGCATTCATCGCGTTCATCGCGTTCATTGCGTTCATTGCGTTCATTGCGTTCATCGCGTTCATCGCGTTGACGCTGTTCAGCGAGTTTTCGGTGGCCTGTTGAACCATGCCGGTATCCGGCTGCGCCGATTTCGAGGCGGCGTTTGGATCGAAGCCGCATGCCGTAGCCACGAGGAAGGCGCTCGCCAGAACAGCGCGACCCGGCCACCGCTTCGGCGGGGGATTCGCTGGGATTTCGAGGTCTATCGACATTGCGCACTCCTGGAACAAACACACTCGTCTGCAGTCTTGGTTAGCAAGACGAAGGCCAGAAGCTCGGGGCTGTTTATTTCAATGAACTCGTGAGCCTGCGAGGGCTTTCAAAGACATACATGAACCATGCGTGCGCGAGTCGCGCAGGATCGGGTCAGGCGAAGTGTGGGACGCGAAGTGCACGTCCGTGCTCAATTGGAGGTGCCGAAATTGCGGTCCGACGGAAGGTTCAGTCGCGCATCGCAGCGGCCGGGCTCACCCGCGAGGCCCGAATGGCCGGAGGAACCCGCCGAGAAGCCCCATCAGCGAAGCGAAGGCCAGGGAGATGATCAATGATCTGCGGCGTCGGGGTGAAGTGAAAGACCACTTCCGAGAAGCTCTGGAAGCTGAGCGTCGAAAACCGCACGAAGCTCATCCCCAGCGCGCCGAGAATGCCCAGGCGATCAGGGCCAGCAGGACGACGACGCAAAGCGCGATGACCCAGATCCGCCGTGACCGACCTGGCGGAGGGTCGGTCCGTTCGATATGCAGCGATTGGATGTCCCGAGACAGATCTCGCATCGAAGTTGGCAGTCTTTATCCGGTGGCGGTCCGCGACCGCAACCGCCTTGTCCCTCGTCCTTCCCTGCACCCTGTAATGCATCTCACCGACATTCCAGGACGAACGAACGCAGGCCGTTCCTACACCGAGGCAAGCTTTTCATTTCCGAGGAGCTCGAGGCTGGGCCGGACGTCACGCGGGGGTAGCGCCGGAGTAACGCCGAGGTAAAACCGTACGTAAACTGAGTCATGACCCGACGCGCCCAGATGAGCCGACTGACGTGCATTGCCATGGCCGTGCTCTTCGCGACTGTGGACGACGCCGAAGCCCAGGATCGACCCGTCGCGCTGCACCGTACCGCCGACCTTTCGGTTGGAGACGCTCGCGGTGCGGCCAAGTTCGCAGTGTCGTGGAGCCCATTGGTCGGGTTTTTCGGAGACCATTTGCGCCTCGGGCTTGGGGCGCGTTTCGGCACCTATTTCCTTCGGCGGGGCGTGGCCTTCGGAAGCCAGGACGCCAAGCTGGTCGCTCCCGACCTCCAAGCCTACGGGGTCAACGCCTTCGCGCAGGCCCGCATCCGCATCGTCGGCGGGCTCGAGGCCGGAGCGAATGTCGACCTCGCAGGATACGGCTTTGGCAGCTCGGTCGTGGCTGACTACCAGGCGCCAAATTCATCCTTCCGCCGCCGTCAATCGGCCCATATATCGACTCTCGATCTGCTCAAATTCGGCTCCGGGGACCGGGGGCAATTGGACTCGGAGTTTTTCCTCAGTTACCGATTCGGCTCGGTCGGCGTCCGCGCGGGCTTCACCCACTTTAGCGCGGAGCTGCTGACGCGCAGGCGCCTCGACGAGGGAAGGAATCGGTTCCGCCACTCGTTCAGCGGAGGATTCGCCTCGGTGTATTACTGGTATTGAAAGCTCGCCATTGGGAATGCTCCCCGGAGACCTGACCGTTTTTCATCTCCTGAACGGCGCGGGGCCTGGCTGGATGGATTGGATTTTTCGGGGACTCTCCAGCAAGGCATTCGATTTTGCCGCGGCTGGCGTGGCGACGTTGCTGTTGATTCTGAAGTTGAGGCGAAAAGCGATCCCAACGGTGGTGATGGCCTGGTTGGCGCTGGGGATCACCGATGGCATAGGTGCCTGGTTATTGAAGCCTCTCTTTCAGCGGACCCGGCCCTGCTACGCGCTGGAAATCGGCACTTTCCGGCAGCTGCTTCCGGCGGGCCACTCGGGTTCGATGCCCAGTCTTCACGCCGCAAACGCTTTCGCCTTTGCATTGCTCCTCGCGCTGCAATGGCCGGCGCTCGGCATTCCGTCACTCGCACTTGCTTTGCTGATCGGGATCAGCCGCATCTACGTCGGGGTCCACTGGCCCTCGGACGTCGTCGCCGGCGCGATTTGGGGCAGCGCGGTGACCATTCTGCTCTGGCTCCTGAGGAACAAGTTTTGGGCGCGCCCTGAGCTGCGAAATGGGCTCATCGGCTCATAACATGGGCAAGCTCTAATCCAAGCTTAGCCTCCGCCATTGTCCGTACGCCGGGGCGTGAATGGCACCCGCGAGCTCAGAGGAGAGGCGACGGTAAGCCGAGGGAGTGATTCCCCGGATTCGCCCAAAGGCAGTGGTGAATGCGCTCTGGCTGGCGAACCCCGACCGCGCCGATATCTCCGCGATTGAAATCCGCGCATCGCCCAACAGCGCGCAGGCGCGGTCGATGCGCTTGAGCACGACGTACCGGTGCGGCGAGACCCCGGTGGTCTGCTTGAACGCGCGGGCGAAGTAATCGGCGTTCAATCCGACCAGGGCCGCGAGCTCGGGCAGCGAGATATCCATCTCCAGGCGATCGTTGATGTACTCAACCACGCGCCGCAGGCGATTCGGGGGCAGACGCCCTCTCGGCGAATGACCGAGTCCGTCCTGTACTGCATGGTGGCGCAGCAGGTGAACCACGAGGGCAGTACCCAGCGTCTCGCCATAGAGCCGGCCGCGCGGAAATCCTTCTCTCGCATCTTGCCGGAGCGCGTACAAGACCTGCGCGATGAATGGATCGCCGGCGGAATGAGTGTGTCGCAGCTCCAATCGGTTGGCCGCTACATCTCGCCCGACCACGTTCGAGACGAACTCGGACTCGATCAAAAGGTCGAGCCTCGGTAACCGGTCTTGCCACTGTTGGACAAACGGAGCTTTGGCCGGAAAGATGGAGACGCTCTCCGGCGTCGCCGTTTCAGTTCGCCGGCGGTGTCCTACCACGTGCCGCTCGGTAATCGCCGGCTCACCGAGGTGTAGCGAGACCAGATGCGTCCGGAAATGTCCCTCGGGGAGCAGGGCGGGCTGCGACTCCCCCTCCGCCAGCCGCAATCCTGTCCAGGATTTATCGGTGTCGAGACTTCCAGCGTACCGAATGAACTCCCTTATGTCCCTGGGTCTTCCGTTTTCGACAGATACCCAGTCTGGCATTCAACCCCTCCGCGGAAGCCCCGGCGGCGCGTCGATTGATAGCGCGATCTCGTTGCAACGGGCAATGCATTACGAGGCAAACGGAGCGCCAGGACGAAAAAATGAGATGTCTGATCCACGCATTGTACCAACCGATCGGACCGCAGGTGGACTCACGGACAAAAGTTTGTGTCGGCCCTGATGAAATGAGGTCGGAAACGAGAAAGACGCGCCAGACCACTCAACGTTTCGCTCGCAATGAACGAGGCTTCTATGAACCGCCGCTTCATGCGCGTGCATCGCAACTGGCTGATCAGCGTTGCCCACGTCAAGCAACTGGAGAGGGGCACGGGGGAGACCACGCTCTTTGTCGGAGCCGGGGTTGAAGACGAGAGCCAGGGCATCCGCGTGCCCGTCTCGCGCAATCATGCCCAGGCTCTTCGCGAGCTGTTGCTCGCCAACGCGATCGGCGTGCGGAGGTGATTCTTCAGCGAGGGCACTTCCCTTTCGGATCGCTCGCCGGCTGCAGATCCAAGGCCTCAATCCGCCCGGAGGAATCGATCTTGATCCGCGCTTCCAGCCGCTCCCTGGCGCAGCTCATTTCAATCCGCGCGAATGTTTCACTGTCACCGTCCAACCAGCGTTTGAGCTGACACGAGCCGTATCGAGCGCCCGTCGCCGATAAGAGATCTCGTGTTTTCTGTTTGTCCATCGACGACGCGAGCAAATCGTCGATCGAACCCCTGGGCGAGGCCGGGATCTCTTCCGTGATTCGAGAAAGCACCGCGAGGAGACGCTCGTTGGGAGGCAAGCGGCCCTGGATCTGCACCCACTGAATGGTGGGAGGATTGTCGGCGGTCAGAGCTATCGCCGCTTCGATCTGGCCAAGATCGCAGCGGAAGCGCACCTTCCCGCGCAGTGCGTTCTCTGGCTCGAGGACGCCGACCGGCCGACACTGGCCGTGCCGCGCATGAAGCGACTTGAGATTTAATCGCAGTTGCTCCGGTGGATTGTAATGAAAGAACGTCCGGTCGAAGAGCTTCGCCGCGCGCTGATCATCCCATTGGTCGAGCAGCTCCAGCACCGCGACCTGAGCATTCGTCAGCGCGGGCGAGGCCGGGATTCGCCTCTTTTCCATCGCGCCGTTCGCCTTGAGCGTTCTTGCCCCCTCGAGGATCATCGCCGCCGGCCCTGCATAGGTGGAATTGGTGAAAGCAAACAGGGCGACACCCTGGTCGGGGAAAAGGGAGACGCTCGAGCCAAACCCGGGCAGTCCTCCGCCGTGAGACACCACCCGGTCGAAATCGCAGCTCTCGGAAACGCCCCATCCGAATCCATAGCCGCCGGCGCTCGCTCGGATTTCACCACTCGCCGCGCGCGAGACAGTCAGTCGGGTGAATCTGGACATTTGCTGCGACTCACGGACCGAGCTACGGCGCACCGGACCCTGCTCCGGCCCGTCCCGCGGAGGCCAGGCGGCGAGTTGGAATGACGTGTAGCGGGCGAAATCCCGGATCGTCGTGTACAGCCCACCCATGGACGCGAAGGCTCCGTCCGCGAGTTGTTCCTCGACGTGATCCGCTGGTTCGGTGGCGCTCACCACGATGAATTGGAAGGGGCCCGTCTTGCGGCCGTATCCCACCGCAAGTCGCCCCGGGGAGACGTATTTGCGATCCCAGGTGCTCGCAGTCATTCCCAAAGGCCGCAGGATCTGGCGAGTGACGAGCTCCTGATAAGGAACGCCGGCAACCCGCTGGACGATCCGCCCAAGCAGCCCGAAACCAAGGTTGGCGTACTCCATTTGTATTCCGGGCGAAGCGGAGAACGACAGGCCACGCCGAAGCATGGACGAGAATTCCGCCTCCGACATGTCCAGCCGCGGATCGCCCCAGGCGTTGTCCTCGGGCAGGCCCGCCGAATGGGTCAGAAGCTGGCGGACCGTGATCGGCGCCGAGTCGTGGGTCGGATAGTGAATGCCGGCAAGCTCCGGGACGTATTTCGCGGCCGGATCATCGAGCGAGAGTTTTCCCTCATCTCGCAACTTGAGCACGGCAAGCCCGGTGATGCTCTTGGTCATCGAGGCGATCCGGAAAACCGTGTCCGCATCGACCGGCGCTTTCGCGCCGACGTCTCGAAAACCGAAGCCCTTGCTGTAAACGAGCTCTTCGCCCACCACGATTCCCACCGCCATCCCGGGAAGCTTTTGCTTCTCGAAGTAAGCGGCGAATTGCTTTTCCATCTCGGGAATCGATTCGAGGACCTTGCCCTTGCGCTCAGCGTCGGTCAGCTCGGGACCGGAGGAAGGGAGCTCGGGACCTTCGAGATTGGCGGGTGGATTTGAGGAAGGCACCCGGTGCCTCGAGCATGAGCTAAGCGACAGCAGGGCCACCAACAGCGCCAGGACGTTTCGCATGAACCGCCTGATATCACCGCTCGATGGAACTGCGCCTATTTGCGAGCGAGGTAAGCCGCGCCGACGCCTTCGTTGGAAGCGCGCTGATGACAGGTGGGGCCGACCGGCTGCGCATCAGCATCGACATTTCTGGAAGGAACGAGATGCGGTTGGTGGTTGGGGCTGGTCCCGACGACATCAATTACGATCAGGCCGATTGGGCCAATGCGCGCTTGACCCTGCGCGGCGCCGTAATCGACCGACGATTGATACATGGACTGAAGACGGCATACTGGATCGCGAATTGAGGGCTACCCTCGCCCACATGTTCGTTCGCAAGATCCAGCCGCCGGATCTAGGATGTCGCAATGATGAGGACGGGGCTCGCAATGATCGAATCGCACGAAGCCGTGGTGGCATACGTTGAGCACATCATCGCGACCGCGATCAGGACCGCGGCGGGCCTTTTGACGCCGCCGGCGCCACCGGCTCAGAGGCGGCGGCGACGCCGGCGCCGCGGGCACGCCAGAACACCGGCGAAGCGCGCGACCCGTCGAAAAGCGCGCGCCTAGTACTCCCCCGCCCGTACAACGGATACCGTTAGCTCATGCCGCTGGGCGATCAGGGAAAGGTTCCGCGGGCCTTGATCGCCATGTTCAGGTCGGCGTCGGCATTCCAGGTCGGTGTCGCCGGTGCGTTGCCGGTCGCTTTGGCGGAGAGCTTGATCTGATGGTTTGTCCCGCTGGCGAAGTCCAGGAGGTTCGCGCCGGAACCCTTGAGAACGAGCTTTTGCGTGGCGGCTCCGTCTCGAGCGAAGTCGTAGCTCGCAATGCTCTTGCAGGTTGCGGAGAGCTGAGCACAGTTATCGGTTCCGATCGCCGCTCGGAGGTCGACCGTCCGGATCCCGCTGAAATCGGCGTTTGCAGTCGTCATCGTGACGGTCGCCTGGTTCAGTATCACCGAGCCATTGAAGGTAATCGGGCCCTGACTCGACTGGCTGCTGGTGAGCACGCCCGAGTCCCCCAGCACGACGGTAAATGTTGGGATGAAGTTGCTGATCAAGGTCAATGGGGCATTGCCCCCGGGACAATTGGTGGTGCCACAGACCTGGGTCTGGGTATAGGAAACGTCGGTGTCCTCGACTTGCGCATAGCATCCCGCCAGCGCGGTCAAGGCGAGGAAGATGCTCGCTCTGCTGATCATCGAACGGTTCATCGTGTCCCTCATAAGACGAAGATCATGAAACCAAGGCTGATGCACGGCAGCAGCGCGCTAAATTGCAGATCTCCCCGACTCGTGACCTGGCCGTTGGTGCCGGTCGAGTTCAGGTACGGGCCAGCGTCCCGACTGGGCACCGTTGCGCCAATGTGCGCGAGTCCGCCGCGCAAGTAGAAGAGGAATCCATCTTGCGACCCAAACTCGAGACCGATCTGGGCGCTCCAGAAGTCGTACGCCGCATCGCTGAGGACGGCATGCTCGGCCGCATTTGACGCGGTGACGAACTTGTTGAGGTCCCCGCTGAAATAGTGTCCCAGATCAAGATTGAGCGTCGGAGTCACCGCCCAGTGAAAGGGCATCACCGTCAAGCCACCGCGGATTCCGGTGCCCATCACGTTGTAGGCAAACCCGGCATTGGCACGAAGCCACCAGAACGGCCGGAAGAGCACCAGCAGCCCAGCGCCTTCAGGCGCGCCAGCGTCAAGCTGGAGCCCGAATTTCCTGCCCCGATAGAGCGAGTACCAACGGTCCTCGTCGGGACTGCTTTTCTGTTCGACGACGGCTGGGCGGTTTTCCACCGGGAAGGTCAGGTCTGATCTCGGAGCATCGGACGAAGTCGGCGAAGCGGATTCCCCGCTCTTCGACGGAGCAGCGGGGGGATCGGTACCCGGTGGAGAAGACGATTCCTGGGCCACTACTGACGTTGTGAACAGAACCACCAACACGCACAGAAGACGCATCCGAACCCCTTCGCGCTCGACTTGCCCCGGGCGAGGAACGATAAGAGCAGACCGTTTAGGAAAAGTCATTGGTACTTGTGCGAGAAGCGCCGCCCACGGAGTACCGTTCCTCCGCTGCTGCGCTGGCAAACTGGAGGCTCCGCTGAAGCCCGAGGGAAAGTCCAACAGAGCAGTCCTCGCCGCGGTGCTGGGCAATCTGGCGATTGCGGCGATCAAGCTCGTCGCCGCGACAGCAAGCCAGAGCTCGGCCATGCTCTCCGAGGCCATCCACTCCCTGGTGGACACCGGGAATGGACTCTTGATCATGGTCGGTGTCCGCCGCACCCAGCGCCCTGCCGATGAAGCGCATCCCTACGGCCACAGCAAAGAGCTTTACTTCTGGACGTTGATCGTCACCATCGCGATCTTCGCCTTCGGCGGCGGCCTTTCCATTTACGAGGGTGTACGGCACGTGATTCATCGCGCCCAGCTGCAACATCTCGGCTGGAGCTTGATCGTTCTGGCTTCCGCCGCCGTGTTCGAGAGCGCGTCCTTCGCCATTGCCTACCGCCAATTCCGAAAGAGCCGGCCGAGCGGATCGCTCTGGAGTCAAATCCAGGCGATCAAAGACCCGGCTACATTCACGGTGTTGATCGAGGATGGAGCGGCGCTGGCCGGGATTGCCGTCGCCGCGAAGAGCTCACCTCCCAGCAGATCATCGAGGCCATTGAACGGCTCGAGCGAAGAGTGCGGGATGTGATCCCGACCGACGCAACATCTTCGTCGAAGCTCAAGCGATGCGTGGCGCGCGAACCGCGGTGCCGCCGCGAGATCCTGGCGCCGATCGCGGCGGAATCCCAGACAAAGTGGCCTGAAGCACCTGCCGCCGCCGGGCGGGGCCGCACTTGTTCCTTGACCTTGCTCCACGCCGGATCTACTGATCGCCCACTTTCGGGTGCCCGCGTTGGGCATCAAGAGGGAAGCCGGTGAAACTCCGGCGCGGTCCCGCCACTGTAATCGGGCGACCCTGAATACAGGGTTTAACGGACCTCCGTCAGTCGCCACTTCGAGCGGCAACGCTCGAGGGAAGGTGGGAGGTTCAG
>WNEZ01003107.1_pt1 | contig 16299 bp, 16 predicted proteins | sample 5400521 | NCBI WGS metagenome assembly WNEZ01 (sample SAMN13153339, study PRJNA577476) | soil metagenome | isolation source: 120 cm saprolite under Douglas fir tree site 2 hole 1 replicate 1 | place: USA:California | collected 2015-04-18
GCGCACAAACACGGAGCCGCCATCGCGGGCTGGCCCGCCGTGGACACGGTGAAACAGGTGGAACGAACTGCGGACGGCGCACTCATCAAAGCCACCATCCCCCGCGCGAGCATCGTGATGGCGCAAACCCCGCAGGGCTTTCGTTATGACATCCTGAAGAAAGCCTTCGATGGCGCCGTCGCCGACGGCTTTCTGGGGACCGACGAGGCTTCACTGATCGAGCGCGCAGGGTTGCCGGTCGTAGTCGTAATGGGCTCACCGCGCAATATGAAAATCACTACGCCAGCCGATATGGAGTTGGCAGAGTTCTATCTGAAAACCGGGACGCAGTAGCGAACCCTCACGTGTCATATCTTTTGTTTCGTGTCCTTTGTTTCGTATCAGGGCATCGCTTTAGCGATGCCGTAAGCGCGAAAATCAGACGCCCCTTTAGGGGCCGAACGGGAATAAATCTTGAAACCTGAAATGCGCATCGGCTATGGTTGGGACTCGCACGAATTCAAGCCCGGAATTCCGCTCAAAATCGGCGGCGTGACTCTGCCGCACGATAAAGGTCTCGGCGGCCATTCCGACGGCGACGTCCTGCTGCACGCGATCACCGACGCGCTGCTCGGCGCCATCGCCGGCCCCGACATTGGATCGCTGTTTCCGCCTTCCGACCCGCAGTGGAAAAATGCCGACTCCGCCGTATTTCTGCGCGAGGCGTTGCAGCGCGTCAAGACCGCGGGCTACGAACTCCTGAACCTGGATTCCACGCTGATCCTGTCCAGTCCAAAAATCGGCCCGCACGCAGACGCGATTCGCAAACACGTAGCCGAGTTGTGTGGAATTCCCGCGGATTGCGTAGGAATCAAAGCAAAAACGCCGGAAGGCATTGGCACCGACAATGCCGTGATTGCGCACGCAGCAGTTTTGCTGAAACGCCTCTAAGGGTTAGTGGAGTGACGGGCGTCCTCGCCCGTCATTCGCAACCGTCGGCAGCTTCGTGGCCGGGCGGGGACGCCCGGCGCTCCACTAACTCCTGGCGGACTCAACCACTCTCGCCAACTCCGCGTGCTTGGCCCTGGCTGCCTCAATGAACGCGCGGAAGATCGCCTTTGCCGACTCCGCCAGCTCCGGCGCATCGTTTACACTCCGCTCCGGATGCCACTGCACCGCCAGCACAAAATGCCCGGGACCGGTTCCTTCCAGAGCTTCGATGATTCCGTCTTCAGCGGAGCGCGCCACTACTCGCAAACCATCGCCGGCGGCGTCCGCCGATTGATGATGTGAAGAATTCACGGCAACGGTCTTGCTCGCCCCCACAATCTCCGCCAACTTCGATTCCGGCTCGATCGTTACCGTGTGCGCTTTCGCCACGGCCCGTCCCGCGCTGTGATTGATCTTCGAATCGACGATCGCCGACTCGATGTGCTGCACCAGCGATCCCGACCGATACACATTCAACGATTGCAACCCGTAACAAATGCCGAGCACGGGCTTACGCATTTTGTAGGCATCCTGCAGCAGCAGGTCATCCACCAGCTCTCGTTTGGTGTCAGCGGATGCCGTCTTCTCGTGGCGATCCGCGCTGTACTTCTTCGGATCGACATCCGCCCGGCTGCCGGGCAGCAGAACAGCGTCGCAGCGCTCGATCTGCTTCATTACCTGAACCGGTGTCTGGTCGAGTTCGATGCGCACCGGCTCTCCACCGGCCCCGCGCACTGCATCTTCATACTGCGGCAGCGCGCGCTCGGCATACTCGCGATCCCCGGAATGCGGCACGGGAATGGCAATACGCGGTGGCGGCGTTTTCAATTCGTTCATCTTCAACTCACCCATGTTTGTTAGTGGAGAGCCGGGCGTCCCCGCCCGGCCACCCCGAAATGGACGGGCAAGACGCCCGTCACTCCATCGTATAACGTCAACTCACCCGCTCAATCCCAGCCAGCGTCTTGCGCTGCCGGTAGTTCCGAATTTCCATCAGCAGCAACAGCACGAGCACGATCGCACCCACGGTAATCGCAAACGGAAACGCGATGTGGCGGTATGCGAAGGTAAGATTGGGCGCGACATGCTTCACCTGGGAGTACACCACTGTCCCGAGAATGCTCAGCAGAAGCGCGACCGCGAACGAGAGCACGGTCAACAGAAACGTCATCGCGAATACGCGCGCCGGAATTCCGCTCCAGCGCGGCCCACCCGAACTGGTTTTCCCCACGCTTCTAAGCTACACATCAACCCGGACGTCAGTCTAGAGCAGCGCGCCTGGCCAAGTCAGCCATTCCCTTTGCTCCCATACGCTACAATACTGCCATGTCGCAAACCGCCTCCGCGATCACCCGCAGCCCCGCGGAGATCGTGCAAAACAGCCCGGTTTCACAGGCGCCGAACGGCATCTGCTACGCCCGCTCGGGCGAGATTACCATTGCCGACAACGATCTCGAGCGCATGACCGCCGCGGTGCCCGTGCCGATTGCCGCCGCGCTCAGCCGCAAGGCATACTACTTCGTGCCACTCACCGTGACCCAGGGCGAAGACACCGTAATTGCCGACCGCTACGACGTTGCGCTCAGCGACAACGCGGTTTGCCATCGCAACCTGAATTTGGGCGATGCGCAGTGCGTCTTCATCTCGACCCGCTTGATGGACGACAAATTTTCGGTGGCGTTCGAGTTCTATATCAATGTCGGGCACGCGCTGGTCGAACGGGCAGGCGTATCCCAGAATTTCGCCGACCTGGCCTGGCAGCAAGTAGAGTCCGGAGTGCGCGGCGAAACCTCACTCGACGCATGGGAGTCGCGCAAGTTCGCCACCGCCCACGGTCCGGACGCGGAGAAATTCAAGAACGAGTATCTTGCAGCCAGCTTCGCGGATGCGATTTCCATCTACCTGCTCGCGCTCTATCTCGACGTCGATTACTACGATCTGCGCGAGCGCGACTATCCGCTGCTGGCTCCGACTGCAATGGCCGAACGCCTGCGCAAAATCGCGGAGATTTTTCCACCGAATCCGGGATTTGAATTCAACATTTACTATCGTCGGCGCGGGTAGCGCAAAGCGCTTCGGTTCTGAGTGTAATCCCCTGTGGCTGTTGAAAAAGTCACTGTGATTAGCAGGCTGAATGGAAGCAGAAGCGTGGTAAAAGGAAGCAATCCTTTCCATGCTCTGCTGGATCACCATTCTCGGAGGCGTGCTCATCATGATGGGGCAACACGATCGGCCCCCTTTCGAGGGGGTTTTTCTTTGTGTCGCGACAGTGCTTTTCCTCCGTCCGAAACCGGTTTTCGGAACCAAATGAAGGGAGGAACCGCGTAGAACTGGCGTCCACAGCTCAGTTTCGCGTGGCCGAAGGCAAGCGTGGGAAGGCGTCTCGTTTTTGAGCGTTGTCCCGCGGCGGTGGCGAAAAAACATCGCTGTTGCGAGTCTTACTTTTTGGTTGACGCTTTTAGCTTGACTCTTTTTGGCTTGAAACCCGCGCTGGACACGGGTTCCGGAGGCATTTTGGGTTTTTACCCCCCCCCGATTCCCGCTAAGCTATTCAAATTAAAGTACTTAGTTCCATCATCTACATGAATAAGGACTTAGCTGGGGTTTCTGCGGTTTGGCGTGCACTTCACGGGGTGCGGGGTCGCCGCTTCTGCTGCTTTATTTGTGTACTTGTCGTCTACTTTTCAAAGAGCCGCCGAAAATGGTTTTGCGGCGGATGATGGGTCCGTCTCTGGAGACGGGCACAGTTCTCGATGCTGCACTGTCGGGGAATTATTGCGCGATCGCGATTGCGTGTCTGCGATTGCCGTCACACTTCTTTGTGATGAAAAAGGGTTGGGGGGTCGAGAGCACTATGCCGATGCAATGACCTTGATCCGAGCGCATCTCCCCCCGTGGACGAAATCGTCCACGGATGCAAGAAGGTTGCCTGCCTGCGGGCCAACGCTTGCCTTGCGCAAGCCGGGTTGGATGAGTGTGATTTGCAGGCTGTGGGGAAGGTCGCCCGTGAGAAGGAGTAGGAACTCTTCGAGTGTCCCCCGTAAGAACGCCGAGCCTCGCGCGGAGCGCCTGTTTAGGCCATCCGCCATTAGTCTGCGATTTATCCATTTCGCCGACTTGATCGCTTGCCCGCACAGTTCGTACAAATCGGCCACCCGCTCTCCCGGTTGCGGCGCTGACGATCCCTTGCAGTGAAATAGTGTCACTAGGATGTCGTCGGCGCGGGTAGAGAGTGTGATGAAGTCTGCCAACTCGCCGGTGCCGTGATCATAAAGAATGAACTGGGCATCCGATATCAGGAGGCGGTCTCGCAAGTATGTATGAATCGACCGTTGTCCTGGAGAGGTAATGCCGAATTCGCGCTGAATGTTTACGCCCTCGGTTAGCCAGTCGACCGTTTCAATGCGGGTCGCGTCGAACGGAGTGACATTTGTGTTTGGCGGGTCGAAAAAATTGCTCCCTTCGAAAGAGCCGCAGTCAGCTGTGTAGAACGTTGGTAAATGATGGTTCAAGTAGACTTCTATGCTGGTCGGGGCGTCTGGCCCCTGAACTACAACCCGTTCGTTGCCGTCACCTTCAAAGAAGACCGGATTGCGCTCCAGGCTGAAATTGAAGGGATACAGAATTCCTTCTGCGATTACTTTGATCCCGACGGAGTCGTTTCCAATCTGCTCCCTGTCGACTACTAGGTCCATGTCGAGTAGTTGGCATTCAGCTGCGGTACCATCGTCCCGCTCGTACGCGACGGTGCACGGGGAGGTGTATGTCGATTCATTCCAATCAAGGTATGCCACATTCTCGGGGATGCTCGTAATTTCATCCCCCGTTGCAAGGTGATCAAGCCCCGAGTTAGTGTGCGGTGTTCTTTCGCTCGCCATCTTTGCCGCAAGTCGTTTGCACCAAGCGACTAGTTTCGGGATTTGCGACGAAGTATTGCTCCAGACTTTGGATGCCGTGCTGAGCCCTATGGTGATAACTTGCCCATTGTCGAGGGCCGATCCAAACCAGTGGCCTCGGCGAAACTCTCGTCGGTAACTGAGCTCGATGGCCTCATCCACGCTAGGGCCCGCCATTGTCCTGTAAGACTCGGACCCTCTGGTTGCCGCGACGTTGCGCATTCCGACGTTAAAGAGGCGAAGGTCCTCAAGGTCCAGCAAAACGCGATTTACCTTCTTGAAGGACAGACCCGCAGTAGGGCTCCTCGCCCGAATTGCTCCGCGACATGGTCATAAAGGCCGTCAGTTCTAAGGGACGAGCACACAAATAGAAGCCCTGTACTTTCGTGAAAATACAGCAGCAGCAGCTCATGCGAAATTGTGTCGAGATGATCCACAGACGTCCATTCTGGTTTGATGCGACGCCGCAGAACGTACACGGCGGTCGCTTCCTCTGCGCTCACGTGCCGATGAACGATAGCGAATCCGGGAGGGGGTTGAATTTCCTGAGAGATATCGACGCGGTCCGGCGAATGAAGGACTTTGACGTGATGGTAAGGGCGAAGCGAATATAGCGAAAGGTCGAGCGTCTCGTCATGCGTCTCCTCAGCTGCCTGGAACGTTCCGAGCATCTCGCGGATCTGCTCCTCTTCCAGGACCCTAGCGGAGCTAAGATTGGGGATTATTTCTTCCCATGCGGCACCTTGGTCGTATAAGCGCTGGCGCTCCAACTCCATATCGGATTCCAGCGCGAAGAAAACGGCACTGCCCAGATCCGGAGCGTTTGTGCGTGCGAATCTTCCGATGAACTGCAGCGTAACAGCTAACGAACGATGCGGAGTGTGAAGCGCTGCCACCTTCAGGTTGGGCAGATTGAAACCCTCTCCGAGCATGTCAACGCAAATGATGCCATCTAGGTCACGTTGCCTAGGCTTGTCAACCGCCGCCTTGAGGCGCTTGAGCGAGTGGTCCCCTGTTACCAATTGCAATCGAAGGTCTGTGTTCTGGCTATAAAGTTCGACCAGTTGCACAGCGCGGGCCTTGGTGCCCGTTCGAACCATTATCAGGTGTGCTAGACCTGCCCGCTGATCTTCCCTCAGCCTCGTCGCAGCAGCTCTGGCTATTGCCAAGTCAGCGTTCCCATCCTGCGGAACCACTGGCTCGTAGGATAGCTGTCCGAACACTCCATCGTGGTATGCATCGCGCAGCTCATAGACATATACCAACCGTCCTACCAGTTCGCGCTTGTCCCTTCTAAACGGCGTAGCGGTAAATAGAATTTGCTTTGCTGGGGAGAGCTCCTCTAGCAGTCCCTTCCAGCTACGCGCTGCTGAGTGGTGCGCTTCGTCTACAAGCACGACATCAAAGAAATTGAGCGGTGGCCGCGCGATGCCGGGCAGCTCTGGGCTTATGCTGTTAGGGGTACCCACCACTACATCGTATGGGCGAAGGTTTGACCATTCCTGGATACTCGTGATCTTGTTTGTCACGCTGTAAATGGCGGGGGCAGGAATATCCCGGCTAACAACTCCCAGTCGTCGGAGATCCAAAAGCCCTCTAAATTCCTCCGTGATTTGCTCCCTCACCATTCGGCTTGGTGTAAGCACTAGCACACGCTCCGCTCTTAGCAAAAAGGGAACGGCGGAGATGACCGCCGTCTTGCCAGAACCCGTGGGCATAGTGACAATCGCTGGATTGCTGAAGCGTGTGAAATGCGCCGCTATAGCGTGCATCGCGCCCAGCTGCGGTTGCCGCATGCCGGGCGCTCCATCTTCTTTGATGGGCCAATGAAGGTCGTTATAGTGCGGCTTAAAGTAATTCATCCCTATATGTCTCGAGGCAGAGGTCCCTTGCACACCAGGCAAAATGACTTTGAAGTAAGCAACAAAAAAGGGCCATAGGTTTCCCCATGACCCCCTCGGTCGGCATCATTATCTACCAGTCTTGATTAAAGATACATAGGCCACTTTGGTGCTGACAGTAAACCGGCGACAAGTAAGCCGGGGACAGAAGGAAGGTTCCCTTAAGTGAAGGCACCAGGAAACCTCCCGTCGCTGAAATTCGCCGCTTGTCCGAGCCGCCTTTTTTCATCACAAGCAAGTGTGACGGCCATCGCAGACGCCTAACTGCCCGTCGGCGACAATGGGATCGACCTGTGGTGCAAGGGTAGAGGTGTGTCCGTCGAGCAGGGCGGCCCAGGAAGGCGTGCCTTGCAAAACAGGATCAAGATCCCAAGCGGGCGGCGACCGTGGAATCCCACTCTTGCGCCAAAAACGCGCAAGAATGGGGCACCCGGCGTGCCTTGCAAAGCAACGAAGATCCCAAGCGGGTGGCGGCCGTGGAATCCCACTCTTGCGCAAAAAACGCGCAAGAATGGGCCACCCGGCCAAAGAACGCGAATGAGTGGAGCACCCGGCACCCTGAGCGTTTTCTCAATCAGCACTCGAAACATCGTCCGGCCCCATCGGACACCCAGCATCTTTCTATCTGATACATCCTCTTCCCGGACCACCGTCCGATACACCAGCTACCAGATCAGTCTGGAAGGTATTATTCCTCCAGGTGTTCACACCGCAGGTGTCGTCCGACATGTCGGCGATGACGCTGCCCAGTACCGTGTTGTACTTTACAGTGCTCGGCGAACCGACGGTAGTAATGAAGATCCCCGTATGCGAACCATTGACGGTGTTACCCCGAACAAGGTTCCCTGGAGATTCAATCTCGATACCGTTAAAGTTGTTGTTGAGGGCATTGTTCGCTACGAGATTGTTGGTGCCGTTGAATATCGCGACACCGCCCTGTTCGCCGTCGAGAATGCCATTGCTGTTGATGCGCGCGCGGTTATTGGCTGAGTCGCCAGAAGGCCCTCGTGTCAAGTTCCTCGACCGATCCCTACGACATGGCAATCGTCCAAGCTCGGCTCGGCGAAACCGATGCCATGTTTGGCAGCTTGGAAAAGGCTTACCAGCAACACTCTGTCGAATTGCTTTATTGGTTAAGAACAGAGCCTGCCTTTGACCATTCCCATTTGGATCCCCGATTTCAGGATCTCGTGCGACGAATTGATCGATCGCCTTGAGCGTTGCAACTATCTGGGGAGCCTTTCCTCGCGCTCATGGGCACAGCCCCGCCTCCACACGGGGTCTCTTTGCTACGAGTTTCTGCCAATGTGCAGCTTTGTGCATTCGGCCGCGTATCTCGGAAATGATCCGTCTCCCTGCTGCGCCTAAGGGATTCACCCTAAGCGCTTGCTTTTGAATAGGTTCCCAAAATAGGACTGGCTCACGCCACAGTTACCATTTTGGTCCGGCAAATGCTCATTTACATAGCAACTGAAGAGGCCGCACCCGTTTGAAAAACTTCACTCTCGATGTTCTCGACATGTCACTCTGTCCGTTCCTGTCCCCCAGAGCGGCGTCCAACTAGTTTCCTCTGATTCCCGCCATTAGCCTCTTTGAAAAAGGGTGGCCCCGAAAGGGGCCGCTTTTTTTGTTTCTCCCGGTCCTGTACACTCGCCATTCGCGATGAAATTCGAAAAAACCGCCTGCCTCCGCATTTTCCGCATTCTCCTCTTACTGGTTGCCATCCTTAGTGAGAAACCGCTCGGAGCCGAAAAGCCTGTCGACGCCACTACGCCCGACGATCTTCTCCTCGCCACCATGGAAAAGGAGCTGCATCGCGGCCAGTCCGAGCTTGCCAAGCAAGACCCCGCCCCCTACTTCGCCAGCTACAACGTGACCGACGGCGAATCGCTGGTGATCCTCAGCGCCCAGGGTGGCATCCTCACCTCAACTCGCGCCCGCCATCGTGCCGCCGACGTCAGCATGCGGATCGGCGCTCCCGCTCTCGATAACACCCACGACCAGGAACGCGTCTCCGGCATTACCTCCGGCCAACTGCCGCAACGGGACGACCCCGACGCCATCGCCCGGGTGCTTTGGAAGCTGACCTACGAGCAGTACCGCAAGGCGTGCGAAGCCTATACCACCGTTAAGACCAAGACTGCCGTCCGCGCCAAGGACGAAGACGACTCGCCCGACTTCTCCGAGGAGAAGCCATCCACTTATACGGATAAGACTCCGTCGGTTGCGTTTCCCGAGCAGAAGGCTTGGGAAGAACTCGCCCGCCGCTATTCCGCTTCCTTCCGCCGGTATCCACAGGTCGAAGAGTCGCTGGTTTTTCTTTACGCCGAGAAAAGCCACAATTACCTGGTCTCGACCGAAGGCACGAAGATCGTCACCGCCGATGCCATCTTCCGCATCATGATCGAGGCCGAAACCCGTGCCGACGATGGCATGCAGCTGATGCGCGTCGAGACCTTCCAGTTTTCCGACCCGGCAAAGTTTCCCTCGGAAGCCGAAGTGGCAGCGACCGCGAAACAAATGGCCCAGGACTTGAGCGCGTTGCACGCCGCTCCGCTCGCCGAACCCTATAGTGGTCCCGCGTTGCTCTCCGGCCGTGCGGCGGCCGTTTTCTTCCACGAAGTGCTCGGCCACCGGGTCGAGGGACAGCGGCAGAGGGGCCGCGACGAAGGCCAGACTTTTACTAAAAAGGTGAACGAAAAAATCTTGCCCGACTTCCTCAGCGTCACTGACGATCCCACGCTGCGTACTCTCGGCGGCACAGAGTTGTCGGGCTTTTATCGCTACGACGATGAAGGCAGTCCCGCTTCGCGCGTCGAGGTGGTAAAAGACGGCATCCTGAAGAATTTTCTGATGGGACGATTGCCGGTGAAAAATTTCAGCAGTTCGAACGGGCACGGCCGTGCCCAATCCGGACTGATGCCCGTCGGCCGCCAGGGCAATCTGATCGTTACTTCATCGAAAACGATTCCCGACGCCCAGCTGCGCTCGCGTTTCGTCGAAGAAATCAAGAAGCGGGGAAAGCCCTACGGCCTCTTCTTTGAAGACATCCAGGGAGGATTTACCCTGACCTCGCGCGATCTGCCGCAGTCGTTCCAGGTATTGCCGGTCATGGTCTGGCGCGTTTATCCGGATGGGCGTCCCGATGAACTCGTCCGCGGCGTCGACATCGTCGGCACGCCGCTCACGGTGTTGTCGCAGATCGCCGCCACCGGAGACACCACCAGCGTATTCAACGGCATTTGCGGAGCTGAATCCGGCAGCGTTCCTGTATCCGCCGCCGCTCCTGCGATGCTGTTCACCGACATGGAGGTCCAGAAACGAAAGTACGGCGACGCACGTCCTCCCATTCTTCCGCCGCCGCCCGGCGCAACGGACGAAAAGGGAGGCGCAAAATGATTCGACATATCTTGTCGATTTCACCTCAGCGGCTAAAGCCGCGTTCACAACGATGGAGTGATCGCAGCGCTGAAGCGCTGCGCCACCCAAAAGCAAGTTCAATCTTGCCAAAAGCGAGTTCGATCCACCCAAAATCAAGTTCAATATTGAATTTTTCTCGCCGCCTGCTGTTTGCAGCTGTCTCTTCTGCGATCCTGCTCTGCGACCTTTCAACTTCCGCGCGCGCCATTGATTCCGCTTCCGGCGACGTTGTCCTCCGCGCGCTTCGCGAAGAGATGGAGCGCTCTAAAGCAAGTCTGAAATTGGAGAACGTGCCGGCGCCGTATTACATCGAATACCGGGTCACCGAGATTGATCAGTTCGAGGCCAGCGCCGTTTTCGGCGCCTTGCGCAACCAGCAACATAGTCACGGCCGCCTGTTGCGCGTCGTAGTCCGCGTCGGCGACTACAAGCAGGATAGCTTCTTCGGCACCGGAGAAGGCAGCATCGACTTGGTGCCATCCGATGACGACGTCTTCGCGATCCGCCACCGCATCTGGCTCGCCACCGACCGAGCTTACAAGGCAGCCACCGAAGCGCTGTCGGCGAAGCAAGCTCGCCTGAGACAGTTGAAAGTCGATGAGCCCGTCGACGATTTCGCCAAAGCCTCGCCTCTTGAAGCCGTCGAGCCGCTCGCCCGTTTTTCTTCGATCGACTTCAGTTCATGGCTTCACCTTCTCGAAGAGGCTTCGGCCCAATATCGCGCCGACAAAGAACTGGAGACCTTCGAATCCTCGCTGCGTTTCACCGCAGAGAACCGTTACTTCCTGAACTCCGAGGGCACGGTTGCCCGCTCTGGTCACGCGCACTACGTCGTTTCCATCGCGGGGTCAACTCAGGCTTCCGACGGCATGTTGCTGCAACGGTCGCACGCGGACCAGGGCAACGATCTCAAGGAACTCCCCACCCGCGGAGCATTTCTGAAGACCACTGGCCGGATTCTCGAAACGTTAAAGTTGCTGCGTGACGCGCCCGTTATCGACGAGGAATACCGCGGCCCGGTGCTGTTCTCGAACGATGCTGCCGCCACCGTCGTCACCGAACTGGTTGAGCCGAATGTTCTCGGCAGAAAGCCGCAACTCGGCGAGAACGCCCGCACCGCTGGGAAATGGTCCAGCAGCTACAAATCACGGGTGCTGCCCGATTTCATCAATGTGTTCGACGACCCGATGATTTCCACGATTTCCGGCCAGCCCCTGTTCGGCAACTACACCCTCGACGACGAAGGTGTCAAAGCGCAGCGCGTGTCTTTGATCGAAAAGGGGCAACTCGTCTCCTATCTCATCGGACGCCAGCCCATTCGCGACTTCCCCGCATCGAACGGTCACGGTCGCGCCGCTGCCACCGCTGCGCCGACGCCTCGTCCCGGCAATCTTGTCTTGCAATCGACCGATCCCCAGCCTGATGCCGGGCTCAAGGCGAAGTTGATCGACCTCTGCCGGAAGCGCGATTTGCCCTACGGACTCTACGTGGAAACCATGGGGCCGGGGCTCCAGCCGCGGCTCCTCTATCGCATCTGGACGAAAGACGCGCATGAAGAACTCGTTCGCGGCGGCGTATTCGGAGATCTCGACGTCCGCTCGCTGCGCGGCGATCTCATCGCTGCCGGAACCGCGCCCGCAGTCGAGGACCGCTCTGAGCCTGTCTGGTTCAGCGTGGCCAGCCCGGCGCTTCTGTTCGACGAGCTCCAGGTCAAGCGGACGCAATCCGCGAAGCAGAAACTTCCTGAGTATCCCGCGCCGGCGCTCGGTCAAGCCGCGAACCAGCCGTGATTTTTTAGAAATTTTAAACCTCATACGTCCGACCGCTGCCATCGCCCGTTCCAGTTGACGCCCGATCTCTCTCGCGCTTACGATATTTGTTTGACTTCCACGTGGGATAGAGTTCTGTGGGGTGCGACTTTTTCTTGGCAGCAGGCATCAAATGGCAGCAATCGTAGTTTGGCAATTGTGGTTAGCAATCGTAGGTAGCAATCATGGATAAGAAGAAACTAGAGACCTTTAGGAAAAGATTGGAAACCCGACGCCAGGAACTGCGTCACATGGTTGTCCGCAATCAGCAGGACGGCCGTACTGTCGATGACGAGGCCACGCAGGACGTCGCCGACCGCGCCGCCAGTTCCTATAACAAGGAATTTCTTTTCAGCCAGAGTAATAACGACCGCCAGCTGCTCAACATGGTCGATGGCGCTCTCGCGCGCATCCGCGAAGGCAGCTTCGGAGAATGCGTGTCCTGCGGCAAAGAGATCAATGCCAAGCGTCTCGAAGCCGTGCCTTGGACTCGCCATTGTATCGAGTGCCAGGAAAAAGCCGAGCAGGGCCTGCTGGAAGCCGCTCAATAATATTTCGTGTGACGCGGACACTCCCTTCGACTGCACTCAGAGCAGGCTTTGTCCGCGCGGAACTCAGTACCAGCACGTCTGCTGGCGATTGCCCTGCCAGCGGAGATCCCCACTCCGAGCCCGTGTTTCCGCCGGTCGATTCTGCCGGTCCGTGACAAGAATTTTACAAATTGCTGACTTCCTCCTGACAAACCTGTTCTATTGCCGGGATAGCATCCTCTCGCAGTAAAGGTCCGGAGATTCTTGCCTTCCCAGCTCCGCGCGGGTAAACATGGCGCCCGTCCCCAGCCGCCATCAAGTTTCGTTTCCAAACTTCGCTTCACAGGAGAGTTTCAGCTATGCGTCAAACGTTCCGTCACACCATCTTATTCGCCGCCGTGCTTGGGCTCATGCTGTCTCTCGGCTCCTCGACCGCGTTCGCACAGCACTATGTGAAGAGCGTACTGGTGAAGAATTTGGCCCCGGCAAAACATGTCGATCCGCAGCTCGTCAATCCCTGGGGACTTGTCTATGGCCCCGGCAGCCCGTTCTGGATCAGCGATCAGGGCTCTGGCCTCTCCACACTTTATGACGGCACTGGCGTGAAGCAAAGTCTGGTGGTCACCGTCCCACCCGCCTCCGGCACCGGCAAGGGCTCGCCCACCGGCATCGTCTACGATGTCTCGACAACGGATTTCAAAATTATGAGCTGGCCATCGCAGTTCCTGTTCTCCACCCTTGACGGCACCATCTGCGGCTGGTCGCATTTCGATCCGAACAACGCGCTGATCGGCGTGAATAACTCTGGCTCGGGCGCCTCTTACACGGGCCTGGCGATTACCAGCAAGACTTCCGGTAACTTTCTCTACGCTCCGGATTTCGCGCACAATAAGGTCGACGTTTACAACAGCACCTTCGGCTTCGTCACCTCTTTCACCGACACGAGCCTTCCGGCTGGCTTTGCCCCCTTCGGCATTCAAGATATTGGCGGGATGGTCTATGTTGCTTTCGCCGCTACCAACGGCAGTGCCGGGGGATACATCGACATCTTTCAAGAAAATGGCGCCTTCGTGAAGACCCTCATCTCTGGCGCGCCCCTTAACCAGCCCTGGGGATTCGCCGTCGCCCCGCCGAATTTCGGCCCGCTCAGCAACACTCTGCTGATCAGCAACAACACCAACACCGGCACCATCAATGGCTTTAACCTGACGACCGGCGCCTTCGTTGGCACTATAGTCAATTCGTTGGGCAAGCCCTTTATAATTAACCAGCTCTGGGGAATCGAATTCGGTGGCGGCACCGCAGCCAACGGCCAGACCAACCAACTCTTCTTCACCGCCGGACCCAAAAACAACCTCAATGGCGTGTTCGGTGTGATTAAGTTCAAGTAGCTGCTAAACCACCACCCTCCGCGTGCTGCGCGGAGGGTGGTGGGGATCCTAGATTCTGCGTAGGGATCTCGTCTAAACCTTTGATTTCAATGGATCAGAGGGTGCCCGACGAGGTGAATGCGAAATGGCCTGTTCGGGCCATGCTGTTGCCCACTTTCTGGGCCGGATGCAACCAAAGCAATGCTATGATTCTCTAATCCCCCAAGCGCCGCGCCTCGGGCCCGGAGAGGGAAAAATCTCTAACCTAAGGGTGAAAGTTATGGCTTGGTCCACTCCCGCTTTCGAAGAAGTTGTTCTGTGCTGCGAAATCAACTCCTACGTGAGCGCGCAACTCTAAACCTGCAGATATAAGATGCGCATTCAAATCCTCGGTTCTGCGGCCGGGGGTGGGTTTCAAGCTCAACTCGCGCTGAGCGCCGACGGCTCTACTTGGTTTCTAGCCGGAGCCTCTCCCGACTTGGCCTCTCAAATCGAAAACTCCCCTGCGCTTCATCCTCGGGCTTTACACAATACTCCGCGCGATTCGCCGGTTGCCGGAGTGGTATTGGGAAGCGCCGATCTCGACCACGTTGTGGGTCTGCTCCTGCTGCGCGAACTTCAGCCTTTGCGCGTGTATGCCGCTCCTTCAATCTTGCGAATTCTGCGGGAAGAGAACAGCATGTTCGGTATGCTGAACCGCATCGAACCGCAGGTGGTTTGGACGCCCATGAATTCGGGCGCGCCGTTTCCACTGCTGGCGGCCGATGGGAAAGACTCCGGCCTACGATGTGAGGTCTATTATCTTTCTGGCCGCTATCCGAAGTATGTTAAGAGTGAGGCGGCGAATCTCGCACGCGATGAAGCGACGGCTGCGTTGTTCTTTGAATCCGCGGCGGGAAAACGAGTGGCTTACATCCCCGCCGTCGACAGTCTCAGCGATACGCTGCTTGAAAAGATCCGTCATGTGGACCTGCTTCTGTTCGACGGCACATTCTGGAGCGATGACGAACTGGTCCGCATTCAGGGGAGCGGCGAGACCGCACACCAGATGGGACACATTCCGGTGGAAGAAAGTCTGCGTCTGCTGAAAAGTATTAAGGTTGGGCGCAAAATGTTCATTCATCTCAACAACACGAATCCGATCCTGAATGAGTCGAGTCCCGAACATCAGGCCGTGCGCCAAGCCGGTTGGGAAGTGGCGGAGGACAATTGGCAACTCGAACTGTAGCCGCGGGCAACGGCGCTAACGTTCCGAAGCTGACGTTTGAGGAGTTGCGCGCGGCACTCCGTCAAGTGGGCCAAGAGCGCTATCACCACAAACATCCCTTCCACCTGCTCATGCACGAAGGCAAACTCAGCCGCGGACAACTACAGGCCTGGGCGCTGAATCGTTATTACTACCAATCGATTATTCCGATGAAGGACGCGATTATTCTTTCGCGGGCGACCGATCCGTCATTCCGCCGCGTCTGGAGGAAGCGCATTGTGGATCACGACGGAGACGAGCATCGCGAGGGCGGAATCCTGCGCTGGATTAAGCTGGCGGAAGCGACCGGGCTCGATCGCGAGCGGGTGATGGGTGCGCGCGAGGTTCTGCCGGCTACGCGCTTCATCGGAAATGAGTATCTCAACCTGGTGCGGACGCGGCCATTTCTCGAGTGCGTCGCGTCGTCGCTGACCGAACTTTTTTCGCGCGACCTGATTACTTTGCGGATGGAGAAATTGCGTCAGCACTATCCGTGGGTCGCTTCCGGTCTCGATTACTTTGAGGCGCGGCTTGCGGAGGCTCCGGAAGACGCGGCCTTCGCGTTGCAGTATGTATTCGATCATGCCTCTACACGTGTAGAGCAGGAGGGCGCCGTCCAGGCACTACGCGACAAATGTGACATTCTTTGGGCGCAACTCGACGCGATCTATTTCGCTTACGTCGAGCCGGGGTGGCCGCCGCCGGGCGCGTTTCGGATTGAGGCTGACGCGAAACATGTCGAGAAGAAGCGTGGCTGAGCTTACTGAAGAGAGTGTTCCGAAGTTTGCCGCGGGATGCCGCTGGGGCGGAACCACTGAAGCTCCGGTCGTACTCTTCCCGGAGGGCGCGATTCGCGTGGAAGGAACGGGCCGCATCATTCTCGAACTCTGCGACGGTCATTTCTCTCTGGCTGAAATTGTGCAGAAACTGGAAATGCAATTCATGCTGGCGCCGAAGGGCAAGATCCGCGCCGAGGTCCAGGTATTTCTGGAGCAACTGCACGCCAAGCGCATCATCGATTATTAAGAGATTGAGTCATTGAATCATTGAGGTATTGAATCATTGATTTTAATGACTAAATGATTCAATGACTAAATGTTCCAATCCGCTGGCCCTGATTGCCGAGATCACGCATCGCTGCCCGCTGCACTGCGTGTAT
>WNEZ01002308.1_pt1 | contig 16295 bp, 12 predicted proteins | sample 5400521 | NCBI WGS metagenome assembly WNEZ01 (sample SAMN13153339, study PRJNA577476) | soil metagenome | isolation source: 120 cm saprolite under Douglas fir tree site 2 hole 1 replicate 1 | place: USA:California | collected 2015-04-18
AATGGGGAAGGCAGAGACTGCATCCCGCAACAAAAACGTTTCTGGCGCTGCGGATAGCGGTGAATCGAGAGATGGAGGAACTCGGGCAGTTTCTTTCTCGGACCCCCGCCACAATGAATTCAGGAGGCCGCTGGGTGGTACTGAGTTACCACTCGCGGGAAGACCGCCTGGTGAAGCACGCGTTTCAAGACGGGGAGCGGTCAGGAACACTCCGCGTGCTGACGAAACACGTGATCCAGCCCAGTGAGGAAGAGATGATGGGCAACCCGCGTTCGCGAAGCGCGAAGCTGCGGTGTGCGGAAAGAATGCCGGCCGCGTAGCGGGCGGTAGGGTAACGCTATGGCACGCAGGAAAAAATCAGCGGCAATGACTGAGTTTCATACCGTCAAGCGAATCGACAATTCGCGGATCGTTCGGCACGTCGAGCCGGTGAAGATGCGGCGGATGTACCGCATGGTGGCACTGGGCGGGTTGATTGCGGCATTTTTCATGTTGTACATCTACCAGCATTTCCGCTGCATTGATTTGAGTTTTCAGCTCGAGGACGTCAAGGGCAGGCAGGCCGAAGCAGTGGCGCTAAACTCGTCGTTAAAATTGGAAATCGCGGGACTGCGGAATCCGATGCGTATTGATGTGATCGCGCGCCGACAACTGGGTTTGACGGAGCCGCTGCCGACGCAGGTCCAGGAATATGAATCTCCGTACGGGGCAGAATTGGCGGCGGTCCGGTCCGTCCGGGCGAATCGCGCGCCGTAGTTTTTTCGATGTACACGGCTCGGCGACAGGTTTGCGGTCAAATAGTTGAACATTCAGGCGGAGCGCTCATCACTTTGAATTCGCCATGCCAGAAAACCGTGTTCACGCCGCCGCAGGTGGCCGCATAGCGGTAGATACCAAGCGCAACCGCAAGACGGTCGATTTGAATGGCGACCGCCGAGCGGCCAGCCGGCTGCTGATTGTTGCTTGCCTGTCAGTCTTCTGGATGATCGCGGTTTTTGGGCGGCTCGGCTACCTGCAACTTTTCCTTCACAGCGAATATATGGCCCGCGCGCAGCGGCAGCAGCAGCGCGTGATCGAAATCACGCCCAAGCGCGGGGCGATTTACGACCGCAACATGCACCCGTTGGCGATGAGCATCCCGGTCGATTCGGCGTTCGCGGTGCCTTCCGAGCTTGGCGACCAGCAACTGGCGGCGCAACTATTGTCCGGTGTGCTGGGGATTCCACGCGAAGTGCTTGAGACGCGATTCGAATCTTCGCACTCGTTTGTGTGGATTGCGCGCAAGCTGCCGCCAGACAAAAAGGAAGCCGTCGCGGCGCTCAATCTGAAGGGCGTCTACTTCCAAAAAGAAAATCAGCGCATCTATCCGAAGCGCGACCTGGCGTCGCACGTGCTAGGATTCGTCGATCTCGATGAAAAGGGCTTGGGCGGGATCGAATACGAATTGGACGGGCAGATCCGGGGCAAGAGTGAAAAAATCATTGTGATGGCAGACGCGCGCCAGCGCTGGTTTGATGGCGGAGAAGCGCAGCGCGAGGCCGGCGCGAACGTGGTTCTGACGCTCGACGAAAAAATCCAGTACATCGCGGAGCGCGAGTTGGCGGCAGCGGTTGCCAAAACGCACGCCACAGCCGCGACCGTGATGGTGATGAATCCGAATACCGGCGAAATCCTCGCGTTGGCGAACTGGCCGAAGTTCAATCCCAATGTGGCGAATGAGGTTACGCCTGAAGCGCGGATGAACCGTGCCGTGACGGCGCTGTACGAGCCGGGATCCACCTTCAAGCTGATTACACTGGCGGCGGCTTTCGATCAGGGGATCACACGGTCCGCGGAAGTTTTTGATTGCGAGAACGGGGCGGTCTACGTAGCGGGGCATCGCATTCGCGATCATAAGCCGTTTGGCTTGCTCAGTGTCGCGGACATTCTGGCGCAATCGAGCGACGTGGGCGCGATCAAAATTGCACTGCGGCTGGGAGCGCCGAAATTTTACGATTACATTCGCGCGTTTGGTTTCGGACAGCCGACCGGCGTGGATATGCCTGGGGAGAGCAAAGGGCTCTTGCGGCGGCTGGATAATTGGTCGGCCGTTTCGATTGGGTCGATCTCGATGGGGCAGGAAGTTGGGGTCACACCGATTCAGCTGATCAGTGCGGTTTCCGCGATTGCCAACGGAGGATTGATTTACAAGCCGCACGTAGTTGCGGAGTTGAGGCGCGGGGATAGAGTATTGCCAGCCGAAGGCCCACTGGCGCCCGCTGAGCCGAGGCGAGTGATCCGACCGGAAACGGCGGCCACGTTGCGAAGGCTCATGGAAGGCGTCGTATTGGATGGGACCGGGAAGCTGGCGCACCTCGATGGCTGGACCGCTGCGGGGAAAACCGGATCGGCGCAGAAAATCGATCCGACAACGGGACGATATTCGAGGACTCAGCTAATTGCCTCGTTCACGGGGTTCGCTCCGATCAGCAACCCAGCCGTGACGATTCTGGTTTCACTGGATTCGCCCGTTGGCCAACACGAGGGCGGGCAGGTTGCTGCCCCGGTTTTCAAGCGGATCGCCGAGCAAATATTGCCGTATCTGGATGTGCCGCGGGACGTGCCCATTGGTCCGCGGCTTATCCAGGCCGTGTACAAGAATCGCGACGTTTCAGACAGCGCGACGCTCGGGGATTTCACACCGACGGATTTTTCGGGGCAGCCCGACCAACCCCCCGCGAAGTCCGCGGCAACCAACTCTAGGGAGGGCAATCGCTCCACGCCTCCGGCGACAGTGGCTGTGGATGACGGCGGTGACATTCCGGTGCCGGACTTCTCCGGGAAGACGATGCGGGAGGTGACAGAGTCGTGCTTGAAGTTGGGGCTGGAGCCGGTTCTCGTTGGCAGCAGTCTTGCAACAAATCAAACCCCGGCCGCGGGAGCGAAGGTGCGGCGTGGTGCGAAGGTCACGGTGCAGTTCGGAACACCGGCGGCAAAAATTGCGAGGCCACGCGGGAGAGTCAGGCATTAGGATGAAAATTGGATTGAGCCAAGAAGAACAGGTACAGGACGTCGCCACGAACCGGACTGACAGCCAACGAAAGAACTCTGCCCGCGCCAGCGCAACAGACACTGGAAGAAAGCTGAGCGAAGTGTTCGAGGGCGTTGGGATAGCGCTTCCAGCGGGCGCGAGTGCCCTGGAAATTCGCCAGGTGACTTGTGATTCGCGAAAGGTGCGGCCCGGAGCGCTATTTTTCGCCCTGCACGGAGCGAAGGCGGACGGGAATAAGTTCATTCAGGATGCGGTCAAGCGGGGGGCGATTGCCATTGCGAGCGAAGAGCAAGCTCTCGGCACGATTCCTGCGGGCGTGGCGTGGTTTCAGGTTGCAGACGCGCGAAAGGCGTTGGCAATCACTGCCGCGAACTTTATGGGGCATCCGACGAGCGCCCTGCAACTCGTCGCGGTTACGGGCACGAACGGAAAGACGACCACCACTTCGCTCGTGGACGCAATCGTGAAAGCCTCCGGGGCAAAGACCGGATTATTCGGGACGATTGCGTATCACACGCCGCTCGGCGACTATCCGGCGCCGAATACGACGCCGGAATCGGTGGATCTGCAGGGCTTTTTTGCAGAGATTCGCGATGCGGGTGGAAAGTACGCGGTGCTCGAGGCTAGTTCACATTCGCTGGCGATGGATCGGCTGTGGGGATGCCATTTTCAAGTGGCGGTTTTCACCAATTTGACGCGCGAGCACATGGATTTTCACCAGACATTTGAGGATTATTTCGCGGCGAAAAGGCGGCTCTTCGAAGGGGCGGGGGCGGGTACGCCGGAAGTCGCAGTGGTAAACACGGACGATGAATTTGGCAAGCGGCTAACTGGCATGGCGAAGAAAACGGTCAGCTATGGGCTGGAATCGGACGCGGACATTACGACAAAGAAGTTTCATCTGACTTTCAATGGCTTGACGTTCACGGCGCACACGCCGAACGGAAAGGTCCACGTGGTGTCGCGGCTAGTTGGGCGGATCAATGTCTACAACTTGCTTGCCGCGATTGGTGCGGCACAGGCGCTTGGTCTTTCGAACGATGTGATTGAAAACGGCATTCGCAATCTGGAGAGCGTTTCGGGGCGTTTTCAGCGCATCGATCTGGGGCAACCGTTCTTGGTGATTGTTGACTATGCGCACACCGACGATGCGCTGGAAAATCTGATTCGGACAGCGCGGGAGCTGAATCCCAAGGGCCGGATCATCACCCTGTTCGGCTGCGGTGGGGAAAAAGACCGCACCAAGCGGCCGGTGATGGGGGAAGTGACCGGCCGGTTGAGCGACTTGACGATTCTTTCGAGCGACAATCCGCGCAGCGAAGAGCCGCTGAAAATCATCAGCGACATCATCGTGGGATTGCAGAAAACCGGTGGAAAATATCTGATCGAGCCGGACCGGGAAAAAGCCATCGGCATGGCCATGGAAGAGGCCCGCAGCGGAGACATCGTGCTGCTGGCAGGAAAAGGTCACGAGAACTATCAGATTCTCGCCGACAGGACGTTTGAATTTGACGATCGGGAAATGGCGCGACGCGCCTTACGCGAACGTGGTTTTGAAGGGCCGCGAATCGAGCAAGGGAACAGCGGCTCAGGGTTTGGCACCTAGCGCGCTTGTTCATACGTGAGACGAGGGCGCTCGGGCCCCGAGAAGATCGGGGCGAGCCGATTGCTGATCTCTCGAAAGGAGGAGCCCTCAAACCGTTGAAAACACAAGGAGCCGTTCGGTACTGGAGTAAAACGAATCCTTTGAGGAACTTATGCGGTGGACGATTGCACAGGTGGCTGACGCTCTGGGTTCTCGGCCGGGGAAGGGACTTAACACCCTGGCCCGGGTGGCCGGCGTGTCGATTGATTCTCGCACGATTCGTCCCGGAGAACTGTTTATCGCCATCCACGGACCGAGTCACGATGGACACGATCACGTGGTCGCTGCGCTGGAAAGCGGAGCCATCGCCGCGGTGGTGGCAGTGGCGCAGCTTTCGCGATATGCGGACCCAGTCCGGGACCGCTGCATCGCGGTGGGCGACACCTTCGAAGCGCTCAAGCAACTGGCGCGCGCGGTGCGCGAAGCCTGGGGCGGGAAAATTGCCGGCGTCACAGGTTCTGTCGGTAAGACCACCACGAAGGAGATCTTGGCGGCACTGCTGGGCGCGAAGCTGCGGGTACTGAAGTCGGAAGGAAATTTAAATAACGAGTATGGGCTGCCGCTGACGCTGTTTCGGCTGGAGGAAACGCACCAGGCGGCGGTGTTGGAAATGGGCATGTCGCGCCGCGGAGAGTTGGCGCGGTTGGCGGCGATTGCGCGGCCGGACGTCGGAGTGGTGACGCGGGTTTCGCCGGCGCACCTGGAATTTTTTGCTTCGGTGGACGAAATTGCGCTGGCGAAGCGCGAGCTTATCGAAGGATTGAATGGGCATGAATCGACTGCAGTGCTCAACGCGGATGACCCGCGCGTCGCGGCGTTTGGAGCTTTTGCACCGGGGCGCGTGCTGACCTATGGCATCGAAAAACAGGCTTTTTTCATGGCTCGCGAGATTGAAGATCGCGGAGCACTGGGGTCGGCGTTCGACTATGTGAGTCCGGAGGGACGCGTTCGGTTGGAGCTGAACGTCCCCGGGCGTCACGCGATTGCCAATGCGCTGGCGGCCTTGGCGGCGGCAAGCGTGTGGGGCATTGGCGCAGCGGAAGCGCAGAGCGTGTTTCTCGCGTTGCGCGCACCGGCGATGCGCGGAGAACTATTGCGATTTTCGAATGGGGCGGCTCTGATCAACGACAGCTACAACTCGAGTCCTGCGGCGCTACAAGCGATGACAGAGTTGCTGGCAGCGACCCCGAATTTCCGCCGGCGCATTCTGGCTGCGGGCGAGATGCGTGAACTCGGAACGGCTTCGCCGAATCTGCACCGCGAGGCTGGGCAGTACGCCGCAAAAACCGGCAAAATTGATTGGGTCATCGGGGTGACTGGTGACGCGGCACAAATCGTGGAAGGAGCGGTAACGGCAGGGCTGCCGCGGGCGCATGCTAAATTTTTTGCAACGCCAAAGGAAGCCGCTGGATTTCTCGCGGGGTTTATCGGGGAAGGGGATTTGCTTCTAGTCAAAGGATCGCGGGGCGTGAAGATGGAGCAAATTGTGGAAACGCTGATCGCGCGGCACGCGGCGCCGGGAGAAATCATGGGGCAGGAGGTACGGCACTAAGATGCTTTACTACCTCCTTTACCACACCTTGCAACGCTACTTCAGCCCGCTGAATGTTTTTCGCTACATTACCGTTCGAACGGTGTATGCGAGCCTCACGGCCATGTTTCTGGCGTTGGTTTTTGGTCCCTGGCTGATCCGGCGGCTTCGCGAACTGCAAATTGGCCAGTTTATCCGGGAGGAAGGCCCACAGGAGCATAAGAAGAAAGCGGGCACGCCTACAATGGGCGGAGTTCTGATCGTCCTTTCCACGGCAGTGCCGGTTCTGCTTTGGGCGGACCTGACCAATCCGTTTATTCTGCTATCGTTATTCGCTCTGTTCGCGTTTGCCATAATTGGCTTCATTGACGATTACGCGAAAGTCTCGCTGCAGCGCAATCTCGGTCTCACTGCCAAGAAGAAAATTTATTTCCAGACTTTCGTCAGTCTCGTCGTCGGCGTTGTGCTTCTTGTTCTGGCTACCTACAGTGCATACTCGACGCAGTTTGTCTTCCCCTTCTTGAAACGATTCCATCCCGATCTGGTGATTCATTCGCTGCTCGATCGCTCTCATTTTTCCGGGCATCTCTGGCCGCTTGCGTTTCTGCCATTTCTTGTGGCTACGGCTATCGTCATTGTAGGTTCCTCAAACGCGGTGAATCTGACGGATGGACTGGACGGCTTGGCGATTGGCTGCACCGTTATCGCGGCAGGGGCGCTTACGGTTTTGACTTACGTGAGCAGCAACTACCGCTGGGCGACCTATCTCGAGATTCAGTACATTCCGCGGGTCGGCGAATTGACGGTATTTTGCGGCGCGCTCGTCGGGGCTTCGCTTGGGTTTCTCTGGTACAACGCGCACCCCGCGGAAATTTTCATGGGCGACGTGGGCTCGTTGTCACTGGGCGGCACGCTGGGCACTATCGCCGTCATCATTAAGCAGGAAATCCTGCTCTTTTTCGTAGGTGGTGTGTTCGTCGTCGAAGCGCTATCCGTGATTCTGCAGGTAGGCTCTTTTAAGCTGCGTGGCAAGCGCATTTTCCGCATGGCGCCAATCCATCATCATTTTGAACTGCTGGGTTGGAGCGAATCGAAAGTGATCGTGCGGTTTTGGATCGCGGCGCTGGTGTTTGCGCTGTTTGCGCTGACGACGTTGAAGTTGCGGTAGGGAGTCGTTCCGGTTAAAGGATATTGCGAGAAAAATGCAGAATCCGTTTGAGTTGCGAGGCAAGCGCGTGCTGGTCGTGGGGCTAGCCAGGACGGGTGTAGCCACGGCGCTGTTTTGCGTTACGCGGGGTGCGAGCGTGACGGCGACGGATACGCGGACCGAAAACGAAATCGGCGAAGCGATCGCGCCGCTGCGGGCTACGGGGGTAAGACTAGAGCTCGGCGGGCACCGGGAAAATACATTTTCTGAGCAGGACTTGATCGTTCCGAGTCCCGGCGTGCCCGCCGACGCTCCATTGCTGCAGAGCGCTCGAGCCAAGGGCGTCACCATTTGGAGCGAAGTTGAACTGGCGGACCGTTTCCTTCACGGCCGCTTGATCGGGATCACCGGTTCGAATGGGAAGACGACGACGACTTCTTTAATCGAACATATTTTGAGGAACGCTGGATTTTCCACGATTCTCGCGGGAAATATCGGCACGCCCTTGATTGTGCGCGTGGAACAGACCAGCGACAACACCATCACGGTTGTGGAGTTGAGCAGTTTCCAACTGGAGCTGATTGAAACGTTTCGCCCCAACATCAGCGTCTTTTTGAATCTCACAGCCGACCACCTGGATCGGCATCACACGATGGAAGCTTACGGCCGCGCCAAAGCACGCATCTTCGAGAATCAGACGGAAGTAGACATGGCGGTGTTAAACGCAGATGATCCCGCTACCACTCCCCTGGCGCCATCTAAACCGCACCTGTACTGGTTCAGCCGGAAGCAGCGCGTTGCCCAAGGTGCGTTCGTGCGCGAAAACGAAATTGTCTTTCGTCATGACGGAGAAGAAGAGGAGGTATTGAAGCTCCAGGACATTCCGCTGGCGGGAGCGCATAACGTCGAAAACGTTCTGGCGGCCGTGGTGGCGACGCGTCTCGCTGGAGCTCACCCAGCGGCTATCGCGAAAGGAGTGCGCTCGTTCGCGGGTGTCGAACATCGCCTCGAGTTTATCGTAGAAATCGGAGGCGTCCGCTATTACAACGATTCGAAAGCGACCAATGTCGATGCCACGCTAAAGGCGCTGGAAGCTTTTCCCGGGCGAATCCTGATCGTTCTGGGCGGGAAAGACAAAGGCAGCGATTACACATTGTTGCAAGGACTGTTGCGAGAGAGGGCCATTCTTGCGTTGTTGATTGGCGCGGCAGCAGAAAAAATTGAAAAACAAATCACAGGCAGCGTGGCTATCGAACGCGCCGGAACCATCGAGCGCGCCGTGGAAATTGCCTCGCACGCGGCGCGGCCCGGAGATGTGGTTCTGCTGGCGCCGGCATGTGCCAGCTTCGATCAGTTTCAGAACTACGAACACCGCGGCCGAGTTTTCAAAGAGTTGGTGCATCAATTGGAGCGGCAAGCGGCGAGCACCACTTCTGGAAGAAGGTGAGAGAACGTGCCGAGACGACTGGACAATGACCGCTGGCTCTTTGGAGCGACGCTGACGTTGTGCCTATTTGGGGCCGTGATGATTTTCAGCGCCTCCGCGGTCACGGCGAAGCAGCAGTATGGCCATTCGTATATCTTTCTGATCCGCCAGGCCGCATGGCTCGTGATTGGCCTCTTAGGCATGTTCATCCTCATGCGCACGGACTATCGCAAACTGCGCGAACCCGCCGTTGTTTATCCGGTCATTTGCGCGGTCTTGCTGATGCTCGTCGGAACTTTATTCCTCGATAAGTCGCATTCCACACACCGCTGGATCAAGTTCGGCCCATTAAACATTCAGCCTTCCGAGCTGGCGAAGCTGGCCGTGATCTTGTATCTGGCGTGGTTTTTTGATCTCAAGCGCCGCGGCAAGGCATCCATGGAGTTCTGCAAAGAAGATTTTCTGCAAACGATTCTTCCAGCAGCGGGGCCAATTTTGGTTTGTGTAGTGCTCATTCTGCTGCAGCCTGATCTTGGCACGTCCGTGGACATAGTTCTTATCGCCGCGGCGGTTTTGTCTGTCGCAGGCCTTTCCTGGAAGTGGCTTGCGGTCGGCGCGGCCGTTTCGATGCCGGCGCTTTATCTCTTGATCACCCAGGTCTCCTATCGCCAGGCGCGGCTGCTGGCGTTTCTCGATCCAGCCTCCGATCCCCAGGGCGCAGGGTTTCAACTGTTGCAGTCGCTCATCGCGGTCGGCTCTGGTGGTTTTACAGGCGTGGGCCTGATGGAGAGCAAACAAAAGCTCTTCTATCTGCCGGAAGCGCACACGGATTTTATATATGCGGTGATCTGCGAGGAACTGGGTTTCATCGGCGCGATAATTGTGATAGCGCTCTTTGTCATTTATGGCTGGCGGGGGATGCGTGCCGCGTTCGGTGCTCCGGACGGATTCGGGCGGCTGCTGGCGCTGGGAATCACGGCGATGGTTTTGTGCCAGGCGCTGATTAATTTCGCAGTGGTGCTCGGGATGGTGCCGACGAAGGGGATTCCACTGCCATTCATCAGTTATGGCGGATCGAGTTTGCTGGTCATGCTGCTGGCCACTGGTGTGCTGCTGAATATATCTCAACGGGCGGCGGAAGCATGAAGGAATTAGAACCATGGCTGAAGAATCTCGGTTGTAGCGGCGCAGTATGCTGCGCCCCTGCCCGGCAAGAGCTCTACCGTTGAAATTGCTAATTGCAGGCGGCGGGACGGGCGGACATGTTTTTCCCGCTCTAGCGATTGCGCGGGAATGGCTTGCAAGAGGAAGCGAAAGGGAAGTCGTGCTGGTAGGAACACAACGCGGGATTGAAATGAAGCTTGTGCCGCAGGCCGGGCTGCCGCTGGAAACCCTGCGCGTGGCCGGCTTGAAAGGGAAGGGCGGGGCGACGCTGCTCAAGAATCTGGCGATGCTGGCGCCGGCGATGCTGGATGCTCGGCGCGTGTTGCGCAAGCACAAGCCCGTCGCCGCGTTTGGTGTCGGCGGTTACGCAGCGGGACCGATGTTGCTGGCCACGTGGCTGAGGCGCGTGCCCAACGTCATCTTTGAACCGAACGCGGAGCCGGGATTCACAAACAAAGCCTTGGCCCGAATTTCTAGACGAATTGCGACAGGCTATGAAATTTCTGCACGGACGTGGGGAAAAAAGGCCATCGTTACTGGTTGCCCGGTGCGCCCGGAGTTTTTCTCTATCACGGCGCGGCGGCTGGAAAAGCCTTTTCGGTTGCTCGTTACCGGTGGCAGTCAGGGAGCGCTGCCGATCAACCGAACCTTTGTCGACGCCATGGACCGCCTCGTGGCCCGGAAGAACGAATTGGCCATCGTGCATCAGACCGGCGAGCGCGATTATGATGCGGTACGCACCGCGTACGCGCGGCGCGAAATCAACGCGGAGGTTGTCCCCTTCCTCACCAACATGGCGGAGCGCTTTGCCTGGGCAGACATGATTGTTTGCCGAGCAGGAGCCATCACCGCGGCGGAAATCGCCGCCGCGGGCCGAGCCGCCATCTTTATCCCGTTCGGAAGGGCCACCGACAGCCATCAATTGCGCAATGCGCAGGAAATGACCAGCGCGGGAGCCGGCCGCCTGATTCCCGAGGCGGAACTCACGGCCGAAAGACTGACCGGCGAAATCTTTTCTCTCCTCGACCAGCCCCAGCAGATCGAAAAAATAGCAACCGCCGCGCGCGCACTTGCCCGCCCGTGCGCCGCGCGCGACATCGTGAACCTCATCGAAGAGGCCGCGAACGTGCAGGGAAATCGGCAGAGGGCAAGCGCATGATGGTCTCCTTTCGAAATTTTCAACGGATTCACCTCGTCGGTATTGGTGGCATCGGCATGAGCGGCATCGCCGAAGTACTTCTCACGCTTGGGTATTCCGTGTCCGGCTCGGACACTAAGCCGTCCACCATCACCGAGCGCCTCCAGAACCTCGGCGCGACGGTCTACCAAGGTCACAAAGCCTCCAACGCCGATGGCGCGCACGTTGTCGTGACTTCCTCCGCCGTGAAGGCAGATAACCCTGAAGTCATCGAAGCGCACAAGATGAAAATTCCCGTGATTCCGCGCGCGGAAATGCTTGCGGAGCTGATGCGCCTGAAATACGGAATCGCCGTGGCCGGCGCTCATGGCAAAACGACTACCACTTCGATCGTCGCTTCGGTGCTGGCCGCAGCGCATCTTGACCCCACGTTTGTGATTGGCGGGAAGGTCAACCAGGCGGGCACGACCGCGCGGCTCGGCAAAGGCGAATATTTTGTGGTGGAAGCGGACGAGAGCGATCGCAGCTTCCTGATGCTTGCACCGGTAGTCGCTGTAGTGACTACCATTGATCGCGAACACCTCGACCAATACACATCGCTGGAAGATATTCAGGACGCTTTCATTCAGTTTGTGAATCGCGTGCCATTCTACGGTGCGGCGATCCTCTGCATCGATGAGCCCAACGTGCAGGCGATCATTCCCAGTGTGAAGCGTCCCATCATTACTTATGGAACTTCGAGTCAGGCCGATCTCGTAATTGGCGATGTGAAGCTGGAAGGCTTGGAGAGCGAGTTCCGGCTGACTTACAAAGGCGAACATCTTGGGTTGTTCCGGCTGACACATCCTCCCGGGATGCACAACGTCCGCAACGCGGCGGCGGCTGCGGCAGTCGCGCTGTACCTGAATGTTCCTGCTGACTTGATCCGCGAGGGCCTTATCAAGTTTGCCGGAGTGGGCCGCCGTTTTGACATCAAGGGCGTGGTCAATGGCGTCACCGTCGTCGATGATTACGGTCATCACCCGGTCGAGATTCGCGCGACGCTCGAAGCAGCCCGCGGTTGCAAGTTCAATCGCCTGCTGGTGCTTTTTCAACCGCATCGTTACAGCCGCACTCAGCATCTCTGGGACGATTTCCGCCGCGCGTTCAATCAGGCGGACATCCTTGTGCTCCTCGATGTCTATGCGGCCAGCGAAGTGCCCATTCCGGGCGTGACGAGCGAAGTGCTTGCGGGCGCTATTCGTGAAGCCGGCCACAAAAATGTCCACTATTTTCATTCGATGCAGGAAGGCATCGAGTATCTGCTGAAGCAAGCGCGTCCGGGTGACGCTGTCCTCACCATCGGCGCGGGCAACATCAGCCGGGCAAGCAATGAGTTTATGGTTCTTCTTGGAACGGAGCATCCGACGCCTCATGCGCATTCATGATCCCAGGATCGTTGGCAAACTTGGGGAGCTCCACGTCGAGCTGCAGCAAGGCGCTGCACTTGCGGACCTCACCTCGCTGCGAATCGGCGGCACCACAGACTTGCTCCGCATCAAGAAACACGAAAGCCTTCCCGATCTCCTGAATCTACTCGACGCGAACCATGTCCCTCACAAATTTCTTGGCGGAGGCTCGAACCTGCTTGTGGGTGATGGGGAGTTGCCCTGGGTGGTCCTGCAACTCATCCGTCCGGAGCCCGACGTTGTGCTCGACGGCAACCTTGCCCACATTGACGCCGCAGCCGACCTCGGTCGCATGATCACCTTCTGTGCGAAGAACGATCTCGGCGGCATGGAAGGACTCATCGGCGTTCCTGGCACCGTCGGCGGCGCACTGCGCATGAATGCCGGGGCCTACGGCATGCAGATCGGCAGCTACGTCCGCGAGGTGAAGCTCTACCGGGCCGCCACTGGAAAGATCGAAACCCTCCGGGGCCAACAAATTTCTTTCGAATACCGGCACACTTCTTTTGCGCCCGATGATATGATGCTCTCGGTGATATTGGAACTACCCTCCAAACCGTTCAAAGTAATCCTCGAAGGTATTCGTATCTGCAACGAAAAACGGCGTTCAAGCCAGCCGCTCGGCCAGAAAAGTGCCGGTTGCATTTTCAAGAACCCTCCCGGCGCGTCCGCGGGCCGCATGATCGATGAATTGGGGCTCAAGGGCCTGTCGGTGGGCGATGCCCGCGTTAGCGACCGTCATGCCAATTTCTTTGTGAACGCCGGCCATGCCTCAGCCAAGGATATGCTCACGCTCATCGCCGACGTGCGCGAGCGCGTGCACAAGAGTTTCGGTGTGAGTCTTGAGAACGAGGTGGTTGTTTGGAACGCGTGAAAGCCATACCGCGGAACGCGACGGCGGCGGAGGCCGATTCCTACCGGCCCGAACTGATTGCCGACGATGAACCGCGCTACCTCCGCCGTCAGAAGCCAGTCGAAATCCGCCGCAAAAAGTTCACCGGGCGGGGCTGGCCGTTTTACAGACGGGTGCTGGTTCTGACGTGTGCCGGTGCCGTGTGTACCACGGCGGCGGTTTATGGAACGCAGTTTCTCCTGTATTCGCCCAGCATGCTGCTGCTCAAGCCCGATCAAATCGAATTGAACGGCAATCGCATCGTGAGCCGCGAAGCGGTTCTCCAGCAATTTGTTCACGACCGGAACCGAAGTGTTTTGCGCATTCCTCTGGACGCTCGCCGGGGTCAACTGGAACAGATTCCCTGGATCGAATCTGCCAGTGTGCAGCGCATCCTGCCGAATCGCCTTCGTATCGAGCTGACGGAGCGTGCTCCCGTCGCCTTTGTGCGCAACGGCAATGAACTGGCTCTGATGGATGCCCATGGAGTCATCCTCGATCGTCCGCGCGGCGAAGATCTGCGTTTCCCGATCGTCAGCGGCGTCTCCGAAGACGTGCCGCGAGACCAACGCGAAAAGCGCATGCAGACCTACGAGGAATTCATGAAGGATGTCGACCTGGTGCGCGGCGGCTCATCCGATCGTGTGAGTGAGGTCGATCTCTCCAACCCGAAGGATCTGCGCGTGGTGATGACTGGGCTGGCCAGCGCCAATGATTCACAGGCGGTGACGATTCACTTCGGTGCGAGTGAGTTCACTGGCAAATTCAAGATGCTGATCGACAATTTTTCGCAGTGGCAGGCGAACGCCGGCCGTGTGCGGTCGATCGATTTGCAGTATTCGCGGCAAGTGGTCGTGAATCCCGACTCCAGCTCGGGCACAACTACCGCAAGAACAAAATAGATTCATCGCAGGAGCGGCGGCTTGGCAAAGAAAGACAAATACCTGGTGGGGCTGGACATCGGCAGCACGAAAACCTGTGTTCTCATCGCGGAAGTCGAAGGCGAACTGGTGAAATTCCTGGCGCTTGGTGCGGCCGAGTCCAAGGGCCTGCGCAAGGGCCTGATCGTCAATCTTGACTCCACGGTAAGTTCCATCCGGCGCGCCGTCGAAGAGGCCGAGAGCGTCGCGAACGTGCCGGTGGAAGAGGCTCTAATCGGAGTCGCCGGCGGCCACGTGCGCGGGGTAAACAGCCGAGGCGGCATCACCCTGGGACAGCGTCCGCGAGACATCGAGCGCGACGACGTACGCCGCGCCGTCGATGCCGCCCGCAACATCACGCTTCCTGAAGACCGCGAGGTCCTTCATGTGCTTCCGCATGAATTTATAGTGGATGCGCAGGACGGCATACGCGACGCCGTCGGCATGGTCGGCCAGCAGTTGGCAGTGAACGTCCATCTGGTGACTTCCTCCGTCGCTGCCACGCAGAATCTGGTCACCGCTGCGAACAAGGCCGGCATCCTCATCAGCGATACGGTCCTCGAGCCGCTGGCTTCGGCCGAATCTTGTCTGACGCAGGACGAGCGCGATCTCGGCTGCTGCCTGCTGGACATCGGTGGCGGTACCACCGAACTGCTCGTCTTCGGCGGCGGCGTAGTGCGTCACACCGGCGCGGTCCCAATCGGCGGCGATCACTTCACGAACGATCTCGCTGTCGGCTTGCGCACTCCTATCCCCGAGGCAGAAAGACTCAAGCGCCGCCACGGCTGTGCTGCTTCCGCCTTCATGAAGGGAAACGGCGCTATCGAGATTGCCAGCGTGGGTGACCGCCCGCCAAGAACCATCTTCGCTCACATGTTGACGGACATCATCGAACCGCGCGCCATGGAATTGCTTTCGCTGATTCGCGACGACTTGCAGCGCGCCGGCCTTGACGGCCAGATCCCCGCAGGATTTATCCTCGCAGGCGGCGGCGCACGCCTCCATGGGTTGGAGGAACTCGCCGAGCAGTCATTCCATCTGCCGGTGCGCGTCGCGGAACCAAAAGGCTTGGCTGATCTGCCCGAACAGGTGGCGCAGCCGGAATATGCAACCGTAATCGGGCTCGTTCTATATGGCGCGAAGGCGCGGCGCTCTGCGCCGCAGCGCGCGGGAAACCTGGTATCAAAATTGAAAGCCATGTTCGCCGGCGCCTCGTGACCCTGCCCGAGAGCCGCCAGCGAAACTGGAGAAGGTTGAGAAAGAAATGACAACAAGAGATGCAGGAATCCGCATGAGCTTCAGCGAGGAGCTGCAGCCGGCGAAGATTAAAGTCATCGGTGTGGGCGGGGGCGGGTGTAACGCGGTGAACCGCATGATACGCGCCAAGCTCGAAGGCGTGGAGTTCATCACCGCCAACACGGACCTGCAGGCGCTGAAGCTGTCGCAGGCGCCGGTGAAGCTGCAACTCGGCGCGAAACTCACCAAGGGCCTCGGTGCGGGCGCCAATCCCGAGGTCGGACGGAAGGCGGCGCTGGAAGATACGGAGAAAATCATCGAAGCGCTGGAAGGCTCGGACATGATTTTTATTACCTCCGGCCTCGGCGGCGGCACGGGCAGCGGCGCGGCGCCCGTGGTCGCTTCTCTCGCCAGCGAATTGGGCGCTTTGAGCGTCGCCGTGGTCACAAAACCTTTCGCATTCGAAGGCAAGCGCCGCATGATGCAGGCCGAGCAGGCCCTTGACGAGCTTATCGGCGCTGTTGACACCGTCATCGTGATCCCCAACGAGCGCTTGATGGAAACTGTCGAGCGCCGCACGAGCTTCTTCGACGCCTTCCGCATTGCTGATGACATTCTTCGCCAGGCCGTTCAGGGCATCTCGGACATCATCACCGTGCCCGGCATCATCAACCGCGACTTCGCCGACGTGAAAGCCATCATGCACGGCCAGGGCTA
>WNEZ01002310.1_pt1 | contig 16294 bp, 13 predicted proteins | sample 5400521 | NCBI WGS metagenome assembly WNEZ01 (sample SAMN13153339, study PRJNA577476) | soil metagenome | isolation source: 120 cm saprolite under Douglas fir tree site 2 hole 1 replicate 1 | place: USA:California | collected 2015-04-18
CCAGCACCGGCTGCTTGAACGCGTCGCCCAGGTACTTCGCGACGATGCGGCCGGCGATGTCGGCGCCCGAGCCCGGAGTGAGGGGGACGATGACCCGGATCGGCTTCGTCGGATAATCCTGCGCGAAGGCGATGCCGGCCGCGCAGAGTATTGCGGTGGCGGAAATTCCGGTGATGGTCTTCATAGGCTCCCCGTACTATTTGAGAATCCCCGCCTCGCGCATGTATTTAAGCACGCCGGGATGGATCAGGTCCTGCCGCGGCGCGGCGGCGAGCGTGTTGGCGAGAGTCGATTCCTTCGCCTGCTCGAGCTTGGCGCCGAGCGCGGCTTCGCCCTTGTGAAGAGCGCGCGCGAGCTTGTACGCGGCTTCGTCGGGCAGTCCCGGCCGCGCGAGGACGAGCGACCAGGAGCCGAGCGCTGCGATCGGCGCGTTCTGGCCCTTGTAGCTGCCCGCGGGCAGCGTGATCGGCTTGATGAAGGGATATTTCGCGAGAATGCGCTTCATGCCCTCCGCATCGGGGGTGATGAAGCGCGCGCCCGCCGGCCCATTCGATATCGCGACGAAACCCGGCCAGCCTACGCCGCCGCCCCACTGCGCCGCGGCGCGGCCGTCGAGCACCATCTTCGGACCGTCGCCCGCGCTCTGAGAATAGATCGGCATGAAGTCCTTGTCGATGTCCAGGCCCAGGCCGTCGAACACGTAGCGCGCGAGCACCACGAAGCCCGAGCCGCTCGCGCCCCAGGCGACGGGCTTGCCCTTCAGGTCGCCGATGGTGCGGTACGGGCTGTCCCCGCGGACCATGAACATGCCCGAGTTCGGGTACATCGCGTTGATGATCTTCAGGTTCGCGGGCGGGCGGCCGATGCCGGTGAGCGCCTCGTAGGTCACCTCGCCCGTGGCAAGCCCGATGTCGATCTTGCCCTCGGCCAAGAGCGGCGCGTTCTCGGTGCTGCCCTTGGTGCTGCGCTGCTCCACGACGAGCGTCGGGTCTGACTCGTTCAACGCGGCCGAATACGCTGCGCCGTAGATCTGGAAGCCGCCTCCTTGCGTGGCCGTGCCGAGCACGACCGTGGTCTTTTGCTGCGCTGCGGCGCCGCTCACGGCCGCCATGGCGAAGGCGAGCAAGGCCGGCGCAACGAGCTTGCGCAACTCACGAGTGTGCCTCTTCATTGTTGTCCCCCATTGTTTGACCGGCCTGTCCGTGTGTGTGCCGGGTTACTCTATCACGCGTTCCGGTTCTCCTATATAGAACCATTGCAAAGGCCAAAACCCGGGTATAAATTGTTCCGCTTGCGCGGTCGCCTCCAAAAGTCGCAGCACGCGCCGTCCTTGCAAATGCCAAGAGAACGACAACAAAAATATTCAGCACTCCCCGGACCTGGCTCGAAGATCAGGGTAAGGGAAGCCAACCAACAAGGAGATCCCTGCATGTCCTCCAAGCCTCATCGGTTTCGCGCCCTGGCCGGAGTTGCGGTCGTCGCCGCGCTGCTGGCGTGGACGCCGCCCGCGGATGCCCGCGTTACGAAGATTGTCATCAACACGACGGTGGACCCGGACAATACTCTCGCGCCTTTCGGCGACGCCGGCCCGCTCAAGCGCGTCACGGGGATCGCTTTCGGCGAGCTCGACCCGCGCGATGAGCGAAACGAAATCATCCAGGACATTCGCCTTGCACCCAAAAACGCAAGAGGGAAGGTGGAGTACAGCGCCACGTTCCAGCTGATCCTGCCCTCCAAAGCCGAGAACATAAGCGGGCTGATGTGGCACGACGTGCCGAACCGCGGCGGCAGGGTCACGATCGTGGCCGCGGAGCGCAACGCGGGCGACGTGGGCCTCTCGAGCGGCTGGCAGGGCGACAACTCGGGTGCGACTTCCCAGACGCTCACAGGCAATGAATTTGTCGTGGTGCCGATCGCCAAGCACCATAACGGCTCCTCCATCACCGGGACGGTTCTGGGACGCATCGTCAATCGCAGCGGACCCGATTCGCAGCCGATTCTCGTGCAGAACAATCCCCTCCCGTACAAGCCGGCGACCCTCGATACGACGCAGGCGACGTTGACCACGCATACGCACGAAACCGTCGACGGCATCGTCACCGTGGGTTCGACCATCCCTCCCTCGGACTGGCAGTGGGCCAAGTGCGACGCCACGCATCCGTTCCCGGGCACGCCCGACCCGACGCAGATCTGCCTCAAGAACGGCTTCGATGCCAAGCTGTTGTACCAGGTGGTGTTCACGGCGACCGACCCGTACGTGCTGGGCGTGGGCTTCGCCGCGTTCCGCGACCTCGCAACGTTTTTCAGGAACGAAGCGCAGGACGACTTCGGCACCGCCAACCCGCTCGCCGGACGCATCAAGTGGGTCATCGGCCGCGGTGTTTCGCAATCGGGCAATTACCTGAGGCAATTCCTGCACCTCGGGTTCAACGAGGACGAAGCCGGGCGCCAGGTGTACGACGGCGCGTGGCCCATCATCGCGGGCCGGCGCATCGCGCTGAATTTCCGCTGGGCGCAGCCGGACGGCGTGCTGGAGCTCTACCAGGCCGGCAGCGAAGGCCCGCAGTGGTGGGCCGACTGGCCCGACCATGTCCGCCATCTGCCGACGCGGGGCATCCTCGATCGCTGCAGGGAGTCCCGCACCTGCCCGAAGATCATCGAGCATTTCGGCTCGGCGGAAGTGTGGGCCTTGAAGCTCACGCCCGAATGGGTCGGCACGGACGGCGAGCACGACATCCCGCTGCCGAACAATGTCCGCAGATACTACATCCCGAGCACCACGCATGGCGGCAGTAACATCAACCCGGCTACCACCACCATATTTAACGCCAGTCTCCCGGGCAAACTATTGGCGCCCCCCAACTGCCCGGGAAACAATTTCGGCACCGGCGTTTTTCCCGCCAATCCGGTCCCGCACACGCAGACGGTCAATGCGCTGCGCGTGCACTTCCGCAACTGGGTGATGCACGGCACGCTGCCGCCCCCCAGCGTCTGGCCGAGATTGGGCAAGCCCGGCGAGCGCGACGGCGACGACGATGACGACGGCCATGAGCACGGCCACCATGGCGACAAGCACGAAGGCCACCCAACGGGGCAGCCCGATCTCGTCCCAGCGACCAAGGAAGCCATGGGCTTCCCGGACATCCCGGCCGTCACAGCCATCTCGCCGACGATCCCGAGCAAGTTCATCATGCCGGTGCTCGACTACGACTGGGGGCACCACTTCGACTATAGCGACACCTCGGGCGTGCCGACGAACTTGCCGCCGCCGATCAAGCGCGTGATCAAGATGCTGGTGCCGCGCGTGGACGCCGACGGCAACGAAATGGGCGGGGTGCCGGTGGTGCTGCGCGATGCGCCGCTCGGCACCTACCTCGGCTGGAACATCACCGCCGGCGGCGCGCGCCCGTTCCACCAGGGCGAGATCTGCGACTACGTGGGCGGCATGATCCCGTTCGCGAAGACGAAAGCGGAGCGCCTGGCGAGCGGCGATCCGCGCCTCTCGCTCGAGGAGCGCTACGGGAATCTGGAGGGCTACGTCAAAGCGGTCACTGCCGCCGCGGCGAACGCGGTCGCGCAGGGCTTCCTATTGCAGGGCGACGCAGACGCGCTCATCGCGCAAGCCGCGGCGAGCGACGTTCTCAAATAGTAGAAACGGTCAGAGAGCGCGTGCAGACGATCCGTCTGCACGCGCTTTTTGTTTTACCGCAGACTCAGCGCGTGAGCCAGCCGCGCGCCCTCACGGTGAGCGCGGCGTAGGGGAAGATCCAGGTGAGCGCGAAGAACGAGAAGTAGGCGTAGAGGATGCCGAACACGAAGTCCCAGGAGCGCTCGCTCCTCAGGTAATAGAGCACGTAGACGAGCGACACCACCATGATCGCGAGCAGCATCCGCACGAGCGTCGCCGGGTCGGTGAGCGCGTTCACGGCCCACAGCGCGATCGACGCGTACGCGACGGGGTAGCGCAGGTTGGTGATCGTGCTCTCGTAGAGCGCAAGCAGGCGCGAAAGAAGGGGCCGCTTCCAGAGGATGCGCGCGAAGCGGAACTCCTCGCGGATATAGCTCCGGTCCCAGCGCAGGAACATGCGGCACAGCTTCGCGTAGGTCTCGGGCACGATCGTGTGCACCACCGCCGAGCGCTGGTACACCGTGTCGTAGCCCCGGGCGAGGATGTCGTTGGTGAGCGCGCGGTCCTCGCCGTAGGTACAGGGAGCGCCCAGGAAGGTCTGCCCCTCCCACGCAGGAAGCGCCTGCCGCACCACCGAAGCCCGGTACGCGGCGAGCGCGCCCGGACAGCAGTACACGGTGCGGAACACCGACTGGGCGCTGCGCAGGTAGTCGAAAGAAAGAACGAACCTCACGTGCAGCATTCTCGGAATGAGGCCCGCCCTGCGGTTGTGCACCGCCACCTTGCCCGCGACCGCGCCGACGCGCGGATCGCGAAACGGACCCGCGACCGCGAACAGCGCCCCGCGCTCGATCACGCTGTCGGAATCGACCGTGACGATGATCTCGCCCGTCGCGCGCCTGAAGCCTTCGGCGAGCGCGCCGCGCTTGCCGAGGTTCGCGGGAAGCCGGACCAGGGTCACCCGCCCGGAAAAGCGCAGCGCCGCGTTCTGGATGTGGTGCCAGGTGTCGTCGGTGCTGCCGTCGTCCACCGCGATGATCTGCAGGCGCTCGCGCGGATAGTGCGCCGCGGCGACCGAGGCGATGGCGTGCTCGACCCCCTCGCCCTCGTTGTAGGCCGGAATGATGACAGTGAGCGCCGGCGCTTCTTCCACGCGCGCCGAGGCGAACGGGCGGTACAGCAGCCACAGGACCGTGCGCAGGAGAAGGAGCAGCATGCCCATCGTGATCCAGATGACCGTCGGCCGCACCCACAGCATCGTCCAGTGCTGACGGCGCGCGACATCCACGAGCGGCTGCAGGAGCGGCGTGGCGAGCGCCGCGTACGCGAGCGTCAGCATGCTCGCGAAGATCGCCGCGATCACGACATAGTCCCAGCCGTCGCCTTGCGGCGGACGCATCGTTTCCGCCACGGCCTCGAAGGTCGTGGCTTCAGTGCGGCTATTCATCGCGTGGAGGCTCTGGTTCGGAAAGCCGCAATCTTACTGGCGCGGGTTGACGGATTGCTGAAGCTGATGCAGGAATCGCGCCCGCTGCCGAGCGGGGCGTCACGAGGCTCCGGACCGGAATCGCGCACCAACAATGAGCAAGGCCGCACGAAGATGTCGCATGCGGCGCCGCGGCGCCCGGGGCGCGGCGAAAATTCTCGCGACGCTCAATCCGCGCGCGCGCCTGAGGACTGGATCACGCGGCCCCATTTCTCGGCTTCGGCCTGCATGAATTTGCGCAGCTCCTCGGGCGAGCTGCCCACGGGCTGCGCGCCCTGGTTCGTCAGCTGCGTGCGCAGTTCCGGTGCCGCGAGCGTCGCGACGAGCGTCTGGTTGAGTCGCTCGATGATCGCGCGAGGTGTCCCGGCGGGCGCGACCACCGCGTGCCAGGACCCGCCCTGCAGCGCGGCCAAGCCGACTTCCGGTGTCGCCGGCACGTCGGGGAGGAGCGGCGAGCGTGCCGGGGCGGTGATCACGAGCGCCTTCAGGCGCCCGGCTTTCACGTGCGGCAGGAAAGCCGGAATCGTATTGAATGCGATCTGCACCTTGCCCGACATCATCTCGGGCAGCGCCTGCGCGACCCCTTTGTAGGGTACGTGCACGATCTGGATTCCGGCGACGCTCTTGAAGAGCTCGGCGATGAGATGCAGGCCGGAACCCACGCCGGTCGAGCCGAAGTTGATCTCGCCCGGATGCGCCTTGGCGTAGGCGACGAGCTCGGTCACCGAATTCGCCGGCAGCACCGGGCTCGCGAAGAGCACGAAAGGCAAAGTCGCGACGAGCGAAACCGGCTCGAAGTCCTTCGCGACGTCGTAGCCGAGCTGCTTGTAGAGGCCGGGCCCGATGGCGAGCGGCCCGACATTGCCCCACAGCAGCGTATACCCGTCCGGAGGCGACTTGGCGACCGCTTCGCCGCCGATCGTCCCGCCTGCGCCGCCGCGGTTGTCCACCACGATCTGCGCTCCGAGAGCCGCCGACCAGGACTGGCCGACGAGCCGCGCGGTCGCGTCCACCGATTCGCCCGCGGGGAAAGGCACCACGAGCCGGATCGGCTTCGCGGGGTACTGCGCAAAGGCGCCGGTTCCGAAAATCAAGGAGACCAGAAAAAGACCTGCGTGCTTCATATCGTCCCGATCAGATGTTGGCCGAGATCCAGTCCGCAATATAGCTGATCCCCAGCGGCCGGTTGTCGACCTGGCAGTGCTCGGCGCCGCCCTCCTCGGGCGTAAAGACTTTCAGCGTCTTCTTCGGCGTGGTGAGCGCCGCGTAGAGCTTGTGCGCAGCCTCCACGGGCACGACGCGGTCGTTCGCCCCGTGCGCGACGAGCACCGGGCATGTGATCTTGTCCGCCACACCGGCGAGCGAGAACTGCCTCGCGCGCTCGAGCGCGGCGTCCGGGTCGTTCAGACCGAGGATCCAGTGGAACTGGAAGTTCGACTGCGCGCTCTTCTTCGGATCGGCCTTCAACTGCTCCTTGATCCTCGATTGCCATGCGTGCAGGTCCCAGTGCAGCGCGCCCAGGCACACGCAGGCGGCGTAGCGGCGCTCGAAGGCGGCGATGCGCGGCGCGTAATAGCCGCCGAAGCTGTAGCCCATGATCACGACTTTTTTCGGATCGACGTCCGCGCGCCTCGCCACGAACTCGTACGCCGCCGTGCCCGGCACTTCGTAGTCGTGGCGCGCGTAGATCTTGCGCAGGCGCAGCGACTCGCCCTGCCCCGGCCCGTCGATCGCGAGCGTATTGATCCCTCGCCGCGCGAACTCCAGGCCCGCGAAGAGCACGCTCATCTCCTTGCAGTTGTCCATGCCGTCGAAGAGCACCACCGTGGGCGCGCGGCCCGCGGCACCTTGCGCCTTCATGAAGTACGCGGGGAGCGTCTCGCCTTGGTACGGTACCTCGACGAATTCGATGTTCTTGTGCCGCCGCTTCAGTCCCTCCTGGGAGCAGCGCAGCGCCTTCTTGTAGAGGTCGAGCTTCTTGTCGCCCGGAGGAACGAAGCGCTCGCCGGTGTAGTAGTAGTTGCCCGCGCGCAGGTAGTGGTCCCCGGCGGTGAAGTCGCGGCCTTCGGCAGCGGCCTTGTCGGCGAGAGCTTCGTTTTTCTCCGCCATCGCGCACCACTCCTGCCACCACGCGTCCGGGTCGCTCATCCCGCGCGCCATTAGCCGCTCGGCGATCCGGTCGATCTCCCCGATCGCGACCGCGCCGTAGGGCGCCATGCCCTTGCACACGAGGGTCGCGTTCGACCACATGAAATTGCCGGGAAAATGGTCGATCCAGGTGCCCTGGGACATCCCTGCCTCCTGCTGCGTTTGCGCGCAAGCATACAATAGTCCGATTCGCGCTCCTCAAGGAATTTCCTACTGGAGGTTCGAACTCGTGGAATCCATCACCGCTTGCAACACCTGTGGTCTACTTCAGCGGGTCGGGACGCTGCAACCGGGCGCTGCAGCAGAGTGTTTCCGCTGCGGGTCCGTCGTCGGCAAGCACCGGGTCGACAGCCTGGGGCGCACGGCGGCGTTCTCGCTGGCCGCGCTGATTTTTTTCGTTCCGGCCAATATTTACCCGATCTTGCTTATGGATTTCTACGGAGCGTATTCGGAGAGCACCGTCTGGGACGGGTGCGTGAAGCTGTATCAGGACGGTCAGTGGCCGGTAGCGACGATCGTCTTTCTCGCCAGCATCCTGGTCCCGCTCCTCAAGCTGCTCGGGCTGTTCTTTCTGGTCGTCGTGACGAAATTCAAATCCGAATACTGGCGACAGGAGCGCACCTGGATTTTCAAGACCATCGACGTGATCGGTCCGTGGGCGATGCTCGACGTTTTCCTCCTCGCAATTCTCGTGGCCCTGGTGAAGCTGGGATCGATTGCCACGGTGCTGCCGGGCCGCGGGCTCGTCGCATTCACCGCCATGGTGGTGTTTACCATTCTGGCCTCGGCCAGCTTTGACCCGACCTCGATCTGGGGCGAAACGGAGCAAGAATCATGACCGACTCTCAGAGGAATTCCGACGCCGTCGACAAGCTGCCCCGGGCAAAGGTGAAGCAACGCCGATGGAGCTTTCCGGTCATGTGGGTCGTCCCCGTGGTGGCCGCCCTGGTGGCGGCTTACCTCGTCTACGACCAGGTCCGGGAGTTCGGTCCGAAGGTCACGATCCGGTTCAAGGACGGCAGCGGCCTCAAGGCCGGGCGAACGCCGATCCAATACAGCGGCGTGCGGATCGGCGAGGTGAAGGACGTGAAGTTGAGCGACGATCTGCGCGACGTGGTGGTCGAGGCGCGCCTGCTGCGCTCGGCCGCCGCGGTTGCCCGGGAAGGATCGGTGTTCTGGATCGTGCGTCTCGGAACGGAACTTCAAGATATCTCCAACTTGGGAACGGTCATTACCGGTGCGTACATTCAAGTATCGCCGGGTACCGGCGAGCCCAAATCCGATTTTGTCGGCATGGAAGGCTCGCAGGCGGCTGTGGAGCCCGACGCGCTGGAGATCGTTCTACGCACCAATCGCCTGGGATCCCTGAAACCCCGTTCGCCCGTTTACTATCGAGGCATCGAGGTGGGTGCGGTGCGCGCCGTCCAGCTCAGCGCCGATGCGACCATGGCGGAAATCCTCGTGCAGATCAGACCGCGGTACGTGAGGCTGGTGCGCAGCAGCTCGAAGTTCTGGAATTCAAGCGGAGCGGACGTGAAGTTCGGTTTGTTCAGCGGCCTGGAAATCAACGTGGAATCGCTGAGGTCGCTGGTGGCAGGGGGGATCGTCTTCGCCACACCGAGCGATCCGAAAGCCGGGCAAGCAAGGAACGGGGCGTCATTTCCCCTCTACGAGCAGCCGGCGAAGGAATGGCTCGAATGGGCACCGCGGATTTCAATTCCACCGCAAGGGAATTCCCACCCGCTCGAGAGGCAAAAGGGTTGATGACAGTCTTTCTGGCCTCGGCAATCTCTACGGCCTGATCAGCCGCTCCCGACCGTCCTTGTCCGTCAACATCAGGGAACTATCGGTGCTTACCAGCCGAACAGAGGTCGTGTCGGAGGCGCCCAGGAGCAAAAGCCGGCATTCGGCTTACAATAAGTGCGCTCGGAGACGCTGGTGTGCCGGCTCCTTTGGCCGGTTCGTTGCGCCGACTGTCAACGGAGGGAGCGCATGAAAACAAATTCTGCGACCTTGGTGATCGTTCTCCAGTTCGGGATCGCATTGTTTCAAGGGTGCTCTTCGACCCAGGTGGTGAAAAACAAGAACAATACCCCGATCCAGAACTACACCACGGATCTCTATTTGATTCCGCCGCCCAAAGATCCCCGGAACATCGTGCCGGCAGTTGTGCGTGAATTTGAGGCAATGGGATTCAAGGTATCGCTCATGCCTCTCGACAAGCCCGGGGTTGGTTCGCAAGGGACCGGCTTTGTGATCTCTTCGGAGGGCCACATTCTCACGTGCGCTCATATCGTCGGAGAGGAGAAAACCGCGACGGTTCAGGTCTCGGGGGCAAGGTACGAAGCGGATGTCGTACACAAGGACAAAGAAAGAGATCTGGCCCTCCTTAAAATCCGAAAGGACAACGCCGCGGCCCTCGTGCCCCTCAGCTTTCGAAACGACAGGCGCTATGGCATCGGCGAAGATGTATCGACGGTAGGTTTTCCGCTGAGCAGCGTGCTGGGAAACAGTGCCAGATATACGAAGGGTTCCATCAGTTCGACCACTGGTTTGAAAGATGACCCCAAGCAAATTCAGATTTCGGCGCAGATTCAACCTGGAAACAGCGGAGGGCCGCTGTTCGACAAGGACGGGGTCATCATAGGAGTGGTGTCGCAGACCCTCAACCCGCTACGGACGCTTGTGGAAACGGGAGGCGCGCTGCCGCAAAACATCAACTTCGCAATCAAGGCCGAGGTCGTGCTCGATTACCTTGGCTCTGCCGACAAGGACCTCTACCAATCGCTCGCCTTCAACAAAGGCCACAGCGTCGAAGACATCCAGAAGTCCGTCGTGAAGGTTCGATCGGGAATCATCACCGAAGAGTGGGAGAAGAGGCCGAAGCTGGTCGCAAGGCTCGACTACGTGAGCTTCTGGGATATCTGGTACCGGTTCAGACTGTTCTCGATTCGCTTCTTCGACTTTGACTCCCGTGATTTTCTATTTGCGGCGGGACAGGGTCGCGACAGCCCCCTCAGCACGGAGGACAAGGTGATCAAAGACACGTTTGTGCAAATCCAAAAAACTCTCCGGACGGGAAATACGCAATGAAAACACCGGCGTCACGCCGCCGCCCCCGCAGATCCTCGATCACGCCGCTACTGCGGTAATTTTCCAATCCACGCGACGATCGCTTCGACGACCGCGGCGGGCTGCTCGGGGATGAGGGCATGGCTCGCATCCGGGATCACGACGATAGTGACGCGCTCGCCGAGCTCGTCCTTCAGCTCGTTGGTCGTCTCGCGCGGCTTGAAGGGATCGAGCGCCGCCTGAAGGTCGAGGAGCGGCGCTGAGCCCGCCCCCCACCATTCTTCCTGCTGCGTAGCCCGCCCGGCGGCGAACTGGCTCGCGTTCACTTCGGGATACCAGCCTCGCAGCCACACGCTCGCGTCGTGACCCGGTGCGAAGAACGTCGAGCGCAAGTATTTCAGGCGCTCGGCATCCGGCAGCGTGACGTCGCCGCTCCTTGTGACGGCTTCGGCGAGAGCCCTGGGATAGGTCTTGGCGGCGTCCGCGAGAATGGCGACGCCGCGAACCAGCCGGGGATGATCGGCCGCGGTCATGCGCGCGATCCAGTTGCCGAAGGCGTGCCCGACGACGACCGCAGGGCCGCCGCCCGCGTGCTCGATCACCGCGGCCACGTCGCGGGCGAAATCATGCAGGGTGAGGCCTTTCATCGGCCCGGTGCTGCGGCATGTTCCGCGCGGCTGCGGGCGCAGAACTCGATAACCGGCTTTCGCGATCTCCGAGGCGACTTCATCGTAATCCTCTGAATCGCGGCCGCGCGAGGGCAGGATCACCACCAGGGGCCCTGCGCCCTCGGAAACGACTTCGATGCGCACATCCTTGTCGGCGACGATCTCGCGCTTGCGCTGAGCCGAAGGGTTGCCGGTCGTGGATTTCATCAGCGTGTTTCCTCTCGGACTGTCGCGCATGATACTAGAGCAAGGTACTCAGGAAGGCCTTCCGGGTGTCTTGCTACAATGAGTCTCTTGCAATCGAGGAAACTGTGCCGCATCCGCGAACACTGCGTTCTGCAATCCTCGGGGTGTCGCTCGCGCTTTTGTCCGCGTTGGCGGGGGCCCAGCCGTATCCGAGCAAGCCGGTGCGGCTCATCATTCCGTTTCCGCCGGGAGCAAGCAACGACATCGTCGGGCGCATGATCGCCACCCAGCTCTCCGAAAAGCTGGGCAAGCCGGTGGTCGTGGACAACCGCGGTGGCGCGGGGGGATTGATCGGCACCGAAGCGGCCGCTAATTCGCCTCCCGACGGTTATACCCTGCTCTTGGTCTCCCTCGGATACGCTTTCAACGCATCCTTGTACAAGTTGCCGTACGACCCGGCCACCGCGTTTGCGCCGGTCGCCTTGCTCGGCGCGGGGCCCGTGGTGCTCGTCGTCAATTCGAAGCTGCCCGTCAACTCGGTGAAGGAACTTCTCGCGCTCGCCAAGGAGAAGCCCGGACAGCTCCATTATGTGTCGGGAGGCATCGGCAGCTTCCAGCACCTCACGGGCGCGCTCTTCAAGCTGCAATCGGGCGCCGACATCGTGCACGTGCCGTTCAAGGGCGCCGCCCCCGCGATGATGGACGTGGTCGCGGGCAACACTGAGATCGCGATCGGCACGATCATCCTGATGCTCCCGCAGATCAAGGCGGGCAGGCTCAAGGCGCTGGGCGTCGGCAGCACCAAGCGCCTCGCGTTCCTTCCGGATGTGCCGACGATCGCGGAAGCCGGCGTGCCCGGCTACGAAGCGAACAACTGGTGGGGCATCGTCGTGCCAACCGGCACGCCCGCGGCAATCGTCGGAAGGCTGCACAAGGAGCTGACGGTGGTCCTCGCCTCCGCGGAGACGAAAAAGCGGTTCGAGTCCGAAGGCTCCGAGGCCGCCAGAATGACCCCGGAGGAGTTCGGCCGGTTCATGACGGCCGAGACGGCCAAATGGGCGAAGGTCGTGAAGGAGGCAGGGATCAAGGCGGAGTAGCGCCGCGCGTTTCGTTACCCCGCGCCGCCCAGGCGGCGTGCGCGGATGCGAAAACGCAGCTCGAGGCCGTCCTTCACCGCGATGGCGCCGCCCAGGAGGGAGTAGGGCGTGATGCCGAAATCGGTCTGATTGAAAGCAAGCCGCCCGGCCACGCTCACCTTTTCCGCGTCCGCCTCGATCTCGGCCGGCACCTGCAGGGTACGCATGTGGCCGTGCAGCGTGATCGCGACGGCGAGCGTCGTCTTCTTCCCCGTCGTGTTCGCGCCGGCGACGCCGATGAGCGCGAACGGAAACTTTTCCGCCTCGAGCACCCTCGTCAGCATGTTGGAGCGCGTCCCCTCGATGTCGGACTCGGTGGTCTGGGCCTCGAATCCGGCCTCGACGCGCAGTCGCGGCTCGTCCACCGTCAGGCGCGCAAGTGCGACGTACAGATCGGCACGGCCTTCGCCAGGCGCGAGGTAGCCCGTGACCTCGTGGCTCGCGACGACGTGGTCGTGGCCCAGGCGCGCGAGCGACCCGGCGCGGCGCACTTCGATCACGATGAGCGACTCGGCGGGATCGACGCGGAACACGGGCTTACCCTCCCTCAGGGCCTGCAGGTAGAACGCCTCGGGAAACTCGGCCGGGGGAGCGGAAGGCGCCTCCACGCGCAGGAGCTGCGCGCAGCCGGCGAGGATGGCCGCGAGAGCGGCCGCTGCCGGGGCGGCGCGATGAAGCCGGAAGCGCATCCTCAACCCTTGCGCAACTTCACCTTGAATTTCACCTTCACGTCGGCGCCGATGACGTCGGTCGCCGCCCACTCGCCGGTGCCGATGCCGAACGCGCCGCGCTTCACCGTCAACTCGCCTTCCATGACGGCGCCGTCGGCCGATCCGGTCCAGGTGAACGGCACCTCGACCGGCTGCTTCACGCCCTTTAGAACCAGCGTGCCGCGGGCCACATAGCGATTGCCTTCGGTGCGGCGCAGGTCGGTCGAATGGAATTCCGCCTGCGGAAAGCCGGCATAGTCGAACCAGTCCTTGCCGCGGATCTCCTTGTTCACGTCCGGGATGTTCATGTCGGCGCTCGTGACCTTGACGGTGACATCGAGGCGGCTCCCGGCGGGCTTCTCCGGGTCGAAGCGCAGGCGCGCATCGAACTCTTTGAACACGCCCGGCGCCGCGGTTTTCTCGAAGGTGGCGATGAACTCGAGCTTGCTGCCGGCGGGATCCATTTTCCAGTCCGCGGCCTGCGCGGCGCGCGGCGCCCAGGCCAACAGGCCGCAGAGTCCGAGCAAGGCGGCGATTTCTTTCACGGCGTTCTCCAGGTGCCGGGGAGCATTCGTACGAGCACGGTATTGCGCTTGACGAAGTGATGCCGCAGCGCGGCGCCGATGTGCGCGACGAGCACGAGCGCGAACAGCGTGAAAAGCCCGCCGTGCACGAGCTCGAAGAGATCCGCGGTGGGCTTGTCGGGCGCCACGATCGCGGGCAGGGGAATCAGCCAGAAAATCCGGAACGGAACGTTGGAGGCGGAATTGACGATCCAGCCGGTCACGGGCAGGGCGATCATCAGCGCATAGAGCAGCCAGTGGCTCAGGCGCGCCGCGGCGCGCTCCCAGGCCGCCATGCCCGCCGGCAATTCCGGCGTGGGATTGGCGAGCCGCCACAAGATGCGCAGCCCCACGAGCGCGAGGATCAGCATGCCTGTCGACTTGTGCCAGAAAAAAAGCTCGATCTTCGTCGGCGACAGACGCCAGTTCGCGGCCATCAGGCCGAGCGCGATCTGCGCCAGGATGAGCGCGGCCATGACCCAGTGAAAGAGCTTCGCCGGGGCGCCCCAGGAATCGGTGTCGTTGCGCAGCATGCCCGTATTTTAAGGCTGGCCGCGGTGAAAGCAGGAAGTGGAAACCAGCGGCGCGCCCTAGTGTCTTGACAGCGAAGCGAAACCCTCGTCAGCCCGCTGAAAGTACAGGGCCCGCATAATTTGGTGGCACAAGAGGGGGCGGCTTGACTTCGCGGCGGCGGTTGACAATCCCTTTCATGCTATTGCTCGGCATCGCCTATGTCGTGCCGGGATTGGTCGGGCACGATCCGTGGAAGCCCAACGAAGCATACAGCTTCGGAATCATCTACACCGTTTGGGGCGGGGGCGATTGGGTCGTTCCAATCCTCGCGGGAGAGCCGTTCATGGAAAAGCCCCCGCTGTTCTACATCAGTGCCGCCTACGTCGCAGCGCTGTTTTCTTCTTGGTTGCCGTTGCACGATGGAGCGCGCCTGACCTCGGGACTATATGCAGCGGCGACTCTCGTGTTGGTGGGCTTGTCTGCGCGCGCCGCGTGGGGCGAGGGACGCGGCCTCGTCGCGATGATAGCGTTCCTCGGCTGTATTGGACTGCTGGTCGATTCGCATCTGATGTTCACCGACATCGCCCTGCTCGCTGGATTCGCGCTGTCGTACTATGGGCTCGCACTCAGCCGGACCCGCCCTGTTTTGGCGGGTCTTGCGTTGGGCACAGGCGTGGGAATCGGCTTCATGTCCAAGGGGCTGATCGCCCCCGGCATGGTGGGTTGCGTAGCCGTGTCCCTACCCGCATTTTTCGGCGACTGGCGCAGTCGCCATTATGCGCGCTGCCTGGCGGTTGCCCTCGTCGCCGCAATGCCCTGGCTGACCATCTGGCCCTACTCCCTCTACCAAAGATCACCCGAACTGTTCATGCAGTGGTTTTGGATCAACAACTTCGGACGCTATTTCGGATTCGCCCACCTCGGGGCGCAATCCGAACCCTGGTACTACACCCTGACTTTGCCGTGGTTCGCCTGGCCGGCGCTGCCCTTGGCGCTATGGAGCGCGTGGCGGCTCGGGCCGGAAGGATTGAAGCGGCCGGAGCTGCAGCTGCCGGTGCTTGCCGTGATCGTGATGCTTGCAATTCTCGGCGCTTCTGCTTCCGCGGGTACGCAGTATGCGTTGCCGGTCCTGGTGCCCCTGTCGGTGCTTGCAGCGGGTGCGGCGGATTTGATTCCGCAGCGCGTCGCGGCAACACTCGACTGGCTGTGCCGTGCCTTCTTCGGTTTGCTTGCCTTGGCGCTATGGTGGGGGTGGATGGAGATGATGTTCCAGGGACATCCGCCCGAATGGTCCTGGCTGACTTCTCACTTGCCCGTCGATTTCAAGCCCACGTTCCAGGGATTCGCTTTTGCTGTGGCCGCGGCGTTCACTTTGGCCTGGATCCTGCTCCTGCCCAGGTTGAAGGAATGGGAAATCCGCCCGGTGCTCAGCTGGACGGCAGGACTCACACTGGCCTGGGGTCTGCTCTCGACGCTGTGGCTGCCGTGGATCGACGCCGCAAAAAGCTACCGCGGGATGTTTGCGTCCATGCGGTACTCCCTGCCGACGCATTATGGCTGCCTCGCCAGCCAGAATCTCGGCGAGCACGAGCGGGCCATGCTGGAGTATGTGACTGGCATTATCTCGGTGAGGCGCGAAGTCCCCTCCGATACCCGCTGCGGCTTCATCCTGCTTCAAGACAGTGCCGGAGATCAGCGCGTCCCGCCTCAGGGCGGCTGGCAGCTGGTTTGGAAAGGCAGCCGACCCGGTGATAACAGCGAGAGATTCTCGGTATTCGGGTGCAAGTCCGACCCGCGTGCGACCGGGTGCCCGATTTCTGGACCCGGATGGCTCTCCGATCGGAGCTCGAATCGATGGCGCCGGGATACCCGTGAGGAGGAGTGACCGCTCTACGCGGACGCTTGTCCCGACTGATAGCCAGGCTTACCTGGCGGGTTCATTCAGCCTGTTCCACCAGCCACCGCCCAGTGCCTGGAACAGCGCCGCGGTGTCGGTAAAACGGCTGGCCTGTGCCTGAGAGCGACTGATCAGCGCCTGTTGGTAAGTTTGCTGGGCACTCAGCAAGGATAGGTAATTGACCTGGCCAAGCTCCAGTCGCTTACGTGCGAGGTCGAGAGTCACCTTGGCGGCGCGCTCGGAGTTCACTGCCGCCCTGAGCGCATCGGCATCGGCTTGCAGCGCGT
>WNEZ01002313.1_pt1 | contig 16291 bp, 16 predicted proteins | sample 5400521 | NCBI WGS metagenome assembly WNEZ01 (sample SAMN13153339, study PRJNA577476) | soil metagenome | isolation source: 120 cm saprolite under Douglas fir tree site 2 hole 1 replicate 1 | place: USA:California | collected 2015-04-18
TGAAGTTATCGGAACGATATTCGGGTCTGTTCTTTCGGGCGGCGCTACGGGTCTGATCGGGGTTGCCCTGCAGCGCTTTGCGGACTACAAGAACAAGCAGCTCGACATAGAGGCCGCCAAGCAGAAATTCGACCAGGATCTCGCCTTGAAGCAGGTCGACATGCAGATCATGGAAAAGGAGTGGGCCGGCCGGGTACAGGTGGCGCAGACCGAAGCCGAGGCCGCAGCCGACGCCGCCGCCTCTCAGGCCTTCGCGGCGAGCTACGCGATGGAGCCGAAACGATACAGCGAGGGCGTGTCGGTCGGCAAGGCCGGCGGATTCCTGCTGGTGCTGCTCGACTTGTTTCGCGGAATCGTGCGCCCGGCGCTGACGGTTTACTTGTGTGTCCTCACGACGATGATCTACTACCAGGCGCGGGAACTGATCGCCAACGAAGACCTCGATCCCGAGCAGGCGCTGAAGATCGAGAACCTGATCGTCGGGACGATCCTGTATCTGACGACCACCTGCGTGCTGTGGTGGTTTGGCACGAGGAACAAGCAGGAGCAGCCCAAGCTAGGCTAAGCGGGCGGTTGGGCCCGCATCGGGCGTGCGCCGGGCCGAGGGAAATCCGAAAGCCTCCCGGCGCCCTACTTCCCCGCCCGGTACACGATCTTTCCGCCCACCATCGTCATGATCGGCTTGATGTCCTTGATCTGCGCCGCCGGCACCACGAAATAGTCGCGGTCGAGGACCACCAGGTCCGCGTACTTGCCCGGTTGGATCGAGCCGAGGTTGCTTTCCTGGAAGATGAAGTGCGCATTGCTGCGGGTGTGCGCGATCAATGCCTCCGCGCGTGAGATCGTCTGGCGGTTCACCTGGCGCCCGCCGACCATGCGTCCGGTGACCGCGAACCAGAGCGTATAGAAGGGGTTCGAGGTCGTCACCGCGGTCGCATCCGAGCCGAGCCCCCAGAGGATGCCGCTTGCCTGCACGCGTCTGAAGGGAGGCATGTCCCACGCGCGCTCGCCGTGCACCTTGTGCATCAGCGCGCCCTGGATGAGCGGCCGGCTGTGCAGCCCCGCGTACATGCCGAGCCGCTTCATGCGCTCGAGCTGCGCGTCGGTCACCTGATCGAGATGCGAGAACGCCCAGCGCAAGCCCTTGATCGGCTCGACCTTGTTGATCGCTTCGAACTCGGCGAGATAGGCATCGATCGCGCTTTCCATCTCGACGTGGGCGTTCAGGAACATGCCGCCCTCGGCGATCGCCTGCGCGATGCGGCGCACTTCGCGCATGTCCTCGGGCCTGGCGACGAAATCGTTGCGCAGCAGATTGGTCGTCGCCGGTTGATACACGGACTCGCCCCAGCCGATGTTGTCGAAGGTGTCGCTGCCCTGAAACGGCGTGTGCTGCTGGATTTCGGCGAGCACCTTGCCCACTTCCGCGGGCGTCCCCGGCTGGCGGATCGTGGTCCAGAACACGCGCGCGTTCAGCTCCCCGCGATCGGCGAGGGTCTTGTAGGCATCGTAGTGCTTCTCGCTCGTCCCGCGCCCGCCCGCGTCGTACCAGGCGGTGATGCCCATCGCGTTCAACTCGGCGACGAATTTGCGCACGTTCGCGAGCCACTGCTCCCTTTCCGGCAGCGGAATCTTCGCCGCCACGAAGGCGACCCCGCCCCCGCCCCGCACGACGCCGGTCGGATTGCCGCTTGCGTCCTTCTCGATCCGGCCGCCGCGCGGATCCGGGGTGGCGGCGTCGATGCCGGCGGCTTTCAGCGCGGCGCTGTTGAGATAGCTCTGGTTGTAGACCGCTTGCAGCACCACCGGGTTGGCGGGGGCGATGCGGTCGAGTTCCTCGAGCGCAAACCCGCGCGGGTCGTCGGTAAACTGCTCCTCCGACCAGCCGCCGAGCGTCACGATCCATTCGCCGGGCAGCGCTGCCCGCAGGCGCTCGGCAAGCATCGCCAGCGCTTGCCTGCGCGAAGCGACCCCGTCCAAGCGCATCTCCTGGTGCTCGGGCGCGCGGATGAAGTGGGCGTGATTGTCGATCAACCCCGGGATCACGGTCTGCTTCTTGAGGTCGATCACCTTCGTGCCGCGCCCCTGGAGCTCGAGCACATCGGCATTGTTGCCGACGGCGACGATGCGCTCGCCCCGGATCGCGACGCCTTGAAAGACAGCGAAACGGTCGTCGAGCGTTACGACCTTGCCGTTGAGGAGGATGGTGTCAGCGGGTTCGGCTGCGTGAGCAGGCAACATCAGGCCCCACCCCATTGCCGCAAAAATGTACAACGCTCTTGTCATGAATCGTCCCCGGGGCGCCGGTCAGAGGCAGCGCAGGTTTGCGCTGCCCATCAGGATTTGCCTCGCGCAATCTCTTTCTCGGCGCGAAAGCGAAGCATTGTCGCCTACTTCCGGCGGAATGCCCACACCCCGGAGAGCCGATGCAGGCGGGCGTCCTCGAAGGCTCTGCAATGCGCTCTCGGCTTATTGGTACCGGCCGACGGCGGTGACGGACCTGGGACTCGATCCCGCAACCACGGTGGAGGGTGACAGGGGCGCCAACGCTCCGTTGAGGCCGATGGCGTATTGGGTGACCCCGGCGCTGCTTCGATCCGCAACGTAGACGAACGCTCCCGAGGGATCGACGGTGATGGCGCTGGGATTCGTCCCCGCCGCTACGGTAGCGGCGGCCAGGGGCGCGAGCGATCCGTCCGCGCCGATCGCGTATTGCGAAACGTCGTTGCCGGTTCCATTCGCAACGTAAACATATCTGCCCAAAGGATCGACAGCGAGAGACTGGGGCCCCGATCCCGCCGCGACGTTTGCGGCGGGCATGGGGGTCAGCGCCCCGTTCGCGCCGATCGCGTACTGCGAGACGCTGTTGCTGCCGCTGTTCGCAACGTAGACATATCGACCCGAGGGGTCCACTGCGAGGGATTGAGGCCCCGATCCCGCTGCCACGGCGGCGGTGGACATGGGCGCGAGCGAACCATCCGCGGCTATCGTGTACTGCGAGACGGTCCCGCCGCCGTTCGCGACGTAGACGTACCGGCCCGAGGGATCGACAGCGACGGATTGGGGAGCCGGTCCCGCGGCGACCGCGGCGGTGGACATCGGCGCGAGCGATCCACCCGTGGCGATCGTGTACTGCGAGACGCTATCGCTCCCGGAGTTCGCTGCGTAGGCGAACTTGCCCAGAGGGTCGACGACTGACGAGACGGGACTTGTCCCCGCCGCGACGGCGGCGGCGGCGGGCGTGAGCGAGCCATTGGCACCGATCGTGAATTGCGAGATATTGCCGCCGGCCGCGTTCGTCACATAGGCGAACTGGCCGGAAGGGTCGACGGCAAGGGATCGAGGACCCGATCCCGTCGCGACGGCGGCAGTCGACATGGGCGCGAGCGAACCGTCGGAACCGAGGGTGTACTCCGAGACGCTGTTGTCCCCTTCGTTGGCTGCGTAGGCGTAAAGGGGAACGAGTTGCACTGCGGCCGTGGTCATCGCAATCGACTGCGGGGCAGTTTGGCTGGGGACGGAGGATGGGGTGTTGCCCGTCAGCGAACCGTTTGCGCCGATCGCATATATCGAGACGGTGCTGCTACCGCGGTTTGCCACGTAGACGTGATGACCGGACGGGTCGACGGAAACGGATTGCGGACTCGATCCCGCCGCGATGCTTGCGATGGCCGTGAGCGATCCGTCCGTGCCGATCGCGTATTGGGAGACGTTGCCGCTGGTGATGTTCGCCACGTAGACATATTTGCCCGAAGGATCCGCCGCGATCGATTGGGGACCCGTCCCTGCCGCGACGTCCGCGGCGATAGGCGCAAGCGAACCGTCCGTGCCGATCGCGTACTGCGAGACGCTGTTGCCGGCTTTGTTCGCAACGTAGACATATTTGCCCGCGGGGTCGACGGCGAGGGACTGAGGATTCAAACCCGCGGCGACGGCAGCGGTGGACATGGGTGTGAGCGAGCCGTCCGTACCCACCGTGTACTGCGAGACATTGCCGCCATTGTTCGCAACGTACGCATACTTACCCGAGGGGTCGATGGCGGCGGACTGGGGATTCGTTCCCGCCCCGACGGTAGCGGTGGACATGGGGTTGAGCGAGCCGTCCGCGCCTATCGTGTACTGCGAGACATTGTTGCCGCCGTTGTTCGCCACGTAGGCATACCGGCCGGCCGGATCGATGGTCACGGAAAAGGGAATCGGCCCGGTCGCTACCGGAGTGGCGATTGAAGTGAGCGCACCGTTTGCGCCTATCCTGTACTGCGAAACAGTGCCGCTCGCGCTGTTCGCGACATAGACATGGCTTCCCGAAGGGTCGACCGCGACCGACTGGGGATTTCCTCCGGCGGCGGCCTTTCCGAGGTACTTGAGCCGTCCGCTCGAGACATCGGCGGCGTAGCTCGAGACGCTGCTGTCGCCGTTGTTGGCGACGAAGGCATAGAAGGCATGAACTGCATTGATGCAATTCACGGAGACGTTCGTGACGTTCGCTCCGGGGACCCTGCCGCTGCCGTTCGTCACCGAGCACGCTTGCCCGGAGGGCTGAGCGAGCACCGTGACGTTGTAGGGGGCGCCCTCGACGGCGCGCGTGGTAAACGTGAAGGAGCCGTTCGCGCTGATGCTGAGCTTGTTGCCGCCGTTGTTCTGAAGCACCAGGCCCGTGCCGGCCAGGCCCGCGACCGCGCCGCCGACAGTGTAGGTCCGCGCACACCCGGAACACGCGGCGAGCAGCGCGCCCAGCAGCGAAACACGCAGGACGGTGGCGGCCTTGATAGATATCGCCAAATGGGATCCCTTCGATTCTCGATCTTAACGCAGACCGGGCGAGGCGACAGGTTGGAAGCTCGCCGGATTCTGACGATATCCGTGGGGATTCCGACGACTTTATATAAAATTGCGATTCAGGAGGAGGTCACGAATGCAAAGAGTCGCGCTCGCCCTGCTCGCCGCCTTGCTCGCGTTCCAGAGCGCGGCGCAGGACTATCCGTCGAAGCCGGTGCGCGTCTTCGTTCCCTCGAGCCCTGGGGGCGCCTCGGATATCGCCGCGCGGCTGGTGAGCCCGAAACTCGCCGAAGCGCTGGGGCAGCCGTTCGTCGTGGAAAACCGCGTCGCCTCCGGCGGTATCGTGGGCACCGCGCAGCTCGCGAAATCGCCCGCGGACGGCTACACGATCATGTTGACCTTCGACACCTTCGCCAGCAATCCGCACATGTACAAGGAGCTGCCCTACGACGTGGTGAAGGATTTCGCCCCGATCATGCAGCTCTCGCGCTACCCGCAGGTCCTGGTGGTACATCCGAGCCTCAACGTCAGGACGGTCCCGGAATTCGTGGCCTACGCCAAGGCCAACGGCGCGAAGATGAACTTCGGGTCCGCGGGACCGGCTTCCTCGAGCCGGCTCGCGTTCGAGCTCTTCAAGGATACGGCGGGCATCCAGATCGACCCGATCCACTACAAGGGCGGAGGTCCCGCCATCAACGATCTGGTCGCTGGAACGGTGCACGTCATGCTGATCCAGGCAGGGGGCGCCATCCACCAGAACATCAGGGCCGGAAAACTCGTGGGCCTCGCCACGAGCAGCCGGCAGCGCACGCCCCAGTATCCAGATCTGCCGACGATCGCCGAGTTCTATCCCGGCTTCGAAACGACCTCCTGGGTCGGGCTGATCGCGCCGGCGGGCACGCCGCATCCGGTGATCGAAAAGCTGAACGGCGCCCTCTCGAAGATCCTCTCCACGGAGGACATGAAGGACAAATTCCGCCTCCAGGGCGGGGACATCGTCGCGAGCACCCCGGAGCAGTTCGGCGAGCTGATCAGGTCCGAGTCGGCGAAATGGGGCAAGGTCATTCGCGAGAGGAACATCAGGATCGACTGATCCCGCGGGCCTGCGTTCGCTAGCGGGCCGGGCCCCTCACCCCGAGATCCTCGGCGATCGGCCGCCCGGGATAGTGAAACGCGATCGGCCCGTCGGGCTGCGCGTGCATGAACTGATGAACGTAGGCATCCTTCGAGGTCAGCATCTCATCGGGGGTCCCCTCGCCCGCGACCACGCCGTCGGCGATCACGTAGACGTAATCCACGAGCTTCACCGCCTCGCTCACGTCGTAGCTCACCACGACGGAGGTCGCGCCGAGCGAATCGTTCAGCTGCCGGATGAGATTCGCGATCACGTTGATCGAAATGGGATCGAGCCCCCCGAAGGGCTCGTCGTACATCGCGAGCATGGGATCCATCGCGATCGCGCGCGCGAGCGCCACGCGGCGCGCCATCCCTCCGGAGAGATCGCTCGGCATCAGGGCCTGCGTGCCGCGCAGGCCGACCGCGTGCAGCTTCATCAGCACGATCCTGCGCAGCACGCTCTCGGGGAGCTCGGTGTGCTCGCGCATCGGGAAGGCGATGTTCTCGAAGACCGACATGTCGGTGAAAAGCCCCCCCGCCTGGAACATCATCCCCATCTTGCGGCGCAGCGCGTAAAGGGCATGCGTGTCGAGCTCATGGACCACCTTGCCCGAGACCTTGACCGTGCCGCGGTCCGGCTTCGCCTGGCCGCCGATCAGCCGAAGCAGCGTCGATTTCCCCGAGCCGCTTGCGCCCAGGATCGCGACGAGCTTGCCGCGCGGAATCCTGAGGCTCAGGCCCTTCAAGAGCTTCCTCGTGCCGTAGGAGAATTCGACGCCGGAGATCTCGACCAGATTTTCTGTGGCGGTGTTCATGTCGGCTGTCATTCGGCCTGGAGCAGCGCCACGGTGCCCAGCCCCCCGTCCGCGCAGATGCTCACCACGGCGCGGGTTCCTTTGGGCATCGCCGCCAGTTCCTTCACCGCCTGCGAGAGGATGCGCGCGCCGGTCGCGCCGAACGGATGACCCAGGGCCACGGAGCCGCCGTGGGGATTGAGCCGTTCCCACGGAAACTTGCCGAGGTTCGCTTCCACTCCCGCTTTCTCGCGACGGAAGCTTGCGCTCTCCAATGCGGCCACGTTGCACAGCACTTGCGCGGCGAACGCCTCGTGGATCTCCCACAGCGCGATGTCGCCGTAGGCGAGGCCGTTTCGCGCGAGCATGCGCGGAATCGCGTACGCGGGTGCCATGAGCAATCCCTCGGTGAAGACGTTCACCGCCGCGATCTCCCAATCGACAAGGCGCGCGCGCGGGACGGAGCCGGGCAGACGTCTGATCCCCGTGCCGGTGGCCACCCACAGACCCGCCGCGCCGTCTGTAAGGGGCGAGGCATTTCCTGCGGTGATCGTGCCCTTGCCGCTCTTTCTGTCGAAGGCCGGCTGCAGCTTCGCCAGACGCTCCAGACTCGTGTCGGCGCGCGGGAAGCCGTCGCGCGACATGCCTTCGACCGGAACGATCAGATCGTCGAAGAACCCGGATTTCTGGCCTGCGATCGCCTTCTCGTGGCTGGCAAGCGCGATCTTGTCCTGGGAATCGCGCGCGATCTTCCAGGTCTGGGCCATTTCCTCGCAATGCTCGCCCATGCTCTTGCCGGTGGCACGGTTGGCCACGGCAAGAATGTGCAGGCGGATGTCGCGCGTCCGGAGCTTCCTGAACAGCGCAAGGCGCTGCGCTAGCGAACGCGCCTGCGAAAAGCGCCTCAGCCAGTCGGAAAAGTTCTGCGAGAGCCCGATCTGCACGCGGCTCATGCTCTCCACGCCGCCGACGAGCGCGAGTTCCTTGCCGCCGTGCCCGAGCATTCCTGCCGCCTCGAAAGCCGCGACCATGCTCGTCGAGCAGGCAAGCACCGTGGAAAACGCCGGGAGGGTCTGGTCGAGGCCCGCCTCGATCTGCACTTCGCGCGCGATATTGGAGTAGCCGAGGTTCGGAATCACCGTCCCCCAGACGAGCAGGTCCGGTTTCACGGCGGGCTGCCCTCCGGTCATCGCCCGCATGACCGGGACCGAGAGCGCGACCGCATCGAGCGGCGCGAGCGGGCCGTCCACCCGCGCGAACGGCGTGCGCAGGCCGGCGGCGAGCCAGAGTTCGTGACCGTTCATGGTGCCTCATTATGTATCGGATCGCGACGCTCGGCCAGGCGTGCCGCGGCTGTAAGGGCGGCTCGGTTCTTACGACTCACGCAAGCGGCTGCGGGAATTCCGGCCCGGAAAGGCGGTCTATACTGCTGGCTTACGGAGGTGAAAAAATGGATCGTCGCAACTGGTTGAGAGGCTTGACGGCACTGTCCCTGGCGGGTTTCGGTGCCGCAGGATGGGGACAGAAGCCCGCGAAAGGAGCCGTGAAAGTGGAAGACCTGCAAAAGAACTGGAAAACCCTGCTTGCCGAAGGAGCGGACGTGGCCGCGAGCGCCGAACCGCTCAAGCTCCCGGACGCCGAGTGGAAAAAACGCCTGTCGCCCGCGGCCTACGACGTGCTGCGCCACGAAGGCACCGAGCGGGCCGGCACGAGCCCGCTCGACCGCGAGAAGCGTCCCGGCGTGTTCGTGTGTGCGGGCTGCGGCCTGCCGCTATTCACTTCCGCGATGAAATTCGACAGCGGCACCGGATGGCCGAGTTTTTTCACCACGATACCGGGCGTGTTCGCGACCACGACCGACCGCAAGCTCTTCATGGAACGCACCGAATACCATTGCGTGCGCTGCGGCGGGCACCACGGCCACATCTTCGACGACGGGCCCGAGCCGACCGGCCTGCGCTATTGCAATAACGGCGTGGCGCTGCGCTTCATACCCAAGGGGCCGGCACAGAAACCGGCCTGACCGCCCGCGAGCGAAGGCGCGCGACTCAACTCCCCTCGCGCCTCGCGAAATCGGGAATCCTTAAGCGGCGGAGCCGCGGAATTCCGCGGCTCCGGCCTCTCGCAGCGACGGGTTTCCCTATCGCGCCCCTGCTCTATCTATATATCGACGCGGAGAGTGCGTTGCGCCTTCCATGCGCTGTAGACCAGGAGAAGGGTGAGGAGCACCGCTGTGACTGCGAACACCGAGTAAGCCATATTCGACGGCGACAAGGCTATGCCGGTTGCCGGGACGGCTTCCTTCGTGGGCTCCATCAGCACCGCGTACATCCCGGTGTAGTGCATGCCGCACACCGCGATTCCCATGACGATTGCGCTGCCGAAGCGCTGCAGATTGCCGCGCAGATTGAACGCGAGCCACAATGCCACCGTCGCAGCCACCACTGCGATCACCAGAGAGGCGGTGAACAAGGTGGGGTCGTAACTGATCTTGGCCGGCATGATCATCGCGGCCATTCCCGTGTAATGCATCAACGCGACGCCCAGCCCGGTCAGGACTCCCCCGAGGGGCAGGTTCCACGGGCCGCCGTCGCTGCGTCCCACGATGAACAAGCCGATCGCGGGTGCGACCACGGCGAGAATCAACGAAGTGATGGTGAGCGCGGGGTCGTAGGCCACCGGCATCCCCATGTCGGCCGCGTTCATTCCGATGAAGTGCATGGACCAGATCGCGCCGCCGCCCAGCGCGATCGATGCGCCGGCCACCGAACCGATCACCGCCGTCCAGGTCCGCGCCTGCGGGATCGCGATGGCGAGCTGCAGCGCCGTGTAGGAACCGAATACGGATATTACAAACGACAGTCCGACCAAGAACGGCTCGTATTGAATCGTATTCATTGCTGTATCCCCCGTCCGTGATAAGGAACTACGGGTGCATCAAGCGAGCAACGTCGGACATTATAGATCATAGCTGAACTTGAAAGCGCAGCGCGAATCCCCCTTTGCCCTGCACGCCGTTTTTTGAACGCGAGTGTTCTGGGTCAACGGGCCTGCGTCCAGGAATCCCTGCATGAAGCCGGTCAGGAATTCACAACAAGGGATTTTTCCCGTACCGCAAAATGGACTGTCGGGCAGGGTAAGCTCGGTGTCGGTCGCGTCCACCTCGCCGAGGGCCTCCAGAGCGGGAACCAGCGTCCGCCGCAACGCAACGGGCATCTTGAGCGGACTGCCGAACGACCATTCCTTTTCGTATTGAAAGGCGCCGATTTTTTTCCCTGCTTCGGCCAGTTCCTTATCCCGAGTATCCGCGCCGAGCGATTCGCCGTACGCTTGCACCAGAGGGGCGACGTCCGGAAACTGAGCGGCGATTTCCTTGATCGAAGGGGCCGAGCCGGATTGCGCGCCCTCTACGCTGACGATCCTGAAGTCCGGGCTGAGGCTCTTAATTTCAGCGGCCAATCTGGCTTTGTCGACCTGGGTGATGTCGAGGCTGATTTTTACGAGCTTCGCCCCGGAGGCTGATTCCATGAGTTGCTGACCTTTGAGCGGATAGCCCTTGCGCACGAAGAAAGCCGATATCCGGGCCAGTGCGCCGCTCTTGTCGGCCCCGCTGATCGTGATGGTTACCATGGTCGGCACCTCCGAATAACAGCTGCCTTTACGCAACTTCCGTGCCCGTGACATGCGAGCACATGGGAGAGCGGCGTCGAATTTTAACCCAATCAAGTCCCCTTCGAAGAGCGAACGCGTGCGCGCGAGACTTCCTGCCTGTAACCGCCGCGGCTTACAAGTCGTTACAGGGCTCTCTTCCCGCTTCACCGAAAGTCCACCTTCGGGCGGACTTTCGCATTCCGGCCCTTACAATGGCGCGATGCCCGCCGAACCGCCCTACTCGGGGCTCACCCCCGATACCGTGCTCGACGCGCTCGCGAGCGTGGATTTCGCCGGCGACGGGCGGCTGCTCGGGCTGAACAGCTACGAGAACCGCGTCTACCAAGTCTGGCTCGAAGGGGAAGAGACGCCGAGCTCGCCGGCCTCGGTCGTCACGAAGTTCTATCGCCCGGCGCGCTGGACCGACGCGCAGATCCTCGACGAGCACGCGTTCACGCTCGAGCTCGCCGAGCGCGAGATCCCGGTCGTCGCGCCGCTTGCGCTCGAGAACGGCAAGACCCTGCACGCGTTCGGGGGCTTTCGCTTCGCGGTGTATCCGCGCCGCGGCGGGCGCACGCCGGAGCTCGAAGACCGCAAGACGCTCGAATGGATCGGTCGTTTCATCGGGCGCATCCACGCGGTGGGCGCGGTGCGGCCGTTCGCCGATCGGCCCGCGCTCGAGCTCTCAAGCTTCGGCCGCGAGCCGCGCGACTGGCTGCTTGCGCACGATTTCATTCCGGCGGACCTGCTCGACGCCTGGAAGAGCGCAGTCGACCTCGCGCTCGCGCGCGTCGCCCGCTGTTACGAGCGCGCGGGCGAAGTGCGCACGCTGCGCCTGCACGGGGACTGCCACGCGGGAAATATGTTGTGGACGGACGAGGGGCCGCACTTCGTGGACTTCGACGACTGCCGCTCAGGCCCGGCGATCCAGGACCTGTGGATGCTCCTCTCGGGCGACCGCGCGTCGATGGCGCAGCAGCTCGCCGACGTGCTGGCCGGTTACGAGGATTTCCACGAGTTCGATCCGCGCGAGCTGCACCTGCTGGAAGCCTTGCGGACCCTGCGCCTTATCCACTACTCGGCCTGGATCGCGCGGCGCTGGGACGATCCCGCGTTCCCGGCGGCGTTTCCCTGGTTCAACACCCAGCGCTATTGGCAGGACCGCGTCCTCGAGCTGAAGGAGCAGATCGCTCTGATGGACGAAGCTCCGCTCGCGGTGGCTTAGGAATCCCTACTCTACGGGCCGGTGCTCGACCTCGTAGCCCGCGGCGATCCAGGCGTCCAGCCCGCCGTGCAGCGGGCGCACTTTGGTATAGCCGAGCCCGATCAATTTCTTTGCGACCTGCGCCGCCGAAGCTTCGTTGGGACAGGTGCAGTAGAAAACGATCTCGCGGTCGGCCGGCAGCTCTCCGAGCCGCCCGTCGACTTCGGCGGCGTCCATCGCCAGAGCGCCGGGAATGAAACGCGGATCGAGATCGCGCGCGCCGGGCGAGCGCACGTCCACGACCACCGGGCGCCTGCCCCCGTCCATCAGAGCGCGCAAGTCGGCCACGCCGATGCGCGCGATGCGCAGAGTCCTGTAGAAGCGCCGCCGCTCCCACCACTTGAGCGCGATGTATCCGCCGAGCAGAACGCCGACCGCCTCCGCCGCCAGCGTACCGAGCCCTTCCAGGCGAACGATGAATTCGTTGATTTCGGTGTGGAACGCCATCCCCGCGCCGATCGCGACGCCCGCCCAGATCACCACACCCAGGCTGTTCAGCAGGAGAAAGGACGGCCAGCCGAGGCGCATCGCGCCCGCGAGGGGCGGCGCGATGGTCGAGAGGCCCGGGATGAACTTCGACAGCACCAGCGTCAGCCTCCCCCAGCGCTCGAAGCGGAACTCCGTCTGGCGCACGCAGGAATCGGGCGAAAGCGACACGCGGCACAAAAACGCCATTACGCGGCGGCCGTAGCGCCGGCCCGCGAGGAACCAGATCCCGTCGCCTATCATGCACGCGACGAAAGCGACGCCGAATACCGCGAAGGACGAAAGCTCTCCCTCGGCCGCCAGAGCGCCGGCGACGACGAGCGTCGGGATCGCGGGAATCGGCAGGCCGAGCTGCTCGAGCAGCACGTTCGCGAACACCAGCGCGAGCCCGTATTCGGCGATCAGGCGGTTCATGCGTGCGCGCTCAGTCGCCCGTAAAGCGCCGGATCATGCGCCTGTCGCGCTTGGTGGGCCGGCCGTGAGTGTCCCGCGCCGGATGCGGCCCGGCGCGGCGCATTGCGATCATGTGCTCGCGCCTCGCCCGGCTCTCCTCGCGCTCGGCATACAGCAGCGCCGCCACGGCGGCCGGACCGCGTTTGAGCGCCACCACGCGCACTTCGATCAGCCATTGCAACTCCCCGGAGCGCAGCTCGAGCTCGTCGCCCGATTTGACTTCCTTGCCCGGCTTCACGCGCTCGCCGTTGAGCTTCACCTTGCCGCCCTCCACCGCGCGCGCGGCAAGGCTGCGCGTCTTGTAGAAGCGCGCCGCCCACAGCCACCTGTCGATGCGCGGACGCCCGGGCCTGTCTGCGCCCATGGAAGGATCCGCTCCTCGAAGCTCTAGCGGGCGGACCGGCCGAAGCTCTTGCAGTACTGCTCCGGGCCCTGCCAGTTCTGCTCGTCGACGCGACCGGCCTTGAAAATCAGCGTGCGCTCGCAGCGCACCGGCTCGCCGCCGCCGGATCCGAACATCACCCCGGTGCCGATACCGATCCCGCCTCCGCCTCCACCACCGATCCCGAAACCTACCGCCGAGCTTCCCCGGGAGCCCGCGCTGTCGGACACCCATGTGTACACGTCACGGCCGTCGGTGAGCTTGGTGCTGCGCGCGGGCGCCCCCCAGCGCAGCACGACCTCATCGTACGTCGCGCCGTCCCAGCTACCCGTTGCTTCGGCGAGCTCGGCGCCCGGGGTGGCGCAGCCGGCGAGCAGAGCTACGACTAGCGTTGCGATTCTCATAAAGCCTCCATTGAAACGAAAACGCCCCGAAGATTTCTCCCCGGGGCGTTTGTCCTGCTGTAAGGCACGCCGGCCTAACGGCTGGCGGAAATCCCAAGTCGGATTGATCCGCTGTTCGAGGTCGGTAGTCCGGTCCTGCCTTGTTGATCTCTCACGGGATCACCTCCTTTCGAAATTGTGGGCTTTTAGTTTATCACGCTCGCTTGGGCCGGCAACGCGAGTTAGGCGTTCGCGACGGGCACGGCCGCTGCGCGCGGGATCAGGAGCCACAGCACGATGTAGAGGAGGATCCCGAGACCGCACGCCAGAGCGAGCAGGATGAACGCGACCCGGAAAAGGACGGGATCGATCTCGAACCGTTCTCCGAGGCCGCCGCACACGCCCCCGATCTTGCGATCGGTACTCGAAAGAAGCAGGCGCTTCAAGGGGCGGGGCTCGCCCTGCGCGCCCGTCTTCTCGGGGACCATGATCCACAGGATCAGATACGCGAGCGCCCCGAGCCCGCCGAAAAGGAGCGACACCAGAAAGAACAGGCGAAAGAAGACCGGGTCGAGATCGAAATAGTCGCCGAGCCCGCCGCAGACGCCGGCGATCTTCCTGTCCTCGACGAATCGATGGAGTTTTTTCACGTTGCGCTCGCCAATTTTCCCGACAGAGGAATAGAGTATCAATCTAGCACACCGGCCGGCTTGACCTGGATCAAACCGGTGAAGACGGTGCCCACAATCAACATGCGAGGCGGACATGGCGAAATCACGTGCGCGCAAGGGGGTCGGGAAGCATCGGGTCGTATCGCACAAAGCCTGGATCGAGGCCCGCAAAAAATTCCTCGCGAAGGAGAAGAAGTTCACCCGGCTGCGCGACGAGCTCGCCCGGCAGCGGCGCGCCCTGCCCTGGGAAAAAGTGGAAAAGCAATACGTCTTCGACGGACCGAAGGGCGGGGAGACGCTGGCCGAGCTCTTCGAGGGCAAGAGCCAGCTCATCGTCTATCACTTCATGTTCGCGCCCGACTGGAACGAGGGCTGCAAGCATTGCTCGTTCTGGGCGGACAATTTCAACGGCGTCGGCATTCACCTCGATCACCGCGACGTGAGCTTCGTCGCCATCTCCCGGGCCCCGCTCGCCAAGCTCGAGGCGTTCAAGAAACGGATGGGCTGGGGTTTCAAATGGGTTTCCTCCGGGCAGAACGATTTCAACTACGACTATCAGGCGTCGTTCACTCCGAAGGAAGTCGAAAGCGGAGCGGCGTTCTACAACTATTCGAAATTCGACGTCGGCGTGACCGACCGCGAGGGCGCTAGCGTGTTCTGCAAGGACGAGGGCGGCGCCGTCTTCCACACCTATTCGAGTTACGCCCGGGGAATCGACATGCTGAACACGGCCTACCACTACCTCGATCTGGTTCCCAAGGGGCGCGACGAAGACAGCCTGGAATTCACGCAGTCATGGGTCCGGTACCACGACAAGTACGAGGACTAGCTGCCGGCCCGTCATGAGCGGCCCAAGAACCGCGACAACAGCATGGGGAATACAATGGCGCGCCGTCCCGTTAACGGCAGGCACATCGCAACCCCCACCAGAGAGGAGAAAAACCATGTCACGGATTTCGGCAGGACTGCAAGCTGTTGCGCTCGTTCTCGGCGCTCTCGCGACGGGAGCCCAGGCCCAGGGGCTGGTCACCACGCATAAATTGTCGGCGGCGCTGGCGAACGAACTCGTCGGCGAATCGGTCGCGGCCTGCGCGCAGAAAGGTTACCGGGTGGTCGCGGTGGTCGTCGATCTCGACGGCGTCCGCCAGGCCGTGCTGCGCGGCGACGGGGCGCCGATCCACTCGATGGACAACGCCTACTACAAGGCCTACACGATCGCGTCGCTTGGCCTGTCGCGCAAGGAAGAGACCACCAAGCAGATCGCCGACCGCATGGCGAAGAACCCGCCGACCAACGTGCCGCAGACCCAGCTGCCGAACGTGACCTACGCGCAGGGCGCGATCGCCATCATGGCCGGTGGCAACACCATCGGCGGCCTCGGAGTGAGCGGCGCGCCCGGAGGCCAGTTCGACGAGGAGTGCGCCCGCACGGCCCTCGCCAAGATCAAGGATAGGATGAAATAACTCACGGATCGCCTGACTCCGTCCGCCGTGAGCGCCCCGACCTCGTGGCGGGTCAGTGTCGGCGAAGAAGAAACCTCCGCGATCTTCGAGCCCGCGCTGGCATCGGCCGGCGGCGGGCTCTTTGTTTTCGCACACGGCGCCGGCGGCCACATGGCCGACCGCGGCATGCTCGCAGTGTCCGAGCGCCTGCGCGGACTCGGGCTTCATGTCGTTCGCTTCAACTTCCCTTACCGCGAGAAAAGGTCCAGCCATCCGGACACCATGCCTCGCCTGAAGGAATGCATCGCCGCCGTGGCTTCGCACGCCCGCCGTGAAGTGGGCCCGCAGACCCTCCTCCTGGGCGGACGCTCGATGGGCGGACGGGCGGCTTCGATGCTCGCGGCGGACGGGTTTTCATGCGACGGCCTCCTGCTCCTCGCCTACCCTCTTCATCCGGCGGGCAGGCCGGAAGAGCTGCGCGACGCGCACCTCGCGCAAATCAAGGTGCCCGTCCTTTGCCTGAACGGCACCCGCGACGCTCTTTGCCGGCGCGATTTGATGGAACCGGTGGTCGGTCGCTTGACTGACCGGTGGACGATGCGGTGGCTGGAAGGCGCCGATCACAGCTTCCGCGTCCTCAAGGCTTCGGGGAGATCGGACGGGGAGGTCTTGAGCGAGATCGCAGAGACGTGCGGTACTTGGGTATCAGGTCTGAGGAGGCAGACTGCGGGATCTGAAGATATTTGAATGCCTAAAAAAAGAACCCCTCCGGAGAGGGGTTCAAGTGAACTGCTGAGAGTCGGCGTGTTTGCGTTACTTCAGCTGCACGACCTGAATCACGATGTCGGTTTTTCCGGTGTTCTTGATTTT
>WNEZ01002314.1_pt1 | contig 16289 bp, 14 predicted proteins | sample 5400521 | NCBI WGS metagenome assembly WNEZ01 (sample SAMN13153339, study PRJNA577476) | soil metagenome | isolation source: 120 cm saprolite under Douglas fir tree site 2 hole 1 replicate 1 | place: USA:California | collected 2015-04-18
CCAGCATTCCCGCGCGCACCGCGGCGCCCTTGCCGCCGTTCGGCTGGAGCCGTAGCACCCTGACCGCCCCGAGCCGTCCGGCCTCGACGATCTCCGGAGTGCCGTCGGTCGACCCGTCGTCGGCGACGATGACCTCGTAGGGCTCGTCACGGCCCTCGAAGTACGCCACGACCTTCTCCAGAAAAGGCGGAAGCCGTTGAGCCTCGTTGAACGCCGGGATGACGACCGACCAGCGGGGGGTCACCGAATCGGGGAGACGTCCAGGCGTCGCCGGCGACGGGCCGTGGCGGTGTCGTGCGCGGCGCGCGCCACCCCTTCGGCCACTGCCGGGGCCACGCTCTTGTTGAAGACGCTGGGGATGATGTACTCCTCGCAGAGCTCACTCCGACTCACGCACGCGGCCAGCCCGCGCGCCGCCGCGAGCTTCATCTCGTCGTTGACCGACCGCGCGCGAGCGTCGAGCAAGCCCCGGAAGAACCCGGGGAAGCACAGCACGTTGTTGATCTGGTTAGGGTAGTCGGAGCGTCCCGTCGCCATCACGCGGACGTGCTTCTCGGCCTCCTCCGGCCGGATCTCCGGCTCGGGATTGGCCATGGCGAAGACGATGGGATCGCGCGCCATCCGCTTCAGGTCGCGCGGCGACAGGATCCGGGGGACCGAGAGGCCGATGAATACGTCCGCGCGCTCCAGCGCCGCGCTCAGGTCGCCCTTGACCTGACGCGGATTGGTCGCGGCGCCGACCCAGCGCTTCATGAAGTCCATACCTCGTGTCCGGCCGCGGTGGATCGTGCCGTGCTCGTCGACCCCGATGATGTCACGGACGCCGAGCGATTGAAGGATCTTGATGGTGGCGGTGCCGGCGGCGCCGACGCCCGTCACGACCACGCGGATCCGTCGAGGCTCCTTGCGGACGATCCGTAGCGCGTTGAGGAGAGCCGCGAGCACCACGACCGCCGTGCCGTGCTGATCGTCGTGGAAGACCGGGATATCCAACTCCTTGCGAAGGCGCTCCTCGATCTCGAAGCAGCGCGGCGCCGCGATGTCTTCGAGGTTGACACCGCCGAACGCCGGCGCCACCAGCTTCACGGTCTCCACGATCTTGTCGACGTCCTTGGTCGCGAGGCAGATGGGAAACGCGTCGACGCCGGCGAACTCCTTGAAGAGCATCGCCTTACCCTCCATCACCGGCAGCGCCGCCTCGGGACCGATATCGCCGAGCCCCAGGACCGCGGTGCCGTCGGTGACCACCGCGACGGTGTTGTGCTTGATCGTCAGCGAGAAGGCCCGCTGCCGGTCTTCCTTGATCGCGAGGCAGACCCGCGCCACCCCCGGTGTGTACGCCATCGAAAGGTCGTCGCGAGTGCGGATCGGGACCTTGTTGCAGACTTCGATCTTGCCGCCCAGGTGCATGAGGAACGTGCGGTCGGAGATGGCGCCGATGCGTACCCCGGCCACCCGCCGGAGTCGGCTGACGATCTGCTGCGCGTGGACGCTGTCACGCGCCTTGACGGTGATGTCGCGCTCCGTCCGCGCGCGGGTGGTCTCGACTAGATCGACCGCTCCGATGTCGCCGCCGGCGTGTCCGATCGCGGACGCGACGCGACCGAGCATACCCGGCCGGCTCGCGATCTGCAGCCGGACGGTGAAGCTGTAGCTCGCGCTCGGGGCAATCACTCCGTCGATTCTACCCCCTGCGGCTGGCCAGGGCGTTGGCCCTAGAGTAGCCACGGGCGGAGTTTGCATGGAACTTCGGGTGGGGTCATTGGGGTTCAGGACAGATGCCGGCAACGGTGAATAGACCGGCGGTCAAGCCGGTCACAAGGCTGCCTCCGAACGGCGGAGCGGGCTCGACGAGGCTCGGGCTTCGGGTAAACCCCGTAAGACCGTTGCAGTGATGACACTAGGCCCGGCTCCGATGGGATGAAAGTCTAGTTCGATGAAACTTTGAAGCGGTATTCCGCATCTGAACCAACAGGAATCCTCATACGGGAAAGCCGGTGACACGATGACATTTCGCGAGACTGCGGACGCCGTTGAAGGCAGCTCAGCAGCTTCCGTTAGCATGACCTCGGCCGGAGAGCGCGAAGCCCAGGTGGTGGTCGATGAGGACGCGGAGGAGACTCCGCGTGCGGCCGCCGAGGACACGTACGCTCCCGGTCTGACCAAGGGCGAGGACCCGGTCCGTCTCTACTTGAAGGAGATCGGCAAGGTCCCGCTGCTTACAGCCGCGCAGGAGGTCCAGATCGGGCGGCGCATCGAGGTGGGCCAGATCGCCCTCCGGCGCACGCTTGTCGGGATCCCGATGGCTGTCGAGGGCCTCCTCCAGGTTGGGGATAAGTTGCGTCGAGGGGAGATGCCCGCCGACGACGTGATCGTCCTGCCCGAGGGTGGCGAGCTCGAAGCGAAAGCGATCCGCCCGATGGTCCTGGCCTTCGAGCGCATGCGCCGGCTCGAGCGGAAGATCGCCCGGCTGGAGGCGTCGCTTGGCCCCAGGCGGCGGTCGGCTGCTTATCGCAAGAGCACCGCGACGGCAATCGCTGTCGCGCGTGAGGCGATCCGCGACGTGGTCGCCGCGATGACCCTCAAGCCGGCCCTGATCGACGATCTGGTCGCGCAGGTGCGCCGCAACTGGGAGCAGATCAGTGAGCTCGACCGTGGGACCCGGCGGGGGCACACCCCGGGGGCCACGCGCGAGCTCCGTCTCCTCGAAAAGCGCACCGGGCTTCCCAGGAAGCAGCTCGGTCTTCTCCTCGAGCAGATCGACAGGAGTGACCGCACGGTACGCCAGGCGAAGCGGGAGCTGATGGAGGCGAACCTGCGCCTGGTCGTGTCGGTGGCGAAGCGGTACCTCGGGAGCGACCTGTCGCTCCTGGACCTCGTCCAGGAGGGCAACATCGGGCTCATGAAGGCCGTCGACCGGTTCCAGTACCGGCGAGGCTTCAAGTTTTCGACTTACGCGACGTGGTGGATTCGCCAGGCGATCACCCGGGCGATTGCGGACCACTCGCGCACGATCCGGATTCCGGTCCACATGGTCGAAACCTTGAACCGGATCTCGCGTGTGAACCGCAACCTCGTGAACGAGATCGGGCGTGAACCGACTCCGGAAGAGCTCGCTCAGCGTACGGGCGTGCCGGCGAAGAAGGTCCGGCTCATCCTCGAGTCGTCGCGCAAGCCGCTCTCTCTCGAGACGCCCATCGGCGAGGACTCCGAGCTCGGAGACTTCCTCGAGGACAAGTCCGCCGGCTCGCCCAACGAGTCGCTCCTCAACCAGGACCTCACCACACAGGTCGAGCGGGCGCTGTCGATGCTCTCGCCGAAGGAGAAAGAAATCCTTCGGCTGCGGTTCGGAATCGGCGAAGAGGGCGAGCACACGCTCGAAGAGGTCGGCAAACGCTTCGAGGTAACGCGGGAGCGGATCCGGCAGATCGAGGCCAAGGCGCTCAGGAAGCTGCGTCACCCCCTGCGCGGCCGCAACCTCCGCGCTTTCATCGAGAATTAGGGGCCTAGAAGGGCCCGGTTGATCGTACTGGGGGACCCTCTGGTCCCCCAGACTCCCTCCCGCCCCGCCGCCGTACCGGCCCCCGCCTTCGCCTACCGCACCGACGCGCCGCTATAGGCCGCTTTCAGCGTTGCCGGTTCGCCTTCGCCTGGAGGTAGGTGGCGAGGCCGGTGTCCGGGGGCGAGTCGCTGACCATCGTCAGCATCGTCGCGATCTCGCTCCGGTGATGCGTGGCGTGGTTCGCGACGTGCTGGAGTAGCGGGCCAAGTGCACCCTTGAACTGCTTACCCTCAGCGTTCCGGTACTCGATGACGCGGTCGAGGTCGGGCGCGGACACACCTTCGATGAAGGCTCGCTGCTCGCGCTCGAGGTCGTCCCACGGCGCTCGGATCGAGGCGAGCGTCGCGAACTCGGCGCCGGGGATCGTCGTCAGCGAGAGGCCCGTCCACCGCGACAGCCAGATCCGATCCGCTCCGTAGAGATGGCCGAACATTCGCCTGATCGTCGGGCAGCTGAACTGCTTGCCCACGTCGCGGGCGGCGAGGTCTTCCCCGAGCGCGGTCGTGACGTCGAAGAGTCGGCGGTTGGCCCAGCGGTGGTAGTCGTATAGCCCACGGATCAGCTCGACGCTCATCGAACTCCCCCTTACTCCAGCACGGCGACCACGTCGCCCTCCTGGACCGTCTGCCCCTCCTGGACCTTGATCTCCTTGACCGCCCCGGCCCTCGGCGCTTCCACGGGGATCTCCATCTTCATCGACTCGAGCACGATCACCGCGTCGCCGGCCGCCACCCGGTCCCCCGGCTTGGTGGTGATCTGAAACACCACCCCCGTGATGTGCGCCTTGATCTCCTCAAGCATTGAAGGCTCCTTGTTCGAGCATCTGCGTGTGCACCTGCCCCTGCCGGAACTCGGCGCTCGCGACGACCCGGCGCAGGAACGGAATCGTGGTCCGGACACCTTCGATCACACAGCGATGGAGAGCGTCAGCCATGCGCTCGATCGCCTGCGCCCGTGTGGCCCCGTGGGCGACCACCTTGAGAAGCAGCGGATCGTAGTGGACGGACACGGTGCTTCCCGCCTCGATCCCGGACTCGATCCTGATTCCTTCTCCCGACGGCAGCTCGAGCTTCTGAACTGTGCCGGGCGACGGCAGGAAGCCCTTCGACGGGTCCTCAGCATACACTCGGCACTCGATGGCCGCTCGACGCTGGACGATCTCGCTCTGGCGCCAGGGCAGCGGCTCGCCCGACGCGGTTCGGAGCTGAGCGACGACGAGATCGAGGCCCGTCACCTCCTCCGTGACGGGATGCTCGACCTGGAGTCGCGCGTTCATCTCGAGGAAATAGAAGCCCCCGCCCTCGTCCACGAGGAACTCCATCGTCCCGGCATTCGTGTAGCCGATGGCGCGGGCGCCGGCGACGGCCGCGGCCGTCAGGCCTGTTTTCGTCGACGCCGGCAGGCCCGGTGCGGGCGACTCCTCGACGAGCTTCTGATGACGGCGCTGGATCGAGCACTCGCGCTCGTGCATGTGCACGACCGATCCCGTGTCGTCCCCGAACACCTGGATCTCTACGTGCCGGGGCCGCTCGAGGTAGCGCTCGACGTACAGCTCCCCCGTTCCGAACGCCGCCTGGGCACGCCGCGTCGCCGCGGCGAACGCGGCTCCGAGATCGGCGGGCTTGTCGACGCGCGCCATGCCGATGCCCCCGCCACCGGCGGCGGCCTTCAGGATCACGGGGTACCCGACGTCGCGGGCGACGGCCTCGGCTCCGGCAACGTCGGCCACCGCGGCGAAGCTGCCGGGCAACACCGAGACGCCGGCCGCAGTCATCAGCCGGCGCGCCTCGATCTTGTCTCCCATCTTGCGGATCGCCTCCGGCCTGGGGCCGATGAAGACGATCCCCGCCCGCTGGACGGCTTCTGCGAACCGCCAGCTCTCGGAGAGAAAGCCGTAGCCCGGATGGATCGCATCGGCCCGCGCCTGCCGTGCCGCTTCCAGGATGCGCTCGGTGTTGAGGTAACTTTCTCGCGCGGGCGCTGCGCCGATCTCCACCGCCTGGTCGGCGTCGCGTACGTGAAGCGCTCCCCGGTCGGCCTCCGAGTACACGGCGACGGTCTTGAGCCCGAGCTGTCGACAGGCGCGGAACACCCGACGGGCGATCTCTCCTCGATTGGCGACGAGGACGGTGCCGAACAACGACGCTCAGGCCGGGCGGACGGCGTCTCGCCCGGTGACGTCGAGAGCGGCGACGCGCCAGCCTCCTGGTGAGGAGGTCCAGCGGGCGAGCACCGTCGCGGAGCCCGAGGGGCCGTCCAGCCTCGTTTTCACGAGCCGATGATGGCCCAGCCGCGCGAACGCGACGGTCAGGTGCCGGGAGTACAGGGTGCCGCGCAGAAGACTCCACGCGGTGCCTTCGAGCTCGAGGCCGGGCAGGAGCCAGCGAGCCAAGCTGGCGTCGTCACCGGCCACGAGCGCCGCGGCAAACGAGCGCTGCGCTGCTTCGAGGTCCTCGGGGATCGGCCATTCGGCGGTGGCCTTCTCCAACCGAATGAACTCTCGGGCGTCGTCGGAGAGATCAGCCTGGCGCGGCTCGACTTCCGGCGCCTCACGCGCCGGAAGCCCCGCGCCCGTCACACCGCCGGCCGCCGCCAGCAGCCCTTCCAGGTGTCGTCGCCGCGCGCTCACGCGCTCCGTCACGCGCGGGCCGGCCGCGAGATAGCGCAGGATCGTCTCGCCGGCCGCGATGTGACGCTCCTCGTCGTCGATGCAGCGCGCCAGAATGCGGCGGGTCGGCGGCTCGTACACCGGATTGGCGCACGCCAGATGATCCCGATACGTCGCGAGGAGATGGGGCTTCAGCACGCCGTACACTCCGACCAGCCGCTCGACGGTCTGATCCGGCCCCTCTGCGTCCTCGAGCGAGTCCATGAGCGTGGCGACCGAGGGGTTCGCGGCCTCGGAGACGTGGGCGTGGGAGCGGAGCTCGGGGAGACGCTGCCCGAACGCGTCGCACTGCTGGGCCAGGTCCCACACGTGGCGGCCCATCAGGAGCTTGGCCGAGAGCTCGGGCGTGAGGGCGATCCAGCCTCCGAGCGCGCGCATCATGCGCTCGACGACGTACCGGTAGTTGCGGAGCAGACGAGCGGAATGCTCGGCGCTGAAGGTTCCTTCCAGGGGCTGCGACACGCGCGTCAGTAGACCTGAGACCGTTGGGTCGTCTTGATCAGACGCTCGATCTCTTCTTCCGTGAACCCCGCCATCCGCCGTACGTCCGTCGCGATCGAGATGGACACCACGTCGTGGTCGCCCTCGCGGCGAACGCCGCCCAGATTGAAGCGCTCGTCGATGCTCTCCTGGAACTCGATCGCGCGCCGCCTGCGCTCAGGGTCGCCCTCGGTGAGCTTGGTCAGCCACTTCGAGCCCATGCGAACGTGGGTGATCTCGTCGGCCAGGACGAAGTCCACCGCGCGCTCGAGGATCGGATCGCCGATCTTCCGGGCGATGTGCACGAGCTGATTGAAGACGTCGCACGCCAGCCCCTCGAGACCGCGGTTGACGCCGGCGACGCGCGCGGCGGCGTCCTCGGCGCACGCGCAGCGCCAGAGGATCGTCGTCTCCGGAAATTCACCGGCGTACCCGCCGAGATGCTCGAGCAGCCTCAGATAGATCTCGACGTGGCGCGACTCGTCCCAGACCTGGCGCGCCATGTCCATCGTGAAGTCCCAGGGCGCGTCCGGGAAGTCGCACACGCTTCGGCCGGCGCCCTCCATCGCCTGGAGCTCGCCGACCATGATCCCGTGGACCCGCTCCTTGATCGACTCGGAGCTCGACAGGTCGGGAAAGGGCGGGAGGCCCTGGGCGACCTTCACCTCGGCGACCTCGCGCGCGCGCATCCTCACGAACCGTTCTTCCCGCGCGAGCTTGTCGTAGGCGATCGGACGATCCATCGAGGGTCCTCCCGGAGAATGAACGGCTGTTCATCGAAGTGTAATCGAGCCGCCCCCGCGTGGCAATCCCACCCGCCTCTGGCTATGGACGGAGCATTTCGGCTATAAACGGAGCATTTCGATCGTGCCGGACGGCGACGACGACGGCGCCGCGGCGGAGCGAATCCGAGGGAGGGCGGCCTGGACACCATCCTGCAGCTCGTGCTGAACGGTCTCGCGGTGGGCTGCATCTACGGGCTGGTGGCGCTCGGCTTCGTCCTCATCTACAAGGCGACCGAGCTGGTGAACTTCGCGCAGGGCGATCTGCTGATGCTGGGTGCGTTTACCTGCTACATGTTCGTCGTCTGGTACGGGGTCGGATACTGGCTGGCCCTCGCCCTGGCGGTGGCGCTGGTGGGGCTCTTCGGAGCGGCGCTGGACGCCGCGATCCTCCGGCGGGTCATCGGGCAGCCGCAGTTCTCCGTGGTCATGCTCACGATCGGCCTCGGCGCGATCTTCCGGAGCTTCGCGTCAATCGCGTGGGGCTCGGAGATCTATACGCTTCCGACTCCGTTCAGCGCGCGCGCCACCCGCGTGGCAGGGGTCGCGGTCAGCCACGAGTACCTGTCGATCATCGTGGGCACGGTCCTGCTCTGCGCCGTCCTCTTCGCCTTCTTCACGTTCACGCGTGTCGGCCTGGCGATGCAGGCGGCGGCGCAGAATCAGCTCGCCGCCTATTACATGGGGATCCCCGTGAAGCTGATGTTCTCGCTGATCTGGGCGATTTCGGCGGGTGTCGCGGCCATCGCCGGTGTCCTGCTGGCGCCGGTCTCCTTGATCGACATCAACCTCGGGTTCATCGGGCTCAAGGCGTTCGCCGCGGCCGTGCTCGGCGGCTTCGGCTCGATCCCCGGCGCGCTGGTGGGCGGGATCACCATCGGGCTGATCGAGCTGTTCTCCGGGACCTACCTGCCGCAGGGTTTCAAGGACGTCGCGGCCTACGTCGTCCTGCTCGTCGTGCTCGCGGTGCGGCCCCAGGGAATGTTCGGGACCGTCGTCCGGAAGAAGGTCTGATCCGTGCGTTTCATCTTCAAGACCTCCTACGTTCAGGACCTGGGGATCTTTCGGGACGACGTCCAGCGCAACTGGTACCTGGCGCTCCTGGTGGGCCTGCTGGCGCTCCCGCTCCTGATCCCGACGTACCTCGTCGACGTGAGCCTGGTGTTCATCTACGGGCTCTGTGGCCTCTCGCTCATGGTGCTCGCCGGCTACACCGGCCTCGTCAGCCTGGGGCACGCCGCGTTCCTCGGGATCGGCGCCTACACGCACGTCTACGCGGTCCATGATCTCGGATTGCCGTGGGTCGTCGGCGTCGCGCTCGCCTGCGTCGTGACGGCGGCCGCCGGCGTGCTCGTGGGTCTGCCCGCGCTGCGCATGACCGGCGTCTATCTCTCCATCGCGACCCTGGCCTTCGCGCTCATCATCCAGGAGGTCCTGACGCGCTGGGAGCGAGTGACCGGCGGCCTCAGGGGCAAGCCGGTCGAGAAGCCCGTTGTCTTCGGCATCCACCTCGGCGGCGACGCCGCCTTCTACTTCCTGTGCCTCGCCTTTTTGATCGGCGGCCTGTGGCTGACCGGCAACCTTTTGAGATCGCCGACGGGCCGCGCCTGGGTGGCGATCCGGGACAGCGAGATCGCCGCGCAGTCGATGGGCGTCAACCTGGCCGTCTACAAGACCAGCGCCTTCGCCTACTCGGCCGCGCTCATGGGTGTGGCGGGCGCGCTCTTCGCGCACAAGATTGGCTTCCTGGCGCCGGACATCTTCAGCGTGCTGCTCTCGATCCAGTTCCTCCTCATGGTGGTGGTCGGCGGCCTCGGCAGCCTTCACGGCGCGTTCTTCGGCGCCGTCTTCGTGGCGCTTCTCCCGGTGGCGATCTCCCAGGCCCGAGACTCGGTCCCGGCGTGGGCGAGCGCGCTCGCCGCGCCGCTCGGGACGTCGGCGGGCTCCGCCGCATTTCTTGCGGTCGATCAGTTCGTCAAGAAACCCGGCCTCGAACCTGGCCTCTTCGGGCTGATCCTCGTGCTCTTCATCCTGTTCGAGCCCCTCGGCGTCTACGGCCGCTGGCGGAAGATCCAGCTCTACTTCTCGTCCTTCCCGCTGTACAAGCGAGCCACCTTCCGCCGGCAGAAGTCGTACATGCGGTCGGAGCGGCTCCGGTGAGCCTCTTCGCCGCGGACGGCCTCGTCATGGACTTCGGCGGGCTCCGGGCGGTCGACGGTGTGAGCTTCCGGATCGAGCCGGGCGAGGTCTTCACGATCATCGGTCCCAACGGCGCCGGCAAGACGACCATCTTCAACCTCGTCTCACGGATCTACGACCCGACCGCGGGCCGCCTCGTCTTCGACGGGGAAGACATCACGCGCGTGCCGCCCCACGAAGTGGCCCGGCGCGGCATCGCGCGGACGTTCCAGAACATCGAATTGTTCGAACACGCCACCGTGCTCCAGAACCTCCTGCTCGGCCGCCACGCGCACAAGCGGTCGCGCTTCGTCGAGGAGCTCCTGTTTCTGCCGCGCGTACGCGCCCTCGAGCTCGAGCATCGGGAGGCGGTGGAGCGCGTGATCGAGTTCCTGGACCTGCAGCCGCATCGCGACAGCCTCGTCGTGAACCTCGCCTACGGCGTCCGCAAGGTCGTCGAGATGGCGCGGGCCCTCTGCACCCGGCCGCGGCTCCTGCTCCTGGACGAGCCGTCCTCGGGGCTCAGCGTCGAGGAGACCGAGGACATGGCGTTCTGGATCCAGGACATCCGGACGATCCTGGGCGTCACCGTGCTGATGGTCGAGCACGACATGAGCCTGGTCGGCTCCGTGTCCGACCGGGTCCTGGCGGTGAACTACGGCCGGTCGATCGCTCTCGGCACCGCGCGCGAGGTGCAGGAGCATCCCGACGTCATCAAGGCGTATCTCGGCGGCTGACCGCATGGCCGATACGCTCCTCGCCGTCGCGAACCTCGAGACCTACTACGGTCCGATCATGGCCATCCGGGGCATCAGCTTCGAGGTCCCGGAGCGCTCCGTGGTCACGATCCTCGGCGCCAACGGCGCCGGGAAGAGCACGATCCTCAAGACCGTCTCCGGCGTGATGGATCCGCAGAAGGGCACGGTGACCTTCGCGGGCCGGGAGATCCATGGAATGGACCCCGACAAGGTGACGCGACTCGGCATCAGTCACGTGCCGGAGGGACGCGAGGTGTTCCCGTTCCTCTCGGTCCGTGAGAACCTGATGATGGGCGCCTTCACGCGCCGGGACGCCGGCGGCGTCGCCGAGGACCTGGAGCTGGTCTACTCGTACTTCCCGATTCTGAGATCCCGGGCCGAGCAGCGCGCGGGCTCCTTGTCCGGGGGCGAGCAGCAGATGCTCGCGATCAGCCGCGCCCTGATGGCGCGGCCGCGGATGATGCTGCTGGACGAGCCGTCGCTCGGCCTGTCGCCGCGGCTGGTCAAGGAGATTTTCGAGATCATCGCCCGGATCAACCGCGAGCGCGGGGTCACGGTCCTCCTGGTGGAGCAGAACGCCAACATGGCCCTGCACATCGCCGACTACGGCTACGTGCTGGAGGGCGGCCGCATCGTGATGGAGGACACGTGCGCGCGACTGCTCGAGAAAGAGGACATCAAGGAGTTCTACCTCGGCATGAAGGAGTCGGGCGTCCGCGGCACGCGGCGCTGGAAGAGGAAGAAGACATGGCGGTGACGACCGAGCCCTCGACCACCGTCTTCGGGCAGGACACGCTGCCGAAGCTGTTCCGCCACGTCGTCCGCAAGCGCGGGCACCGCGTGGCCATGCGCGAGAAAGGTCTCGGCGTCTGGCGCGCCGTCAGCTGGCGAGAGTACGGCGAGCGGGCGAAGCACGTCGGCCTCGGCCTGGTCGCGCTCGGCCTCCGTCCCCGGGACGTGGTCTCGATCATGGCCGACAACTGCCCGGAGTGGCTCTACACCGACCTCGGCACCTTGTCGGTGGGCGGCGTCACCAGCGGCATCTACACGACCGACTCCGCCCGGCAGGTCGAATACATCGTCAACGACAGCGGCACCCGCTTCTTCTTCGCGGCCGACGAGGAGCAGCTCGACAAGATCCTCGAGGTGCGCACGAGCTGCCCTGAGCTCGTGAAGGTCATCGTCTTCGACACCGAGGGATTGCACGGCTTCAAGGACGAGCAGGTGCGGTCGTTCGACGAGCTCCTCGAGATCGGCCTCCGTTACGAGGCCGAGCACCCCGGCGCGTTCGAGCAGATGGTCGACCTCGCGCGGCCCGACGATCTGGCGATCCTCGTCTACACCTCGGGCACGACCGGACCGCCCAAGGGCGCCATGCTGAGCCACCGCAACATCCTGTTCCAGATCGACTACTCCGACTACGTCGCCGAGGTGCGGGAGGGCGACCAGCAGCTTTCCTTCCTGCCGCTCTGCCACATCGCCGAGCGCACGGTCACCGTGTTCAACCCCCTGCGCACCGGCGCCACCGTCAACTTCGCCGAGAGCATCGACACCGTGCCGGAGAACATCCGCGAAGTGGCTCCCGCCCTCTTTTTCGCGGTGCCGAGGATCTGGGAGAAGTTCTACTCGGCGGTGGCGCTCCGGATGCGGGACGCGACCCGCCCGGGCCGGCTCGCCTACCACTGGGCGCTCTCGGTCGGCGCGCGCGTGGCCGAGCGGCGGATCGCGGGCCGGCGGTCCGGCCTCGGTCTCCGCCTGCTCTTTCGGGTCGCCGACTTCTTCGTGCTCGACAACGTCAAGCGCTCGATGGGGCTGCACCGCGCGCGGGGCGCCGCTACCGGTGCCGCGCCGATCGCGCCGGAGCTCATCAAGTGGTACATGGCACTCGGCATCGACATGCGGGAGGTCTACGGCCAGACGGAGAACTGTGGCCTCGCCACCGCCATGCCGGCCGACCACATCAAGCTCGGCACCGTCGGCGTCGCCCGTCCCGGCACGGAAGTCCGCATCTCGTCCGACGGAGAAATTCTGCTGAAGGGGCCCCACGTCTTCCTCGGCTACTACAACAATGCCGCGAAGACCGCGGAGACGGTGGTCGACGGGTGGCTCCACACCGGCGACGTCGGGGTCATGGACGACGAAGGGTTCGTGCGGATCACGGACCGCATGAAGGACATCATCATCACGGCGGGCGGCAAGAACGTCACGCCGTCGGAGATCGAGAACCAGCTCAAGTTCTCACCCTACATCTCCGACGCCGTCGTCATCGGCGACAAGCGGAAGTTCCTGTCCTGTCTGGTGATGATCGACCACGAGACCGTCGCGCAGTTCGCGCAGGAGCGGAACGTGCCGTTCACGAACTTCGCCTCGCTCTGCCGGACCGAGGAGGTCCAGCGCCTGATCGGAGGCGAGATCGACCGCGTCAACCGGCAGCTCGCCCGGGTCGAGACCGTCAAGAAGTTCCGTCTCATCGAGCAGATCCTGACCGCGGAGGACGAGGAGCTGACTCCGACCATGAAACTGAAGCGCGCGTTCGTCAACCGAAAGTACAAGGACGTGATCGACACCATGTACGCCGAGGCGTAGCGCCGCCGCTCGGCGGCGACGGCGGCGGGCGTGGCGTCACGACGAAAGGAGCGAGTGATGAAGATGCGACTGGTCGCGGCGGGTGTGCTGATCGGCGCGGTCGCGCTGGTGGGCGTGGCGGCGGCTCAGCGGGAGACCCGCGGTGTCAGCAAGACCGAGATCGTGCTGGGGATGCACACCGACCTCTCGGGCCCGGCCGCCACCTACGGCGTCTCGTCGTCGAACGCCGTGAAGATGCGGTTCGACGAGCTCAACGACAAGGGCGGTGTCCACGGACGCAAGATCAGGCTGGTGGTCGAGGACACCCAGTACCAGGTGCCCCGCGCCGTGCAGGCCGGCACCAAGCTGATCAACCGCGACCACATCTTCGCGATGGTCGCCGGCCTCGGCACGCCGATGAACAACGCGCTCTTCAAGGAGCAGTTCGACGCGGGCGTGCCGAACCTGTTCCCGTTGTCAGCCGCGCGCTCGATGTACGAGCCCTTCCACAAGCTCAAGTTCTACAGCGCCGCCTCGTACGTCGACCAGGTGCGCGCCGGCATCAACTACTTCGTGACCAAGAAGGGCAAAAAGGCCCTCTGCGTCATGTATCAGGACACCGACTTCGGCAAGGAAGTGCTGGACGGCGTTCAGGCGCAGGCCGACAAGCTGAAGCTGAGGATCGTGGAGACGACCACGCACAAGCCGACCGACCAGGACTTCACGGCGCAGATCACCAAGCTCAAGGCGGCCAGCTGTGATCTCGTCGTCTTCGGTACGATCGTGCGCGACTCCATCGTGCCGTACGCGACGGCGCGGAAGATCGGCTGGACGGACGTCGACTTCTTCGGCTCGACGGCCAGCTACGACCTCTTCGTCGCCGCGGCGCAGGGCGGCGTCACCGAAGGGCTCTACGCCATGGGGCTGACCGACATGCCGTATCGCGACACGCTCAGCCCGACGGCGCAGGCCTGGTTCGATCGCTACAAGGAGCGCTACAAGGTCGATCCGAACATCGGTGCCGTGTACGGCTGGGTCGCCGCCGACCTGACCGTCGTGGCGCTGGAGAAGACAGGCCCCGAGCTGACGCTCGACAACTTCGTGCGGGGCATGGAGTCGATCCGGAGCTATCGCGACATCTTCAACGGGCCCGAGGCGAGCTTTGGCCCTGACAAGCATCAGGGGGCGAACTCAGCCTTTCTGGCGGTGGTCAAGGGCGGCCGCTGGGTGCGGCTGACCGAGCCGCTCAGCTACTAGGTCGTCCGAGTACGCCGGCGGAGGAGTCGGCCGAGCCGAATCGACCGATTCCTCCCCGGCTCCGTCAGTCGTCGTCGCGCCGGCGGCCCAGGAGGGTCGCGGGGACGATGGCCCCCTCACCGAATCGTGCCGTCAGCCGATCAACCACCCGCGCCAGCCGCTCTCGGCGCAGGGCCGCGGGATCGAGGAGATCGAGCTGACCGGTCCCGGCGGGCCCGAGGCGCGCCGCGGAGAGCCCGATGAGGCGCACCGGCCGCGTGACCGGGTCGCGCTCGAGCAGCGCCAGCGCTCGACGGTAGAGCTCGAGGCCGTCCTGCGTCGGCTCTCCGGTGACGCTGCGCGTGTGGGTCTCGAACGGGGCCAGCCGCAGCTTGACGGTGACGCGGCCGGCCGCGAAGCCCCCTTCCCTCAGCTCGGCCGCGACGCGTTCCGCGTGAGCGCGCAAGGTCGTCCTGAGCTGCTCCGGATCCGTGCAATCGACGCCGAACGTCTCCTCCGCGCCGATCGACTTGGGCACGCCGAACGGCTCGACCGCGCGGTCGTCACGCCCGAAGGCGAGGTCGTAGAGTGCGTCGCCGTGCTTTCCAAACCGCTTGGCGAGTACGGCGCGCGGCGCCCGCTGGAGCTGGCCGATCGCCGTGAAGCCGAGCTCGCGCAGCTCCGTCGCCATGACTCGACCCACGCCCCAGAGCCGCTCGATGGGCAGGGCGCCGAGGAATCGAGCCTCGTCGCCGGCCGCGACGACCACGAGCCCGTTGGGCTTCTCGAGATCGGACGCCACCTTCGCGACGAACTTGTTGGAGGCGAGCCCCGCCGACGCCGTCAGGCCGAGCTCGGCGAGGATTCGGCGCTTGATCTGGCGAACCGCGTCCAGCGGGCTCCCGAAGAGGGACTCGGTCCCGGTGAGATCGACGAAGGCCTCGTCGACCGAGACGGGCTCGACGAGCGGCGAGAAGTCCGCGAGGATGCCCATGACCTGGATCGACACGCGCTGGTACTTCTGCATGTCCACCGGCAGGAAGGCGCCTTCCGGGCAGAGCCGCGCGGCGCGCCCGATCGGCATCGCGGAGCGCACGCCGAACCGCCGGGCCTCGTAGGACGCCGCGGAGACGACGCCGCGGCCGGTCGGGCTCGCGCCGACGATGACCGGTTGGCCGCGGAGCTCGGGGCGATCGCGCTGCTCGATCGCTGCGTAAAACGCGTCCATGTCGACGTGCGTGATCGCTCGCGTGGCGGTCGTCGTGCCGCCGGGGGGACGCGCGGGGGTCCCTTCTGCGACCACGCTAGCGGACAGCCCGCGGCGTCGGAGGACGGCGCGCGACGTTGCGGTCGACCCTGACTACACGGGTCGCAGAAGGGACCCCCGCCCGCCCCCCCGACGGCACTCGGTCGGCGGTGGCGCGATCAGCCCGTCGCGAGTCTGGCATAGGCATAGGAAGGCAACTCCTAAGCCTCACTCGGGTCAGGTGCGGGCGAGGCCGATTTCGGGGGCGATTTCGGTCAATGCGGCGATGACGAAGGCGATGTGGGCGTCGAGGTCGACGCCGAGTTCGGTGGCGCCGCGGTAGACGTCGTCGCGGTTGACCGTGCGCGCGAACGCCTTGTCCTTGAGCTTCTTCCGGACCGACGGCGGCTCGAGACCGCTGATCACCCGGCCGGGACGGACCAGGGCCACCGCGTGCACGAAGCCGGAGAGCTCATCGCACGCGTAGAGCGCGCGGTCGAGGCGCGAGACGCGGGGAACGCCGGAGTAGTCGGCGTGGGCCAGAATCGCGTGCACGATCGGCTCGGGAACGCCGCGCGACAACAAGATCTCGGCGCCCTTGATGGGGTGATGCGGCGCGCGCGGGTGCATCTCGTAGTCGAAGTCGTGCAGCATGCCGGCCACGCCCCACGCGTCCGGGTCCTCACGGTAGCGACCGGCGTAGGCGCGCATCGAGGCTTCGACGGCTCGGGCATGCTTGCGGAGGCTGTCGCTCTTGGTGAACTCGGTGAGGACCGACCAGGCCTGAGCGCGCGAGATCACGGGCGTTGCGTCT
>WNEZ01002315.1_pt1 | contig 16287 bp, 11 predicted proteins | sample 5400521 | NCBI WGS metagenome assembly WNEZ01 (sample SAMN13153339, study PRJNA577476) | soil metagenome | isolation source: 120 cm saprolite under Douglas fir tree site 2 hole 1 replicate 1 | place: USA:California | collected 2015-04-18
CCCAGCGTGGATTCTCACGACCGAGGCGGAGGATCAGCTGTCGGAGCTCCTCCGAGAGTGGAGGCCGGCCACGGCGAGGACGGAGACGGACTGCGGACGAATGTTGACGCATCAGTTCACGGTGCCAGCGGAGCAAGGTGGCTGGGGAAAACATCAGCCGCCCGGGCGGCAGTCGCAAGCCGAGAGCGGCGAAGACAACGCGATCCGCCGGAACGAGCTCCGGCCTCTTCACCTGGCGTCGCAGAACCGCCACCTGATGGCGGAGAGCCAGAATCTCGAGGTCGCGCTCCGACTCCGAGCTGGTCGCGAGCGTTGCCTGATCGCCAGCCGGACCAGCACATAAATGGACGCGTAGAGCAAGAGGCCGGAGAGTAGCCGCAGCAGCCTCGTCAGTTCAAGCTCGAAATCGTCGCCAACCAACCTTCTTGGCAGGGAGGCGTGGAACTAGCTCGTTGAGCCGTCGACGGACTTTCTGCGCATCTCAGGTTCGTCGCAAGGCACTGGGTTGATCGACCAGTCGTAAGGCCGCGCCTGCCCGAAAGGCAAGATCAGCAGCGCCCTGGCGCGCCTTCGGCAGAGCCCCCGCGCCGGCAAGCGCACCTCCGCCGCCGGCGGAAACGCCGGCCGCACCGTCAGCGCCGGCTCACCTGGTGGGCGGTCGGAACGTGGCCGGGGGAGGACAGGTTTACGGCAGTCTGCGATTCCTCGTATTTGCTGGCGTCCATCCTGGTTGCCGCAGGAGGAACGTTTGCTTACATACGCTGGCTGCGGCACCGCACGTACTCCCAGTTGCGGCGCGCAGGGTCCGCAATCGGCGCCCGCTAACTTCGGCGGGCGTAGATTCCGGCTCACGCAGCCATCGCTCAGCGCCTGAAGTCCTGACCTTTGATAAGCAAAATGTCCTACCTATCTTGAGTCAATCGCCCAGATCGCTTGAAACTCTGTAGCCTTCGCATCAGCCCGCGAATCGGGACGGCCACCGCGCACGGTAGACGTCCAACCGGAGAAGATGCATGCGTTCCAGTCAGCGGCGTTCGGGGCTGTTCGCGGGACCACGGCTTGATCGCCTGGCCGTCAAGTTCAGCGCTATTTCCGTTGTCGTAGTCGCCGTCTCGATCCTCGTCACCCCAGACCCGGTGGCGGCCCAACAACCGCTTGCCGTCTACGTGGGCTACATGGACACCCACACCTCCTCGCCCACGCCGAACCAGCCCAACCCTTGGCCCTTCACGAGCCCGAGCAACTACAGCGGTTCGCCTTGCTCCGGGTATCCGACGTCGACCACCTGCTGGGACGCCTCAGCCATCCGCCTCGATAACCCGAACAGCTCACCGGTTATCGGCGTCCACGTCGTCGCCAACATCGGAGGCTCCATCTACGACCTCTGGGGGTCGGTGACGATCCCCGCCTTGGGGATACTCGTCATGACAGAGACCGGAAGCCAGAACTCGACGAACTTCGACGGCTCGGACTACCCGCCCAATGCGTACAACAGCGGCAATTTCGCCGACTGCACCAACAACGGCGTGATCCCCGTGGTCAGCGTTACCGTCGGCGTTTCGACGACGAACTATTTCGACAACACCCAGGTGCTCAATGGTGGTGGCCACGACGCGGGTCACTGCGTCGGCAGCACCTACGTCTCAGGCCGGATGGATGAGTCGCACCCGTGGACGTTGGTGTCCGCCCCAGCTCAGGCGGGTCCTACTGTCACCAGCTTGAGCCCGAGCAGCGGTTCGGCAGTCGGCGGAACCCAGGTCACGATCACCGGAAGCGGCTTCACCGGGGTCAGCCAGGTTGCCTTCAGCGGCGTTCCGGCCAGCCCGTTCAACTTTGTGTCCGATAGTCAGGTCACGGCGGTCGCGCCGGCAGGCACAGGCACGGTTGACGTCTCGATAACCGCGGGCGGGGTGACCTCTCCCGTCAATCAGCCGGCTGACCAATTCACTTACATCTCGCCGCCGGGAGCGCCGACGGCACTGACGGCCACGGCGGGCAACGCCAGCATCTCGTTGAGCTGGACCGCGCCGGCCTCCAACGGCGGTGCGTCGATAACCGGCTACAACGTGCTGCGCTCCACCACCTCGGGGGCGGAGACCGCGCTGAGCAGCGGTGTGTTTGGGACCGCCTTCACCGACAGCACGGTGAGCAACGGCACCACCTACTTCTACAAGGTGGCGGCGGTCAACAGCGTGGGCCCCGGTCCGCTCTCCAACGAGGCTTCGGCCACCCCGGCCACGGTGCCCTCGGCGCCCCAGAACCTGGTCGCCAGCGCCGGCAACGGCAGTGTGTCCTTGAGCTGGACCGCGCCGGCCTCCAACGGTGGCGCCCCGGTGACCAGCTACAACGTGCTGCGCTCCACCACCTCGGGGGCGGAGACCGCGCTGAGCAGCGGCGTGACCGGCACCACCTACACCGACAGCAGCGCGCTCAACGGCACCACCTACTTCTACAAGGTGACGGCGGTCAACAGCGCCGGACCGGGTGCGGCCTCCAACGAGGCCTCGGCGACGCCCACGGCGGCACCGACCGTGCCCTCGGCGCCCCAGAACCTGACCGCCAGCGCCGGCAACGCCAGCGTCTTGTTGAGCTGGGCCGCCCCCGCCTCCAACGGCGGCGCCCCGGTGACCAGCTACAACGTCCTGCGCTCCACCAGCAGCGGGACTGAGAGCCTGCTGACCAGCGGCGTGGTGGGGACCAGCTACACCGACAGCAGCGCGCTCAACGGCATCACCTACTTCTACAAGGTGGCGGCGGTCAACAGCGTGGGGCCTGGCCCGCTCTCCAACGAGGCTTCGGCCACCCCGGCCACGGTGCCCTCGGCGCCCCAGAACCTAGTCGCCAGCGCCGGCAACGGCAGTGTGTCCTTGAGCTGGACCGCGCCGGCTTCCAACGGTGGAGCCGCGGTCACCAGCTACAACGTACTGCGCTCGACGAGCTCGGGCGCCGAAAGCTCGCTGAGCAGCGGCGTGGTCGGCACCACCTTCACCGACAGCACGGTGAGCAACGGCACCACCTACTTCTACAAGGTGGCGGCGGTCAACAGCGTGGGCCCCGGCCCGCTGTCCAACGAGGCTTCAGCCACCCCCGCACCGACCGTGCCCACGGCGCCCCAGAACCTGGTGGCAGTGGCTGGCAACAGCGGCGTCGCCTTGAGCTGGGCCGCCCCCGCCTCCAACGGCGGCGCCCCGGTGACCAGCTACAACGTCCTGCGCTCCACCACCACCGGCACCGAGACCCTGCTGAGCAGCGGCGTGGTCGGCACCACCTTCACCGACAGCACGGTAAGCAACGGCACCACCTTCTTCTACAAAGTGGCAGCAGTCAACAGCGTGGGCCCCGGTCCGCTCTCCAACGAGGCCTCAGCCACGCCCCAGGTCCCGCCCTCAGCCGGCTTCGTGCGCCGCATCGCCTCGGCCACCGCAGCCGCTGGCGGCACTTCGATCGCGCTCACAGTGGGGGCGCCGGGGGTGGCCGCCGGGGACGCTGTGGTGGTCTCCGTGCTGCTCTCCTCCACCTCCTCCATCACCGGCGCCCTCTTCGCCACCGACACCGCCGGCAACCTCTACACCATTGCCCGCGACGTCAACGACGGCTCGGCGGGAGACCGCGTGGTGGTCCTGGTCGCCCTCAACGTCAAGGCCCTGGCCGCCACCAACCAGATCACCCTCAAAGTGCCCTCCTCGGGCGAGATTCATGCCAGCGCCGATGTGTTCGCCGGGGTGACCGGCATCGACACCTCGGCCGGCGCTTCAGCCTCCACCACCACCTTCTCCGCCGGGCCGGTGACCACCTCGCAGACTCCCGAGATCCTGGTCGGGGCGGTCGGCATCGAGTCGGGATCCTCACCGACCTGGGCCGCCGGCTGGAGTCCCCTGCCCGCGCTCGCCATCTCCAGCGACTACCTCGACTCCGCCTACCAGGTCGTCAACACCACCGGACCCTTCACCGCCACCGGCACCACCAGGGGCACCTGGATGGCCGCCATCGTCGCCCTGAAGACACACTGAGGCACCGGCAACCCTGGCGCCGAGCCAGCAAGGCATAGAACTGGCCTCGCGCTCGCGTTCCTGACGACTCGTGACGGCGTTCGCCTCCACTACGAGATCGAGGGGGAGGGGCCGCCCCTGGTCCTGCACTCGGATCTGGCGCAGACTCCGATCCGTGGCGCGCTGCCGGCCATGTTGCCGCTTTCCGCCAAGAACAGCTGGATCCTGTTCGACCATCGCGGACACGGCCTGAGTGATCACCGACTCGGTCGACCGCGGTTTTGATCGGACTGAAAGCGGCGGAGGAGCACCCAGATCGGCTCAGCGCGCTGGTGCTGTTTGGCCTTTCGCCCGACGCGCCGCAGTAGCGTCGCAACTCGTGGTGTAAATCCAGAGGGCCTTTGACAAAAGGGCACCGTCGCCGGCACCGTGCGCAAGCGCTTGACAAACATCCTCGGACACATCTGGGTGGGTGCTCACCTCCGCGTAGTCGTGCGTTCCGTGGTACCCACCCTCGATCCGAGCCGTCTTCGGCCGCCCCGTGAACGCACGAGCCAGCCGCATCCCGAACATGGCGGCCTCTGTGCCGGAATTGCAGAAACGAACCGAGTCGAGGCTGGGCGCTCTCTCGCACAACAGCTCGGCAAGCTGGACCTCGAGAGGATTGGCCGCCGCAAACCCAGTCCCACGGGCGGCCTGTTTCCGGATCGCTTCGACCACCTTCGGGTGAGCGTGCCCGAGGATCATGGCCGTGTAGTTGCCGAGCATGTGGATCCGCTCGATCCCATCCACGTCCCAGATCCGGCAGCCTTCGCCGCGCTCGTTGAACAGCGGATAGGGATCGAAGTACGTGGTGGTGCGGGTGGTGCCTCCCGGCATCACTCGCGCCGATCGCTCGTGGAGCGCTTACGACCTCGGCGTGGACCTTCGGTATGTCTCCTCGGCGTCACTCATGTGAAGTGAGGCTACTCGGTGCGGACGTCATCGGGAGGCCGACTTCGTTGAGGCCTCAGACGATGTACGGGATCAAGCGCTTGGTTCGTCGCATGTAGGCGCGATAAGGCTCCCCAAGGTCTTGCGCCAGCACCCCTTCTTCAACCGAATCCGAGATGGCCTGACGTCAGTTGCCTAATCGTTGGCAGATTGTGCGCTTGACCGATTGCCGAACGTGGAGGGGGCCATGATCGGGCTCGACATCTAGCATCGACTTCTACACCAAGTCCAACTGCTGGCCCAAGTCTCGCAAGTCCTCAAACCGCCAAAAGAAACGCGGATGGGTCACCCACTCCGGCTGGTCGCCGAGCCATCGGAGGTGGAGATACAGACACGCCGTGCGGAGTCTTACGTCGAAGTCTGAAGGCGTGCCTCGTGGCCACCTCGCCTCGCAGTATGCGCGAATACACCGACGTGCGATCTCGACTGGCCAGTGCTCTATTAAGGCGGCCAGGTCGATCTCTCCAGCGGCGACCGCAGCGGACTCCCAATCGATCGGATACACGGTGCCGTTCCTGATCAGGACATTGCCGGGATAAAACTCCCCGTGGACGACAGTCAGTGGTGTCCCTTGCAGCACGGTCATCGCCTCGGCGCCGCGCATGCAAAGAGTAGCGAGCCAGGGAAAGGAGTCGCGCCAGTCGGCCGCCAAGAGCGCTGTGCGTCGTGCCCAGCCGGTGTAGTAGTCGCCGTCATATATGGTCAACAGGCATGCCGCGGGGTCGCGCTCCGCCTCGTGTTCGCTATGGAAATGCCCGAGCCACGCAGCGGCGAGCGGCATCGCTCCGACTCGCGGTTGGCCTCCTGCCTGCTTGGGGGCCGTTGTGTCCACTACCCTCTGGCCCCCATCGAGGTACTCGATGACCAACCATGTCTCTCCGGCATCGACATCGCTATATGAACCGTGGAAACGCGGAGTGGAAGAGGACGACGACCTAAGCACGTGGCGGTACACGTCGGCCTCATAAGCGACGCCTCCACGATGGCCGTGTGCCGGATTGCCGGCTCCCGCCTGGTATTTGGCGAACAGGCTGAGCTCGCGCCCGTCAGCCAGCCGGCACTTGACCACTTCGCTCGGGAACGTGTGTGGACGACGGTTCGGAACTCGTTGGACCACCGCGACCCCATCGGGCAGCTCGAGCGCCGCCTGGAGGCCGCGCGTCAGCGCAGGCAGATCGGGATAGCCTGCAACCCCGTTCAAATTCTCGCCACCGCGCTAGGCCTCGATGGAAGCACGAGTCAGCTCCTCAAAGTACGCACGGAGATTGATCAGCGGTCGCTCCTGCCATGCTTCGGCAGCACCTCGAGCGCGGGAGCGGCGGGCGCCGGCGAGCCAGACGAGTTCCCAGGCGATAGCGTCCAGGCACCGGAAGATGCGGCCCGCGACAGCGATGCGGGCGACGCTCGAGTGCTTGAACCCGGGCTGTAGCGGCCCCGATTCAGAGCAGTAGGCGTCGAGGTCAGGGTTGGCGGTAAATGGATTCTCCGAGCAAACCGTTCCGGCGAGGTCGATGGCCGGCACTGCCCACCCGCAGTTTGCCCAGTCGAATGCGCGCAGCGCGCGGCCCTCAGCGCCGTTTCGAATTCGAAGGTTGGTCCGCTTGAAGTCCCCGTGCACGACGGTCGCCGGTACCTCAGCACAGATCGTCTCGACCTTTCTCCATCGGCGGCCAAAGGTTGCGCACGTTGCGGACAGCGCCTCGAGGATGCCGTGCTCCTCCGGCGTGGTCGCGGACTGGACGAGTTGAGCGTCAATCGCCACCCGGACGGCCTCGAGCCGTCGCCGGTAATGCGCGGGGCCACGATCCGGAAGCCAAGCTCCATCAAGAAGTCTAGCCCCGCAGACGTGCAGGCAAAGCAGCCAGCGTGCCGCGGCTATCCGGTGCTCTGGCACCGATGGGGAGTAAGCCTCTGCGGGCGCCTCTTCCAGAAAGAGCCACTCGAACCGACCGGCATGCTCTGAAATCGTCCCGAAGTAGCGGAGGCGGGGCATCGGAAGGCATGTGAGGATCTGCTCGTACACGCGGCGCTCCCGAGTGATGAGAAGCTTCCTCCCCCGTTTCGCAATGACCGCGTCACCATCAGGTCCCGCGCCATCGATCCGGTACACCTGCGACTTCGCGGTTTGCTTGAGAGTCTCGACGTGCGCCGCCCGAATTCGCGCGCCGCGGAGGACGCGCCAAGCCTCGAGTGCCGGGTGCTCGGGCAGCGCTTCGGCGAAGTACGATCGCCTCATTGCCCGCGCACCCTGGTCGGCTGCACTCGAGTACGGCCCGCGCCTGTGGCGCTACGACGTCGAGTTGGCTTCGAACGCGCGTATACGGCACGCCCCCCTTCGACCCGCAGGACCGCGTCACAGGTTCGCAGCGCGCTTAGACGGTGCGTCACGATGAACGCTGTGCGGCCTTGCATCAGGCGCTCCATCGACTTCAGGATCGCCGCTTCCATCTCCGTGTCGACGGCACTCGTCGGTTCGTCGAGAATCAGGACAGGTGCGTCCTTGAGAAACGCGCGAGCCAGGGCGATCCGCTGGCGCTCGCCCCCCGACAGACGTACACCCCGCTCACCGACCTGCGTGTCGTAGCCCAGGGGCAGAGAGTTGATGAAGGCGTGCGCGCCGGCCGCCTTCGCAGCAGCGACGATCTCTGCGGTCCGGGCCGCCGGGCGAGCATAGGCGATGTTCTCTGCGATCGTCGCTGCGAATAGCACGGGATCCTGAAGAACAATCGCGAATTGATCTCGCAGGTCGCGCAGCCGGTATTCGCGGAGGTCGACGCCATCGAGTAGGATCTGACCCTCGGTAGGATCAAAAAAACGCGTCAGCAAGTTGACGAGCGTTGTCTTCCCAGCGCCTGACATCCCGGCGACTCCAACACGGCCGCCTGCGGGGACGTCGAAGCTGACGCACTGCAGGACCGAGCCCGCGGCGCCATATCCGAATGACACATCGCAGAAGGCGACCGCGCCGCGGGCGCGTTCGAGTGGTCGTGCGTCAGGACGTTCAAGAACGTCGCGGGGCTCTTCAAGCAGTGCCAACACACGCTCGGCGCTCGCGAGGTGGAACTGCAGGCTCGCTGCCTTCCTACTGGTCGTTCGAATCGGTTCGTATAGCTGCGCCAGATAGCCCATCACGAGCAGGAGTTCGCCAAGCGTGAGGGCACCCGAGTGAACGTGGCCGATCCCGATGAAGAGTGCGGCCGCCGTACCGGCCGCGGCGGTGACGCCGACGAGTAGGCCGTAAGTCGCCTCGACCATCCCCAATCGCAGGCGAGCATCGGAGCCCTCGCGCGCGCGCCCGACGAATCGTTGCTCCTCGCGCGCCTCCTGACCGAAGGCCTTCACGACGCGGAGTGACGTCAGGACTTCCTGAACAACCGAAAGCGCCAGGCTCTCCTGTCTCTTTACGTCACGCGAGTGGCGGCGTAGGCGTGTGCGCCAGCTTCTGTGCAGTAGGAAGAGGACCGGCACGATGACTAGCGCAACCGCGGCGAGCTGCGCGTCGATGCGGGCCGTGACGTAGACCATCCCGGCAACGGTGAATGCGGCGGTAATGGCAGGCAGCACGCCTTCGACGGTGATGTACTGGATTGAGAGGGCGTCGTACTGAATCCGGTAGTTCGAATCGGCCGTGCCGCGTGCGTCGTGGTAGGAGAGCGACAGGCGCTGCGCCTGGGCGAAAAGCTGGGCGCGAAGGTCAAGCACCAGGTGCTCGCCAAGCCGGGTCCGCAGCGTAGTGCTGGCTAGTAGCTGAAGCTGACTGAGCAGCCCAAGGGTAACCAGGAGCAGCGCCACACCGGCGAGAAGCCCGACGCCCGATCTGGCCGCAGCCGGCAGCAGAGTGTTCAGGATGGCGGGGAGCGGCCGCGAGCCGATGACACTGTCGACGGCGAGCTTAAGCGGCAGCGGCATGAGGAGGGCGAGTGGCATCTGGATGAGATCGAGGAGGAAGCTCATGGTCAGCTGAGGCCAGTACGGGATTAGATAGCGCAGCAGCCGGCGCCGCAGCATGGGATCTCCGCTTGTGCCCACCCCGCTCACTCTCGATCTGGGACCGTTTTCGCGAGTGCCGCGAGCATGGCCGCCATCGCGCTCATCGCGTCACGCATGCCGTTGACGAGGAGCAGCGCAGCCCCGGCGCCGAATATGGTCGCCGCTGCCCAAGCCTCATCGCGGATAGCCAGAATCGAAAGGTCCGCCAGCACCACGATAAGCAGGGCACCCACCACCGGCCACCGCGGCCAGACCCGAAAGCGCACGAGCCGCTGCCCGGCACCGTGATCCTCAACGTCCATCAGCAGCCGGGCAGAAGCGAGGGCGGTGTCGACAGATAGATCCCACCTGTCATAGTCACCGCCTCGCCGCGCCCGCACGCCTGCCGCGCGGAGTGCAAAGTCAAGGGCGCTGAGCGTCCCGGCGAGGGGTTGGGATTGCCGGGTCCAGACCGCGCCTCGGGATGGCCATAGGGGGGCAAGGCCGATATGACGACGGCGCGGAAGTGCATTTGCCCACCTCAGTTGCGCCCGCAGCCGCGCCGCGGGGTGCATCAGGTGGAGCAGAGCCGTAACGGCGCGCCGCCGCCAGCGCTCGGACGCGGGATGGGAGAGTGCCGCGAAGGAAGTCGTCAGCGAATTGACGACGGCCTGCGCGATGCCGAGGACAATCGCGAGGGCCAGGAAAGGCAAGGCGACGAGCATCGGAGCCCACAGAGCGCCAACCGCCGACAGAAGCGCGAGCGTGAGCACCAGGAGATACCAGGCGGGCGTCAGCGGGAGTGACCAGACGCTGCTCGGGCGCGATTGGTGGAGCGACTGGAACGGCGCGCCGCACCAGGTTCCGTGGTAGACGCGCGAGGATCGACCGATCAACGTGGCCACCTCCGCGTAGATCCGGCCTGCCCACATCGGCCGGCCCGCCCGATTGAACTTGTCCGGCCACTTGTCTTGCAGAAGGGTGTCCGCCTTGCCATATCCCACCTGCTGCCTCCAGTACGCCCGCAGCGAATTCCTGCGATGATGCCAGACCATCGCAGCTGGGCTGAATCCGATCCGCCACCCCTGCTGCTGCAGGCGCCAACAGAGATCCACATCGTCACCCGCGATCCGAAAGCGCGCGTCGAAGCCGCCGATCGCTTGCAGGCACGCTCTGCGGACGGCCATGTTGCAGCCAGGCACGTGCTCTGCGATGGTGTCGGAGAGCAGGACATGGGTAGGTCCACCGGGCGCATCGGCCACGCAGTCGGCGATTCGCCCGTCGCCTGTCGGCGGGAGGTTGGGTCCGCCGACCGCTGCGTAGTCCCCCTCCAAGAAGGCGGCGGCCAGATAGGTGAGCCAGTCCGGGTCCGGCCTCGCATCGTCATCGAGGTAGGCCACCAACTCGCCGCTTGCCGCTTGCATGCCGGTGTTCCGCGCGCTGGCCAGCCCACGATTGGGGGTCTCGATGACGAGAGCGCCGAATCGGCGGGCGATGGCGGCGGTGCTATCAGTTGAGCCGTCGTCGACCACGATAGCCTCGAAGTCGCGATACCTGAGGCGGCGCAGTCCATCCAGGCAATCGGTTATCGTCCGAGCTCCGTTGTGACTGCACACAACCACCGACACGCGCGGCCACCGAGCGTTGGAGGCGAAAGGCACATCAGTGAATGCATCGGCGACTGCCGCCAGTGACGGTTTGGGTTTGCGCTCACGGTCGTTCAGGCCGAATCGCCAGTCATCGACGTCAGCTCCCCCCCGGAACCACTCGTCCGTCCACGAGAAGACAACCACTCCGGCGCAGCCGGCGGCGAAGGCCGTCCTCACCTGCGCTTCGAGCACCTCTGCCTGCTTGCGCTCGCTGTGACGCAGCGAATCGAGGCCGACCTCGCTCATGACGAGAGGGCGATCGGCCGCCAGGTTCTGCAGGCGGGCGAGATACGACCCCAGCCTCTCCTGGTCCTCGAGGTACACGTTGAAGCAAATGAAGTCGAGGAACGGCAGCTGCAGGTACTCCGTGGACGGGTAGTTCACGTAAGTGACCAGGCCGGCCGGGTCTTCGGCCTTTACCGCTCGGTGGAGGCGCTCGAGGTAACGCTCCACCCGTCGACGGCCCAACCAACGAGCCGTGGAAGCCGGGATCTCGTTGCCTAGCGCGTAGCAGAGCAGCGCGCTGTGTCCGGCAACGACGCGTACCTTGGCTCGTACCTGGCTCTCTAGGTCCGGAGCGTGCCGCGTGTCGGTTAGGTAGCCGACGTACTGCTCGGCAGACAGCCCGACCATGACGCGTAGGCCGTGCTGTTGCGCAACGTCAAGCAGCGAACGCGGCGGCATGGTGTGGGGGATACGAACCGTGTTGAAGCCGCTCGCGGCAATCTGTCGAAAGTCACGATCCACCGTCTCGAGATCGTGGTACTCATCCCCATCAGCATTGGGCCGGAATGCGCCGTAGGTGACGCCGCGAAGGTAGAACTTGTCGTCGCCGATCGCCAGGAATTTTCCGCTCCGCCTCGGGCGAGCGGCCACCGCGCTGCCCGCGGTGATGATGGTCGATTCAGGGAGGGCCGGAATAGGCTGGCGCGGTCCACCGTTGGCAGACCGTCTGGGCTCGACCAGCGTGTCGCTCATTCTCGATGTCCGCGGTTAAAGTTCTGGCGCCAGGGGTCGGTGGAAGGAGACTGGAATGGGGTTGTGGAAGCGATTGCGCAGGCCTGCCGGTACGACGACTGATCCACCCGGATTCGAACCCAAGCTGGCTATCGACCACGAGGATCGGACGCCGCGCGTGTCGCTAAATCGCCGCCAAACGTGCTGATACTCACGTGACCGGTCGTTGTGGCTCTGCCAGTGAAGGCTCCGTTGACGCCTACTCCGGAGCACGGGAAGGTCATCGACCCGCGGCCGGGAGAGGTCTCCGTAGCATCGAAAGTGCAATAGATCGAGGTGCCGAGCGGCGAGCTTCCTCACGCATCCCCCGCCCAACTGGACAATTCGACTTCCCCTCAACGTTGCCCCTTTCTTCGTTTGTGCGCCCCATCCCACGGCGGACGAGGACGACACAGCCCTGTCGGGTCAGCCTAGTCACGGTTCTACTGGAGTCAATAGGAGTTTCGGCCCATTACCCAAAATGGTGAACGTGGAGAGGTCGATGGCGCCTTCTGGCGAAATACACAGCCTAGCTGCGTGGTTCGAAAATCACATCGGACGCCGATCCGAACCCTGTTGGGCAGGGTGAGCGCCCGGTGACTTCGGCCGTTTAGGATTTCGGGCCGGGTCTCTGCTCTATAGCTGGTGCGCGTCCTGCTAGACGTAATAGCAACCAGCCACCGCGACCAGGCCAAGCTTCAAGCCGAGGTGCTGGTGCTTCGGCGCCAGGTCCAAGTTCTCGAACGTCAGATCAAGCGTGTGCGCTGGGCTCCTGGTGATCGGATGGTCCTCGCTGCGCTGCGTGAGTCGATCCCGCAATCCGCCTGGGCGGGCTTACTGGTCAAGCCGGAGACGCTGGTCGGCTGGCATAGGCAATTGGTGCGCCGAAAGTGGGCGGCTTATCGGGAGCGGCCGCAGCGAGGCAGGCCGCCGATCTCGGCCGAGTGTCGCTAATTGATCCTGCGGATGGCGCGGGAGAATCCCCGCTGGGGTTACTTCCGCATTCGCGGAGAGCTGTTGAAGCTCGGCCGCTGCGTTAGGGCAACCACAATCCGATCGGTTCTCCTCGCCGCGGGCATCCCGCCGGCAGGGCGCCGATCTGAGCTGACCTGGAAGCAGTTCTTAGCTGCCCATGCCGAAACACTGCTTGCCGCTGACTTCATCAGCGTCGACACAATCTTCTTCAAGCGGCTCTACGTCCTTATATATGTGCATCTGGCGACGCGCCGGGTTGTGGCGGCAAGCTGCACCCCCGACCGACCCAGGCCTGGGTGACCCAGCAGGCCCGCAATCTCAGTTGGAAGCTCGAGGAGGAAGGCATCAAGTTGAGCGTTGTGATCCACGATCGGGACAAGAAATTCGCGTCCAAAGCCGACGCCGTGTTCAAGTCGAATGGCGCTCGAGTGATCCCGACCCCACTCATGGCGCCCAGGGCGAACGCCCATGCTGAGCGCTGGATCGCGGAAGTTGGCGCCGAGAGTGCCTCGACTGGACGCTTCTCCTCAATGAGCGACATCTGGAGGCGATCCTGCCTGAGTACTGCCCGCACTACAACGGTGAGCGTCCAATCGGAGCTGCAACCTGCGCCCGCCAGCCTCGCGCGGTGATCCGATCACTCAGGTCGGTGGGCGAATCGAGCGGAGCACTCGCCTCGGACGGCTACTCAACGAGTACCGCCGCCTGCAGCTAATTTAGCTGCGTGAGGTCATTTTCGAACCCCACACCTATGGACGTCACCAGATCCAACCTTCAACGGCAGGTACTGCCGGTTCCACGACATCGTGTTCGAACCCAAGTGCGTGCAGCAGCCGCATGTTCCGATCTGGATTGGCGGGTCGGGTCCGCGCGCGCTCAGACGAGTGGTCGAGATGGCGGACGGATGGATGCCGATGGGAGATGATCCGCCGATCTCGCTTGCAGGCACCATCAGCTCAATTAAGGAGCGAGCTGAAGCTCAGGGACGCGATGCTGCAAACCTTGACTTCCGATACACCGTCGGAATAGGCGAGGCGGAGAGCGCACTGCGAAGCATCAGTCACAACATCGGCGTTGATGAGCCAGCCCGCGCCAAAATGCAGACTCCTACCTCGGTCGAAGACGTCGCCCGAACGATCACCGAGTTCAAAGAGGCTGGCTTCACCGAACTATGCCTCAGCTTCGCCTGGTCGAGTCCATCGGAGTACCTCGAGCGGATCGAATGGTTCATGGCAGAAGTAATGCCCCTCGTTCCCGGGAGCGCCTGAAGCCTTCAAACACGAGAGCGCCTTCCTGTGCGTCCTCTGATATATGTGGCCGATTGAGTTTGCTCCTGATAACTACCCGGTGGGATGCAAGTATCCCGTGACGAGTCATCCGCGGCCTGAGCGAGTAGTCGGTTACCATGCCTGGCGCCTTTGGTCCTTGCTTGCATCTACGGCTGCCTGCGCTTCCTTGTCGGTCTGCTTGCGCTCAAGCTGAGATACCGCGATCGTGAGGTGGAGCTCCTCCTCCTTCGCCACGAGCTGAGCGTTCTCCGTCGCACTGTCAAAAAGCCAAGGCTGCAGCCAGCCGATCGCATGATCCTGGCGGTGCTGGCAAGGCGGTTGCCACGACAAGCGTGGGGCAGGTTGCTGGTACGGCCTGAGGCTGTGCTCGGCTGGCACCGGGCTCTGGTGCGGAGGTGGGCCGGGTTCGGGCGCAGGCGGGGTCCGGGTCGACCACGGATCGACGAGGATTACCGGCAGCTGATTCTGCGGCTGGCACGAGAGAACCCACGCTGGGGGTACCTGCGAATTCGAGGCGAGTTGCTCAAGCTCGGCCTCGTGGTTTCGGCGACCTCGATCAGAAGCCTGATGCAGAAGCACGGAATCCCGACCTCGCCGCGGAGATCTGGCTTGAGTTGGCGCGAGTTTCTGAGAGTCCAAGCGTCGGCGATCTTGGCTACCGACTACTTCACCGCCGATACCTGGAACCTGAAGCGGCTCTACGTCCTTTTCTTCATGGAGATGAGCACTCCACGCATCCTGTGGTTCGGAGTGACCGAGCGCCCGAGTCAGGAGTGGGTCAGCCAGCAGGCGCGAAACCTGACTTGGGAACTCCAGGAGCAAGGTTCCCAAGCGAAGTTTCTGATCTGTGACAACGACAACAAGTTTCCGTTCGCGTTCGAGCACGTGCTGGTTGGCAATGGGTTGAAGGTGATCCGTACGCCTCTACAGGCTCCGAAGGCTAATGCGCATGCTGAGCGCTGGGTTGGAAGCGCTCGGCGGGAGTGCATGGACTGGTTGATCATTGGTGGCCGGCGTCACCTCGAGCGGGTACTCGAGGAGTACGTCGACCATTACAACAGTGAGCATCCCCACCGCGGGCTTCGGCTTCACACTCCGAACGGCCAGGCCCCCGGAGCGAGCGCGACGGGAGCGATCTTTTGCCGTTCGAGGTTGGGCGGATTGCTGCGCGAGTACTCCCGTGCGCGCCGCTGCACCTCGGCTAGCTTCTGCCGAGCCTCACGCAGCCGGCGCGGCAGGGCGATCGTTTCTGAGCGGATGGCCTCGCTCACCAAGCAACACGGTGAGCAGTGAGTCGGCTTCGCGGACGGCCTCGTCCGGGGCGTCCATGAACCGCTTCTCGATGTGGTCCCATCCTGTCACGTAGTGGTTTCGCGCTTCGGACGGCAGGGTCGTGAGCCGGCCTCGAGCGGGGCGCGAGCGCCAGGCTCGAACCACTGAAACGCCATGGCGATGATCACAAACAGGATCACGATGTCGACTACCCGGCTTGTCAGGTTCATGCGGCACCTCCATTTGCGGCAACGCCACGCCCCCGGCCGACCCGGTCGAATCCGGCCGCCCGATCGAGACCCGGAGCGTCCCGGCCCGATCCCGGGACGGGTGCCCATCGTCTCCCGCCTCGCCCATTGGCATGCGCGCGAACCCGGCGCAGGATCGGACTCCTGAGGGAGCGGCAGGCGGACGAGGGCAACTACAGCCGCCAGTAGGCTCTGTGCGTGCGGGTGCGCACGAAAGTCCTGCCGCTCCCGCCACCACATGCGTTTTTCACCATGTATGCCATTGCTAGCGATGACCGGGGCGTCTATGTTGTCGAGGGCAAAAGATGCAGGTCGCATTCAGATTTTCGAGGCGGACGAAAAAACAGCGTATGAGCGCACGCCACCGCTGGCAGTCGTTCGCCAAGCGCGCTGGCATGCAGCGGCGAACCTGGGGGCTGGTCTGGGTTTGCGCAGCCATCGGCCGCAGGCAACGCGAGTGGCTGACGATCGGGGGAGCCATTGAAAGCGCGTCCGCTCGCCGGCTTGTCCAGACTCCTAGACGAGTCAGCCTCGCGGCCCGAGGCCGGCGCGCGAAGCGCGACACACGGGGCCCAGACGGGCGAAGAAGCTCCTTGGTCTCGGTGAGGTTGGAGCCGGGGCAGCGACGAACCCTGGAGGTGGGATCGAGCTTTGTCCTGAGTGGACTCGGCCTCGGACTCCAGCTGGGCAGCTGGCCGGCATGGAGCATGGTGGCCGCCGCTGGGTTCTATGTGGGCTGGGTCGTGCTGTACGCGGAGATCACGGTGCAGGCGAAACGCCGCCCTCCTTTGTGGCAGCGCTGGCAATGGCGCAGGCCCCTCCGCCCGCGTGGCCGGGCGACCTTGCAAATGGCGTCACCCTCGGCGCCGCAGCAAGCCCAGGAACAGAGCCCCACCTAGCCCGGTCG
>WNEZ01008919.1_pt1 | contig 16287 bp, 15 predicted proteins | sample 5400521 | NCBI WGS metagenome assembly WNEZ01 (sample SAMN13153339, study PRJNA577476) | soil metagenome | isolation source: 120 cm saprolite under Douglas fir tree site 2 hole 1 replicate 1 | place: USA:California | collected 2015-04-18
TCGAATTTGGGCTGCTTGTCGAGCCCGCGCTTCTCCGCTTCCTTGCTCATTCCGATCAGCCGGGAGTAAGCATTCGCCAGTCGGAGCTTGATGGGGACCGCCATGTTCGGCTGCAAGGCTTCGGCGAGCTTTTCGAATTGCTCGCGCGTGACCACCGTCTCGCACGTCTCCCCTTTCTTTGCAGGATCGGTACACGCGCCCTTCACGGTGATGACAGGATCGCTGGGGCTGACTTTGGTTTCAGTCGGCTTCTCATCGGCATCTGCTTTCGGCTCCGCCTTCGGTGCGGCCGCAGGATGTGGAGTGGGTGGTGGTGGTGCCGGTTTGGCCGCTTGTCCATAAGCGAGGCCACCGAGCAAGAGACACACGAGCCACCGATTGCGCATGAAAATAGTCCTCCAGAAGGGAATTACTGCGAAGTGTCATCCTAGCATGCCGCGCCCCGGATCGGCAGTAACCAGGGGTTGGCGGTATTCGAATCGGAAGCGATAATGCGGTATGCCGGAAATGCAGGCCGCCTTCAGCCCCGAGTCGATGCGCGCGGAGAAACGCGCGGTCGCCGGGAATTCTGTTTTAGCGGCCTTCGCGATTACCGCTCTGAAAATCGTGGTGGGATTTACAACCGGCTCGCTGGGAATTCTCTCCGAGGCGGCTCACTCCGGACTGGACCTGATCGCGGCGCTGGTGACGTTTTTTTCCGTCCGTGTCTCCGACAAGCCGGCCGACGCCGATCACCAGTACGGGCACGGCAAAGTCGAGAATTTCTCGGCTTTCATCGAGACCGGCTTGCTGCTGCTGACCTGCATCTGGATCATCTCCGAGGCCGTGAAGCGGCTCTTCTTTCACAGCGTGGAAATCGAACCGAGTGCCGCAGCCTTTGTCGTGATGCTTCTTTCGATACTGGTGGATGCCTGGCGATCCCGCGCGCTGGGGCGCATTGCCACGAAGTACGACAGCCAGGCTCTGGAAGCCGATGCGCTGCACTTTTCGACCGACATTTGGTCAAGTTCCGTTGTGATACTGGGTCTAGCCCTGGTGCAGTTGGGGCGGAGCTACCACGTCACCTGGCTCAGCAAAGCCGATCCGATTGCGGCCCTATTCGTTGCCGGCGTGGTGGTCTCTGTGAGCTGGCGGCTGGCGCGGAGAACGGTTGATGCTCTGCTCGACGCCGCCCCTCCGGGTGTGCGCAACCAGATCCTGGAAAGAGTTCGTAACGTCGACGGCGTGCTCGAAGTGGGCCGCGCGCGAATTCGCAGAGCCGGGAACCGCTACTTCGCCGATGTCTCAGTGGGACTCTCCCGCAACTTCACGTTCCAGCGTTCCGAGCAAATTGCGGATGAAGTGACGGCGCAGGTGCATCAGGTCCTACCCAATGCCGACGTCATGGTGCACTCGGTGCCGCGCGCCCGCCGCTCGGAAAATATATTTGACCGCGTCCGGGCCGTGGCGACGAGGAACAATCTCAACGTCCACGATGTCAGCGTGCAGGACCTGAACGGCAAGCTGCACGTAGAGCAGCATCTGGAACTCGATGAGCAGCTCAGCATGAAGCAGGCGCACGATGAGGTGACCCGTCTCGAGACCGAAATGCGCAACGACGTGCCCGAGATTTCGACCATCCTTACGCACATCGAAAGCGAGCCCGCGACCATTGAGAGGGGAGAGCAGATCGTGCAGGAACCGCGGCTCGAGCAACATTTAAAGAAAATTGTGAAAGAGTTCCCAGAAGTGATTGACGTGCATGAATTTCAATTCAAGAAGATTCGCGACCGGTTATACGTTTCTTGCCACTGCACGCTGCCCGATGAAATGCCGCTCTCGCGCGTGCATGATGTGCAGACGGCACTCGAAATACGGTTTAAACAGGACGCACCGGAGTTGTTCCGCGTACTGATTCATCCCGAACCGATGACGGACAACCGGCGGTAGGGGTTTGCCCAAAAGGTGAAGTCGTCGAGAGAGGCGAAATGATCGAAGCTTCAGTAAATTGGTCGGACCAGGAACGATTCGTCGGGCAGGCAAGTTCGCGTCATGCCATCGTGATGGATGCTGGCAAAGAGAAGACCGCCAACAGCCCGATGGAACTCGTGCTCATCGCTCTCTGCGGCTGCACTGCTTCCGACGTTATCGGAATCCTGCGCAAGAAGCGTGAGCCGTTCACCGCCCTCGAAGTACATGCGACGGGCGAACGTGCCAGCGACTATCCATCCGTCTACACGGAGATCAAGCTGACATACCGTGTCCGCGGTCAGGTCTCAAAGAAGGCGATGGAAGACGCCGTGCATCTTTCGAGAGAAAAGTATTGTTCCGTTTCTGCGATGCTGGAGAAGACCGCAAAGATCACCTACACCATCGAGCACGCGGAGTGAAAGTTGGCCCTCATCCGTTGCGGGGTTATCTCTATATCGGTGCCGCTGCTCTGTTCTGGGGGATTGCAGCCACGCTCGGCCGCGCCGCTTTTACGGGACGGCTTCCCGGCATAGCGCTGGCCGCGATTGATCCGCTGATCCTCTCGCAAAGCCGGACGACGCTCTCACTCGTTGTTCTGCTACCGGTGCTATTGATCCGGCGAGGAGCGCTGGCGCTGCGGGTCCCGGGGCGCGATCTGGTGCGGTTCCTGCTGATCGGCGTGCTGGGAGTGGCTGCCTCCAACTTCCTCTACTACCTCGCCATGCAACGGACGAATGTCGCAACCGCGATCGTCTTACAGTACACTGCGCCGGTCTGGGTGCTGTTGTACACCGTTGTGCGCGGAGGACAACGGCCTTCGTTGCGGCGCAGCGCCGCCGTCGGACTGGCGGTTGTAGGGTGCGCGCTGGCGGTAGGTTTCGTCGGCTCGGGCGGCCTGAGTTTGGACCCAGTGGGCGTGACCGCTGCTCTGCTGGCGGCGTTTTCGTTTGCGTTCTACAACGTCGGCGGACATGGCGTGCTCGTGCGATACGACCGCTGGAAAGTGCTGCTCTGGGTGCTGGTGTCGGCCGCGACGTTCTGGATGTTTGTCAATCCTCCGTGGAAGATCGTGGCGGCCCACTACAGTCGCGAGCAGTGGGGATTCATGATGATCTTTTCGCTGGTTTCGGTGCTCGGTCCGTTCTCCTGCTACTTTGCGGGGCTGCAACATCTGGAGCCCACGCGCGCGGTTGTGGCCAGCTGCCTGGAGCCGGTGTTCAGCATCGTGATCGCCGCCATCGCGCTGGGAGAGTTGTTGCGCCCACTGCAAACGCTGGGAATTGTCGTCGTGTTAGTTGCGATCGTGCTGATCCAGTTGCCGGAGCGTGCTTCACGGGACGAGCAACTCGTCGTCGAACCGATCGAGTGAACATTTAGCTACTCGAGACTTCGCCCTTTCGTCTCCGGCAACTGCGTCGCCATCACGCTAGCCATGAAAAACGCCCCCGCGCATAGATAGAACGCCCAACTCAGTCCCTTCATTTGCCCTACCCAACCGATGGTGAGAGGCGCAAGCGAACTCATCGTTCGTGCTCCGTTGTAGGTAAAACCGAGGGCGCGGGCGCGTACGCGCGTCGGGAAGATTTCGCTGCCGATTATCCCCGAACCGGAAAAAAATCCAGTACCGAAAAACGCAACTATTGTGCCCAGTATCAACAGAACAGCCTGGGAGCGCGCCATGGCGTACCACGGCACCAGCAGCGCTGCCGTGAAGGTGTAAAGAATAAAAGAGCGGCGGCGGCCGAGATGGTCTGCAACCCAGCCGAAGCTGGCGTATCCGGGAAACATGCCGAAGAGATTGAGAACGACGAGCAGCGAGGTGGTCCCCATCACGCCAAAGCCGCGCCCACCCTGCTCGACGGGAAGCGACAGATAAGGTGGCAGCCATGTGAACAATCCCCACCAGGCGAACATTCCGAAAAAATTCAGAAGGAGCAAAGTGACTGTGCTCTTCAGAAACGGCGGATGGAAGATCTGGAGGAAGGAATCGTCGTTCGACCCGCTCGCGGCCAGTGCCGACCGAGCAGAGTCTACGGTTGCCCGTTGTCGCCCCTTCCACATCTCCGATTCGGGCACGCGGTTTTGAATCCACAACGTGATCGCGGCCGGAAGGATTCCGACAAAGAACACCGCGCGCCAGTTGGCATAGCGTAAGACGACGCCCGCAACCAACGCCGCCATCGCAAAGCCAATTGCCCACGAGCTCTGCACCAGGGCGATCGCCTTGGCTCTCAGTTCGTCGGGCCAGGTCTCGGCGACCAGGGTCGCGCCCGTATTCCACTCTCCACCCATGCCCAGGCCGAGAATGAATCGAAATATCGCTAAGCTCACGATGCCAGTGGAAAGCCCGGAAGCGAACGAACAGATTGAATAGGTCAGGATGCTAAGCATCAGCGCACGCTTGCGTCCGATGCGATCGGCGAGGAAGCCAAACAACACGCCGCCAATTCCCGAGGCCACCAATGTCAGCGTGTAAAGCAGGCCGGCGGTGGCCTTCGACATGCCGAAATCGCGCATGACGTGCGCCAGCACAAGCGCATAGAGCATGGCGTCGAAAGAATCGAGCATCCATCCGAGCGCGGCGGCGAGGAGAGTGCGGCGTTGTCCGGGAGTGGCCTGACGTAGAAGTTGAATGGGGCCAATGGCCATGCAGCGGCGATTGTACAGCAGTGATTTGTGGTCAGTGATTGGTTTGGTTTTAGAACTGCGTAGCCAGTGACGCCCACGGCTAAGGACCAACCACTAACCACGAATTTCCAGCCGCCGGAAGTACTTCTGTGCCTTGGCCACATCTCGCCCGATTTGCTCTCTTAATGCATCAATCGACGGGAACTTGATTTCGTCGCGCAGCCGATCAAGGAAATGTATTTCGACTTCCGTATCCGCCGTAACTTCGAGGGGATGGAAATTCAGCAAATGGCTTTCGACGGCGAACGAATCGGAGCCGAACGTCGGCCGATTTCCGATATTGGTGACCGAATCAAAGCACTCGCCTCCCACGCGGGTGCGGGAGATGTACACACCGTCCTTCGGCACGAGCTCTTCGTAGCGCGCCAGGTTGATGGTTGGGACGGTGTATTTCGATCCGTAGCCGCGGCCGCGGCCCGCGGTTGAAAGAATGCTGAACGGACGCGCCAGGAGGTGACGCGCCCGGCTGACGCGGCCTTCCCGGAGCAGTCGCCGGATGTGGCTGCTGGACACCGGCTCGCCGCGCAGGCGCATCTCGGGATAGTCATGCACCTCAAACCCCGTCTCCCGGCCAAGTTCACGAAGGGTCTGAATGTTGCCCGAAGCTTTGTGTCCGAAGTGAAAGTTGTAGCCCTCGTGGACTTCGCAGGCGCGCAGGCGTTTCTTCAGAATCTCGTGGGCAAACTGGTGCGGGGTCACCAGCGACAAATCGCGCGTGAAGGGAAGCAACAGGACGGCGTCGATTCCAGTCTCAGCCAGCAGCCGCAATTTTTCCGGTGTCGGGGTAAGTAGCTTCAGATTCTGGTCGGGACGCAAGATGCGAGTGGGATGCGGCTCGAAGGTCACAGCCATCGACTTGGCATTGAGGGCTTTGGCCCGCTTGACAATTTCGTTGAGCACGAAGCAGTGCGCGCGGTGCACGCCGTCGAAATTGCCGACGCTCACCAGCGTGGATCCGAAGTCGGCGGGAACGTCTTCGAGTTTGTGGAAGACCTGCATCGCCGGAGCCTCTAGATCTCAAACTCCAATTTCATTCCGTCATACGCCAGTCGGACTCCAGGAGGCAGCGAGCCATCGGTCGCTGCATGTGGCAGGTCGTGACAGATATGAGTGAAGAACGCGCGTCTGGGCTTAACTTCGTTCACGATCCGCAACGCCTGTTCCACCGTGGAGTGCGTGGGATGCGGCTTGTAACGCAGCGCATCCAGAAACAGGATATCGAGATTCCGCAACCGGTCTAGAGAGTCGGGCGGCACGTCGCTGTGGTCGGTGAGGTAGGCGGCTGTGCCGAAGCGGAAGCCTAGAATAGGCGTTTCGCCATGGATCACGGTTACCGGCTCAAAGCGCGCGCCGAACAGCTCAACCGGGCCGTCGATGGGTTTCAGCTCCACCTGCGGCAGACCTCCGAACTTGTAGTCGGCGTCGAAGATGTAGCGGAACATGTTGCGCAGGAATTCGGCTGCTCCGGGATCAGCATACAAGGGCAATCTTCCCGGCTTATGCGCAAAACTCAGCGGGCGGAGATCGTCAATTCCAAGAATGTGGTCGGCGTGGGTGTGTGTGTAGAGGACGGCATCCACCGCGGTGATCTTTTCGCGCAGCGCTTGCTCGCGAAAGTCGGGCGTAGTGTCAATCAGGACGTGATGCCCGTTGAAGCTGATCATTACCGACGGGCGGGTGCGGCGGTCGCGCGGATCGGACGAGCGGCAGACGGCGCAGTCACAGCCGATCGTGGGGACTCCCATCGAAGTGCCGCTGCCCAATACCGTCAGCGTGGCCTGCATCAACCGTTAGTTCCTGTACTGGGGCCGGGCTGGGGCGGATGCGCCAGAGCGTTCGTGACTTCGACATACGCCATCCGCAGCTCGTAGAGGGCGTTCTGGATGAAGGCCTGCTCCTTCTGCGTGAGATTGCCCTTGGTCTTTTCACCGAGCATGCCGAGCGTGTCGATCGTCTGGCGAGCGCCGATCAGATCAACATGGGGCGCTCCGCCTTGTTCCACCATCAAGCCGAGTTGCATCATGGCGGTCATGTAAAGCGAGGCCAGGAAACGCTCGAAGCTGACTTCGAGTTCTTTCGCCGAGTGCCCACTCAGTTCGACGCGCGCGTCGAGGTCGCGCGAAGATTGTTTGTAGGCATCATGCTGCGCCTGCTGCTCACCGGTGGTGGGCGGAGGAGGCACGTCGGTCGCGGGCGGGTCGGGCGCGAGCGCGTCCGCGGTAGGCGCATTGGCCGTGGCGACCTGAGTTGGTGTTTCGGCAGCCGGAGCGGAAGCTTCCTCGACGCTGTCGTTGCGGAGATCGCCCTCCGCGGTGAACAGACGGCGGTCGTTGACTTTAATTGCTGAGTCTTTCTTGCGTTCTGCCATATCTCTATCACTCTCCGTAGAGACGGGGTGTGCCGCGTCTCGAACTACTTAGGTAAGAAGACGCGGCGCGCTATGTTCTTAGCCCGGTTAAGAAACCGAATCAAGTGGACTCGGAACAGGTACCAATCGCGAGTTCCCAGAGATGAGCTCTTCCCCCGCCGCTTCGCGCCGCAAATAGCCGAGGGCTGCCATGCAGTCTCCGCTGGGCAGGGGCAAGATCGCGCTACTGGTGATTTCGCCCACTTCTTTTCCGTCCGCCTGAATCTTGCTGCCAGGTTCCGGAAGCGGACCCTCAACCACGAACGCCGTAAACTGCCGATGCACCGCGCCCCGCGAACGAATGCGTTCGACGATTTCCTGCCCCAGATAGCAACCCTTGGTGAAATTCAACGCGCGAGTCTGAGCAGTTTCCTGAGGTAGGTCGCGGTCGCGAATGTCCTGTCCGAACTGCGGAATTCCGCGCGAGATGCGGAACAGAGTCAGCGCCGCGGAGCCCGTGGGCTTCGCCCCTGCCTTGACTAATGCATCCCAGAGAGTGTTGACGTGACCCGGGCGAATCCAGACCTGCCACGACTCCTTGGCTTCTTCTCCCACCCGCAGCACGGTAACCGCAAGATGCTGCCATTCAACATCCGCGAATTGCAGATAGGCGAGTTCCGGTACTGGTATGGTCGCTCGATCGAGCACGGCGCGCGCCTCAGGACCGGTCAAGCCGATGGCAGTGATCTTGTCGCTGACATCGGCCATTTCAACATCGTCCGCAATGATGTAGTGATCGAACAACTCCCAAACCTTGTCGCGTTGCGTTCGCTCGGTATCGACCAGCACGGATTCACCGCGGTTGAAGGCATACAAGTCGCCCTGGATGCGTCCCTGCGCGTTGAGCAGGAAGGAGTAGACGCCGTGGCCGGGCGCAAGATCGCGGACATTGTTGGAAATCATTCCGTTCAACCAGCGCACGCGGTCGACGCCGGTGAGCGCAATCTTGGCGCGCCAACTGAGGTCGTACACGCCGCACCCGGAGAGCAGGGCATGGAACTCGCCGCGGACGTCGCCGAAGTCGATCGCTTGGCCTTGTGTCGAATCGTCTTGTAAGGCAGTTTTCACATGTATTACTTCGATTATAGCGGAGGATGACGACGGCTGAAGGGAAGCAGTTGGGTGTCGTCTGCGAAAGATTCGGCATGCATATGTTCTCCGCGCAGATGGAAGTGTATAGGTATGTATCCGTAGTGGATTCTGATATCTTCGTGCGAGTGACCGCAAAGAAACGAATCGCAGTCATTCCCGGCGACGGCATCGGCAAAGAAGTAATCCCGCAAGCGGTACGCGTGCTCGAGGCCGTGGACGCTGAACTGACTTTCACCCAGTTCGATTGGGGCGCCGATCGCTATCTTGCCGACAAGACTACCGTGCCGCCTGACGGATTTGCGGTTCTCGCCCGCGACTTTGACGCGATCCTGGTGGGAGCGTTCGGTGATCCGCGTGTGCCCTCGAACATTCACGCCAAGGAAATCCTGCTCGGCATGAGATTCAAGATGGACTTGTACGCGAACATCCGGCCAGTGCGGCTGATGGATGCGTCGCTTTGTCCGCTCAAGGGCGTCGAGCCGAAGGACGTGGATTTCGTCGTGATCCGCGAGAACACCGAGGGCGTGTACGGTGACCTGGGCGGGGTCTTCAAGCAGGGAACACCCGACGAGCTTGCGATTCAGGAAGACATCAACACTCGCAAGGGCGTGGAGCGCATCATACGTTATGCGTTTGAATATTGCGCTGCCCACAAGAAGGTGGATGGCTCGCCGCGGCGGCGAGTGCTCCTGTGCGATAAATCGAATGCCATGACTCACGCGGGCGGGCTGTGGCAGCGTGTGTTCAAGGAAGTTGGCGGGGAGTATCCGCAGATTGAAAAGCAGCACACCTGGCCGCGGTCTTGCAGGGTGGCTTGGGGATGGCGGCCAGTGGCAACCTGCATCCGGGGAAGACTTCGATGTTCGAGCCGGTGCATGGTTCGGCGCCGCCGATCGCGGGGAAGGATATTGCCAACCCATTGGGTGCGATCCTGACTGCCGCCATGATGCTGGCGCATCTGGGGATGACTGCTCAGGCAGAGAAGATTGAAGAAGCAGTGCTTGAGGCGGTACGGCAGAAGAAGACCACTACGGACATTGGTGGATCGCTGGGCACACGGGAGGCGGGGGAATGGGTGGTAAATCATGTATCCCGCGGATAAACTCGAAATTCTGTAGTGAAAATGAGAATCCGCAATAGCAAACGTGTTCTGTTTGCCCTACTCCTGGCGCTCCCCGTCTGGGCCCAGACCGCTCTGCAGCAGAATAGTCCTCCCCCCAGCAAGAACCTCGACGAGCTCGGGCTGCAGGTTCAGGATCTGCAGCAGTCGACGGCCCACGCGGGCGAGGGCGCCCGCGCCACACAGTCCACACAAACCACGCAGGCTCCCCAAGAAAAGATTATCTCTCCGCAAGAGGCGAAGGAGCTTTTCAAGTCCGTTGACGAGATCCTGGAATTTGCCAGCCGGGAGACGAAGCTGCCTATCAAAGAGGAAGTCAAGCGGCGGCTGGTGGAGCGCGGCGAAGTGCAGTCCTTCATCGAGAAGAACATGAAAGAAGATAAGGACGCGCAGCGGCTGGAGCGCTCGGAAATCGTCCTGAAGAAATTTGGACTGCTGCCGCGCGATTTCGATCTGAAGACGTTTCTGGTTGCGCTCCTCAAGGAGCAGGTGGCGGGATACTACGATCCCAAAACCAAAACCGTAAACCTGCTGAATTGGGTCGATGCGGAATCGCAGCGCCCGGTACTGGCGCACGAACTGACACATGCGCTGCAGGACCAGTCGTTTGGCCTGGAGAAATGGATGCAGACGGGCGAACAGTCGAACCATGCCGGCGATCCCTCACCGGATGACATCGCGACCGACGAAGTGCAAGCCGCGCGGCAGGCGGTCGTCGAAGGACAGGCAATGGTCACTCTGCTGGATTATTCGCTCGCGCCCACCGGCAAAACGTTGCTCGATGCTCCCCAGATCATGGAGGCTTTGAAGCAGGGCATGTTAGTGGGCACCGCCGACACGCCCACATTTCGCACGGCGCCCGTCTTTCTCAAAGAGACTCTGACTTTTCCGTATCGTTACGGAATCGATTTCACGGCGGCACTGCTTAGCGCCGGAGGGAAAGAGCTAGCGTTTGGCGGGGTCTTCAAAAATCCGCCGGCCACGACGCGCGAGATCATGGAGCCGCAGACTTATCTTTCGCACGAAAAGGTCGCGCCATTGAAACTACTAGATTTTGATAAGGACTTTAAGGGCTACGACCGGTTCGATATCGGCGCGATCGGCGAGTTCGATGTGGCGGTACTGGTGGAACAGTACGCGGGCGGCGACGAGGCGCGGGTGCTGTATCCGCACTGGCGCGGCGGGTATTACTTTGCGGGACGTCCGAAGGGAGATAAGTCGGCGCCGTTGGGATTGTTGTACCTGTCGCGCTGGTCGAGTCCGGCGAAGGCAGCGGAGTTCGCCGCGGTGTACGCCAAGTCTCTGGCGCAGCGTTACAAGCGGCCACGTGGATTGGGCGCGGACGGCAAAGTCACAGACGATGCGCCGCCGTTGGATTCCTGGAGAACCCTGCGGGGGCGTCACGCCTGGCTGACCGAGGAGGGGCCGGTGGTGATTGAGGTCCGCGGAGACGCGATCTTGATCAGCGAGAGTTTGGATGAGGACACTACGAAACGGGTAGCGGTGGATTTTTGGGGCGGGAAGGATTGAAGTTGTAGCGCCGCTGTCCCGGCGCTGTCGTGGGGCGTCCCGCCCCCACTGCGAGGGCAGGATGCCCTCGCGACAGCCGGCAAGATGCCGGCGCTACTCCTATGACCTCAACTCCACGCGCTTGTTATAATCACCAGTTCCGCGGTCATTCCCAAACCAATCAGGAGCGCAATTGCCACAGGCGGAGATCGGCATCATCGGCGGCAGTGGTCTGTACAGCATGCCGGGATTCACGGACGTGCGAGAAGGGCGGCAGGAGACTCCCTTCGGGGCTCCCTCCGATGCCTACATTCTCGGCACACTGGAAGGGCGCAGCGTAGCATTCCTGGCGCGCCATGCCCGCGGCCACAAACTTCTGCCGACGGAGCTGAATTTTCGCGCCAATATTTATGGATTCAAGCAGCTGGGTGTCGAGCGCATCATTTCAGTCTCGGCCGTGGGATCGCTCAAGGAAGAGCACAAGCCGCTCGATTTCGTCATCCCCGATCAGTTCTTCGATCGTACGCGTCACCGGGCGGACACTTTTTTCGGCGAAGGCCTGGTGGCGCACGTTGGCTTTGGCGATCCGGTATGTGGCGAGATGGCGCGCGTGGTCGAGAGCGCCTGCAAGAGCGTCGCTGTAAATGCCAAGCTTGGCGGAACGTACGTCTGTATGGAGGGTCCGCAGTTTTCGACCAAGGCCGAGTCAAACGTGTACCGCAGTTGGGGTGCGGACGTGATCGGCATGACCAACTTGCAGGAAGCGAAGCTGGCGCGCGAAGCGGAGATTTGTTACGTGACCGTCGCCATGGTGACCGACTACGACTGCTGGCATCCGCACCACGATTCGGTGACGGTAGACCAGATCATTTCGGTCCTGGTCAGAAATGCGGAGAACGCCGCCAAAGTTGTGAAGGCGACTGTCGCCGGCCTGCCGAGAGCCCGTTCGTGCAAGTGCGGATCGGCACTGGCACATGCCATTTTGACGGAACGAGACAAAGTTCCTGCGGCGACGAAAGAAAAGTTGAAGTTGATCGTGGGGAAGTACTTGGGGTAGTCGTTGGTCGATGGTCGTTGGTCGTTCGCGCAGTCTTGCAAAGCATGGCGTGCTCCCCACGCTCTGGTTTGCTAACGACTAACGACCATCGACTAACGACCGCCTGGAGACTCATGAGCATTCTGGTAGTTGGCTCGGTTGCGTTTGACACCGTTGCCACGCCCTCTGGGCGTGTGGAAAACATTCTGGGAGGGGCGGCGACCTACTTTGCGCTTGCCGCCAGCTATTTCACCGAGGTGCGGGTGGTCGCGGTTGTCGGTGAGGACTTCCCCGCGCAGTATGAAGCCGTCTTGAAGAATCACGGCGTGGACACACGCGGAATCGAGCGCGCCAAGGGCAAGACATTCCGCTGGGGTGGTCAATATCTCGACAACCTGAATGAAGCCAAGACTGACTTCACGGAACTGAACGTGTTCGAAAAGTTCCAGCCGCGCATTCCGAAAGAGTACGCGGACACAAAGTTTCTTTTCCTCGCCAACATCGATCCAACTTTGCAGGCGGCGGTGCGGCTGGAGATGAACGGCGTTCGCCTGACTGGCTGCGACACCATGAATTTCTGGATCAAGGGGACTCCGAAAGAACTGGCGGAGACGCTGAAGCTGGTCAATGTTCTTCTGATCAACGATACCGAAGTCAAGATGCTGGCGGGCGAGAAGAACCTTTTGCGCGCGTCCAGGAAAGTGCTGACGATGGGGCCGCAGGCGCTGGTCGTCAAGCATGGTGAGTACGGAGCGACCATCTTCTTCCGCGAGGGCGCATTTGGCATCGGCAAGCACCCCTTCCGCGCGCCCGCGCTGCCCATCGAAGAAGTGAAAGATCCAACGGGGGCGGGCGACTCTTTTGCGGGCGGGTTCATGGGCTACATAGCCTCGCAGGGCGAGATCAATCGCGAAGTGCTCAAGCGCGCCCTTTTTTATGGGGGCGTGATGGGGTCGTTCGCCGTGGAACAATTCGGTACGGAACGACTTCAGAACCTGACGCGGGAAGAAATTGACGCCCGCTTTCAGCTCTTCCGCGAGCTGACACACCTCGAATAAGGCAATTGCAGAGGTCAGAGGTCAGATTGCAGAGGTAAAATCCTGTCGGCTGACGTGGTTTGACTTCTGGAATCTGACTTCTTACTTCTACAATCACTCCCGTGACGACTTCCACCCAACCCACCGTCCACCACGATCTCAAGCTGGTCGCGGCGGTCGCCACCGCGGTGTCGCTGATTTCCTTTCTCTACTACTTCCAGCGAGGAGAGATTCTGCTCTACGGCGACGCGGTTGCTCACATCAACATCGCGCGTCGCGTCTTCGATTCCCAGACCCCCGGTCTTTTGCAGTTGGGGACAGTGTGGCTGCCGCTGCCGCACCTGCTGATGATCCCGTTTCTGGTTTCGGACAAGATGTGGCAAAGCGGGGTGGGCGGGTCGATTCCATCGATGATCGCGTACGTGCTGGGCGTGATGGGAATCTTCCGGTTCACGCGCGGCCTGCTGGAAGACGATGATCGGACCCAGCGGTGGGCGCGTTCCGGCGCGTGGCTCGCGGCTTTAGTCTATGGGGCGAATCCCAACCTGACTTATCTCCAGACGACCGCCATGACCGAGTCGCTGTATCTGGCTCTTTTCATTTGGGCCGTGGTCTACGTTGCGGAGTTTCTTCGTTCGCTGCGATACTCCACGCCAGAGTTGATAGACAGCTCCGCCTCAGGCCGTTCGCTCTATCGATGTGCCGCGTGCCTGGCTGGCGCCGAACTGACGCGCTACGACGGATGGTTTCTTGCCACTGTGATTGGAGCGGCCGTTTTTTCCTTGCTGTTACGTCGATGGAGCGACCGCACTTTTCGGCGAGCGGCGCTGAAATTCCTGGCAGGGATCGCGGCCGCGCCTCTGTTGTGGCTTGCGTACAACGCGGCCGTCTACGGAAATCCGCTGGAGTTCGCGAACGGTCCGTACTCGGCGAAGGCGATTGAGCAACGGACGGCCCAGCCCGTATATCCAGCGCACCCGGGAGCGGGGAATGTCGTTATGGCGACCAGCTTTTTTCTCAAGTCCGGCCAGTTGAACATGGCGGTAGGGAACTGGGGCAGGATCTGGATCGTGATTGCGCTGGCCGGTTTCTTTCTGGCGATGAAAATCCCGGCGCAGCGGGCTGTTCTGCTCTTTTGGGTGCCGGTCGTCTTCTACGCTCTCTCGATTGCGTATGGCGGCGTGCCGCTGTTCCTGCCTGCCTGGTGGCCGTTTACGTGGTACAACCTGCGGTATGGATTGCAGTTGCTGCCAGTGTTTGCCGTTTCGGCGGCAGTGATTGTGTCGGCGGTGGCGGCCATCGCCGCCCCTGAAGGGGCTGTCGAGAAAAGGCCAGTTGCGCCATCGCTGAAGCGATGGCCTGATACGAATCTGCTTTGGCGCGGGACTTGGGTAGTGGTTTTGGTTTTCGTCGTCTTGAGTTACTTCTTCGTCTGGAAGGCGCAGCCTCTGTGTTTCACTGAAGCCTGGGTGAACTCGCGGAGCAAGCTGGCGCTGGAATCGTCGGTGGCGAAAGCTGTCTCAGCTCTGCCGCTTAATTCCACATACCTGATGTACGTTGGTGACCATGTCGGCGTATTCCAGCAGGCCGGAGTGCCGCTACGACAAGTCATTAATGAAGGGAATCACCGGCCGTGGAAGAAACCGGCGGACTCGGAAGGCCTGTGGGAGCAGGCGCTCTCTGACCCAGTGCGACACGTGGACTTTGTCATCGCCTATGATGATGACGCCGTCGACCAGGGCCTACAGAAAAAGGGTCTCACGCTTGTAACGGAGATCCACACATCGGGACAGCCGCACGCACGGATCTACGCGGCGCGGGCTGCCCTGAATCAATCGCGTTAACTTTCACCTCGCAAGTCAACAGAGCAAACCCGGCAGCGGTGTTAGAATCCGCTCAAAATCAGTTTCCGCCCATGCCTAGTCTCCATTCGATGATGGATCCGTTCTTCACAGAGATCGGGCGAGTGCTTTCCTCGACCATCGATCGTCTGTTGGTGGCCGCCATTCTGGGCGGGATCATCGGACTGGAGCGGCAACTGCGCCACAAACCTGCCGGGCTGCGTACGAATATGTTTATCTGTTTCGGCGCGGCGATGTTCACGGTTCTTTCGAAGCAACTGGCTGGGACGGAGGCCGACAGCGCACGGATCGCGGCGCAGATCATCCCGGGGATTGGCTTTATCGGCGCCGGCTCGATCCTGCATTCGCGAGGGTCAGTGACCGGGCTCACGACGGCGGCGACCCTGTTCGTGGTGGCGTCGGTGGGTATGGCCGTGGGCGGCGGGTTGTACATTACCGCGGTGTTTGCGACGGTCCTGATTCTGGTCGCGCTTGCCGTGCTGGGGAATCTGGAAGGCCGCTTCGCATTGAAGACAACTATCACTACGTTTGAGGTTACGGGTGCCAACGTGGAAGCGATGCTGCGCGAGGTGAATCGCGTCCTGGAAAGTGAGAAGCTCACCATGCACGACGTTCATCTCGCTCCGATGGACGGGCAGTCGCGCCTGATTTTTGGCGTCGATTGCGCGCGCGAAGAACGAAATATCCTCACCCTCCGATTGCACGAATCGAACGTGTTCGCGAGCGTAGCGACCGTCGGTACCACGGAACACGAATGAATGCTCTTTCCGGCAAGTCAATTCCTTTTACGAAAGCCTCGGCTTGCGGAAATGATTTTCTGATCATCGAGGACGCAGCCGTGAGCGGAGACTTGGGCGCAATCAGCCGCCGCTTATGCGATCGTCACAATGGGATCGGCGCCGATGGCGTCGAGTGGCTGTTTCCGGACGCCGCCGCGGACGCAAGGGTGCAGCTCTTTAACGCCGACGGCTCCGAGGCCGAGGTCTCAGGGAATGGTACTCGTTGCGTAGCGGCCTATTTGTGTGCGCAGGAGAACAAGAAAGAGGTAATTGTTCTGACCGGTGCAGGCCAGAAAACCTGCCGCCTCACGGGGCAACAGGGCGCCACATTTGAGTTCGAAGCCGATATGGGCGAGCCGGTGGTGGCGGGGGAATTGGCGATCGAAACGATGTGGGTTCGCGCAGTTGGGACGAAAGTGTCGATGGGGAATCCGCACTTTGTGATTTTCGCAGATGGATTTCAGGAAGGCTGGCAGCGTCAAGCCGCTCTGATCGCGACACAACCGGTGTTACCGCAAGGCACGAATGTGGAATATGTAGTGGCGCGCGGACCGAATGAAATTGAAATCCGGCTCTTTGAGCGGGGCGTAGGCGAGACCCTGTCCTCCGGTACAGGCTCTTGCGCTGCGGCGGTGGCGGCGATTGCCAGCCGGCGGGTTTCATCTCCCGTGAAGGTCATTGCTCCCGGAGGAATACAGACAGTTCGCTGGGAAGACCGCGTTTATTTACGTGGTCCAGCGACGCTCGTCTGCCGGGGAGAGTTCTTCGTTTAAGATCGGACAGCATGGCTTCCACTCCCAGACTTTC
>WNEZ01005966.1_pt1 | contig 16280 bp, 15 predicted proteins | sample 5400521 | NCBI WGS metagenome assembly WNEZ01 (sample SAMN13153339, study PRJNA577476) | soil metagenome | isolation source: 120 cm saprolite under Douglas fir tree site 2 hole 1 replicate 1 | place: USA:California | collected 2015-04-18
GTAGCCGAGGGCCTGGGCGCGCCGCAGGATCTCGACCGCTGAGATGGCGGGGTCGTCGCGCAGCCACTGCGCGACCTGGGCCGCGTATTGCGCCACGATGGACGGGCGCCGGACGTTGTGGGCTTCGGAACCACCCATAGAAGACCTCTGTGGCAAATCTGATACCGGAATAACATTGCAAACGGATCAAGGACTTGGGTGGCCTGACCCGCCACTCGACTGGCGCGTCTTTGACCGGACAGCTCATTTTGGAGCCAGTACCCCGGAATCGTCGTCGCCGGTGGGGTCTACCTGGCCGTCGGCCGACGCGTCGCGCCCGCTCCGGTCCCGCAGCCGATGGGTGGTGCGAGGCGCTAGGACCGAACGGCGTCAGCGACAGGAGCCGGTGAAGCGCGCGACCAGCGCTGCTTCATCGAGCGCGCCAGCGTGGGCCAGGGCGCGGACCTGCTCAGGATTTTCGAGGTCCGCCCGCGTGAGCCGGATCATGTAGGCGGCGAGCATCTGGTAGGCTTCCGAGGTGACGTCGACGTGGCGCACGCGGAATCGGCCCGTCCTGGCGTCGATCAGGTCCCGAAACGGGACCGGGACGAATGCTTCGCCCTGTATCGTCGCCATCGCTCCTGTTCCACCCTCGATCAGGAACCGTGTCGTCCAGTAGCCGAGACTCCGGCAGTAGTGGATGTCGAAGCCCCCCGGCGGCGCGCAACGAAGCTCGTAGCCGATGTCCTTGGCCACAATGCTGCATTCGATCTCGCGCATCCGTAGATTAGCGGAAACGCGCTCCTTGAGCAGGCGCGAGAGCTCCAGCTCGGCCAGGCGTACGTTCCCGTAGGGATCGCGCTCGACGCGTCCCAGGGTGGCCGGGTCCAATCGTTCGATCAGCCCTTCGGCAAGAAGGGCCACGCCGTGCTCCTGGCCGCGGACGCGCCGCTTGATGATCGCACCCTCCAGGATGCCGGCGATCCGGTCGAGGGAGACCGTGCCCTCGGCAAACTCCTCGCCGATGACGGTCAGCGTCGCGCCGGCGGCGCTGCCGATGCCGAGGGCCAGATGTCCGGCATGACGGCCCATGATCGTCACGAAGAACCACTTGTCGGTCGTCGCCGCATCTTTCATCAGATTCCGCACGAGGTCCTTGCCGACGTCGACCGCCGTCGTGAAGCCGAACGTCGGGATCCCGGCCGGGAGCGGCAGATCGTTGTCGATGGTCTTGGGAACGTGGGCGACGGCGAGTTTCCCTCCCAATATCTGCGCCACGGCAGCGGCGCCAGACGCGGTGTCGTCGCCGCCGATCGTCAAGAGGTATGAGGCGCCGAGGCGCTGCAGCGAGTCAGCGACGCTTTGAAGCGTCTCGGCAGACCGCGATGGATTCGCGCGGGATGTGCGAAGAACCGAGCCCCCCTCGAAGTGGATCCGGGAGAGCGAGGCGATCTCGAGCTCCTCGACATGCTCGAGGTCCCTCTGCATGAGCCACCGGTAGCCGTCGTGGCAACCAAGCACGCGGAGCCCGCGGTTGCGCGCCTCGATCGTGGCCGCCGCGATTACGGCGTTGATGCCGGGCGCCGGTCCGCCGCCGACGAGGATGGCGAGGGCTTTCGCGCTCACGCCACGCTCCGCTCGAGTTCCGGCGTGTACGCCCCCGATCGAGCCGCGCTGTTACAGCGGGCGCGATGGCGGAACGCGCGCTGGGCGTCACCGATCCGTGCGGGGTCGCCGCCCCACGTTCTGAGCGGCGCGGCCTGCAACGCCCGAGCGTAGGAGAAGGTGAGCGGCCAGGGCCTTGGATCGGGAAGACGATTTATCGCGTTGAGGTGGGCGCTCGCCAGCTCATCAGCCTGCCCGCCGGAGAGGAAGACGATGCCAGGCACGGCAACGGGGACGCTCCGGAGGAGACATCGCACCGTCGCCTCGGCCACCTCCTCCACCGTCGCCTGGCGCGCGGAGGTCGTACCCGGCAGCACCATGTTCGGCTTCAGCAACAGTCCCTCCAGCACCACTTTGTGCTCCCACAGCGCGTGGAAGACCGTGTGGAGCGCGGCCTCGGTAACCTCGAAGCAGCGCTCGATGGAGTGCCCGCCGTCCATCAGGACCTCCGGCTCGACGATCGGGACGATCTCCGCCTCCTGGCACAGCGCGGCGTAGCGCGCGAGCGCGTGCGCATTGGCCTCCAGGCCCAGCCGCGTCGGGGCGCGGCCATCTTCGCCGACGGCGATCACCGCGCGCCATTTGGCGAAGCGCGCCCCGAGCTTCCTGTATTCAGCCAGGCGCTCGCGAAGCCCGTCGAGCCCCTCGGTCACCTGCTCGCCCGGCGCCCCCGCCAGCGGCTTCGCCCCGCGGTCTACTTTGATCCCCGGGATGATCCCCTCGCTTGCCAGGACTCCGACGAACGAGCGGCCGTCGTCGGCCGACTGGCGGGTGGTCTCGTCGAAGAGAATCACCCCGCTGATGAACTCGCTGATGCCCTTGGTTGTGAAGAGCATCTGCCGGTAGCGCCGGCGCTGCTCCTCGTTGTTGGGGATTCCGAGCGCCTCGAAGCGCCGACCGATCGTCGCGTGGCTCTCGTCGGCCGCGAGGATCCCTTTGCCGGGCGCTACCAACGCGAGAGCTGTGTCCTTAAGGGTCGTTGCCGACATCGCCGCGCCTCCCTCCGGCCTTCCTGGACCAGGCACCTCCAGGATACCCAGCCATGCGAGCCTGAGGGCCCTCGAGGCTCGTGTAGGCTACCCTTCTCGGAGGTCTCGAGTGATGGTGTGCAATGAATCCGACGGCTAACCTCGACGCTACTCTTCGGCGCAGTGAATCGGCGCGACTCGCGGGAGTTGGTTGATTGACAGTGACGCAGAGAGATTGGGCGCGGGTCTCTTGGCACCAGAACACCGAGACGCGCTACCGATACGGTCCGAGCTCTCCGGACCCCGATCGCATCGAGGCTCTCGGCTTCCCACCGCCGTGGCCAACCCGTCCCTGGATCTACGCGAACGTGATCGCGTCCAAGAACGGAATCCTCACGTGGAAGAGGGCCGGGGGGCATGACGATCCCGTCCGCGCTATTGCCGGCGGCGATTTCAGCCGATCGGGCCGGCTCGCCGACCTGCAGCTCATGCGCTATCTCCGTGCCTGCGCGGATGCCGTCTCCTTTGGCGCTCAGACGCTCCGGGATCAGCCCGATCTCATTGGGACACCCGACATTGAAGGCGGGCTCGGTGACGCCCTGTACCAGTTCCGCGTGCTACACGGGCTAGGCCAGTTCCCACTCCAGGTAGTCTACTCCGAGTCCGGTCGACTGGACCTCGACGTGCCGATCTTCAACACTCCTCATCTCGAGGTGATCATCGTCACGACCGGTGCTGGAGCGCGCCTTCTTCGCTCGCGGGGCAGTAATGAAAAGAGCCTCACGATGCTTGTCGCTGCCGAGGAAAGAATCGACTCGGTCGGACTCAGCCGCTCACACGAGCGTCTCTTCGGCGAATTCGGGGTCCGGTACCTGGACTGCGAGGGCGGAGCGGTAGTGCTGGAGTCTCTTCACCAGGCTCACCTCCTGGACGAGGTCTTCGTCACGGTCACGGACACCCATCTCGAGCCCACCGAGCATACGGAAATCAAGCGCATCTTCGACTTCGAAGCCGAGGGCGCGCGTTTGATCGGCGAGGGCCGAACGGCCTCAGATCCCGGGTACATCTTCCGCCGCTGGCGTTTCAACCAGCGCTGAGAGCTACGCAGCGATCTCTACGGAACCTTCGACGCCGACATCATCCCAACAGACCTTGTGGCCGGCACGCCGTGGGACATGCCCTTGGTTGTGAAGAGCATCTGCCGCGCCCCACCATGGGAGCCCGGAGACTGCCCTCCGGGCTAGCTTAGGGGTACCCTTCTAGAGGCCTCGAGTGATGGGAGCGGGTGAATCGGCACGACGCGCCGGAGTTGGCAGAGAGTGACGCGGAGAGAGCGAGCGCGGGTCACTTGGCGCCAACCGGTCACTCTCCGCAACGAGCGAGCAGTTGGGCGGACATGACGGCAAGACAATGGGAAGGGGCTGAGGTGGGGAACACCACCGGCGGCGCGGCGCCGTCCGATGCGCTGGTGCTGTTCGGCGTGACGGGCGATCTCGTCCACAAGATGATCTTCCCGGCGCTCTACGCGATGGCGAAGCGGGGTGTCCTCAACGTCCCGGTGGTCGGCGTCGCCTCCTCACCATGGAGTCTGGAGCAGCTGATATTCACAAGGAGCGGATGCTGGACACCGTGGCCGAGCGTTACCCGGCCCGGCACTACGTCATGGTGGAGGACAAGCTGAGCATCCTGGCGGCGATGAAGCAGGCCTGGAAAGACCGCGTGACGACGATCTTCTCTCGCCAGGGGCACTACGCGCTCGATCTCCTGCGGCCGATCTCACGGTCGAGCGTATCAGCGATCTCGTCAACTACGATCTGTCCGCCTTGCCCGGCGTGTTCCGCACCGGGCGTCCGCGGGGAGCGCAACCATGAAGGCGATTAGATGACGGCCCAGAGCCGCACCCTCGACGACTCGGGACATCCGGGAATGCCGATGGGCGCCGCCGCGATGGCCTACGTGCTGTGGACGCGACACCTCCGCCATGACCCCGCGCAGCCGAAATGGGTCGATCGCGACCGGTTCGTCCTCTCGGCGGGTCACGGGAGCATGCTCCTCTACAGCCTGTTGTTTCTAACGGGGTACGACCTCACGCTCGACGATCTCAAGCACTTCCGGCGCTTGGGCAGCCGAACCCCCGGGCATCCGGAGCGGGGGAGCAGCGCCGGCGTCGAGGTGACCACGGGCCCACTCGGCCAGGGGTTCGGCAACGCCGTCGGGATGGCGATCGCGGAACGCTGGCTGGCCGCCACCTTCAACCGGCCGGGTCACTCCATCGTGGATCATCTGACTTATGTCATCGCGAGCGACGGCGACCTGATGGAGGGCGTGGCCGCCGAAGCGGCATCGCTCGCCGGCAACCTTCATCTCGGCCGGCTCATCGTGCTCTACGACGCGAACCGCATCACCCTCTCCGCGACCACCAACGTCACCTTTTCGGAAGACGTCGGCGCGCGCTTCGCGGCGTACGGCTGGCACGTGCAGCACGTGGACGGGATGGACGTCGCCGCGGTCGACGCCGCGCTCGGGGCGGCTCGGGCCGAGGGGAACCGCCCCTCGCTCATCGTGGCCCGCACGCACATCGGGTTCGGGTGTCCGCACAAGCAGGACACCTTCCAGGCCCACGGCGAGCCGTTGGGCAAGGAGGAGGCGCGGCTGACGAAGCGGGCCTACGGCTGGCCGGAAGACCGGACGTTTTACGTGCCGGAGCAGGCGCAGCGTGAGTTCGACAAGGCCGGCACGCGTGGCGCGGAGTTGCGGCGCGCCTGGCAGGAGGCGATAGACGGCTACCGCGCGGTAGAGAGCGAGCTCGCCGGCGAGTTCGACCGAGCGATGGCGGGGCAGCTTTCCCCGCACTGGGACGCCCGGCTGCCTTCGTACACGCCCCAGGATGGGGCGGTGGCCACGCGGGACGCGGGCGGTGCGACGATCGAGGCGCTGGCCGAGTCGGTGCCGACGCTCGTCGGCGGGTCGGCGGATCTCGATCCGTCCACCCGCACCATGATGAAACAGAAGGGACGCAGGGAGCGGCGGGCGGGGTGTGGGGGTACGCGGGACGGAACATCCATTTCGGGATCCGCGAGCACGCGATGACCGCGATTCTCACGGGGATGGCGCATCACGGCGGCGTGATCCCGTTCGGCGCGACGTTCTTGACGTTCTCCGATTATATGCGCCCGAGTATCCGGCTTGCCGCGCTGAGCGCGGCACACGTGATCTACGTGTGGACCCACGACAGCATCGCGCTCGGTGAAGACGGTCCGACGCATCAACCGGTCGAACAGCTCGCCAGCCTGCGAGCGATGCCGAACATGCTGGTGCTCCGGCCGGCCGACGCGAATGAAACGGTCGAGGCGTGGCGTATCGCGATGCAGCACAGGGCCGGCCCAGTGGGGCTGGTGCTCACCCGCCAGAAGATTCCGGTCCTCGACCGGACCACGCTCGCCCCGGCCGCCGGCACTGCACACGGCGCGTACGTTCTTGTCGATGCGGGTGAAGGGTTGCCGGAGCTCATTCTCATCGCGACCGGCTCGGAGGTGTCGCTCGCGCTCGATGCGCACCGGCAGCTCGCCGGCGAGGGCATTCGGAGCCGCGTCGTGTCGATGCCGTCGTGGGAGTTGTTCGAGGCGCAACCCGCGGAGTACCGCCAGGCGGTGCTGCCGCCCGCGGTGCACGCTCGGGTCAGCGTGGAAGCGGGCGCGCCGTTCGGCTGGGAACGCTACGTCGGACCGGGCGGTGCGATCATCGGCGTGGACGGCTTCGGCACGTCGGCGCCGGGACCCGAGGTGATGACCCGGTACGGGTTCACCGTGAAGCACATCATCGCGACAGCGAAGGCGGTGCTCGCCCGGTAAAGCCGCTGGACATGAACATCCTCGTGATCGATGTCGGCGGCACGCACATCAAGGTGCTGGCCACTGGGCGCAGGAAGCCCCTCAAGATTTCGATCAGGTCCGAAGATGACTGCGAAAGAGATGGTGCGAATGGTCCGCCAGGCAACGACTGGCTGGAATTACGCCGTCGTGTCGATTGGCTATCCCGGACCCGTGCTACACGGCAAACCCCTGAGCGAACCGAGGAACCTCGGAGGCGGATGGGTCGGGTTGGACTTCAAGAAGGCGTTTGAGTGTCCCGTCCGCGTGATCAACGACGCCGCTATGCAGGCGTTGGGCAGCTACAAGGGTGGCCGCATGCTCTTCCTGGGGCTCGGCACAGGGCTGGGCTCCGCGCTCATCGTCGACGGCGTACTCGAGCCGATGGAGCTCGCCCACCTGCCCTATAAGAAGGGGCGGACCTATGAAGAGTACGTCGGGAACGCGGGACTGAGACGATTCGGCAAGAAGAAGTGGCGCCGCCATGTCGCCGACGTCGTAACGCGACTGAAGGCAGCACTGGAGGCCGACGATGTCGTCGTCGGCGGCGGCAACGCGAAGAGGCTGCGCGCGCTGTCGAAGGGCGTCAGGCTCGGGCCCAATGCGAATGCGTTCGTCGGCGGCTATCGACTGTGGGCCGGCCTGGCCGAAGCACGTTCGAAGCCGATATCCTCCTGCCAACAGGCCTTCCGCCTTCGACGACGGAGATCGTGATGGGCACAGCAATCGAGGAGCTGGCGCACTTCGTGGCTGGCACGCCGTGGGAGATGATCCCCGGGGCTGTTCGGCAGCACGCCAAGCTCGTGCTGCTGGACACGCTGGGCGTGATGCTGGCCGGCTCGCTGCAGCCCGAGGTGACCGGCGTGCGCGCGCGACTGACCGCGACCGGTGGTCGGGGCGCGACCGTCTACGCGCCGGGCTGGCCGACGACGGATCCGCGCACGGCAGCCCTGCTCAACGGACTGGCGGGGCGCTCGATCGAGTTGTGCGAGGGGCATCGCTACGTGTCCTGCCAGGGTGCCGTGCAGGTCTTGCCGACGGCATTGGCCAGCGCCGAATGGCTGGAACAGTCGGGCCGGGATACGCTGGCCGCCCTGATCTTCGGCTACGAAGTCGCCGCCCGACTCGGGGCTGGGCTGGTGGCCCGTCCGATCGCTCATCAGAACGGCCAGGCGCCTCTACTGGGCGCAGTCGCGGCTGGCGCGCGGCTGCGCAGATTGACCGGCGAGCAGATGAGCCTCGCGCTCAGGATCGGTGTGACCCTCGTCCTCACACCGGGTTACACGAACGCCGTGGCGGGAGCCACCGCGCTGAACGTGGCCGGAGGGATGAGCGGCTTCGCCGGGGCCCTGGCGCCGGAGCTGGCGCTGGCCGGCGTCGCCGCACAGCCGAACGCCATCGAGGAGGCCTTCGGCCAGTTGGTCGGCGATGGGTTCCGGCCTGAGGCTGTGACGGAAGAGTTGGGTCAGCGGTGGGAGATCGCACGCAACTATTTCCGCCTGCGCGCTTGCTGCAACCCGATCTACGCGGCGCTGGATGCGCTGGAAGATATCCTCACCGATCTTCGACCCCATCCCGCGAGCATCGAGCGCATCGAGGTGGCGACCTATCGCTTCGCCGCGAACATGCGCGAGCCCAACCCGGCCAACTATTTCGCGGCCAAGTATTCGCTGCCCCACGCGGCGGCGGCTCTGGTCCTGCGTGGCAACGCCGGGTACCACGCGTTCACCGAAGAAGTGGTTCGCGATCCCGCGATCGCCGCCTTCCGACGGCGGGTCACGGTTCGGGAGGATCCCGAGCTCAGCGCCCAGGTGCCCCGACTCAAGCCCGCGCGAGTGACCGTCACCTTCACCGATGGCCGCCAGGTGACTCGGCTCCGTGAGAGCGCCCGCGGCGACTATCAGGATCCGTACGGAGAAGGCGAGATCCGGTCAAAATTTCGTGAGCTGGCGGGCCTGGTGCTCAGTTCAGCCGGGGTGGCGCGGGTGGAGGGACTCGTCGATCGGCTCGACGAACTACCGCGCGTGGGAGATTTGGTCGAAGCGCTGCGGGGGGATCGCGGGGCCTAGCCTCTAGGGTTTCGCTACGCGCCATCCCGCCGGGAGTGGGCCGAATGCGGGCGGCGGAACACGGCGCTTCGAGGCGGCTTCATAGGCCGACGCGATCTTCAGGAGGACATCCTCCCTGCCCGGCTCGGCCCGGAACACCAGCGAGAAGGGCAGACCCGGCTCAGGAATGGTGGTCGGCGTGTCCGAGGGGACCGGCACGTAGCGTGTGCCCTCCGGACTGAGCGCGAAGACCGGATCGTAGACGGTCGTCACGTAGCCCGCCGGGATCAGGACCTCCGTCAATCCCGCGTTCGGCCCATAGAACGTCTCCAGCCGCAGATTGCCGGGCAGACCCGGCTGGTAGGCGCCGCCGATCTTTCCCGGCGGATAGGGCGTGTGCAGGCGGACCAGGGCGTCCAGATGGTTCTCGAGCAACACCATCATGTCCAAACGGCGCAGCAATTCGCGCAGCATGATGCGCTCGTTGACCCCCTGGCGCTGGCTGAGGGGATTACGCGGGTCGGTCACCTCTTCCCAGTTCTTGAAGGCCGCGCGTCCATCGTCGCCCCAGAACTTGGATCGCGCGTTGAGCGTCGGAAAATCAACGAGCGTCTCGGTAAAGCCCCGCGCCTTCCAGTCCGCGGCACGGCGCGTCAGATACTGCGGGATATGAAACCTGAACGCCATCGCGAGCTCCTGCTCCTGGATCGTCGCGATGTCGAGGTTCGCCGGCGGCGCGATCCGCCCTTCCGCCAGCTCGACGCAATAGTCGATCGGCTGCATGGTGCCCGCGCCGAAGAACTTCCCGGGCATGAACTCGGTCGGCACGATCGCCGCCGCGAACTCCTTGAACAGGGGCCGCCCATCGCGCCCCAGCCGGAACAGCAGATCGGGCATGATGAGTGGCACCAGCCGCGCGAGCGCCCGCCGGAAGTCCGTCGTCATCGTCTCGATGTCGGGATCCCGCTTCCACAGGGGATCGGACGACTCCACGAGCGTCGCCCCCAGGCCGCTGCCGAGAGTCGTCTTGATCTCCTTTGCGGCGGCGGTGACGATCGGCTCTTCGGCCTTCGAGGCAGGCGGGTACACCATGGACTCCCGGACGATGCCGATGCGCAGGCCCTTGAGCGCTCTGGGCGTTCCGGACATCTTCGCGTGACTCGCGTACGGCGTGCTCAGCACCGACGAGCGCGGTACGGTCGTGTAGGGATCCCGCGGATCGTAGTAGCCTTCGACGGTGTCTTTGAGAGCATCGAGGACCTTCGCGCAATCCGCGATCGTCCGGCAGAGGATGCCACTGCGGTCGCAATAGATGTCCGCGCCTATGGCGCCGCCGTTGAATCCCAGCATCGACTTGTGGGGAAGAATGAGCGCCACCGCGTTGTGGTTGGCCGGGCCGCGACAGGACGCCCGCGTCTCCTCGCCGAGGCTGGCCATCACCAGATTCGCGCTGACCGACACGCCGGACCCCGAGCTCGAGCCGAGCGAGGCCGCGCGCGTCGTGTCGTAAGGGTTCGCTGGATTGCCGCCCCAGGTGCTGCGCTGGTAGCCCAAGGTCGACGGCAGCACCTTGTCGGGCACGTGGCGGCCGCCGGGATTTCCCGCCCGCCCGTTGTATTCGGTATTGACGGCCTTGGCGAAGATGAGCGCGCCCTTGCGGCGGAGCTGCTCGACCAGCACGTGATCGCGCGCCGGAAAGTCGATGTCGTAGCGCGCATCGCCTCCGGCGGTGGTTCGCATATCCTTCGTGTCGAACGGATCCTTGAACGAGAACACGACGCCGTACATCGGCATTTTCTCGAGGTCGGGATTGCGTCCATACGTTGCGTCGAGCTCGACCGCGCGCTCGAGGGCGTCGGGAAGCCTGCGGAACATCTCGCACACGGGAGGCGCGCCGGGAGGAAGCGGCCCCGCCGATGGGTGCCGATCGAAATCTCCCCGGCAGGTCACCGACCGTTCGCCCCGAATGTTGAGGGTGCCGAGCGCATTCACCTGCCCGGCATTCGGCTTGCCGACGATCATCCCGAACTGCTGCTGCACCTCGGGATTGGAGGCCGTCGTCTCCATGCGGCCGTACTCGAGGGTCGGGCCCTTGTACTTGTGGAGATCGGGCAGGACGATGGAGGCCTTGACGGTTTCCGCGGGAAAGCGCAGCGGTTGCGTCGCGCGCACGGCGCCCCTCGCTTCGGGTACGGGGCCACCGTCTTCCGTCACGAGCAGGCTGGCCGCTCCGTTGTAGGCGCGGACGCGGTCGATGTAGTGCTGAACGACCGCGACGCAGGTCGTCTGCCCCGACTGGATGGCCGCGTGCAGCTCCTCGATCGTCACCTCGTCGAGACGAAACGGCTTGTTCTGCGCATCGGGCTCTGTTGTCACGACGTCGTCCCCCTGTTTCGGCTCGCTGATGCGACGCGCGCGCCCAGAAAAGCGTGGCCTTAGACGGTCAGCGCTCCTTCCATTACCGGTGTGCAACGCCCCCCGACCCTCACGCGCACGATCGAGCCGCCCTGCTTCTCGGCGCTGACGGCCAGTCGACTCGGGCGCCCCATCTCGACTCCCTGGAGAATGTCGAAGGCGAGGGCCGTGTTCGCCGCGGGCTCGAGGCTGGCCAGGAGTGCGACGAGCGCGCCGTTGGCGCTGCCAGTGGCCGGATCCTCCACGGTTCCGCCCAGGGGCGAAAACATGCGCGCCCGCAAGTCGGCCTGTTCCTTCCGGCCGGCCGTCCGAGCATAGAGATGGATCGAGAAGCGGCCGGTCTCGAACGCAAACCGGCGGGCGGCGTCGCTGAACGAGCTCGCGTCGGGCCGGGCTGCCCCGATCGCATCGCTCGCGACCTCTGCGATCACGAACGGGAGCCCCACCGATGCGATGATCGGCTCATGACCGGAGGTAAGCACGGCAGCCGGCTCGAGGCCGACGCACGCGGCCACGATCGCTGAGGGGATTGTCTTGCCGATCGTAAGCGGCTGCGGGGCCGTCAGGGTTGCGCCGGTCACTCGCCCCTCGGGGTCCCGTAGCAAATCAACCGGCACCAGGCCGGCGCCCTCCTCGAAGACGACCGTCGACCCGATCGTCTTCCCGCTTCGCTCGGCCATGAGCGCGATCGCAAAGGCCGTCCCGACATTCGGGTGTCCGGCGAACGGGATCTCATTCTGCCGGGTAAAGATTCGCACCTGAGCAGTGTGCGACCGGTCGGTGGGTGGCAGCACGAACGTCGACTCGGAATAGTTGAACTCGGCCGCGATAGCCTGCATCTCTTTCGGCGTCAGACCGCTCGCGTCCGTCACGACCGCAAGCGGGTTGCCGGCGAAGGCACGATCGGTGAACACATCAACCGTGATGTAGCCGTATCTCTTCGGCATCTAGTCCTCTCGACCGAGGGCGCTAGCGTGAATATCGTCTGGCGACGGGCAGGAGACGGTTTCGAGGAAGGGCTCTGCCGCCGCCGTGATGTCGAGCTCGGAATCGAGTTTCGCGGGCGCCGCGCTCACATCAACCGTCGGAGACGGGCCCTGCATGTCACGTATCCATATGGGCGAGATGCGTTTCCCCCCCCCGGGCTTGAGTCATTTCTCGTAGAGCGCCGGTATCACAACCAGCCAGAACCGGGGTTCTGGAGGAAGGTGTAGTCCCACACGAATACTCGGTATTGGGCCGCAGATGCGAGATTGGTGATCTCGAAATACGCCCGCTGGAATCCGTTCACACCGCCGGTCACCCACCCGATCCGCTGCCCCACGACGGCTCCAGACGAGTCGAGCGCCTGCACAAGAAGGCGCACCGGCTCGGCGGACTCTCCGTGTTGGCTAGAGACGTAACCACGGATCCTACGGGCCCCACCTTGCTCGGGCTCGACTGTCCAGTCGATCAGAAAATGGTGCTCCCAGCCGGCCATAAGCGTGGTGGTTGTTCCGGAGGGGGTCAGGTAACCACTGGCCGTCCCACAAGCCGTCACAGTTACGGCGATCAGCCCGAGTCGTGCCAGGGCGAAGAACGACCTAGGCCACGCAATCATTCCGAAGTACCTCCCGGAGGGTAACGTATCACTGACGGCATGGACCCGCGCAGGGTGAACTACTCACTCGCGTTGAGGCGAACGGGCAGTACTCGATCGAGACACGAAACGGGAGCGCTGGGCTACCGGCGTTCGTCAATTGCGTGAACGAGAAGATGCGCTGAGATCCGCCCGTCCTATTTCACGCGGCCATGCGGACGCCTATCCGGCCGCCGCGTGGGTGTCCAACCCGAGCCGGGCTCTACGCCGAGTCGCGAAGCGCTCCGAAACCGCTGGAGGGATCGTCGAGCTGGTGACAGACGCTATCCGCGCCAATGGCTTCTGCAGTATCAGATTTGGGCACGTTCGAGCGTGGGCGACGACCGACTCTCTCAGATCGCCGCCGCAGTCGCGGCAGAGATAGCAGCCATCGCCGATCTTGGTCCCGAGCTGCTCGGGCGTGTAAGTTCGGTGGCACGTCCCGCACAGTGCCACCGGATGGTCCGGACACAACGCGAAGAGCAACGATCTGAGTCGAATGAACAGCAACACGACGTGCGCATCGTCGTCCTTGAAACACGAGCCTGTCAAGCCAGGCAGCGAAATAGTTCGGTGGAAGGTGTGGATTCTGGTGGATAACCGCTTCATCGCATCCCGCCGCGATCGTCGCCTCGTCGAGACGGAACGGCTTATCCTCGGTAGCCGGAGATCAGGCGGCCACTTCCAGCACCCGCCGCGCGGCCACCAGCTCAGGAGCCCTCGGGGAAAGTCCAGCCTCCTCGGCTCTCAGGACGAGTTGCCGGCAAGCCTGGCGCTGCAGCGTGGCGTTGCCGCTGCGCTCGTAGGCCCAGGCGAGCGCCGCGAGCGACTGCACGTGGTGAGGATTGGCGAGCAAGCGCTCCTGCGCCAGCTCGATCACCCGCTCGACGTGATCGAGACGACGATGTAGCTCCATGAAGGTGTCGCGAAAGATGTCCTTCTGTTCCCGGCTACCGCCGCCCATCGTGTGCAGGTCGTCGATCGCCGGCGCCATGAGTCGTACCGCGACTTCGAGATCGCCCTTGATGAACGCCAGCTCGCCTTCCAGCAGCGCGACACCCAGGGTCGACCAGTGGCCACTCGGACGCCCCGCGGGCATCTGGCGCAGCCGCTCGACCTGCTGCCCGGCTCTTGTCCAATCTCCGGCTCGCGCGAAGGCCACGCCGAGCCAGTGGTGCATCCACGTGGTCTGCCAGTCCGCGTACTCGCCGAGGATCCGCTCGCCCTGCTTCGCGAGGTCTCGCCAGATCGCTCCATCCGCCGTCGTGCCGCGCAGTACTTCCAGGCGCCACAGGAGCTCGATGCGCTCGTAGAGTGGCAGCGGCGGTGTGGTGGACGTCCAGTAGTCTCGCGTCATGCGATCGTGCCCGAGAAGGGCCTGGGCCTCCGCCAGGTGCCAGAGGACATGCGGATAGCGCTCGAGCGAGGCCGCTCGCTCGAATGTCTCGAGCGCGTTGCGATAGTCGCCCCGGGCTTGATAGGCGTGGCCGACGGCGTGGTACGTGTAGAGACTGGTTGGGTCCTGAGCCAGCGAGCGCAGGCTCATGGCGAGCCCTTCGGCGTTGTAACCGGACTGCTCCAGGAAGAAGCCCAGCATGGTCTGGTACTGCGGCTCGTCGGGATTCGCCTCGAGACTCCGGCGCGCGATGTCGATGCCGCCGCGATAGTCGCCCTGGGTGATGCAGTTCAGGCCGATGATGCGCACGGCGATCCGGTCGGTCGGGTACCGGGCGGCGATCTGGCTCAGGATGTCATAGGTGGTGGCCTGGTCACCGCGCTGCAGGGCATCGACCGCCCGCACGTGCAAGCGTTCGCGGTCGTGGAGCGCCTCGTCGGCCACCGCCGTGGCCTGGCGGGCCGCCGCGGTGGCCAGGTCCGCTCGACTCATCCGCCAGGCGACGTAGGCCTTCGTGCAGTGAGCCAGCGCGAACCGCGGATCACACTGTGCGGCGGCATCCAGAGCCTCCACGGACCCGGTGCGCCAACGGAGGAACAAGTCGAGGCCGCGTTCGTACGCCGCGAGGGCGTCGGTCGACGTCGTGGACACGCCGAGTCCCTTGATGTCAGTGGCCGTCATGCTCTCCTCCGGAGGTCAGTCGGTCTCGATCGGCAGCGAAGAATCCTTGGCCCACTCTCCCATGAAGCCGTCATAGAGCGTGAGGGCGTCGTGGCCGAGCTGGTGCAGCAGGAACAAGTCGATGGTGGCCGAGATTCCGCCGCCGCAGTAGCAGATCACGCGCTTTTCCTTGGTGACGCTTCGAGCCGCGAACTTCGCTTCGGCGTCGGACAGCGTGGTGAAGTCTTTCCCTGCCGCGTTCACGAGCGTCGCCGCCGGGACGTTGACGCTGCTCGGGACGCGGCCTGGTCGGCCGTACCGGCTGGGCTCGAGGCCCTTGTGGAACTGCGGTCCCAGGGCGTTGACGATCACGGTGCAGATGCGAAGGCTCGGCCGCCCGAGGATGCTCGAGAGCTGCTCGGTGCTGATGAGGGCGTGGGGATCGCGCATGCTGCCTCCCTGGTGAGGGCCTAGTCGCGCGGGCTCCAGGTGACGATCCCGATGGACGCCGGGCTCCACGACAGCGCCCAGCGTCCCTCACGACTCGTGATCGCGTCGCGCGCCAGCGCGGCCAGGCGCTGCCCCTTCATGGTGTCGGGCGCGACGAAGAGCTGCTGGTAGAGCCACCGGAGCGGCCCGTCGCGATCGGCGTGCATGAGTGGCGCTCGCGCGCAAAGGCGCAGCTCGAAGAGGCGGCCGCGTGCCAGGAGCAGCGCGAGGAACTCCTCGAGCGCGGGAAGCGAGACGCGCGCCTCGTCGTGGATGGGAGGCCAGAACGCCTCGGCCGCATACGGCGGGGACGGCGTGACGAGCACGGCCACGCAGAGCCGCCGCGCAGAAGCTTCGACGGCGTCGATAAAGGGCCCGATCTCCTCGATGTCGTAGCCGATGTGAGCGATGAGCGCCACGTCGGCGGTCGGCGCAGCATCCATCGGCCAGCGCGCCGGGACGATCTGGACGTTCGAGATCCCGTGCTCGGCCAAGCCTTCCTGCAGCACGTTCCGCATCCCTTCGGACGGCTCGACGGCGATGACGGTCTTCGCCAGGAGCGCCAGGGGAAGGGCGTAACGACCGCCGCCGGCGCCGATGTCGAGCCACGTCTCATCCTGCCGCACGAGCGAGCGCAAGAGATCGAGCGCTGGGTCGTCCGTCCGGCGCGGGTTCGCGCGAAAGTCGGAGGCGACGGCGGCATAGAAGTCCCGGGGCGGAGTTCCCTCGCGGAGGCGCTCGGCCTGCTCGCGATTGGCGCTCACCCGGCGGCGCCAGGCCTCGAGCGCGCTCGCCGCGGAGGGACGGAGGGCGTCGGACATGTGGCCGGTTGTGGTCGCGCTGGTCTTCAGCGCGCCCGCCGGGTGAAGGCCGGCATGACCTCGGTGGCAAACCACTCGAGCTGCTCGAGCATCACGGACTCCGGCGCGCCCATGGGATGGCTGACCGACACGCGCTCGAGCCCCGGATACTCTTTCTCCACGCGCATGAGGGTGTCGATGATCTGCGCGGGGGGCCCGCAGAGGTAGGCGCCACTGCTGGCCGCTTCCTCGATCGTGGGGAGACCGGCGTACGGCGCCCGCTTCGGATCGGCCATCACATCGATCTGCTCCGTTGAGAGCGAACGGACCAGGCGCAGCGGCCCGAACATCTTGAGGTTCTCCTCGAAGTACC
>WNEZ01002318.1_pt1 | contig 16278 bp, 10 predicted proteins | sample 5400521 | NCBI WGS metagenome assembly WNEZ01 (sample SAMN13153339, study PRJNA577476) | soil metagenome | isolation source: 120 cm saprolite under Douglas fir tree site 2 hole 1 replicate 1 | place: USA:California | collected 2015-04-18
TTTCCGCTGCTTTCACCATTCAGCAGCACCACCGGCGGGCCGCCCAGGGAGGTCACCACGACATCCATCCGCCCATCGTCGTTAATATCCCCAAAAGCCGCGCCCCTTGCCGCCAGGGCCGTGGTAACGCCAGAGTCGCCCAGCTCAAAATGCCCGTGGTGATTCATCGCCAGCAGCGGCCTCTCTTTGTAGCGCAGCGAAGCATCGATTTGCTGGACGTTGTCCAGCACGTGGCTTTGCGCTACGAACAAATCCTTCCATCCGTCGTTGTCGAAATCTTCCAGGCCCACGCCCCACCCGGAGCTCCCGGAGGTCAACGCGCCAAGACCGCTTTCCAGCGTTGTGTAACTGAACAATCCGTCTCCGTCGTTGTGATACAAGCCATAAAGCTCGCGAGGCAGCACCGTCACCAGGACGTCCGCGCGGCCGTCGTTGTCATAGTCCTGAAAAACCACGCCCATTCCCGATAGTGGCTTTCCGTCCGCCGTAAGTGCTGCGCCGCATTCGAGCGCGCTCTCCGTAAACGTACCGTTGCCATTGTTGTGGTACAGATACTGCTGCATGCCGTCGTTGGAAACGAAAATATCGGTGTAGCCGTCGTCGTCGTAATCCGCGAAGGCCACGCCCAGCGCGCGCCCTTTTTTTGCCGCTATTCTCGAGCGTTCGCTGACGTCTTCAAACGTCCCGTCCCCTCGATTGTGATAAAGAATGCTCGTCGTGGCCGGGAATTCCCCTGGGGGACAGTAGGTGTGCCAGTCGCCGCCGCAAGTCTTGCTATGCTTCGTGTCCCACTCCATGTAGCGCGTTACAAACAAGTCCAGGCGTCCGTCGTTGTCATAGTCGAAAAATCCTGCCGACACCGACCACCCGCCGCCGGCCACTCCTGCTTTCTCCGTGACGTCCGTGAAGGTGCCGTCTCCGTTGTTGTGGTACAAAATATTTTTGCCGTAGCTCGTCACGTACAGGTCTGGACGGCCATCATTGTCGTAGTCGCCCACCGCGACTCCCATGCCATAGTTGCCGTTTCCCGCATTGGCCAAACCCGCCGCTTCAGTTACATCCGTGAAGCTGCCGTCGCGGTTCTGCCGGTACAGGCGGTTCCAATACCGCGGATCGCGCCGGTCAAAATTCTCCGGCGTTTGCATCGGATTCCGGAGCCGCCCCCCATTCACCAGGAATATGTCCAGAAGTCCGTCGCCGTTGTAGTCGAACAAGGCCACGCCGCCAGGCATGGTTTCAATCAGGTATTTCTGCGCCGTAGGTGAGTTTTGTAGCGTGAAGTCGATTCCGCGAGGCAGCTTTACTTCGAACACCGGTCCCAGCAAAGCGGCAAGAGATGCAAATGTCCCACCATTTAGAAAAGCGCGCCGTGACACTCGGTGAGCCAACTCGTTCTTGGCGACTCCAGACCCACTCACGCAGCCGACCTCAAATTTAAACGCGGAAGATCGCGATGCTCAAGTGGCTAGGCTATCACAGAGCGGCAAACACGCGCGGTCAACCAACGAGGAGAGCAGGAAAGAGAGTCCTCGAGGTTATGGTAAGTCCGGCGGAAGGGTGAATGCTTTATCGGCATTCACCCTTCGCGCTGGCGTGAGATTAGAATGCAAACTTCAATGCGAACTGAACGAGCCGCGGATTGCCGAGCGTGCTGGTTACGACCCCGAAGTTGGGTGACACCAAAGTCGTATTTGGCGCGGCAAACTGCGGGTGGTTGAAGATGTTGAAGAACTCCGTGCGGAACTCAACGTTCATGCGCTCGCTCGGCCCGAAGGTCGTTCTTTTGAAAATGGAAAAGTCGAAGTTGTTAACGCCCTTCTGCCGAAGAGTTGAATCCACACGTGACTCGGTGCCGAAACCCCAGTCCGGGGGTGCTGTGAAGCATGCCGTGTTAAACCACTCGCTTAGCTGAGATACACCCGAGGGTGTCCCCTTATTACAACCTGCCACGACGTTGGGCCTCAAGGTTCCAATTCCAAGGCCCAACGACGAAAGCGGAGTTGATCCCCCGTAGCTGATCTTCAGGGGGAAGCCGCGCTGGAAGATCGTGACACCATCGATGCCCCATCCTGACACGAGCTTGTCGCTAACTCCGCTCATGTCACTCAGGAACTGCTTACCATGGCCGAAGGGCAGATCCAGCACGTAGCTGATCACCAGGCGCTGCGAGACATCCTGGGAAGCCAGGGACCGCTCTGCCTTGAGGTTGTTCCAATCCTGAACTTGTCCCACGCCCCCGGTGCCCCCTCCCTCCAGCCAGGACGTCAGAGAGTCTGTGTTAGCGAGGAGCTTGGCGTTGGTGTAGGCCACCAGCATGGTACCGCCGCCTGCGAACCGCCTCACTAGGGTGGCCTGCAGGGAGTGATAGGTGCTGCCACAGCAACCCTGCCCGTTGAGGTTCAGCCCTGTGTATTGCGGGAAGGGCCGATCAAGCTGACCCTGAACAAGGAAACCCTTCGCCAAACTTCCAGAAAGAGCCGGAGTAAAGGGGTAGTTTGCCGCGGGGACGACCTGAGCAATCGTGGGTGTTTGGCCTTGAGCGGCTTGCGCAGCGGCCGCTGCAATCAAGCCGTCTGGGATCTGGTTTATATTCGTGTTGAACTGCGGCAAGTGCACTCCATGGGCTCCAGCGTATGCCACATCGACAAACAAACCAGCTGGCAGTTCGCGCTGGACATCCAAATTCCATTGCTGCACGGACCCATTCCTCTGCACTGTATACCCCGTTGCTGAGAAATTCTGCAAAGAGAGAGCGTAACCCGACGCCGAAGGTTGAGGGTTTCGGCCGGGTGGGACCACCAGCGTGGCGCCAAACGGACCCGGGGTCGCGCAACTAAAATTGGCGGCTCCCGGAGCCGACAACGTACAGTTGCTGGCGTCCAGCCTGCTGGCAGGAGTTAAACCGCCATTATTACTCGAAAAGAAGGGGTTCGTAGAACTACTGACGGGGTCAATGTAGGGGTTGACGCCAAAGGATACAAAGTTGGGAATAAAGAATATTCCGTACCCGGCACGCATCACCGTCTTTTGGTCAAGACTATAGGCTACGCCCAGACGCGGCATGATATTTTTGGTGTCCAGCGGCAGATTGTTTCTGCCACCGTTCACGCCGGTCTTGACTAGGAACAGCTCCCCGGAACAGGGACTCCCAAGGCTCCCGCCGCATCCTGCAACCGTCAGATTCGCAACACTCGGATTAAAGTAGGTCAACCGATCGTGGCGCTCCGACCAGGGGCCTTGCAGGTCATATCGAAGCCCCAGATTCAGGGTCAGCTTATTGCTGAGTTTCCAGGTGTCCCCGAAATAAATGGCCCGGTAGAACTGCTTCCCGGCAACCGGGCCAGAGATATTCACGGCGCCCGATGTCTGGTTGCCCAAGGGGGAGCCAATGCCCAGGCCAAATCCCAGAAGGAAGTCGGCGAAATCGCTACCCGTGCCAGCGGTGCCAGCGCCCTTCGCGTTATCTTCCGTCCAGAACCCATTGAAGGAAATAAGGCCTCCCCCGGTGTTCGTCTGCAAATAATTGTCATAGGACAATTCAAACTGCGCGCCTGCTACGAACGTGTGTCGCCCATGGATCATGGTGACTCGCGGGGAGAAGTTGTACTGCGTGTCATTGTCGGAAATCGCGCTCTGTCCCTGGCTGCAAGTAATCCCTGGGTCGGAGATGCCGAAACAGGGCGTGAGGGGGGTTCGCTCTATGTCGGGGACTGCGCCATTGTACGCGGCTGGGAAACCTTCCTTCGTGACGTCGAACCCGGCATTGACCGGTACACGGAGGTACTTGAACCGGCTGGCGCTCACATTGACATCCAGCGTCGTCGCTGAAGTCAGGTTGTAGTTGTAACCGATCGCCAAGGCATGGGTGTGATAAGTCTCGGTGCAGCGATCCTGGCAGAGGCCTGTGCCAAATGGGTCGCGCGGCAGGTCCGCCAGCTTCCAATAACTGTAACGGCCAAAGATACGGCTTTTGTCGTTGATCTTGTAGTCCACGCGGGGAACGTATTCGTCACTATCACCGCCCAGACCCGTTGCTTTTACGAAGTTGTTCACTGTGGCGCTGTTGGTTGGATTCGGAATCAAACCTAGCAAAAACTTGGAAGTCGGATTGACGCGAGCTGGATCAATGACATTGGGTGTGCCGTTGAACGTAAGTTGCGTGCGGGGGCAAGTGCTGCCCGGAGGGCAAGCAGGATTTACGGAGAGTGGGTCGAAGATCCTTGGAAGGCCGGCAGCGGAGAAATCGCCCGAGCGCTCTGCAAGCGTCGGAACCGTGGTCGTGAACACCGTCCCCTGGCGCAAGCTGAACTTTTCCCAACTGAAAAAGGCGAAAAGCTTGTCTTTAAGTGGAGCGCCGCCTATGGTTGCTCCGTACTGATTCTGAGTGAACGGCGATCGCGGGATGCCGGCCTTATTGGCAAAAAACTGGTTCGCGTTCAAAACTTTGTTGCGCAGGAACTCATACGCGGAACCGTGCCATTCGTTCGTTCCCGATTTGGTGCTCAGGTTAATGACTCCCCCGGAGAACTTGCCCCAATCCGGCCCGAGATTGTTGTACTGGACTTTAAATTCCCCAACCGAGTCCTGCGTTGGAAGTATGAGCGGCAGGTTGATATAGCCGATATTCAGCGGCTGGCCGTCCAGATACTCCGCGCTTTGGTTCGCAAAGGAGCCGCCCACCTGAAAATTAGCGAAGTCGAATGGGTTCTTGCCCACCGGCGTGCCATAGTTGTTTCCCTGCGGAACCACGGAGGGAGCGATAGCCGTGAGGTTAAAGATGTTGCGTCCGTTCAGCGGTAACTCGTTGGTTTCGCGCTGTTCCACAACTTGACCCAGCGAGGAGGTTTCCGATTGCAGCAGCGGAGTTTCGGCGGTCACCTCGACGCTCTGCGTGACGTCACCCACTTGCAGGGTTACGTCGATGCGCGCGCTCTGGTTTACCTCAACCACTACCTCTGGGCGTGTGAAATGCTTGAAGCCGGTTTTCTCTGCCTCGACCTTATACCGGCCTGGAAATAGGTTCACGAAGGAATACGGTCCATCGCTGCCCGTCGTCTGCGTCCGTTTTTCCGACGTGCCTAGATTGGTCAAGGTCACTTGTGCGTCCGCGATCGCCGCCCCTGATGAATCAGTGACTGCGCCAGCGATCGAACCATAGGTTGACTGAGCTAAAAGAGGGGGACTGAACAACGTCATCGAAAAGAAAAAGAAACAAACAGCACACCCAAGTAATGCGAAAAACCGAGACAGTTGGTTTTGCATTTCGCGAGCTCCCAGATTTGAAACGGTTTCCCTGGATACCCCGCCCAGGCGAATACCGCGGCCTCCTCGGCAAAGCCACCGAAACAATCGAACAATACACCAACTGTGAAACAATGGGAACACTTTTTGATGCCCAGCATCGTGTCTAGGCGGATTGGACACGGAATGGCCGGAGGTGAAGAGGTGGCTGGAGTCGCGGCTCGGCCATTAACGATAGCGCACGGTTGTGGGGGAGACTTCCGTTCTTCGGGCTTGGTGTGAGGTATAGTGGGAGCCTCAGCCCAGTCGAGGTCAAACGTGAGTGTGAGTGCTCCCAATCCAGCGAATCGACGGCGCAGCGAGCGGGTCATGCTGCAGATTCCCGTGGTGGTGCGAGCAACCACGCGAGACGGCAAGAAAGTGGAAGAAGAAACGCACACGTCGGTGGTGAACGCGCATGGTGGCCTCATCAAACTGCGGATGGAAATCCAAGCGGGTCAGCCGATCCTGCTAATCAACGCGAAAACGAAAATGGAGCAGAGTTGCCGAGTCGTGCGCGTGGAGACCTCAATCGGGGGGCAATCGGCGGTGGCGTTTGAGTTTGATCAGCCGGCACCTCAGTTTTGGCCCATCGTGTTTCCCCCGGCGGACTGGGCCGCTTCGACTTAGTCCGGTCTGTTCCTATCGCGGGCCGGACAACCCTTTCCTTGCGCAACTATTCCGATTATTTGGGGTTTTATCGCGTGCGCTTATGTCGTTGTTGCTTTGGAGGGCTTGCCCATGTCGTTTCGGTGCTATTTGACCGCGAGAGTGCCTTTGGCCACGACGGCCACTTTGTCGTGCCTATTCCTGTTGGCAGGATGCGACGAACGCGTGCAAATTATCCGCGATCGCGACGTGCACTTCGCCCTGCACGCCACGTGGGCGTGGCGGCCGATGGAAGAGCAGAGCAAAAGGCGAGAATCGCGGCCGGTGATATCCCGCGACGAGATTAGGCGAGGCGAGACGGTGACGCGCGATACGGATGCCGACAATGACGTCTTGCGCGGCAAAGTCAAAACCGCCATTGCCGCCACTTTGCAGGAAAAGGGATTCAGAGAAGTAAGTGATCGGGCAGCCGCGGATTTTCTGGTCGACTTCCACCTGGGTGTGCGGCGGCGGAACGTGACGGTCGCCAACGTTTATCCGGGCTACCCCGGCCTGGTGTGCGGCCCGTTTGGCTGCTATGAAGGCTGGGGTTGGGGACCAGTCGGCTACGAACGCATCCACTTCCGCGAAGGGACCATCGTGGTCGATGTGGTGCAGCCCGGGGCGAATCGTCCGGCGTACCGGGCGATTGGCGAGAAACCCGTGCACCGCGATGCATTCTCTTTTTCGCAAAGCGAAGTCAACGGCATGGTGCATCACCTCTTGAAAGATCTGCGAGCCGGCAGGTAGCAGACAAACCTTGCCGCACCAAGCGGTGCTGCGGCTCTACGCTCCGACCAGCTTGGAGCCAGTTGAACTGCATATTCCCTTGGGCAAACATCACATTCCTTCCGCAGACCTTAGATTCCATTCCGGCAGATTCCTACGGCAGCGGGCCGAAGACGGCGACGCTAGTGGGTGTGCCGACAAAGACTTTTCCATTGGCGATCATGGCGGTGATGAATTTATTTCCGACAAACTGATCGCGGCTGTTGGCGGCTTGGTTGGAGTTGTAGAGTTCAGTCGCGAGATTGCTGGCATCGAAGGCGTGCAACACGGCCGTCGAGCCGTTCTCGACGGCCCACACGATGCCGTTCATGGTTCCATTGGCGGAGATGCTTGGCGTTGCGCCGGGATAGGGAAACTGGACGGAGCTTTGCGACGACGGCGTCGTCGCCAGCTTGGCGTTGGTGATGGGGAAGGCTTTGAGGGCGTTGCCCACCGCTCCGTAATAGACGGTTCCATTGAAATAGGATGGCTTGGCGTATTCACCGCCAGAAGAGAGCGCTCCGGCAATCCGCTGGTAGATATTGTCCTGAGCGGCGTTGAATTTTCCCATGTTATCGCGATCCAGAACGTAGATGATGGCGTCCTTGCCGGATCCGACGGCGAGATGCCGCGTTGCTCCAGAAGCATCGGTAAGATCCGGCAAGAGCAGCGGTCCGCCGGAGCCGAGATCTTCATCCGCAGCGGACTCCGCGACGGTGTTCAGCGGGGTGAAATAATCGGCCAACTTGAGTGGCGCGGTAGAAGAGATTTTTGCAAAGCAGTTGCCGCAGTCTCCTTGGGAGGGAAAGCCGCTGGAGTTCAGGGTGGTGTCAAACGTCCCATTTCCGATGAGGAAATAAATATTTCCGGAGGCGTCGGCGGCAGGCGCGGTGCCGGACATCCAGATCCCGCCATCGAAGCCATTGGGCACAAGGTTGAGCACGCTCGTTTGCTTGAGGGTGTCGGCGTTGTACGACATCACCCAGGAAGTGTACGGGCCGGCGTCGCAATGTGAACCCCAGGTGGCGTAGATCGTTCCATTGATTTCGAGAAGTCCGGGGCGTTCGTTGTATTCCATTGGATCGAAGGGCAGAACACCGTTGGAACTGCCGGCGCCCGTGCCAGGAAAAGATGCAGTGATGGTCGTCGGTCCGCCAAAGAGTTCCTTGCCTGTGGTGAGATCCAGGGCGTGAATCCGATGGAAGTAGTTTCCGGCGGCGTCCTTAGAAACAGCGACGACGTAAATGGCGTCGCGTCCGCGGTCAATGACCGGCGTCGAGGTGATGCCGATCTCCGGGGTAACCTGCCCGCAGCCCCGGTCATCGCTGGGGATTTCGCCGGACAGTTGTGTGGTGATTTTCCATAACGGTGAAGCGGAGGCGCTGATATTGTCGGCGTCGAAGGCATAGACGCCGCCGTGCTCGGTGACCACGTAAAGAACGTTCTTGGTGCCGACGGTCGGGATCGCGACGTTGGACAGATATAGCGGCTGGGCATCGACTTTGCCATCCACGGCGAGCTCGCCGAGTTTGCCAAATTTCGAGGAATTCACGTTCGCCGGCGTGAGGATTGTTTCCTGCAGGTTCTGTCCGGTGCGCAGATTGTCGTAATGGTAGGTGACCACGTCGACGGAAGAAGGCGTGGGAGTCGGGTTAGGATTGGGCGTGGGGTTGGGCGTGCTGTTCATGGAACTGCCGCAGCCGGCGAGAGACAAGGCGATGGAAATCGCGGACGAAACTAGAAGAGACTGGCGCGGAAATTGTCGGCGCACGCGTAACACTCCAAGGCAAAATGGAATAGCCGGACCGGTACAAATAGAATGCGCTCGACTCGGATAAGTGGGCGCAACAAAGATGAAGTAATGACGCGAAGAAGTAGCGAGGTAAAGATTTAGAAGGCCCCCGGGCAATGCAGATGGTTGTGAAAAGAAAGGAGTTGCGGGGAAAACAACTCGTAAGAGCTCGTAAGAGTTCGTAAGAGCATGTGAAAACAAAGGGGGCCAAAAAATGGATAGTGGAGAGCGAGCGGTGGGTGGTGGGAACGCAGGGGTAGTACACCCCCGTGGTGACGAGAAGTATGCGCAATCGATTGAGGCAAAAGGGGATAGAGGCGTTACGTGGTGCATATGACGACGGAGGTAGAAGCGTGGCGCGGATGTGCGGCGGCCCCCTACCCCGGGTGTTTTGCAAAAAGAGGCTGGATCTCCTTGATTGCAAAGAAGTTGACTTTTCTGGGAGTGCAAAAGAGGCTGCAAGAGATTGACAGGTCGAGGGTTAAAGCTGGAGCGACGCGAGAGGTAAGAGCGGTTTGTTCGAGAGAACACACGGAAAGGTAGCAGGGACTGTGTCGATTGTCAAGAAGAATATTTTACTGGAGAGGTATCCGTTCGAACGGGTTGCTAAGTCATTCAGAGGCGGGTAGTTGCCAAGACGCGGGTGGTTAATCCGCTAGAATGCTTGTTTCCGAAAACGCAGGCGGGCTGTTCCTTTATACTTATTGAGACAGTTCTTAGTCCAAGGTCTGAAATATCCTCAACTGTACTGCGGTCAGCCCCAGCCACGCTTAGCTTTGCTGGCGCGAGCACGATCAGCGCTACACCGACGATAAACGAGCGGAAGTACGGCGCCCAGCAGGTCACCGCGGTACAAGCGTTTTCCCCTTGCTTACCGAGGGGAGTTTGCGTATGATGCTCTCGGTAACCGAGGAGAGGCCCATGAGCAAACCATCTGACCTAGTCCAAGGCACCCTGGACCTGCTGCTCTTGAAAATCCTGGCGTTGGAGCCCTTGCACGGCTGGGCCATCAGCCTCCGCTTGAAATCCATCTCCGGAGACGTGCTGCAGGTCAGCGAAGGATCCCTCTACCCTGCATTGCACAAGTTGGAGCAGGAAGGCTGGATTACGGCCGAGTGGAAGCAGACGGAGAATAACCGGCGTGCGAAATTTTATTCACTCACGCGATTGGGAAGGCGGCAACTCGAATCGGAGGCGGCGAACTGGCAGAGGCTCTCGTCCGCCATTTCGCAGGTCATTCAGCTTTCCGAGGTTTAGGAGAGAGTTATGCGGATGGAGCACTGGTGGTTCACGGCGCGGTTGCGATTGCGGTCCATTCTGCTTGGCCGTCGGGTGGAGCGGGAGCTCGATGAGGAGCTGCAGTTCCACCTGGAGCACAAAATCGAGGAAGGCATCGCCAATGGGCTTTCCCCAAAAGAGGCGCGCTATGCAGCCATGCGCGCGATGGACGGACTAGAACAACGGAAAGAGGAGATGCGAGACATGCGACACATTCATTGGTTGACGGATTTCCTCGACGACGCGCACTACGCGATCCGCAGCCTGCGCCGCACGCCCGGACTTACCGCGTTCGTGGCCATCACGCTCGCGTTGGGGATCGGGATGACCTCGGGAACTTTCAGTATGGTCGATGCGCTGATTTTTAGGCCTTACCCCGTACCGCATCCGAGCGGCGTGGTCACTTTGGTGAGCACTACACACGATAGCAGCTTCGACGATTTCTCCTATCGCGAATACTTGGACATTCGCGACAAAACGAAGAGTTACGACGGCGTGATCGCCAACGCAAGTATGGAGGCGGTCGGCTTCAGCGCCGAACCCGGAGGGACGCCGCGGGTCAAGGGCGGAATGATGGTTTCCGGTAGCTACTTCCACGTGCTTGGCGTGGAGCCGCAGTTGGGGCGCGGCTTTCGCGAGGACGAAGATCAGGTGCCGGGCCGCGATGCCGTGGTGGTGCTCGGGCCGGATTTCTGGAAGCACGAATTCGCGAGCGACCCGTCTGTCCTCGGCCGCACTGTTCGCCTGAACGGCACGGAGTTCACGGTGATTGGCGTCGCACCGGAAACCTTCCCGGGGATGATGATATTCGGGCATCCCGACTTCTACATGCCGCTGGCGATGGCGCCGGTGTTTTCGACTAACCGCCAGAAGAATTTTTTTGAGGATCGCGACGATCGCGAGTTGACCCTAAGGGCGCGCTTGAAGCCGGGTACGACGCTGCAGCAGGCGCAAAATGAACTCTCGGTGCTCGCAAAAAACTTCGAGCGCGAATATCCAAACCTCAATCGCAGCCGCGGCGCCGCGGTACACACACAGTTCGAGATGCGAACGCGAACTGACGACGTGAATTGGAAATTTGGCGTGATCTTTGTGATCCTTGCACTGGCGGTCCTGCTGGTGGCTTGTACCAACGTTGCGGGACTTCTTCTGAGCCGCGCCCGCGCGCGAACGCGCGAAATCGCCGTACGCTTGGCGATTGGCGCCGGGCGCTTCCGGCTGATCCGGCTGCTGTTGACCGAAAGCCTGATTCTGGCGTCCTTGGGTGGATTGGTCGGGATTGCCATTGGGTACGGCATCGTCCAGTGGTTTCAAAGCTTCCAGAACGTAATATTTATGACCGACCTGCCGTTCTCGATCCCGTTCCGGATGGACACGCGCGCGTTGCTGGCAAGCATCGCGCTGGCCGCGTTAAGCGCACTCCTTTGCGGTCTCGTGCCGGCGCTGCAGAGCACGCGCGTGGACCTGGTGAACGGACTCAAGTCGGCCGACGTGGATGTGCCCGGACGCAAACGCCTGTGGGGCCGCAATCTGCTCGTGGTGGCGCAGGTTTCCGCGTCTCTGATGCTGCTGACGGCGTCTTTTCTGATGGTCCGCGGTTTCCAACATACCTTGCTGGAGGGAACCGGTTTCGCCAAAGACCATCTGCTGATGGTCAGCTTCGATCCGCGCCTGATGCAGTACAACGCAGCTCAAACGAAGCAGTTCTATAAGCTGCTGGCCGAGCGTTTACGGGTAGCGCCCGGAGTTGTGAGCGAGGCTCTCACCCAGAACATTCCGCTCGGGACAGACGACTTTGACGGAATCGCCTTCGTGCCGGACGGTTTTCAGATGCCCCGCGACCGCGAGAATTTTAATTCGACGATGGATACGGTCGATGAAGGGTACTTCGAGACCATGGCGATTCCGATTCTGCGTGGCCGCGGCTTCCTGGCCTCCGATACCGCCGATGCCCCGCGCGTGGCCGTCGTGAATGAGCAGTTCGCGAAACACTATTGGCCCGGAGCGGATGCGGTGGGCAAACACATCCGCCTGGATAGCCGCGTTGGCACCCTCGTGGAGATTGTAGGCGTCGCGCAGACCATCAAATATCAAAACACCATCGAAAGGCCGATGGATTTCGTGTATATGCCGCTGACCCAGCATCCTATCGTGCGAATGACCTTGATGTTGCGGTCGAGCGGCGATCCGCTGCAATTAATCCAGTCCGTGAAGGACGTTGTCCGTGGCCTCGATCCGAATCTGCCGATGTTGCACACCATGGCTTACGAGGATTTCTACATGAACCAGGCCGTGAACGGGCCGCGAATTGCCATGAAGCTGGTGGGTAGCATGGGCGTGGTGGGCCTCGTGCTGGCCGTCGCCGGTTTGTATGGGCTGGTGGCGTACAACGTGAGCCGCAGAACCCATGAGATCGGCATTCGCATGGCCCTTGGCGCGCTGAGCTCAGACGTCTTGCGCCTGGTGATGGGCAAGGGCGTCGTGCTGGTGGGGATCGGAACGGTGATCGGGCTGGTGATGGGTTTCGGCGTCGAGCAGCTCATGAACTCTATGCTGTTTGATGCTGGCGGAGTCGACACTCTGGCTTATGTCATCGTCGTGCCGTCGCTCTTTGTGGTGACCATGTTGGCGGCCTACGTGCCCGCGCGACGAGCGTCCCGGATTGCGCCGACACAGGCGCTGCGATACGAGTAGTGCAGTAGGTGTGGCGCACCTCCGGCGCTTGCGGGAAAGTGGCCCGCTACCTAAATCAAATTCAAGACAAGATGCGGCCTGAAGGCCTGGAACGCGCTGAAGCGCGCCCCTACATCAGAGCCAAAGCAAGCTGCCGGCCTAAAGGCGCGGCGCTACACGGGCCGCGCGCCTCGTTGGGGCTTGCGTGGGGGATGGGGTGCAACTATTCTCGCGAGGCTTCACGTTGCGGGGAGACTTCATGCTGCTGAAAAATAAAGTGGCGGTGGTTACGGGGTCGGGGCGGGGGATTGGGCGGGCGATTGCGCGGGCGCTCGCGGAAGAAGGGGCGGCGGTGTTTTTGTGCGCACGATCGCAGGCGGAGCTGGCTTCGGCTGCTGCGGGGATCGGGAAGGCAGGGACGGCGGGTTATGTCGTGGCGGACTTGACGAAGGAGGAGGACTGTAGGCGTGTGGTTGCGGCGGGGCGCGAGAAATTCGAGCGGATCGATATCCTGGTGAATAATGCGGGACACTACGGACCCGTGGTTCCGGTCGAGGAGTATCCGCTGGCGGAGTTCGACAAGGTGATTGCGGTGCACTTGCGCGCGGCGTTTCTGATGAGCAAGCTGGTGCTGCCGGAGATGTATGCGCGGGGCTCGGGAGTGATCCTGAATATTTCGAGCTTGTCGGCGAAATCGGCGTTTCCGTGGGGATCGGCGTACGCGGCGGCGAAAGCGGGGATGCTCGGGCTGACGCGCGTGACAGCGGCGGAGGCGGGGCGGAAGGGTGTGCGGGTGAATGCGCTTTGCCCGGGGCCGGTGACCGAGACGGCGATGTCGAAGGAGCTTGGCGCGGTGCTGGCAAAAAAGCTGGGGGTCAGCCCCAAGGAACAACTCGAGGGATTTCTCAATACTTTGCTGCAAGGACGCGGGCAAACAGCAGAAGAAATTGCGCGCGCCGCGCTGTTTCTTTGCTCGGAGCAATCAAGCGCGATTACCGGGCAGGCCATCAACGTGGACGGCGGCGCGGCGTTTTTTTGAGGCGCTGCGCGGCGTCGCGCTTTATTCGCGACGCAGGACTATTTACCTAGCGCAAGTCGTTTTTGTAGACGGTACCGGCCTTCATCACAAATTTGACGCGCTGGAGTTCAGTGATGTCTTTCAGGGGATCGCCGCTTACGGCCACGAGATCCGCCCATTTGCCGGCTTCGATGGTACCCATTTTGCCGGACCAGCCGAGCAATTCCGCGGGCACAACGGTTCCGGAGCGGATGGCCTGCATGGGCGTCATGCCGTAGTTCACGTAGTATTCGAATTCCTTGGCCTGATTCACTTCCTTCCAGTCGAAGCCGCCGGCATCGGTGCCGAGAGCGATCTTCACATTTTTCTTCAGCGCCTTCTGGAAAGCGACTTTCTCGAGGTCGACCATTTTCGTCCAGTTGCCGCCGCGCCCCGGCGCTACGTAGGCGCCCACGGTGATCGTCGGCACCCAAAAGACGCCCTTCTTCGCGATTTCGTCGATCAGGGCATCCGTCAGTCCGTCGCCGTGCTCGATGGTGTCGACACCAGCGCGCAACGCGGCGGCGATGCCGTCACTGCCGATCGCGTGCGCGGCGACTTTCTTGCCGAGGCGGTGCGCTTCGTCGACAATCGCTTTTGCTTCGTCATCGGTGAAATTCACCATGCTATGCAGTACGCCGTCCGATTCGAAGTGATAGCGGCGATCGGAGTAATACTTGATCCAATCGGCGCCGTTCATGACTTGCTCGCGAACGGCTTTGCGGGCGCCCTCCACGCCGTCCACGTATTGCACGCCCTTGGGCACCTGCAATTCCCAGGAGTAGCCAAGCAGCGGATACATGCCTGTCGGTGTCATGGCGCGGGTGGCCACCTGCATCCTGGGCCCAGGCACTTCGCCGTTGGCGATGGCCGTCTTGATATCAACGTCCGCGTACATGGCCCCTTCGGTTTCGAGGTCGCGCATGGCTGTAAATCCGTCCTGGAGGGCGATGCGAGCGTTTCGCGCGCTCAGGATCGCGCGATACGGGATCGATTGCTTGAGCAACTGCACGTCGTAGTCTTCCGAGGTAATGTCTCCATTGAGCAGCAAATGCGTGTGGGCGTCGACAAAACCGGGCAGCACCGTGGCTTTCGAGAGGTCGATGACCTGCACGCCTGCGGGCACGGTGCCGGCGGTCGTCACGGAGACAATCTGGTCGCCCTCGATCAGGATTAGCGCGTTGACCACGGGTGCTTCGCCCTTACCATCGATCAAGCGGCCGGCGCGAATGGTGATTTTTGGAGGCGTTGGTTTTTCTTTTTCCTGCGCGGAAACTGGATATTGGGCAGAAATAAAAAGCGAAATTCCTATCGCCGCAGCCGCTACAAAGATCGGTCGCATCGTCGCCTCCCGAGCGGCCGCAAGGGTAGCACAGGCACTCTCTGGTTGCCGCGAGCGGAGGGAGGCGTATGAAAAAGAAAAAGGCCAACCGGAATCAACTCCGGTTGGCCTGTGTGCTCTGGCCGCAGCCAGAAAGTTGTTGATTAAACGGAACGCGCCGTTGCAGAACCGGGACGACGCAAGGGCCGTCGCGCCATTTCTTCCACAGCGGAGACGCCGCGGCGAGCCAGGTTCACCACGGGGTGATTGCTCTCCGCCACGCGGGCCACGGCAACTTCCCAACCCTTCTGCAGCATGTACAAACTGATGATGCCGCAAGCGATGGCCGCGAAAGCCAGCGCAAACAGCGCAAAGGCCGCCAGCAACTCACGCACGAAGTAAAGCTGCAGAGCCGCCAGCACCCCCAGAAACCGCCACATCCACTTCCGTCCCTTGTCCTTGTTCGTCATTCGGTCCTCTGTTGCCATCCCCACCTGTAACCCTGACCTGCGAACTTCGTTCTGATTTCTAACTCTGTTCTTTTACTTAGATGCGTGACCCTGTCCTTAAGGTCCACTCCCCGTTTACCTGTACGATTTGACAGCAAAGGGGGTCCCAAATGCGATGGTACACAAGACACATTTTTAGTTCTAAACGACTGTCCTAGTACCGTCTGCCCAATGCCAGCTAACATTAAGTCTTTATGTGTCTACAACTTACAAACTGTACCTCGCAACTGGAGGCTTCGCTCCCCATTCACCTGACCGCCCTGTGGAAAACCTGACCCTCCGGGCAGGTCATTCGGGAGTCGCAGTAATGGTGTTGCCCAACCTCAGTTCGTTACAAATTGGGTAGAGCATGGGCACGACGACGCATATATATTCGCTTTTTGTTCGTCTGTCAAGCCTTTTTTAAAGGGAAAACAGCCATAGGGCCATAGGATCGGTGGCAGGTAGGGATGGGCGCTTACAAGTAGGCGATAAGGCGCCAGTTCGACCTTGCGCTGGGCTACGCTTTTTTGACCAAGCGTGTCATCCAAACCAGAATTACCGCGCCAACGAACGCGACAATGGTTGACCCAATCATTCCCCTTCCAGGCCCGAGTCCCAGCAGACCGAAAACCCATCCGCCAACGATGGCGCCAAGAATGCCAAGGATGATGTCTACCACGACGCCGTAGCCGCTGCCCTTCATTACTTTTCCGGCGAGCCAACCGGCAATAAGCCCGACGATAATCCATGCGATGATTCCCATGGTCGCTGCCTCCTAGCTGTTTTATTGAGGATGGAGCCCGAAACTGGCTCCGTTTTTAGAACGCGTCCATGCCGAATGTCAATCGTACACCGGTGGAGAGCACTTCGTCGTTTGGGTTCAGGCCGGGAAGCGGACTTGCTCAATGCCTCGCGCCGCACAAGGGGCTCAGCTTTCAGCAGATGGAGATGACAGACTGGGTGTCATGTA